>Ga0310786_10002357_pt1 | contig 29019 bp, 26 predicted proteins | sample AusTroGonzalo_MG_FD_203881 | JGI IMG/M metagenome (GOLD analysis project Ga0310786, IMG submission 203881) | Bovine rumen microbial communities from tropical cattle in Woodstock, Queensland, Australia - Gonzalo_03 (v2) (version 2) | ecosystem: Host-associated > Mammals > Digestive system >...
TCCCGAAGAGAAGAGAACTGCTCACTTCACATGTGCCATCGCTGTAGTAAAGCCTGATAAGACGAGTTTTACGGTAGAAGAATACTTCAACGGTGTGCTTCACGAGACACCTGCAGGAGAGAACGGATTCGGCTATGATCCTATCTTCTATGTGCCCGAATACGGTATGACTTCCGCACAGATGAGCCCCGAGCTTAAGAACAGCATGAGCCATAGGGGAAAAGCGCTTCGTAAAGCTGTTGAACTTATACTGAAATCGTGCTAATATACACGGGCTGTAAACAAATGTCCACCGTGCGTGGACTGTAAATAGGAGAGAACGGATGCCTGATCAAGTAGAATACTATCTTGTAGACAAGAAAGTCCTTCCCGAAGTTTTTATCAAAGTAATGGAAGTAAAACAGCGCCTTAATACCGGCGAATCATCTTCCGTAAATGAAGCGGTAAGAAAGACGGGACTGTCGAGAAGTGCGTATTACAAGTATAAGGATTCGGTTCTTCCTTTCTACGAAGCGACTAACGGCAAGAAGGTAACTCTTCTTATAACCGTTGAGAACTTCCAGGGAATACTCTCATCGATAATCAATGTAATCTCAGCCACCAAGGCGAGCATCCTGACTATCAATCAGAATATCCCGATCAACGGTCTGGCTGATATATCGATATCACTTGATACAGCATCGATGTTCGGTTCCGTAGAGGACATTATGAACGACATTAACAGGATCGCAGGAGTTCGTAACTGCAGAGTCCTGAGCAGAGAATAATAACAAAGGGGCAATTAAGAAATGAAATATATCGCAATTATGGGATTCGGCGTAGTAGGTTCAGGAGTAGCTGAAGTACTCGCCATGAACGAGGATAAGATCGCAAGACACGTAGGCGACAAGGTAAGCGTTAAGTACGTTCTCGACTTAAGAGACTTCCCGGGAAGCCCGTTCGAGCACCTCGTAACTCATGATGCAGATCAGGTGTTTAACGATCCTGAGGTTAAGGTAATGGTAGAGACGATCGGCGGAGCACGTATCGCTTATGAGTACACGAAGCGCGCTCTGTCTCTCGGTAAGAGTGTAGTAACGTCCAACAAGGAGCTCGTTGCTACTCACGGTCCCGAGCTTATGGAGCTTGCCAAGAAGAATAACTGCATCTACCTCTATGAGGCTGCAGTAGGCGGAGGTATCCCGATCATCAGACCTCTTCACAGATGTCTTGCGGCTAACCGCGTAGTAAGAATCGCAGGTATCGTAAACGGTACGACGAACTATATCCTCACGAACATGAGAGATAATGGTGTTTCCTATGAGGAAGCTCTGAAGCAGGCTCAGGCTAACGGTTATGCCGAGGCTAATCCTACGGCGGACGTAGAGGGTATCGATGCACAAAGAAAGCTTTCCATCCTGTCTTCTATCGCTCTCGACGGAACTTATGTAGCTCCTTCTGAGATCCAGACAGAGGGTATCTCCGGATTGTCTCTTGATGATATCGAGTTCGCTGCCAAGATCGGATGCAAGGTTAAGCTTCTCGCTGTATTCAATAACGGCGATGAAGGTTCTTCCGTTTATGTTGCACCTCACTTCGTAAGACAGTCTTCCGTACTGTATCCCGTTGAGGATGTGTTCAATGCTATCGTAGTTGAGGGTAATGCTCTCGGTGAGGCTATGTTCTATGGTCAGGGCGCAGGTAAGCTTCCTACGGCTTCCGCTGTAGTAGGTGATATCCTCGAGGCTGTAATGCCTGTTGAGGCCGGTGCTTATGCTCATAATTGGTCCGTACCTTCTAATGAGGGCAGAGTAACGATCCCTTATGCTGATGCGCAGGTTAAGATCGTTGTTAAGGCTCCTGCCGCTGCCGCTGAGGCTGTTAAGGCTGCGTTCGCTTCTTACGATACGGAAGTTGCTCTCGAGGAAGATGAGTTCGCTATCTTCGTAAGAGGAATCAAGCACAGCGAGATCGATCCACTCATTGCTGATATCTCCGGAGCACAGTGGATGCACATGTACGAGTAAGTATGATTAGAAACCTCAAGGCTGCAGCTGTTGCTGCAGCTTTTTTATTATCCGGAATCTTATGTTCCTGTACGAGTTGTTCTAATGAAACTCCCGTTGAGCGTAACGGGCAGCTTCATGTTGAAGGAACGAATCTTCTTAACGAACACGGTGATGTTATCCAGCTTCGCGGGATGAGCAGCTGCGATATCAATTCATGTTATGAATTCTTCAGCGATGATGTATGTGACACATTGATAAACGAGTGGGGATGTACGGTAATCCGACTTCCGGTAACAGTAAGAAGTCTTGATAACGGATATGTTCATTTCCCTGAGTATTATTATGAAGAAGTGTGTGAGTACGCAGATACACTCATAGCACATGGCGTGTATGTCATTATCGATTGGTATAACTACTTCGACGGCGATCCGAATGAGTATATGGATATTGCTGTTGATTTCTTCGATAGGATATCCGAGAGATATGGTGAGTATCCGAACGTTATATATGAGATAAGCAACGAGCCTCACGGTAAGCGCTTCGATGATCCTTCTTTAGAGGTTGATTGGGAGCATACAGTTAAGCCGTATTCTGAGACGATTATCGATATGATTAGAAACAATGATCCGGACAATGTGATCATCGCGGGCGTGCCTCACAGAAATCAGGATCTGGATATCGTATCAGACGATCCGTTAGACGGCGAGAACATCATGTATGCTCTTCATTTCTATGCGGGCTCACACGGTCAGGAATTAAGAGACAGAGTAAGCGTCGCGATAGATAACGGACTTCCGATATTCTGCACACAGTGGGGCGTGTCGCTCGATACGGGAGACAGCGGTGTGTTCTATGATGAATCGAATGAATGGATAGACTTTCTTAATTCGAATAATATCTCATGGTGTAACTGGTCAATCGGAAGCAGACATACTGAGAGTTCGAATGTGCTGAGACTGTATTCCGATCAATTCACGATAGAAGAAAAACTCGCCGGACACTGGCCCGACGAGATGCTTTCTGATTCCGGTATATTTGTGAGATCTTTAATTCTCGATACGGATTAATCTCTTGATGTCTTCTACGATATCCTGATGCGTTCTGTAACGCACGTTAGGGAAGGCTCTTAACAGACGGCCGACACCGTAATGTCTGTGTGCGGTAAGGGAAGCCTTGAGCTCTTCGTATCTTTGCTGAAGCTCTTCCTTGGTATCGTAATACTTATCCTGAATTTCAGCCTTAGTGTCGTTATATCTATCCTGTAATTCCGCCTTGGCAAGGGAAGCCTGTACGGCGGATTCCTGAGCTGTCTGCAGGGCGTTAAGAGACTTGTTTCCGATCTTGTCAGTCATCTTATCACTGACGTTCTTAATAGATTCAGAGATGCGGTCGAGCTCTTCGAGCTTCTTGTTAAGCCCGATGAGGGTGAGAGCCGTTACGACTGTATCAGTGATGAATACGACATACATAGCAATCATGACGGGCCAGCCGATCTTCTCTGGGATGATCGCCGAAGTGCAGTTGTAGATGAATACATGCACGAGCTTGATAACGAATACTACTGCAAGTCCCCAGATGATCGAGAAGCCAAGGCAGATATAACCGTTAAGATTAAGCGGCATGGAACTGTAGTCCCACCATCTTGCATGGAAGAACTTATCGAGAATGAATCCTGCTATGAGTTCTATGAGTGTCGTGAAGACGAGGCCTTCAAGAAAAACGATGAAGGTGTTATCCGAACCCACGAGATTGTAGATAAGAAGAACACAGATCATGCCGAATCCGTAGACAGGGCATATAGGACCGTTAAGGAATCCTCTGTTTATGATCTTGCCGCCGACAACAACGTGGAATACAACTTCGATGACCCATCCGAGAAAAGAATAGATCAGGAAGAAACAGCAGATATCATAAGGTGTCAGACTCATATCTGATTATCCAGGTACCTCTTATACAGATCAGCGATCTCATTCATATCCTGATTCATGCGGATCTGAAGCTTGGAAATCTCCTTAAGGTCGTTAGCCTCAAGAGAGTTCTTGATGTGGCTGAATACGGAGGTTTTCTCGCTCGTATCCTTGGCAAGGTTGAGCTTGATAGTCTCGATGTCAGACCAGAATCCGTCATCAACAGGATTAGCATCTGTGTGCTTCTTCGTGTATCCGCGAAGTGTAGTCAGGTTGTTGGGGATGATTCTGTCAGACAACTCATACTGCCATCTGTCGAGCATAGCGTGTGAGTAAGAAGAAAGAATCTTGTCGTTAAATACATTGCCAGCACACAGAATCTCAGTTGTGCCGTCAGCCTCAAGGAAGTTCTTGAGTGAGTCATAAACTGTAGCCGGAGGTGTTCCGAAGAGTCTGTCTCTCTCGTAGTCGTCCATCGTCTCGAAAATATCTTCCTCGCATCTGTAGAGACGGTCCTGCTCAAGGTAGTCAGCAGGTGTGCCGTAAGGCTTTGTGAATTCAGCCTCGAGATCCTTGATGCCCTTGCCGGACTTAAGTACATAATCGATACCGTCGAGCATGCACTGGTAGATAGCGGAAAGGCACAGATAAGTGTTAGTGTGCGGGTTAGGGGAACGCAGCTCGAATCTCGTTGCCTTGGAGTTCTCCATAGAGCGTACGAGTCCTAAGAGTACGGAACGGTTACGTGAAGGTGTAAGAACGTCCATACCGAGCGAAGCAACAGCATGTGTAGGTGCCTCGAATCCGGGCTGCAGTCTGTTGAATGCATCTGTAGTAGCAGAAACGAAGGGGTTGATGAGGTTGTAGTTCTTCATGATACCCATGAGAGAGCCCCAGCCGATACGTGAGAGGTATTCTTTCGTAAGGTCTGTGGGTGCGAAGAGGTTTACTCTCTTACCGTTCTTAAGGAACGCAACCGCATTAACGTGTGTGTGCTCACCGGAACCGGCTACGCCTGTGATGGGCTTCGCGTCGAATCTTACGCTCAAGCCGTGCATACGGAAGATCTCCTTGATAAGGATACGTGCCGTAAGCTCGTAGTCAGCGCCCTGGAGTGCATCGGAATATCTCCAGTCAACTTCAAGCTGCTCCATGATGGAGTGGAAGTCACCGGAAGAAGTAACAGCAGCCTTAACACCGCCTACTTCCTTATGACCCATCTCGGGATTGAATCCGTACTGGTCGAGAATGAGGATAACCTGCTCGAGAGCTGTTCTTACAACACCCTTAGTACGCTTCCAGTAAGACTCCTTAAGAACCTGTGAGATGGAAAGCTGCTCTGTAGCGATCTTCTCATCAGGGGAATTAACCCAGAACTCGAGCTCTGTAGCCATGATGAGTGTGATCTTCTCGAGATCTTCAGGCTCGAAGCCGCACTCTTCGCATAATTCCTTGTCAGACTCGAGGTAAGCCTTAAGTCTGGACTCGAAGTACTCAGCAGATCTCTTAAGTACTGATCTGGAGCATACAGCCTCACCGTTGTGGTAGAGGTAGGAGGGAATTCTGAGTGTGCCGACGGGAAGACCCGTCTTCATGTCGATATGCTCGTAGTTGTAGTCTATGTACCAAACGACATCGGAGTCAGGTACGAGATCGACCTTGCCGTCGTTCAATGTTGCAATTCCGGGAAGTACGACGGATGAACCGTCTGTTTGAACCGCCTGTCCGTCGAGGTAATTCTGGAGATTATCGTGGAAATCTGCGATCGGTATCCTCTCGTCAGTGTCGTTACCAGCAAGATCAACTGCTGCGAGGGAAACGAACTTGATCTCGGGATGAGCCTCAAGGATGCTCGTGATATCAGCAACAGAGTGCTTCTCGGGCGGGATAATACAGAGTAAATCAGGGTTTACTTTAAACTCGGTCATATAAATTGTCGTCCTTCCTATTACTAGTGAAAATTCTAACACACATTATTATTATTTGAACTTGTTTTTGGGGTGACATTGTTGCAAAATTTATCACATGACAGGAACGGTTTTTGATGTATTCAGAATAGATAAGCTCGGTAGGGGAGTGTTCTCTAAGCTTATTTTTACATTTGCTCTTCTTGTCGGCATGTCCGTATATGTTTTACCCATCGGTGATACTGATTTCTCGGCTTTCATGGCTTTTGCAGAGCATGCTATGGAGAATATGGAAGTGTTCATGACCATGGAGCCTTCGGATATTCCATTGACCACAGGAAATATCATCTATCTTATGCATATCATGGGCGCGGACATGATCATTCTGTTCTGCTCGTTCATTTACACAGGCGTATATATAAGGCAATATAGGCTTGATCACGCGGGTAATCTGCCCGGAGATTCGGGTTTCCTGATTCCTCCAAAATTTTTGATACCATCAAGTGTGGCCAAACTGGTGTTAAGAATGGTTATCGTTTTTTGCTTTTCAGCGGTTATTTTTATGCCTGTAACATTTGTCGTGTTGTATTTGTTCGTGATTTTTATTATCATTCTGCCGTATGTCGGGATGTATTCCGCATGCTATTTATCGGGGGATTCAAGCTTCTTCGGAAGTTTCATCGAGATGGTAAAGGTCACAAAGGGTTATTATCTGGTCAATGCCAGGAATATGCTCTTGATCGTCTCGCTTTATTTCCTGGGTAATTGGATGACATCAGCACTGGTAAGGGTTCTGCCCTCAGTAGCTTATGTTACCGGCCCGCTGATAAGCGTCTTTGTAGCGCTGTCCTTCGGTCGATATGTAGGCATGGTATACTGCAGGATGCGTGAAGTCCCCGGCGGCTTTAGAAAAGTAACTACGCTTCGTAATGAAGCTGGTGATAAACATTAATCTTTAAATAATTGGAGGAAAGCTGATCATGGATAACAATGAGCTTGCTATTCAAAAGCACACCGAATGGAAGGGTAAGATCGAAGTAATTGCACGTGCTCCCGTAAGCACAAAGGAGGACTTGGCTGTTGCATATACTCCCGGTGTTGCAGCTCCCTGTCTTGAGATCTCCGATAACGTAGATCTTTCTTACAAGTACACAAGAAGATCCAATCTCGTAGCTGTAGTTACAGACGGTACTGCAGTTCTCGGACTTGGTGACATCGGACCTGAGGCTGGTATGCCTGTTATGGAAGGTAAGTGCGCTCTGTTCAAGGCTTTCGGTGATGTTGATGCTTTCCCTCTTTGCGTTCGTTCCAAGGATGTAGATACAATCGTTGAGACAGTTGCACTTCTTGCAGGTTCTTTCGGCGGCGTTAACCTCGAGGATATCTCCGCTCCCCGTTGCTTTGAGATTGAGAAGAAGCTCAAGGAGAGAGAAGATGTTGATATCCCGATCTTCCACGATGACCAGCACGGTACAGCTGTTATCACACTCGCAGGTATGATGAACGCTCTTAAGCTCACAGGTAAGCACATCGACGACATCTCTGTTGTTGTTTCCGGTGCCGGTGCTGCTGCTATCGCTATCACAAAGCTCCTCATCTCCAGAGGTCTCAAGGACGTAGTTCTCTGCGACAGAAGAGGTGCTGTGTATAAGGGAAGAGGCCAGAACATGAACCCCGTTAAGAACGAGATCGCTGAGATCACGAACAAAGAGGGTAAGAAGGGTCTTCTCGAGGATGTTATCAAGGGTGCTGACGTATTCATCGGTGTATCCGCTCCCGGTGTTCTCACAGCTGAGATGGTTAAGACAATGGCTCCTAACCCTATCATCTTCGCTTGTGCTAACCCTACACCTGAGATCATGCCTGATGAGGCACTCGCAGCCGGTGCTGCTGTAGTTGCTACAGGTCGTTCCGATTTCCCTAACCAGGTTAACAACGTTCTTGCATTCCCCGGTATCTTCAGAGGTGCCCTCGATGTAAGAGCTTCTGATATCAATGATGCCATGAAGATCGCTGCTGCTGAGGCTATCGCAGCATTGGTATCTGATGATGAGCTGAAGGCTGATTACATTCTCCCTGATGCATTCGATCCCCGCGTCGGTAAGGCTGTTGCTGAGGCAGTTGCTAAGGCAGCCAGAGAATCCGGCGTTGCCAGACTCTGATAATTTACTATTAATTATCCTTCAAACTGAGCGGTCGCTTCGGCGGCCGCTTGTTTATTGCATAAAATTTCAAAATATCAGCTCTAAGTGTTATCATAGCGGCATGGGTAAATTAAAAATAATAATAATAGGATGCGGAAGAGTGGCCTCGAAGCATCTTAAGGCTATAAGCAAGAACAGCAAGGTCGCGGAATTGTCGGCCTTGGTCGATGTATCTGAGGAAGCGGCTAAGAGACTTGATCCTTCAGCCCGCTACTTCAAGGACTATAAGGAAGCAATCAGCGAGGTTAAGCCCGATATCGTGGCTGTAACAGTTCCTTCGGGACTTCACTTCGAGATTGCCAAGTTCGCACTCGAGAACGGATGCAACCTGCTTCTTGAGAAGCCTATGACCATGTCATCAGGCGAGAGCCGCGAGATCTATGAGCTGTCTCAGAAGACAGGTAAAAAGATCGCCATGGGTCATATCTACAGATATTTCCCAATCGTAGGCCTCGTTCATGACGATATCGCTGAAGGCAAGTTCGGTAAGGTTACTCACGGTTCCATCTTCGTAAGATGGGGACACGGTGATGATTATTACGGCAGTGCCGCATGGAGAGGTACTTGGAAGTCCGACGGCGGTGCACTCATGAATCAGACTATCCATGCTATCGACCTGCTTGTATGGCTCATGGGCAGCAAGCCCGTAGAGGCTGTTTCTATGATCTCTCAGAGAAGAGCAAAGATCGAAGCAGAGGATCTCGGTATGGCTATTCTTAAGATGGATGACGGTTCTTTGGCATCTATCGAGGGAACAACGTGTACTTCGGATAAGGACAAGAGTGCTGAGTTCTCCGTATTCTGCGAGAACGGCACTATCAGCATGGGAATCCGTAACGGAAAGCCGAAGCTTAATATCACTAATGCCGACGGCAAGAAGCTCAATGGCAAGTATATCCGCAGACAGATCGGTAAGGCGGGAATAGGTTCGCTTCTCGGCGCACTTAATCCTCATACTGCAATCTATACAGATCTGATCGATGCGATTACTAATAACAGACAGCCGATAGCTGATGCTTACGCAGGTTATTCGTCAGTTGATAATCTTATGGGAATCTATAAATCCGCTCGCGATGCGAAGACAGTGAAGCTTCCTCTTGATGAAGACTTCTCATCTGTAGATATGAGCGGATACTTTGAAGGAGTAAAGGGATGAGAAGAAAGTTAATTGCGGCACTGATTACAGTAAGCCTTGTATTCTCGTTGTTCATCAACGTTAATGCCGATACGAACAGCGGTGTAGAAGGCTTTGTTACCAGACTCTATGAGATCTGTCTCGACAGAGCACCTGATCCCGACGGCCTTAATAACTGGGTCAGCAACTTAAGATCAGGAGCAATCTCGGGTTCTCAGGCTGCAAGAGGCTTTATCTTCTCCAATGAATTCACAAGCAGAAATCTCGATGACGATACTTACGTTAACTATCTGTACAGGACTATGTTCGGAAGAGACGCAGATTCCGACGGTCTTGGCTATTGGACAAGCAATCTCGCGAATGGTTCATCAAGGGAGCAGGTGTTTAACGGTTTTGTAGGATCCAATGAGTGGGCACAGATCTGTGCTTCTTACGGAATTACAACTGGAACATCTTCAGCACCTGCTTCATCCGGCAACACAGGTAATGCCGGCATCAGAGAGTTTGTTAATCATCTCTATTCAGGCTTCCTCGGAAGAACTGCTGATTCTGCAGGTCTTAATGACTGGAGCGCCAGACTTGCATCCGGAAGTACAACAGGATATGCAGCGGCATATGGATTCATGCACAGTGCAGAGTTCATGAACAGAGCTGCTTCCATGAACGATTCTTCCATCGTAACTGTCTTCTACAGCACATTCCTCGGAAGAAATCCTTCCGCTTCTGAAGTTTCTTCTTACACATCAAGGATGAGCGGCAATCTTAATTCCAATCTCGAGATGTTGTTCATGAACTTCGCGAATTCCGAAGAGTTCATAAATTACTGCACATCAAGAGGCATCATTCCCGGTGCGGGAAACGGTTCTTCAATGGTAAGCGATGCTGATGTTACTGCATTCTTCAACAATGCGGTTCTTATCGGAAGCTCCACTTCCGTAGGATTCAATATGTACTTCAATGCCAACGGCAGGGGAATCATGGGTAATGTCCTCGTATGCGCCAGAGGTTCGTATTCTCTCCTTAACGACCAGACAGCAAGATCTGCCTATATCCCGATGCTTAACGGAACACCCATGCGAGCACGTGATATTATAAGAAACTCCGGCAGGAGATATGCTTTCATCTGCATGGGAACGAATGATATCTTCGGCGGAGTCGTACAAAGATATTACGATTATCTCGATGACATCAGAAGTGTTAATCCCAACACTGTCATATTTGTTGAAGCTTGTACCCCGAGCCGCGATAATCATCCGTCTAACACCGACATCAATGCTCTTAATACTGCCATGAGACAGTACTGCGATACACATGCGAACTTCTACTTTGTAGATACGAACACGCCTCTTCTTGATTCTTCAGGAAGACTTGCGAGCCAGTACTGCAGTGACGGCAATGTCCACATTACATACGCAGGTTACTCCAGATGGATCGATACACTCGTTGATGCTGCCCGCCAGTACATCTACGAGCAGCGCATTGCAGGTAACTACTCCTATTAATGGTATTCAGCTCACTGACATTCTTATGTATATTTCTGCCTGCGGTCCTGATACTCGACAGGATCTTCAGGAATATACGCGTTAAGAATGCTCTTCTGCTCGTAGCGAGCCTGCTTTTCTACGCTTACGGTGAGCCTGTATATGTTCTGCTGATGATAGTTTCGGCACTTCTTAACTATGTGTCGGCGCTTCTTATAAGTAAGTTCTCGGATAACATCAATCTTAAGAAACTTGCCCTAACGGCAGGCGTCATAGTTAACCTCGGAGCACTCGTGTTCTTCAAGTACACGGTGTTTCTCGTATCATTCGTAAACACGAGCTTCGGCGCATCTATACCTGTACCTGACGTCACGCTTCCTCTGGGTATCTCATTCTTCACATTCCAGGCGATGTCCTACGTCATCGACGTGTACAGGGGAGACTGCAATGTGCAGAAGAACTTCGGAAGACTCCTTCTTTACATCTCGTTCTTTCCGCAGCTTATCGCGGGTCCTATCGTTAAGTACCGCGACATTGAGGCTCAGATACTCTCGCGTTCCGTAACAGGTGAGAACACGGCACTCGGTATCAGACGCTTCGCCATGGGCCTTGCGAAAAAGGTTTTCATCGCGAATAACGTTGCCGTCATCGCCGACAGTGTCTTTGCTGACCTCGGTGTGATCGATGCGAAGACTGCTTGGCTCGGAGCTGTTGCATACATGCTTCAGATCTTCTTCGATTTCTCGGGATACAGTGATATGGCGATCGGCCTGGGGCGTATGTTTGGTTTCGAATTCAAGGAGAACTTCGATCATCCTTATATCGCATCAAGCATCAAGGATTTCTGGAGAAGATGGCATATTTCTTTGTCTTCCTGGTTCAAGGAGTATCTGTATATTCCTCTTGGCGGTAACCGTAAGGGAAAGGCCAGAACCATCATTAACAAGTTCATCGTATTCGCATGCACGGGTATCTGGCACGGTGCGAACTGGACATTCCTGCTGTGGGGACTTTATCACGGAGCTTTTCTTATGATCGAGGAGGTTATCCCGAAGAAGAGTGAGAACAAGAATCCTGCTCTTAAAGTTCTCTCACAAATCTATCTCGTATTCGTCGTAATGATCGGATTCGTTCTGTTCAGATGTGATTCCATAAGAGACTTCGGAATCATGATCGGCAGGATGTTCGGTGCGGGTAACGCTGATTCTACAATGCTGTTCATGAAGCTTATCAATCCGCTTAACATAACTGCTCTCATCGCAGGTATCGTATTCTCGATGCCGGTAGGAGGGAAGCTTAAAGATAACAAGATCGCGAAGAACGTGTCTTATGTAGCTGCTGTCTTAGCTGTCGCACTTGCCATGTTGTGTCTGTCTTCCGGTTCATATAATCCGTTCATATATTTCAGGTTCTAAGCTTATGAGAAAACACTTACCGACAATCTATCTCATAATCTTCCTTGTGATCCTTCTCATACCTTCGCTCGGTATGTTCATCTTCGGTGCGTCCGAATCAGAGAACGGGGAAGAGCTTACGATGCCTGTTCTCTACACTGAAGAGGGCATTAACAAGAATTATCTGCAGGAGTTAGGCTCGCTGTTCGAGAGCAGATTCGCTTTAAGACAGCAGATGGTTACTGCTTATTCCGAGATTACAGGCAAAATATTCCACACTTCGGCCCAGAGCGGAGTCATCGTTGGTGAAGACGATTGGCTGTTCTTCAATGACACGCTTGCTGATTACCAGAGGACAAATATCATTACGGATCGTCAGCTTCACAATGCTGTAAGAAACCTCGAGCTCGTTAATGAATACTGTGATAGCAACGGCATCGAGTTCATGTTCGTAATAGCTGCGAATAAGAATACGCTCTATCCCGAGTATATGCCGTATTACCTGATTCCCGGCGAAGGTCCTTCCAATAGAGAGCTTTTGAGTGATCTTCTTGCGGATACTGATGTGCATTTCATGGACTTCGGTTCCTACGATACTTTCCTCGATGATGATGCGGTTTACTATTTCCACCGCGATTCACACTGGAATACCGTAGGTGCAGCTATAGCTTCCAATGTGATCTTAAGCGGGCTTGATGTGCCGCATCATAATTATGTCGGCGATGAAGTGACTGCCGGCGAGCTTCATCAGGGAGATCTCGAGCAGATGATCTATCCCACAGATACCGCGGTCGAGCGCGATACTGTTTTCGCTGTGATGCCTTCATTTACTTATGACGCACCTGTGGAGAGCAACTTCGACTTCAGAATATCAACGAGCAGCAGCGGGGAAGGCAGCCTTCTTATGTACCGTGATTCCTTCGGAAGCGCTTTGCTGCCCTTCATGGCGGAGCCGTTCGAGAATGCCTTCTTCTCAAGGTCGAATTCCTGCCAGATCAACGATTTTCTGGCCCAGAACCCCGGTTTCCTCGTTATCGAGAAGGCCGAGAGATTCATTTCCCAGCTTTGTACAGCTCCTTCAAGACTGCCGGCTCCGTTAAGAGAATTGCCCGAGAACGCAGTAATGATCGAGGTTTCTGATCTTAATGCTGCTGAGGCAGGGGACTATGTAACTGTGACCGGAACCCTTCCTGAGGGCTCTTATGAGGCCGACTCGCTGATATATGTTGTATGCGGTGATATGTGCTTCGAAGCCTGTCCCGTATCTGACTTGGCGACGGGGGCCGAGAGCTTTCAGGCTCTTCTTGAAAAAAATAGTGTTTCGACGGATAATATTATGGTTTTTATTGTTTGAAAGGAAGTGGAGTTATGAATAAGAGAATTATTGCTGTTATTACTTCTGTTCTTATGACAGGTGCCATTTTTACTGCTTGCGGCGATAAGCCTGCCGAGACATCTGCTACAACGACTGCTGCTGTTGTTGAGACAACTGCTGCTGAGACTGTAGTAGAGACTGTTGCTGAGACAAGCGCTCAGGAAGAGGGTGGCATTCCTCAGCCCGGCGATACATATAACGGTCACACTGTAGATCACACAGAGGACCAGCCTAACTGCGACGACGGCAGCCACGGTACTATCTGGATCTTCTATACAGACAGTGACACTATCGATTACATCGAATATTAATTACATCAATAACCTTCAGGAGTTTTTTCATGTACAAGAAAGTATCCAAAGACATGAAGTTCATCGACAGAGAGCAGGAGGTTCTTGCTTTCTGGAAAGAGAATGATATCTACAAGAAGTCTTTAAAGCCCGCTAAGGACGGCGCGCCTTCATTTACTTTGTTTGACGGCCCTCCGACGGCTAACGGTAAGCCTCATATCGGTCACATTAAGACCAGAGTTATTAAGGACCTCGTGCCGAGATACCATTCCATGAAGGGTGAAGCTGTAAGCTTTAAGGCAGGCTGGGATACACACGGCCTTCCTGTAGAGCTTGAGGTAGAGAAGTCTTTGGGTATTAACGGTAAGCCTCAGATCGAGTCTTACGGTGTTGAGCCTTTCATCAAGAAGTGTAAGGAATCCGTATGGACCTATAAGGATCAGTGGGAGCATATGTCTGACCGCGTTGGCTTCTGGGCTGACATGGAAAACCCTTACGTCACATATGACAACAACTATATCGAGTCTGAGTGGTGGGCTCTTAAGACAATGTGGGATAAGGGCCTTCTGTATAAGGGTCACAAGATCGTTCCTTATTGCCCCAGATGCGGAACTGCTCTTTCTTCACACGAGGTAGCTCAGGGTTATAAGACAGTTAAGGAGAGATCCGCTGTCGTAAGATTCAAGATCATCGATGAGGATGCTTACTTCCTCGCTTGGACAACAACGCCTTGGACACTTCCTTCTAACGTTGCTTTGTGCCTTAATCCCGAGTCTGAGTATGCGAAGGTAAAGGCTGCTGACGGATATACATACTACATGGCAGTTGCACTTCTCGATAAGGTCCTCGGTAAGCTTGCTAAGGAAGACGAAGGCATCAAGGCTTACGAGATCCTCGACAGATACAAGGGTACAGACCTTAAGGGTAAGGCTTATGAGCCTTTGTTCGAGTGTTCCGGTATCGAAGCTAAGAATCAGAAGAAGGCTGCTCACTTTGCAGTATGCGATAACTACGTAACTATGGAAGACGGTACCGGTATCGTTCATATCGCTCCCGCATTCGGTGAAGATGACGCGAGAGTCGGAAGAGAGAACGATCTTCCTATGATTCAGTTCGTAGATACAAGAGGTAACCTCACAGAGCAGACACCTTACGCAGGTACATTCGTTAAGGACGCAGATCCGCTCGTTCTTAAGGACCTCGATGCCAAGGGACTTCTTTATGATGCGCCTAAGTTCGAGCACGAGTATCCTTTCTGCTGGAGATGCGACACACCTCTGATCTACTTCGCAAGAAGCACATGGTTCATCGCTATGAGCACCATGAGAGACAAGCTTCTCGAGAGCAACAGAATGATCAAGTGGTACCCGGAGTCTATTAGAGACGGCCGTATGGGTGACTTCCTTGAGAATGTAATCGACTGGGGTATCTCCCGTGAGAGATATTGGGGAACACCGCTTCCGGTATGGGAGTGCGAGTGCGGTCACAGACACTGCATCGGTTCCATCGAAGAGCTGAAGTCCATGAGCGACGACTGCCCTGATGATATCGAGCTTCATAAGCCTTATGTTGATAACGTACACATCAAGTGCCCCGAGTGCGGCGGCAAGATGACAAGAGTATCCGAGGTTATCGACTGCTGGTTCGACTCCGGTGCTATGCCTTTCGCTCAGTATCACTATCCTTTCGAGAATAAGGAATACTTCGAGAGCCACTATCCTTGCCAGTTCATCTCTGAGGCTTTGGACCAGACAAGAGGTTGGTTCTATTCACTTATCGCTGAGAGCACAGTACTCTTCGGCAGAGCTCCGTTCGAGAACTGTATCGTAATGGGTCTCGTTATGGACGAGAACGGTATCAAGATGAGTAAGCACAAGGGTAACGTTGTTGACCCTTGGGATATCCTCAACCTCGAGGGTGCTGATGCTGCAAGATGGTATTTCTACAGCACAAGTGCTCCTTGGCTCCCCAACAGATTCTCACATGAGTCTGTTAAGGAAGGTCAGAGCAAGTTCATCGGTACATATTGGAACACATATGCGTTCTACATCATGTATGCGGATATCGATAACTTCGATCCTACAAAGCACACACTCGATAAGGCTAACCTCTGTGCTATGGACAGATGGATCCTCAGCCGTCTTAATACACTCATCAAGACAGTTGATAATAAGCTTGCAACTTACGATATTACGACTGCAGCACGTATGATCCAGGACTTCACTGACGAGCTTTCCAACTGGTACGTCAGAAGAGGTCGTGAGAGATACTGGGCAGGTGACATGAACAAGGATAAGATTGATGCGTTCATGACTCTGTACACAGTACTTGAGAACCTTACAAGACTGTGCGCTCCGTTCGTTCCTTTCGTTACTGAGTCTGTATATCAGAATCTCGTAAGAAGCGTTGACGCTAACGCTCCTGAGTCTGTACATCTTTGTTCTTTCCCTGTAGCTGACGAGTCTATGATCGATACAGAGCTCGAGACAGAGATGGAGCTCGTAAGAAATATCGTAGAGCTTGGCCGTGCAGCAAGAAATGCAGCTAATATCAAGAACAGACAGCCCGTATCCGACATCTATGTCGTATCTGAGACTAAGCTCGACGAGGAGTATCAGAATATCGTTCTCGATGAGCTCAATATCAAGAATATCGAAGTTCTCGCTGACGCTTCATCTCTTGTAGATTACAAGTTCAAGCCCCAGCTCAGAACTTGCGGAAGAAAGTTCGGTCCTAAGCTCAATGCAGCTAAGGAAGTAATCGCTGCTCTTCCCGGTAAGGAAACAATGGCTGCCATGAAGGCAGGCCCTGTTAAGATCACCGTTGAAGGTGAGGAGTTTGAGATGACTGAGGAGGACTTCCTTGTAGAGACAGTTCAGCCTGAAGGTCTTTCAACTCAGACAGATAAGGGCATCACAGTATCCCTTAATACTGTTCTTACTGAAGAACTTATTGAGGAAGGTCTTGTAAGAGAGATTATCTCCAAGATCCAGAATCAGCGTAAGGAAACAGACGGTCTTCAGGTTACTGACAGAATTTCCCTCGTTTACAGCGGCAACGATAAGCTCGCTTCCGTAATCGAGAAGAATAAGGACAGCATCGCATCTGAAGTGCTTGCTACATCAGTTGCTTCCGGTAACGGCAGTGAAGACGGTGTCCGCGAGTGGAATGTTAACGGCGAGACTATCGCATTCGCCATTAAGAAGGCCTGATAACGGATGCTGATTGAACTCATACGTAATGCCGGCCATTATACGGCCAGGGAAGTAGTGTTAATGCTCATCGTCATGCTCTTCGCATTGACGATATCATTCTCCTTCCATGAGTTCATGCATGCTAAGGTTGCTGACTGGCTTGGCGACGATACACCGAGACTGATGGGAAGAATAACGATGAATCCCAGAGCTCACCTTGACCCTATGGGTACAGTTCTTCTTCTTCTCGTAGGATTCGGCTGGGGTAAGCCTGTAGTTTATAATCCCGGCAAGCTTAACAGATTTAAGAGCAAGCGCATGATGAATATCATGGTAAGTCTCGCGGGCGTTACCGGTAACTTCATAATCGCTCTCGTATCCATGTGCCTTATAGCCGTAATCCTCTTGATTACCAAGCATTCAGCGGTTATGCCTTATTCAGATGCTATCGTTATCCTGTCCAAGGGACTCGAGAATACAGGAGATATTCCGTTCTATGCGGCGGTTATCATCTATCTTCTGTTCTATACATACATGTTCTCGATCTCATTGTTGGCATTCAATCTGCTTCCGATTCCGCCTCTTGACGGTTTCCATGTAGTAGAGAGACTGCTTCCGGTTAAGGTTACATATTCGAACGGATTCAGAAAGTTCGCACAGTATGGACCGATGGTTCTCATGGTACTCGTATTCCTGGGTAACTTCGGCGGTATCGATGTGCTCGGTTACATCATGGATATCATATCGCTTCCTGCGAACTTAGTAATCATCGTTATCTCAACTGCGATAGGATCGCTTGGAGCATTCCTATGAGTGAAGTACTCACACATCCGAGCATTCATCTTCAGCAGTTTGAAGGTCCCCTGGACCTTCTTTATTCTTTAATAGCAAAGAACGATATTGACATATTCGATATCCCCATCGCGGAGATAACGGAGATGTATATGGACTACCTTAACAAGATGAAGAGTCTCGATATGGAGATCGCTTCCGAGTTCATCGTAATGGCTGCGACACTGATCCATATCAAGTCCAGAATTATGCTTCCTTCGAAGACTGATCTGGCGGGTAATCCGGAGGAGGATCCCAGAGAAGAACTCGTTATCTCGCTTCTTCGTTATAAGAGATGTAAGATGCTCGCGAAGGAGCTTAGAAGCAGAAACGAGCTTTACAGAGACTGCATGTTAAGAGTCGCTTCCACAGCCAAAGAGATGGAAGTTAATATCGTCTATCCGCCGCAGGAGTTCGTACCCGAAGAATTTGCCAAGGCTATAGACAATGTATGCAAGAGAAATGAAGTCAGATTTGCTGACTTGTCCACGAAGATCACGCATATCCTTAAGCGTGACAAGCTCTCCGTAAGAGAGAGAATGAAGAGTGTATGGCTCAAGATCACGGGCCGCGGCAAGCTGTTCTTCCACGAGCTTTTCGAAGGGAAGAAGGCTGACAGAACCGATAAGATCGTAAGCTTCCTTGCCGTGCTCGAGCTGCTTAGAAATAACAGAATCGATGCCACACAGAAGAAGCCTTTTGACGTAATACTTATCGAAGAGAAGGGTGAAGGTAAATAATGGAACACGACGAGTTTGAGCTGACATATCAGGAACTGTCGCCGGCATGCGAAGCGATCCTTTTTGCTTCGGGCGACCCCATCGCGCAGGACCGAATTGCCGAGATCTTAAACGTAGACGTTAAGGTTGTCGAAGAGGTAATGAACAAGCTTATCTCGGATTACGAGAATAATCCGTGGGGCGGCCTGCTTGTAAGAAAAGTAGAGAACTCATATGTCATGTCCACGAAGCCCGGAATGAAGAAGGTGCTTGAGAGAATGTTTTCACCAAAGATGCACCCGCCGCTTTCGCAGGCTTCATACGAGACACTCGCAGTAATCGCATATAACCAGCCTGTTACGCGTGCTCAGGTAGAGTCCGTAAGAGGCGTATCATCCGACTCCATTATCTCCAGACTCATAGACAGAGGATGGATCGAGGAGTGCGGTAATCTTGATGCACCCGGAAGACCTGCGCTGTTCAAGACTTCCAAGCAGTTCCTGATGGAGTTCGGTATCAGTTCTGTTGACGAGCTTCCTTCCATGGAACTTATGTCTTACCAGACGATCAGAGACCTCGAGGAGTCGCTTGATAAGGCAGCAGGCAACGACGATAAGCAGATGACTATCGATGGATATATAGAAGGATCCGAGGAAACGGAAGAAGGTGACAGTTACGATGGAGAGCGTGATTGAGCTTATAAGCTCCAGTCTCCCTCACATGAGTAAGGGACACAAGGCTATCGCCAATTACATTATCGAGAGCTACGACAAGGCAGCTTATATGACTGCCAGTAAGCTCGGCGAAGAGACAGGTGTGTCAGAGTCTACAGTCGTAAGATTCACGACAGAGCTCGGCTTCGAGGGCTATCCTCATTTCCAGGCGGCTCTTAAGGAAGAACTTAAGTCCAAGCTTACTTCAGTTCAGAGACTCAACTATACAGAGAGATTCGACGACGACGCGACAGCTGTAAGAGACATCATGAAGGGCGATATGGAGAACCTTAAGGACACTATCGCTAATCTTGATGACGACTCTATGGCTAAGGCCGTAGATGCTATTCTTAACGCACGTAAGATCTACATCATGGGACTTCGAAGCAGTTCGCCTCTGTCTTCGTTCATGCACTTCTACATGACTTTGCTGTTCGATGATGTCGTTCATATTCACTCGAACAGTACGAATGAGGTATTCGAGCAGATCATGCCCATCACTTCGGACGATGTTATGATCGGTATCTCATTCCCGAGATATTCGCAGAGAACCGTTAACTCTATGGAGTATGCGAAGAAGAAGGGTGCTACGGTACTTGCCATTACCGATAAGGACAACACAGCCATGACGGAGCACGCTGACATCAAGCTTCTTGCGAAGAGCAGTATGGCATCATTCGTAGATTCTCTCGCGGCTCCTTTGTCACTTATCAATGCGCTTCTCGTAACACTCGGAATGCACAGAAGAGACCACATCAGAAACTCATTCGAATCACTTGAGATATTATGGTCACAGTATCAGGTATATAACGGCGGCCTCGATATGGCCGACAGACACAATGAGGAGATTAACTAAGATGAGTGAGAATGTTTATCAGATCGCTATCGACGGACCTTCAGGTTCAGGTAAGTCCACACTCGCCAAGGGTGCTGCGGCTAAGCTCGGAATCATGTATCTTGATACAGGTGCCATGTACAGAACATGCGGCTTGTGTGCGCTGAAGTCAGGCATCGAGCCCAAGGATACTGAGGCTGTAGCTAAGATGCTCGAGACTATGGATCTCAACATCAAGTTCGCTGACGGCGTACAGCACATGATCCTTAACGGAGAGGACGTAACGGGATTCATCAGAACTCCCGAAGTATCCAGAGCCGCTTCTGATATCAGCTCACTTCCTATCATCAGAACAGCAATGGTTGATATGCAAAGAAAGATCGCAGCAGACCAGAGCTTTGTCGTAGACGGCAGAGACATCGGTTCCGTTGTTCTTCCCAATGCGAAGTATAAGTTCTTCCTAACGGCTTCTGCCGAAGCTCGTGCACAGAGACGTTTCCTCGAGCTTCAGGAGAAGGGAACACCTCAAGCGCTTGAGGATGTTCTTAAGGACATCATCTGGAGAGATAAGCAGGACAGCGAGCGTGCAGCATCACCTCTCGTAAAGGTTGATGACGCCATCGAGATCGACACATCCAACATCGGTATCCAGGAGACACTCGATCTTCTGTTGAGCTACATCAAGGAATGAAAGTAATCACCGCGAAATCCGCAGGATTCTGCTTCGGCGTCAAGAATGCCGTTGAGACTGCATACAAGATGGCTTCTGAAGCCGCCGGCGACGAGCGTCTTGTCATGCTCGGCGAGCTCACACACAACGAAAAGGTAACCGAGGCGCTCCTTAATGAGGGCTTCGAGATCATTAACGATGCTTCTGACGTTCCTTCGGGAAGCAAGGTCATCATCAGGGCCCACGGCGTCACTCCGGAGCAGAAGAGCATCCTTGCTGACAGGAATGTAACCGTATTCGACTGTACATGCCCCTTTGTTGAGAAGATTCATAAGATAGTCAGGGATAAGGCTGCTGAGGGTAAGACTATCATACTGACAGGTACCCCCGGACACCCTGAAGTAGAGGGAATTAGGGGAGAATCTCCGGACTCAGTACACGTTATAAGCACCCCGGAAGAGCTGAAAGAACTGGATTTCGACCCTGAGAATACAGTGCTCATATCCCAGACCACATTCTCAGCTGAGATCTTCGCGCAGATTTGTGCAAATATTGAAAATAAAATTGCAAAAGATCAGATTTTTGATACAATATGTAATACGACCTTTAGTCGTCAAGGGGAAGCTATGCGCATTTCCGAACAGGTTGATGCGATGCTTGTCATCGGATCTTCCCACAGTTCGAATACGAAGAAGCTTTACGAGATTGCTGAAAGTCGCTGTTGTAGAACGTTCCTTGTGAGCGATGCCGCAGATGTCCGAAGACTTATCGACGAGGGTAAGTTAACTGAGGACGATACGGTGGGTGTCACAGCCGGAGCATCTACACCGGAAGCAATTATTTTGGAGGTTGTTCAGGCAATGGACGAGAACGAGAAGGAAATTCTGGCGGATCAGGAACAGACTGATACAAGTTTTGCGGAGTATATTGAGAGTATTCCCCACATTAAAAGAAATGCTCAGGTGAAGGGAGTTATAACCAAGTACGACGCTGATTATGTATATGTCGATATCCATGACAAGTCCGATGGAAAAGTCCCTCGTCGCGAATTTGCAGGTGATGCAGATTTCAATCTTGATGATGCTATCGCAAATAAGCAGGAGATCACAGTCGTAGTAAAGAGCATCAAGAACACAGATCAGGGCAAGGAAATCATCCTTTCCAAGTCTGCTCTTGATTTCGAGAAGAACAAGGCTGTTCTGCAGGAGGCTTTCGAGAATAAGACTCCCGTTACAGCTGTTATCACAGGCGCTGTTAAGGACGGTGTTATCGCTAACTACGGCGGAATCGACATCTACATTCATAAGACACAGATTAAGATGGGTGAGGTTAAGGACCTCGAGGCTATGAAGGGCCAGCAGATCGAGATCCTCATCACTAAGTTTGATACAGAGAAGCACAGACTGAGAGTATCCGGTTCTCATCGTCAGATCCTTATCCAGGAGAGAAAGTCCAAGGAAGAGGAGATCTGGAACGGAATCGAAGAGGGCAAGCACTACAAGGGTATCGTCAGATCCCTTCCTGCATTCGGTGCCTTCGTTGATATCGGCGGTGTTGACGGACTCGTTCACATCACTGAGCTCTCTTGGAAGAGAATCTCTAAGCCTTCCGATGTTCTTTCTATCGGTCAGGAAGTTGACGTATATGTAAAGAGCTTCGACAAGGAGACAAAGAAGATCTCTTTGGGCTACAAGAAGGAAGAGGACGATCCTTTCTACAACATCGAGGAGAGAATCCCCGTTGGTGCAGTTGTTAAGGGTACAGTCGTAAGAATCACTGACTTCGGTGCATTCGTACAGCTCGAGCCCGATCTCGACGCTCTCTGCCACGTATCCCAGATCTCCAACGTCAGACTTAAGAGCCCCGCTGATGTTCTTTCCATCGGCCAGGAAGTAACAGCTATGGTTACTAACATCAAGGCTTCTGACAGAAAGATCTCCATCAGCATCAAGGAAGTAGAGCCTATCGATCCTGTTGAGGACGATATCTATTCCGTAAGCGATACAGCTGAGGAAGCTCCCGCTGAGGAAGCAGCTGCCGAGGCTCCTGCTGAAGAGTAATTCTTCTGATAGTGAATCAATTAAAGACCGTCCGCTTGGACGGTCTTTTTCTTTGCCTAATCATGAGTTGTAGTTATGAAGGCAAAAGTAAAGGCTGCCACGAATGACAGCCTCCACTTTGCAAATGCCCGAATAGTTCGATTACTTTTTCTGTTCAGCGAGGAGATCCTTGATCTCTGTGAGGAGCTTAACTTCCTCGGAAGGCTCAGCAGGCTTCTCAGCCTCTTCTTCCTTCTCTTTCTTAAGCTTTGCAGCAGCGAGAGCAGATGCCTTAGCTGTTGCTGTATTGATCGCCTTGAGCAAGAGGAAGAGAATCAGGGCGATGATAAGGAAATTGATTACTGATGAAATGAATGCGCCGTAGTTGAACTCGCAGCCTTTTACTGTGAATGTACCGGCAACAGTCTGGATTACACCGTTCTCATCCTTCTGTGCACCGCCTGTAGCAAGGCCGATGAGAGGGGTAATAAAATTGTCAGTCAGTGATGTAACGATAGTGCTGAAAGCTCCACCGATGATAACACCGACAGCCATGTCCATTACGTTACCCTTGAGGGCAAATTCTTTAAATTCAGACAACAAACTCATAAGTAACCTCCGTAATTACAATTGATAAAATAATTTTACGAAATTACCTCATTCACTGTGTGTCGTTTGGTTTACAACTCTATGAAAAATAAATAAAATATAAGGGTATAAAACGGAGGTTCATATGGCAGATATTAAGTACAAGCGAATTCTCCTGAAGTTGTCCGGTGAGGCACTTGCAGGAGAGAAGAAGAGCGGCATCGATGATGATGTAGTAAGAACAATCACATCCAAGATTAAAGAAGTATCCGACCTGGGAGTTCAGGTAGCTATCGTAGTAGGCGGTGGAAACTTCTGGAGAGGAAGATCATCAGAGAAGATGGACCGCGTTACGGCTGACCATATGGGCATGCTCGCGACACTTATGAATTCACTCGCACTCTCAGATGCACTCGAGCAGCACGGTGCTGTTACGAGAGTTCTCTCAGCTATCGACGTAAGACAGATGGCTGAGCCTTATATCAGAAAGAGAGCTGTACGTCACCTCGAGAAGGGAAGAATCGTTATCTTCGCATGCGGAACAGGTAACCCTTATTTCTCCACAGATACAGGAGCTGCTTTAAGAGCTACTGAGATCGGTGCAGATATCTTCCTCAAGGCTACTATGGTTGACGGTGTATATGACAAGGATCCTAACGTATATCCCGATGCTGTCAGATATGAGAAGGTTACTCATGATGAAGTATTGAGCTCCAACCTTAAGGTTATGGATGCTACAGCAGCTGCACTTTGCAGAGACAACAAGACAAAGATCTATGTTTTCTCCATGGAAGATCCTGACAATATCGTCAGAGTCGTTAAGGGAGAGAATATCGGAACACTCGTAGAATAATTACCGGTACAGGAGGGTACAACAATGATGATCGAGATCACTAAGGCTGATTATGAGAAGGTAGAAGAGAAGATGCAGAAGTCTATCGACAATCTGCAGGAGAATTTCAACTCCATCCGAGCAGGACGTGCGAATCCTCACGTTCTGGATAAGATCATGATCGACTACTACGGCACACCTTCGCCCATCAACACAGTAGCGAATATCCAGGTGCCTGAGGCAAGAATGATCACAATCCAGCCTTGGGATGCATCTAACCTTAAGGAGATCGAGAAGGCTATCCAGTCTTCTGACCTCGGTATCAATCCTACTAACGACGGTAAGATGCTAAGACTCGTTTTCCCTATGCTTACAGAGGACAGACGTAAGGAGCTCGTTAAGCAGGTTAAGACTTACGGTGAAGAGGCTAAGGTCGTTATCAGAAACGTAAGACGTGATTCCATCGATAAGATGAGAGCTGCTAACAAGAAGAAGGAGCTCACAGACGATTCCCTCAAGGAGTACGAGGATAAGGTTCAGAAGATCACAGACAAGTACATCAAGAATGTTGATGATACTTGTGCCAAGAAAGAAAAGGAATTGATGGAGATCTGATGGCTGTACTCGGTAGCAGTAAGAAGACTTATGACACGACGGGGCTTAAAGTCCCCGTCTCTTTAGGCGTAATAATGGACGGCAACGGCAGATGGGCCAAGAAGAGGCTGCTGCCGAGAAGTGCCGGCCACAGAGCAGGCGCAGAGAACCTCAAGGAACTGTGCCGTAACTGCGGAAGATATGGTGTTAAGTATCTGACGGTTTACGCCTTCTCCACGGAGAACTGGGCGCGTCCCGAGGACGAAGTGCATCAGCTGATGGAGCTTTTCGTTGAGTTCTTCGAGAGGTATGACCCCGAGCTTGCCGAGGAAGGAATCCGCGTAAGATTCACGGGTGATATCGAGGCTCTGCCCGAGAAGGTTAGAAAGACGATTGCCGAGGGCGAAGAGCGTTCCAAGAACAGACAGAAGATGCAGCTTATCGTTGCCATGAATTACGGCGGCAGACGCGAGATTGAGAATGCTGCACGTAAAGTAGCACAGAAAGTTAAAGCAGGTGAGATCGAGCCTGAGCAGATTACGGAGCAGATGCTCTCGGATAATATGTATCTGCCGGATGTTCCCGATCCCGAGCTTATCATCAGACCTAGCGGCGAGTTCAGAATATCTAACTTCCTTCTGTGGGAGTGTGCTTACTCGGAGTTCTGGATATCGGATACGCTCTGGCCTGACTTCGGATATGAAGAGCTGACGCAGGCTTTCAAGGATTACGCAGGCAGAGACAGACGCTTCGGCGGTTTGTCTGCCAAGGAGGAGAAAGCTTGAGACAGAGGATTATCACCGGAATCGTATTTACACTGGCCGTATTGGCTTTTGTTATACCGTCATATTGGTTAAGTCCTCTCATGCTGGCGTTCGGCATTATCGTGGGCTCTGTGTCCATGTATGAACTTGTAAAAGCATTCTCTGAAGGCGGATACAAACCCAACAGTTTCCTTATCTCGATCGGCGGTGTTATCGCTATTCTTATCGCTTTGGTTTCATTCTTCCAGGGGACGGGCATCCTCGTCGCGCTGGCATTGTATCTGCTGATAGTAGTTCCGTATTGCCTCGCTTGCGTGATACTTCCTTCTGTAATCGATAAAGAGAATCACTTAACTAACGGCGCCATCACAGCGATGATAGTTTTGTATGTTACTTTCCCTTTGTTCTGTCTGGCGGTGCTGTCTATGCTCGCACCGAACGGATGGTTCTATATGGTGCCTGCGCTGTTCGCAGCATGGGTATCTGATGTGTGCGCTTACTTTGTTGGCGTTTCACTCGGCAAGCACAAGATTGTTCCGCACTTAAGTCCCAAGAAGACATGGGAGGGCTGTATAGGCGGAGCTGTCGGATGTGCATTTGTTATCATGATCTACTTCGGCATCCTTTACTATGTTGAGCTCGGAGATTATACGGTCAACATCGCAGTTTTCTGCTCGCTGGCCTTCATCCTGGGCTTCGCGATGTCGGTAATGAGTCAGCTCGGCGACTGGCTCGCATCACTCATCAAGAGAATGTGCGGTATTAAGGACTACGGCAATCTGTTCCCCGGTCACGGCGGTATGCTAGACCGTTTCGACAGTGCTTTCTTCACAATCCCTATGGGAGTTTTGCTCGCTATCTTCGCTGTGCTTCTGACGCAGGCAGGAATATCAGGTTAATCTAATGAGAGTTTTATCCGTACTTGGTTCTACCGGTTCTATCGGTACACAGACACTTGAAGTAGTCAGACAGAATCCGTCTGACTTTAAGGTTGTTTCCTTAACATGTTCTACGAACATCGATCTTCTTTATGAGCAGATACTTGAGTTTAAGCCTTTGTGCGTTTCGGTCTTCGATGAGGCTAAGGCTCTTGAACTCGATAAGAGGCTTAAGCAGGAGCATCCCGAACTTAATGTTGATGTTCATCACGGCGTAGAAGGTGACGTAGCCTGCGCTGTTATGCCTGAGGCTGATACAGTCCTCGGCGCCATCGTAGGTGTTGCCGGTCTGAAGCCTACATATGAAGCAATACTGCAAGGCAAGGACATCGCTCTTGCCAACAAGGAAACACTTGTAGCAGGCGGCGACATCGTCATGCCCCTCGTGAAGGAGAAGGGTGTAGCACTTCTCCCCGTAGACTCCGAACACTGCGCTATCTGGCAGTGCCTCTGGGGCGAAAAGAAGGAGAACCTCGACCGCATCCTCATCACAGCTTCCGGCGGACCTTTCAGAGGTTACTCGCGCGAGCAGCTGCAGGGCGTAACTGTAGAGAAGGCTCTCCAGCATCCCACTTGGAAGATGGGCGGCAAGATCACAATCGATTCTTCCACTATGATGAACAAGGGCCTCGAGGTTATCGAAGCTTCACATCTGTTCGATATCGATGTCGATCATATTGATGTTGTTGTTCATCCTCAAAGTGTTATTCATTCCATGATCAGACTTCGAGACGGTTCGGTATTAGGTCAGATGGGAAAGCCCTCGATGATCCTGCCGATCATGGTTGCTCTTTATTATCCGGACAGAGGTCCCAGACTTCTTGATAAGTTCGATCCTTTCGATCCCAAGTGCTGCAATCTCACTTTCTCGAAGTGCGATACGAATGCATTCGGTCTTCTTGATCTGGCATATGATGCAGGACGTAAGAAGGGTCTGTTGCCCGCAGTTATGAATGCAGCTAATGAAGCCGCTGTTGGGGCATTCCTCGATGGTAAGATATCATTCCTTGATATCGAGAGTACGGTCGAGTCGGTATATAGTGAGTTCGAGAGCCGAAACGTATTCGAGTTCTCAATCGATGACATCCTTGAAGTAAGTAAGGAGTCTTATATTAGAGCCGGGGAGATACTTAAGTTATGAGTATCTGGAGTATAGTTGTTGCCATATTGATGTTGGGCCTTCTCGTGACTGTTCACGAGTTGGGACACTTCTGGGTTGCAAGACTTCTTAAAATCAAGGCTTATGAAGTATCTATCTTCGTAGGTCCTAAGCTGGTTGACTGGCGTAAGAACGATGTAGAGTACTCGATAAGAGCTCTGCCTTTCGGTGCATATGTAAGATTCACCGATTATGATGAGAACGGTAACGTTGTCGTATCTGACGATCCTGATCTTCTTATCAATTCCCCCAGATGGAAGAGACTTCTTGTAGCTTTGGCTGGTCCCTTCATGAATATGCTTCTCGGAGTGCTGATATTCTCCGTTATGTTCACTATCTCGGGATATGCTACACTCAGCATCGGCGGTATCATGAGTGACTCGCAGCTTGCCGAAGTTTACTTTACGGAAGAGAGCCCTCTCGATATCGGTGACACTATCGTAAGGATTAACGGAGACCGGGTCTTCACGGCTTACGATTATATGTATGAGACTGAGAGCGGCATACCTGCTGTCGAACCTATTACACTTACATTAAGATCACATACTACAGGAGACCTGTATGATGTACAGCTCGTACCTCATGTTGAGCAGCGCCCTATGATCGGAATTGTTCATTATCCTGAGATTAACGAGAAGTATAACGGTTGGGAGGTTTATTCTGTTTATGAGGGACAGAATAACGGTCATCCTATTCTCGAGGCAGGAGATTACCTTACCAAGGTCGACGGTAAGAGTGTCACAGATGAAGACTTCGATGAGTATCTGAGTACTCTTACCGAAGGTGATACGATGACACTGACTTATTACCGTAACGGCGTTGAGTATGAAGAAGAATGCATCAAGACGATGATCACATATACCAACGATAGAGGTCCGATCTTGCTGGCTTATGATGTAACCGGCGTAAGGACTTTCCTCGGCGCGGTTAAGAATGCCTGTCTCATGCCATGCACCATCGTCAATGTCAGTATCAGATCCATCGGAGCTGTGTTCGAAGGTCAGGAAGAAGTGTATAACATGGTATCCGGTCCTATCGGTATGACAACAGTCGTATCTGATGTAGTAGATGATGTCGATGATTCCGTTAAGGACAAGGTCATGACTGTTATCGAGATGGCAGGCATTATCTCGATTGGTCTTATGTTTACCAACCTGCTTCCTATACCTGGTCTTGATGGTGTGCAGGTCATATTTGTTGTAGTTGAAATGATTATGGGCCATCCTTTGTCGAAGAAAAGCGAGGGGGTTATCAATGCAGTCGGTTTTGTTCTGCTGATCTGTCTTGTTATATTCGCTTTTGCTTCCGACATTATCAGGATAATCCTCGAATAGGAGGCGCTTATGGGCAAGAGTCTGGTAGCTGTTATAGACATCGGTTCGCTGACCGCACGTCTTAAGATATATGAGATCGGTTCGAAGGGAACACCCAAGGAGATAGAGACAGTCAGAATGTTTACTTC
>Ga0310786_10002358_pt1 | contig 29002 bp, 19 predicted proteins | sample AusTroGonzalo_MG_FD_203881 | JGI IMG/M metagenome (GOLD analysis project Ga0310786, IMG submission 203881) | Bovine rumen microbial communities from tropical cattle in Woodstock, Queensland, Australia - Gonzalo_03 (v2) (version 2) | ecosystem: Host-associated > Mammals > Digestive system >...
TGGATATGATATGATACCCCCATCGCATACTTGTAGTTAGGCGCGCCGTCATTCGGCGCGCGCCGTCATTCGGCGCGCGCCGGAAATGAGGAAGTGCCAAATGAAGAAGAATGAATTGGAGACGTTGTCTGTAACGGCGGCCAGAGGGTTGGCCGCTCTATCAGGCGTCACATCGGGGCTGACGCCCCGCACCCGCCGTTTTGTGGTGATTGCTGCGACCGTACTGGCGGCCTTCGCAACCTTCGCCGATCCGCCGCCTACGCCGAACGTCACCACAGTCACCTACATAAATGGACGCTTCAACGTGGCGGTTTGGTGGCGGGAAGGAGTCTACAACAACACCTCTGGCGCAACCCTCTCCTGCGCTTACGAAATCGAGATGAAGGGACCGGGCGAGACCGAATGGTCCAACGTCACTGGCAGGGGCGCCTTCAACACATTCGACAAGAACAACTACCGCTTCCGCTGCTGGACGTTGCAGACGAACTACTTCGGCTCCGCCGAGTATCGCATTCGCTCCAAGGACGAATCCACCTCCGAGACGAGCGAATGGGTGGAGCTGGGCGCCGTCAAGGCCACGGTCAATGTGAAGGGCACGCCCATATACGGCAATAACTGCAACGGCAACGGGTTCGACGGCTACATCCACACGCTGGTGGACGCCACCGGCGACAGCGGCAACGAGAAATACATCGGCTACATCTTCGACGAGCCGACGCGCATCAAGTCGATTCGCTACCTTCCGCGCCTCGATCACATGACGCTCAAAGATCGTTACCGAAATAGCCTTTTCCAGGTTGCGAGCGACGACACGTTCTCCAACGTCGAGACTATTCACACCGTCCCATCCAATTTCGAGGCCATCACCGGTGCAACGGAAGTTGTGTTTGCCGAGCCCGTCACAGCCAAGGCCGTCCGGCACTACAAGCAGATAGGCGGATACGAAGGTTCGGCCGAGGTGGAGTTCATCCCCGCGGACATGCCCCTGAAGCCGTTGCTCTCGATCGGACAAACCGACCTGACGGACTTCCACGCGGTGGCGACATGGTCGTTTCCCTCCGATTTCTTCTGCAGCACATGTCGTCTGGAGCGTGCGATGCACAAGGACGGGCCGTGGGTGGCGCAGTCAGCTTGGCTCGACCCGACGACGGACTCCCTCTGCGTGACGAATACGGATCTCTACATCGGCATCCCGTATTACTACCGCGTGGTTGCATACACCGACCATCCGTATTTTGCCGGGCAGCAGGTCTATTCTCTTCTGTCCGAATACACGCGTATGAGGCGCCTCGACCGTGCATGGACCGACGAGGCGCACCTCTGCGAAGGAGTCTCGGTCATGGTTGCTACGAATGGGGCTGTAGTTGATATAGGCAACAAACGTCCTGCTTCTCTCGCCTTCGACGGCAATACGTCCACATTCCCCGACGTGACTCAGGACTGGTGCAGACACGGCCCGGTGGGCCTCGACTTCGGCGAGAACGTGTGGATTGGCGCGTTCGGCTACATCTGCCGAAACGACAATGCCTGCTGTTCCCGCGTCGGCAATGCTGCGCTCTATTCGGCCTCCGGCAACGACCCTGAGCTGCTGGACAAGGTGCAGCGCTCCGCCAACGTGAGCCAGTATTCGCAGACGACGACGCTCTACATAGAGCCTACGACTTCGAATCCCGCCGAGGGAGCCAGATGGTGGTTCCTCTGGGGCAATTCGTCGAGCAGGGCCTACCAGTCGCCGTTCTACGGCAACGTGGCGGAACTGATGTTTTTCGGCTGGACTGCGGCGGACAAGGCGGCGGCACCCGTCGTGTCGCCACCGGCCTCTATAACGTTCGCGCGCGGTGCGACCGGACCGGTCGTGTCGTGGATGGTCGGCACCCACGTCGAGACGTACACCTTGAAGCGTCGTCCGCGCGGCGAGACGGAATGGACGGAAGTCGCGACAGTCCCCGCCGCCACGCTTTCCTGCTACGACGAAAACCTCGCCTCCGGTTTCTACGAATACTGCGTTGTCGCGGATGGCGGCGAGATGGGTGTTGCCACTAGCGACGTCTTCTCCTACGCATGGTACGTGCCTGGGAACGGCACCGGCCTCGCCGGCGCGGTGATGTGGCCCTACTGCTCCACAAACATGATACCGTGGCAGATGACGTCCTCCGCGTCGCGTGGCGTGGAGGCGGTGAACATCAACCTTGGCTCGGCGGCCGAAATCGCCCACGGCGTCACGGCCCACGCCTGCATGGTCTGGGAGGGAAGTCTTCTCGTGCCTTTCTCCGGAACGTACACTATCAAGCTAGAGACCGACGCCGGCGGCGCGGTGGCCATCGACGACGTCTTTGCCTGCAACTCCTGGACGGGCGGCACGCAGATTCCCACTGGCGACATCAACCTCACCGCCGGGGAGCATAAGATACGCGTGGACTACCGTCTCTCCGATGATGACGCTCCCACAAAGAAGTGCATCCTCCGCTGGAGCGGCCCTGTCGCGGAGGAAGTGATTCCAGCCTCGCAGCTCGTCCCCGCCGCCGTACCACCGTCGCCAATGGTCGACGGCTGGACGGGCGTCTCTTATCACATGGACCGCGTGGGGCAGTTCCTCAAGGTGAACGACGGGAGGTACAAGATCAGGGCATCGTCGCAGAGCATGGGCGGCCCCACGGCGTTCAATGCGGCGTTCATGTGGAAGAGGATGTCCGGCCCCTTTGCCATCGAGGCGAAGGTCCAGAAGGGCAACGGCTATGGCGAATGCGGTATCATGGTGCAAGGCGACAACGGGCATTTCGTAGCGCCCTACCTCTATACGCAGGGAGCGCTCTCCTACTACGGCCTCAAGAAGTTCGTGCCTGGGGACGCCAGCTGGGAGCAGACCATTCCATGGATTCAGTTCGGCAACACTGCGAACTGGGACTGCTACCTGCGCGTTGAGAAGTGCGGGCGGGAGATGAAGTTCTACTGGAAGGACCTAAAGACCGATCCTTGGACGGAAATCTACAGCTTCATTGCGCCGTCCGGGATGTTCGGACGTGAGGTGGCGGTAGGCTTCACCGTGAACGGATTCGGCGGCGGCGATCCCGCACAGGGAGAATTCTCGGAAATCACTGTCAAGGCCATATGCCTGCCCACGATAATCATGCTCAAGTAGTCGCGCCGCATTGGCTTCGGCGGCCGCGGGGCGGCCGCCCTACCGACCCACACTTTGGAAATGGTCGGACCGAGGGGATTTGAACCCCTGACCTTTTGCACCCCAAGCAAACGCGCTACCAGGCTGCGCTACGGTCCGAAAACAGGGAATAGTATATCATTCTACGCGCGCGGAGTCAATGGGGGTTTTTAGCTTTGTCGCTATCAAGGCAATATGGTATAATGCGGACGTTTCTTCGAAGACTTGCGAGGTGAAAATGAGAAAGACAATTGCTTTGTTTCTGGCGTTGGCGTCCGTGACCGCTTCCGCCGATGTTCTTGTTCCGCCGCGGCGGCCGCCTGTTAGGCCGGAGCCGATAGTGGAGCCGCCGGCGCCGCCAAGGATCGTCTCGCCGCGGAAACAGGCGGACGAGAAGCTGCCGACCATCGAATCGTATTCCGTCGAGGCTAGAGTCAACGGTGTCTTCGCATCTGTGCGCGTCCTTGTCGTGGTGGAGAACTCCAATGATCGGGCACTTGAGGGAGACATCGAATTTCCTCTGCCGGACGGCGCCAGCGTTTGCGGCTATGCTCTCGACATCAACGGCGTGATGACGGACGGCGTTGTGGTGAAGAAGGAGAAAGCCCGCGTGGCATTCGAGAAAGAGGTCAAGAAGGGCGTCGATCCCGGAATCGCGGAGCATGTCAAGGGCAACGCATGGCGCACGCGGGTCTATCCCATACCTGCGCACGGCACGCGCCGCATTCGTCTGGACTATGTCTCGCCGCTCGTGTTCGCGCCAAACGGCGACGCCGCGCTTGCTTTGTCCATGCCCCGCGCTTTTCTCAAGGAACGTGCCGTGTCCATTACCGTGCCGATTGGCGGCGGACTGCCGAAGCCCGTTCTCGGCGGGCTTGGCGACAAGCGTTTCGCCGAGGCTGAGGCCGTGTGGCGCACGATGGCGTGCGACAAGGACGTGACTCCTGCGGAGGACGTGATCGTTGCGCTCCCTGCGATGCCCGAAATGCTCGCCGCCGTGGAGCGCGTTGGCTCCGAACGCTGGTTTGCAGTGTCCGCAAAGGCTCCTGCGTTCACGAAGCGCATCGCTTCGCCGCCTCTTACATGGCGCATTCTGTGGGATGCCTCCGGCAGTAGAATGGCGGCAGACGTGGCGGCGGCGCGTGCTGTTCTCGAAAAGCTGCCGGAGAATGCCTGCTACGAGCTCATCGAGTTCCGCAATGTGCCCGAAAAGCCGTTCGTATGCGCGACGCGGGCAGAGCTTCTCTCCCGCATTGACCGCGTGTGCTACGATGGCGGGAGCGATTTGAATGCTCTCGCGGCGACGCATCGTTCGAATGTCACGGAGAATCTAACATTGCTTTTCACCGACGGCATTGATGTGCTGTCGGAGGGGATTCCCGATTTCGGTATGCAGAAGCCGGTGGCGCTAGTCTCCGGCGCGATGCGCGACGTGGAGGCTCTTCGCCGATCATGCGGCGGGCGCGTCGTCGATCTCGCATTGCGCTCGCCTGTCGAAGCGGTGGATTTCATACTTTCGCCGCCGCCGATGGTTGAGGGAGTAGCGGGCGAGGGAATCGCGAATGTCCAGGGAGTTGGTCTGCCGGCCGAGGGGCGTGTCACGATTCTAGGCAGGCTGGTCGCCGATGCGGCGGAGGTACGCATTGATTTTGGCCGCGGGCGCAAGAGCGATCCGGTTCGCATTTCGGGTGCCGATGCCAAAGAAGGTCGTCTGCTTGCCACGGCATGGGCCGCGCGTCGGGTGAACGAGCTTTCTCCGCGCGCCGACGATAACGTTGACGAACTTCTCGCCATAGGCCGCCGCTACGGGATAGCCAGCCCGGCGACGAGCCTGATGGTTTTCGAGACGCTTGCGCAGTGGCTTGAACACGATGTCGAGCCGCCCGAGTCGCTGGCGGACATGCATGCCCAGTGGGTGAAGCGCCGTCCAACCGAAGCGCAGCGCGCGGCCAAAGAGGAGAATCGCCGCATGGGCTACGTGTCGCGTTTGAAGAGGGAATGGAAGGCGCGCATCGCGTGGTGGGAGAATCCCATTCCGCCAAAGCCAAAGACTCCAAAGAGCGGGCTGTTCAACAGCTCTGTCGCCGGATCGAGGCGAGACGCCATGCGTGCGGAACGTGCACCGCGGGCGAGCATGGCAATGAGATCGGCCGAGGCCGACATGGATTCGGCGATGTCGGAGGCCGCCGAGCCAAGCTTCGCCGATGCCGCGGCGCCGGCGCGCGAGTCCGTAAAGGCGAAGTCCGCTTCGCATCGTTCCGCGGCCGCCAAGATATCCGTCACTCCATGGGATCCCGAGACCCCGTATCTCACGGCCATAAAGGACGCAAAGGCCGCGCTGGGACCGTCCGGCGGCACGGAGTATGCGGAGTATATGGTTCAGCGCGCCAAATACTCTGCATCTCCTGCGTTCTACCTTGATTGCGGCGGATGGTTCTTCAAGCGGAACAATCGCGCCATCGCGGTGCGAGTCCTTTCCAACCTCGCGGAGATGAAGCTGGACAATCCCGGAATGCTGCGCACATGCGCATGGAGATTGCGGGAGGCAGGGGAATACGACATGGCGCTTGCCATCCTTCGCAAGGTGGCGAAGCTGCGGCCTGAAGATCCGCACTCGTTCCGCGATCTGGCGATAGTCCACGAGGAGCGTGGCCGACGCGAGATGTCCGCCGCCGACATCTCAGAGGCGCTGTCCAACTACCACAAGGCCGCGTTCACTCCATGGGACAAGGACAACGGCATATGGACCGCGCTCATAGCGTTGGAGGAGCTGAACGCGCTGATCGCGTGGAGCGCGCGCCAGAAATGGCCTGACGGCAAAGCGCCGGTTCCGCCGCAGTTCGACGCGGAGTTCGCGCGCAATCTCGACCTTGACGTTCGCATCGCGCTTTCTTGGGACGTTGACAACACCGACATCGATCTGCATGTCCTCGAACCGGACGGCGAGGAGGCGTACTACGGCCACAACCGCACGTCTTCGGGAGGGCTTGTGTCGCATGATGTGACCACGGGCTACGGCCCCGAGGAGTATCTCAAGAAGGAGGCCGCGAAGGGCGACTACAAGATTCTCGCAAACTACTTCGGATCACGCCAGCAGACGCTCGTTGGCCCTGCCACGGTCACGGCCACGGTATTCACGAATTGGGGCCGTCCGGAGGAGAAGCGCCAGATTCTTTCCCTGCGCCTCGACAAGCCGAAGGACAAAGTCTCGATCGGCTCAGTCACGCTCGAGTGACCGCATTCGGAATCGCGGATTTGACGCGGCGGCCATGGAAGATCATGGAAGCCACCACCGCGAGCGCGAGAAGCGGCTGGTAGTAGAGGCTCTTCAGCAGCTCGAAGGATTCGATCGGGATGTCCAGTCCCTTGGCGACTCCCATCGCTATCAGCATCTGCGCGCCGTAGGGGATCAGTCCCTGGACGACGCATGAGGCGGTGTCCAGTATGGAGGCGATGCGCACCGGTTCGGCCTTGAACTTGTCGGCGCACTCCTTGGCGATGGGGCCGGCAATGACTATTGCGACGGTGTTGTTCGCCGTGAAGCAGTTTACTGCGGACATAAGCAGGAACACTCCCATCTCGCACGAGCGCGGGCCGCTGATCACCTTTGCGATCTTTCCGGTTAGCCATTTGATGCCGCCGTTGGCCTGAACCGACTTGAAGAGGCCTCCTGCGAGGAGCGCGACTATGAGCGTCTCGCCCATGCCGAGAGTGCCTTTGCCGAGAAGATCCATCGCGTCGAAGAATTCGAACTTGCCGAGCGCCATGCCGATGATGGCGGAGATGACTGTGCCCGAGAACAGGAGTGCCATCACGTTGAAGCCGGCAAGGGCGAGCGCAAGCACAAAGACGTATGGGCTTACCAGGACGAAATGCTGCCACAGGATCGCAGGAGCCTCCACGGCGCCGCCTGCCGCGGAACCTCTGGCGGCGTAGATGAAGAGCGCAACCAGTGCGGCAGGCGAGGCGATGAGTCCGTTCGCGAGGAACTTGTCTCTCATGCGCACTCCCTGCGTGCGCGTGGCGGCGATCGTGGTGTCGGATATCATCGACAGGTTGTCGCCGAACATCGACCCGCCGACAACGGCGCCCATGAGAAGGGCAGGGTTAAGCTGGAGAGGGGCTGCGAAGCCGAGCGCGATGGGCGTGACGGCGGCGATCGTTCCGCATGACGTGCCGATCGCGAGCGAGATGAGGCACGACACGAGAAAGACCCCCGCCACCATCAGACTTGCGGGAATGCAGGCTCTTGCAAGCGTTACGGCGGCATCGACGGCGCCGGATCCCTTGGCGATCGTTGCGAACGTTCCCGCCAAGATGAAGATGAGGCACATGATCATTATGTTCGGCTCGCCCATGCCGCGCGCGTAAGTCTCTACTTTTTCGTCGAGGCGGCGGCGGCCGATCAACAGCGACGCCGCCGAAGCCACCAGGAACGCCACCGGCATCGACACCTTGTACCACGGCATGTCGAAGCCCAGATGTCCCGCCAAGAGCGACAGCCCCACATAGAACGCCGCGAATACGGCGAAGGGCATTAGCGCGATACCGCTTGGTGTGACTGGACCATCCTTGTTCATTTTCTTCATCGTTGTACGGTTTTCCCATGGGAAGGAGGCCGATAGTTTACACCATCCTCGGCGGAAGCGCAAGGGATGAGATTTCGTCCGCAACGTAATCTCATTTCTGGTTGTCGCGCGATTCTTGATTCTTCGCCCCCATGTCGGCTGAAAATATGGTATAATTCAACCCATGAAGAACCAGATAAACCTTCTGAACCAGCTTCAAGAACTAGTGTTGACCCGTGACGAGCATCACCAGACGGGTGACGGATCCCATATAGATTCGCTCAACGACTCGATAGACGCATTGACGGACAAGCTTGAGACCCCCGTAAAATCCCTGTATCAGCGTCTGTACAAAAAGGATCATGTGGTGATGGCCCCCATGATCAACGGGACATGCGCGGCCTGCGGCATGAAACTGCCAATCTCGCAGGTCCAGCAAGTTCGTTTCGCCAAGACGATACAGACATGTTCGTCCTGCGGGCGCATGCTCTACGACGAGGAGGAGGACGCACCGCGCTACGTCGGCGAAAAGCCCGCTCGCGGTGAACCGCGCAAAAACGGCATAAGCCGATTCTCCGCCGAAGAGTTGATGGTGTGCGAACTTAAGGGCAAGACGACGGCTGAGGCCGTTCGTGAACTGGCGGAGGCCATGGTCTCGAACCGTTTTGTGTCAAATGCCGATGCGCTGGTGAGCGCGGCCATGGAACGCGAGAGCGTCCTCTCCACGGCGATGGACAACGGACTTGCCTTTCCGCACGTGCGCGGCGTCGAAGGCGGTGGTCTGACCCTAGCCCTCGGCACGTCAAAGGAAGGTGTGGCGTTCGGGCCGTCGGCGGCCGACAAGGCGCACATCGTCTTTTTCAGCGTGATACCCGTGGCCGTGAGCGCATTCTATCTGCGTCTCATGGCCGGACTGATGGAGGCGTTCGGCAAGAAGGAGAACAGAGACTCGCTTTTGAACGCCGGCAATTCCGCAGAACTGTGGAAGGCGCTCATGAAGGCAACGCGCCACACGATACGCTGATCGCGCCCGTCACAACGCGGCGATGAAGGCGTCGATGAGATTGCTCATCGGCGCCTTTGCCTTTTCGGAAGCGTCGATCACGTCCTTGTGGCTCAGCGGCGAAGGCGCGATTCCGGCGGCGAGGTTGGAGACGAGCGAAAGCCCGGCGACTTCGATTCCGCACGCGCGGGCGAAGACGGCCTCGGGGACCGTGCTCATGCCTACCACATCGGCGCCCATGTGGGCATATGCGCGAATCTCCGCAGGAGTCTCGAAGACGGGGCCGCTTGTGAAGGCGTAGACTCCGTCCATGACGCGGAGATCAAGCCTGTGCGCCGCCGCGCGCAGAAGGTCTCGGTAGTGTTGGGCGTAGATGTCCGTCATGTCGGGGAAACGCGCGCCCCATTCCGGACGGTGCGGCCCTATGAGCGGATTGATGCCAACGGTGTTGACGTGGTCTTTGAGAATCACGAAGTCGCCTGCATGAAGGGCGGGGTTTATGCCTCCGGCGGCGTTTGTGAGCAGCAGGCGCGGACATGCCATTCGCCGGATCATCTCGACGGACAATACCACCGTCTCCCAGCCTACGCCTTCGTACCAGTGGCGACGCCCGCAGAAGGCGGCTATGCGCTTTCCGTGGCGTTCGTAGAGACGGAATTCCCCGGAATGCCCAGGAACGGTGGCCGCGCCCAGATGCGGTATCGACGAGTACGGTATCTGCAAGATGGGTCTGTCGGACCGAAGCGCCTCCCCCCAGCCGCTGCCGAGGATGATCGCGAGATCCGGTTGGCGCTCGAAGCATGCGTCCGGGAATGCGGCTGCCGCCTCATCGAAGATTTTGACGTCCATCGTATGTTACCTTTCCTTTAAGAACTGTTAGAATCGGCCATGCGTCGAGACGCAGGCCGGTGAATGGCTGGTTGCGGGACTTTGACCTGAAAGTTTCCGGCGAAACCGCGCGGCCTGCCTGCGTGTCGATGACCGTGAACGAATCTGGATCGGGCGTCTCCCCGATGAGAGCCGCAGGGCCGGTGGTCCAGCGTGCGATCCAATCGTTGACCGGCATGCCTTCTTCTTCGACGAGCGCACGCCATGTTACCGCGGCGGCCGTCTCGAGCCCCACGATGCCGTTGGCGGCCTTGAGGAAGCCGCCTTCCTTCGCGGATGGAGAGTGGGGGGCGTGGTCGGTCGCGAAAAGCGCCAGAGTGCCGTCCTTGACTGCTTCGCGAAGTGCGGCGCGGTCTTCGGGGGTGCCGAGAGGCGGCGCCATCTTCCAGTTGGAGTCGTCGCCGGGGATGTCTGCGCTCGATAGGAGAAGGTGGTGCGGCGTAGCCTCTCCTGTTACGGGAAGCCCCTCGCGCTGCGCGACGCGGATAAGCTCCACGGTGCCCGCGCATGAGATGTGCTGGATGTGGAGGGCGCAGCCTGTCTCGCGGCAGAGTGAAATGTCGCGGCGGACGGCCTCCGTCTCGGCCTCAGGCGGCATGGTCGGCAGATTGAAGCGCCGTGCGGCAGGGCCGTCGCGCAGCACGCCCCCGGCGAGAAGAGCGGGGACTACCGCATGCTGCATCACGGGCTTTCCGAGGCGCGCGGCGCGGCGCATGGCCTCTTCCATCACCCGGGCGGATGAGACGAATGCGCCATCGTCGGTGAAAGCTACTGCCCCTGCGGCGGCAAGAGACTCGATGTCGGACACTTCTTTCCCAAGACGTCCTTTCGATATGCAGGCGGAAGGTGCGATGCGGACGCATAGCGAAGAGTCTTCGATCTGTTCGCGAATCCATGCCGTATTGTCGCCGGCCGGCGATGTGTTCGGCATGGTCGTGACGCACGTGAAGCCTCCTGCGGCCGCTGCGGCGGCGCCCGTGGCGCGCGTTTCTGCCTCTGGCGTGCCGGGGTCGCGGAAGTGGACGTGCACGTCCCGAAGCCCGCCTGGCACGATCACGTATCGCGTGTTCCCGGCGAAGGATGAAAGCAGATCATTTGCGGATGTGGCTTTGGACATGCCTGTATGATACCATAATCTTCCCTCCGGTTGTTGCGCATTCCGCATTTTTCGCTACTAAATTGCGCCCGTCTTTCGCTTGTCGCCGCTGCGCGGTTTTGGTAAACTGTACGCATGAAAAGCGCTAAGACGATATTCGGAACAACTCTTCTCGGAACAATTCTCGCCATGACAGGGCTCGCCCTGCCGGCTGCGGGGGTGGTGCAGACATTTCCCCGCAACGGCTGGGGCAATGCGGCGATATCGCAGAGCGGCGGCAAATGGATCGTCAAGACCGGGGCGGACTCGCTTCGCATCAGCGTGAACCCCAAGGGCAAGTTCGAGTCTCTGCTCGCCATATCCCACACCGACGATTCGCTCGTCATCGACGCGACGAAGGCTTTTGCGGCCGGCGCGAAGTCGATAATGATGTACTCCTCGGCAATCGACCTAAAGCCCATCGAAGGGCAGGATGTGATGGTGGAGAGCGTATGGTCCGGCGCGCGCGGCGTTTCGCAGTGCAGCGTTCTTATCGAAGGGCAGGACGAAGCCGGCCGCCATTGGTGGCGCGCAGGGAAGGTTGCGCCGTTCGAGCGTCCGCGCACGTTCCGCCATTCCTATCTCATCGACGAAGGGCTGCGCGGTCTCCACTTCCGCCTCGACATCAACAACGGGTCGAAGGCGCCGATCGTGTTCTACCGCGCGAAGATCGGCCCATACGCCGAGCTTGCGCCGCGTCCGCAGTCCGTCGCCAAGCCCGAGCTTCTTTTCCATGCGCCGTTCGACGGTTCCGCCACGGCCGCGTTCGCGAAGGGCGGCGCCGAGCCGGTCAAGGAGGCGAACCTAGAATATGCGCCTGGGAGGCATGGCCAGGCCGTTCGCCTTTCGTCTGCGCTCAAGACCATGCTCGCATACGGAGCTGAGGGCAACCTGAACCACGAATGCGGAACGATCGCGTTCTGGTTCAAGCATGAATGGCCCGAGACGAAACGTCCCGGATACCGCGACGACAACGGCCACGACTGCTGGCGCGGCGTCCTGCACGCTCCAGCCGAGAACAAGCATCCCGGCGACGGCGGGCTCTGGTTGTGGTGGTGGAAGAACGCCATGCGTTTGGACCGCGGCGATCTCGACAACCGCTACATGGGGTTATGGCAGAGCGCCATCAAGGAGACTCCCGGCGTCTGGCGGCATTATGTCCTTACTTGGGACGACTACGGTTCGTGCATCTACATCGACGGCAAGGCCGGTTCCACCGGCGACAGCCTGTCGCCGCAGAGGGAGGCGCTTGCCGTCAAGAATCAACTCGACTTCGACCGCGGGCAGTCAGTCTTCAAGACTTTCTTCGTGGGAAGCAACGCGAACGGGAACCACAGGCTAGACGGTCTCATCGACGATCTGCGCATCTGGTCCGCACCCATGTTCAAGACGGCGGCGCTTGACCTCTACCGACAGGAACTCGACGCCGTCATCGAGCCGGACATCTACTACGGCATCGAGGGCGAACAGAAGACGATAACCGTAAAGGTAGGGTCGCGCGACCGCGGGCACGCGGGATGCGTGCCCCTGCAAGGCGTGCGCGTGAAACTCCTTGACGCCTCCGGCAAGGTTGTTGCGCAGAGTTCGCCGATCGCGAAAGGCGTCTGCACCATCTCCGCCACGCTTCCGAAGGGCGAATATTCCTTTGCGTTGCCTGACGATTATTTCTGCTCCAAGGTTCCGTATTGGGTGCTAGGTGGCGGCAACCCGGTGGAGCGGCGGGCAGAGGGTTGCCCGCCCTACCGGCTCCTCTACTCCATCACTCCCGATCTGGCGACTCTCTCGCCTACGAACTTCCGCTCTGTAGGGCAGTGCCGCATGGGCGAACTCGGCGGCGTGAAGTTCCTTGAGGCCGGCCCGAAGCGCGGCGACCGCTTCGCCCTGCGCCTCTCGTTCAACACGAACACGCCGCTTCACTGCATCGAGATCGACTACCCCGACGACGGCTACCGCACGATGGATCTCGTGGTGCAGCGCTCCAAGCGTCCGTTCGAGGACTATATCCTGCAAGTGGGCCGCTACGGCGGGCAGGAAGTGCCGGTGAGCGGCAAGATGCTCACGTACCGCTGCCTCTACTGGACGACGGCGGACGACGCGACGCTCGTGGCGATGACGGCGCGCGAAAACTCGCCGGCCGCCATCGCCGCAGTGCGCGTCTATGCCGTGCCGGACGGGGCTCTGCCGGAGGTGTCTGTGGTTGGCGGCGGTCGCGGGGCTGCGCGCCCTGTCGAGCGTCGGCACTTCGGCAGTTACTGGGAGGATCCCGCCATCAACTACGATTACGGGGCGAACCATTCTTCCGCGGCGTCTCTCGACATGCTGATCGACCGCAAGGCAGCCTACATGAAATACATGGGGCAGGATACGCTCGTCTATCCCGGCAGCTGGTATCACGGTCTTATCGCCCATGACCCGAAAGGCTACAACCCGCGCAGCCATTCGCGCCACTTCCTGCAGGCGTGGTTCGAGAAGTTCGACCGCGAGGGCCTGCAGATTTTCCCGACGGTGAACCAGCAGACGATACCGATCGAGGAGGGCGTGGTGACGCGCGCTTCGATGTCCGACGGCACCCTGCACCCCACGACAATCGCCCTTTGGGACACGGGCAAGCCTAGCTGGGGCGGCTGGCACGGCAAGCCGCCGAACTTCTGCATCTTCCATCCCGGCGTGCAGGCCGAATTCCTGCGCGTGTTCGATGCGCTCATCGCCGACGGCGCGGGACACCCCAGCTTCGCGGGCGTCTGTCTGCATCTCACATCCATCACATGTCCTTGGTGGGGCGGCATCGAGAGCGGCTACAATGACTACTGCATCGACGCCTTCGAGCGCGCCACGGGCATCAAGGTGCCGGCCGACCGCTCCGATCCCCTGCGCGCCAAGGCGTATGCGACGTGGCTCAAGGCGAATGCGTACGAGAAGTGGGTGCAGTGGCGGTGCGACGTGCTGACGGATTTCTACGTGAAGCTCGCAAAGCGCCTTGCAGACGCTCGGCCCGGCCTCAAGCTCTGGGTCAATGCGGGGCCGACGATGAGTCCCCTCGATCCCGACTACGCGCAGGACGGCTTTCGCGAGCGCAAGATGCGCGAGGCGGGAATCGACGCCGGGCAGCTCGTCAGGCGCATCCCCAATCTCGTGATTGGCATGTCGATGCTTCCAAGCGGTTTCCGGTTCTCCGGCATGAGCAATCCCGAAGCCGTGCGCGCGAAGTACCTCGCCTACCCGGACACGCCCGGCTACTACTCCGTGTTCAAGCCCTCGCCGTTCAACTGGCTCAATCTGCACGACGCCTACTGGGAAAACCCCATAGGGGCTGGCAAGACGGGTGAGCTTCTCACATGCGATTGGCTGACCGAGACCAATTGGCGCGTCTCGGCGCTCCAGGCGAACGGGCGCAACTCCATGAAGTGCTACGCCACGCCGTTCCTCTTCAACGACATCCAGGGGATATCGTGCGGTGGCTTCCTTGAGGGCAGCTACGGCATGGAGGATATGCTTGCCCGCTTCGCGCGGTATTTCCGCGCTCTGCCTGCCGTGAAGTTCCAGACGATAGCCGCGAGCGGCAAGATCGTATTGCGCGGCGGCGAGGCGGAAGGGCGTAGCTGGTTCTACGTCGTCAACGGCGGGGAGACTCCCGCAAAGGTCACGCTGCAGGTTCCGGCGAACACGCACGACTTGGCCACGCGCGAACTTGTCGGCGAAAAGAAAAGCGACAGCACCGTTACGCTTGATCTCGAGCCATACGACTTCAGGAGCTTCGCCGCCCCGTCCGGCAATCCTGTTTTACGGCAGTGATCATGCCTGAATCCTTGAATGCGAACATACCTTACAGCCATATTTCTCACATGCGCCGCGTGTGCTTTGGCGGCGGTAGGGTCGGATGACGACGATGCGTCTCGCGCGCATATCGACATAAAGGCCGCCGTGGCGCGTCTGCCGCGCTCGACCTCGTCGTCCGATGGTCTTGTTCGCGTGGTGGCCACTGACGTCCCAGGCGACGAGATCGGCTTCAGGGCGCCGATCCTCAATTTCGCCATGCGCGAGATACGCGCCATCGCCAAGACGTACAACATCAACGCGCCGTCCGTGAAGGAGCCGGCGATCGTGATATACGCCATGGACGGCCACACGAACGACACGCGCGTGGTGTCGCGTGCGCGAAGGCGCAAGGATATCGTCTCTACGCGCATATGGCTGCCTTCGCCTGGCTTTTCCGATCTGGAGCTCCTGCGCGTGGCCGTTGCCACGGCGTATCTGCGGGCTTGCTCGCTTGATTTCCCGGAATGGGTTGTGCAGGGGTTGATGCGCGGGACAAGCATCGATGTCGAACATGAGGACGTGCGTTTTGTCTTGAAGCTATGGAGCGAGTCCCGGCTGCCGTTCTTCCCCGCCCTCTGCACGGATCTGCGCGCCGCGCGCGGCAAGGGCGGCGCGCTTGCCGGTTTCATCGTCAGCTGGATGAAGGAGAAAAAGACCATAGACGTTTGGAGAAAGCGCTTTGCAGCCGGCGAGAAGTGGGACGGGAAGAGGCTTGCCGAGGATCTTACCGGCGAGAGCGATCCCATATGGCAGGATCGCGCCTGCGATGAACGCCTAGTGCGCCTCACGAACAGCGTTCTTTCCCCCGGCAGGGCCAGTGAATGGGATCTCACGGTTTTTGCTTCGCGGCTCTTGCTTTATCCGCCGTTTTTTGACAAAATATATGGTGCCAACCGCACATACTGCACCTTCGACGAGGCTGTGGCGCTGGCCGAGAGAAATCCGGGCGTGCGCCAATCTGCCTTCCGCAAGGCCAGAGAGGTTCCGCTCTATGCCATTGGGCGCGGCGACGACATGGCCGCCGTGGCCTTTGCGTACCGGGACTTTCTGCTTGCCCTGTCGCAGGACGAGACGGATGCCGAGCGACAGAAGGCGTTGCTGGAGAAGGCGCAGGAGTTGTGGCGGAAGGTCTGTGGAGAACAGAAAGCCGAGAATTGACACTTTGATGAAGACCGAAAAAACGATAACGGGCGAGGTGGACCCGGATGTGCTTGCCTACACCGTGGGCGATGACCCTGTCCTTGACAGGTCGCTGGTGCTTTGGGACTGCCTTGGCACTGCGGCGCATGTGACGATGCTTTCCGAGATGCCTGTCGATCCGCCGGTCGTGACGAAGGATGAGGCCGCGCGCGTGCGCGCCGCGCTTGCCGCCGTCGCCCGCGATCCGTCTTTCGAGGTGAGAGAGCAGGATCAGGATGTCCACATGGCCGTTGAAACGCGCCTTACGGATGAGCTGGGCGATCTCGGGCGCAAGATACACACGGGCCGCAGCCGCAACGATCAGGTGGCCGTCGATGTGCGCCTTCACATCAAGGACGAGCTTCTTGGCGTGGAGGGCGAGGTTTGCGATCTTGCCGCCGCGCTTGTGGCGTTTGGCCGCGCGCACGACCGCGTTCCGCTCGTTGGGCGCACGCATCTCCAGCCCGCCATGCCGAGTTCTGTCGGCGTGTGGGCCACAGGCCATGCCGAAATGATCTTGGACCAGCTCGCGAACCTCGAGGCGGCATACAAGATCAACGATATGTGTCCGCTGGGCTCGGCTGCCGGGTACGGCGTCCCATTGCCTCTTGACCGGCAAAGGACGAGCGATCTGCTTGGCTTTGCGCGGCCGCTCCACAACGTGTTCGGCGCTTCGATGGCTCGCGGCGAGGACGAGGCCGCTCTCCTTTCGGCGCTGGCGCAGCTTATGGCGGCGCTTTCGCGCCTGGCCGAGGACATGATACTTTTCTCCATGCCTGAGTTCGCCTATTTCAAGCTGCCGCGCGCGTACTGCACAGGCTCTTCGATAATGCCGCAGAAATACAACCCTGACGTTCTTGAGCTGGTGCGCTCCAAGACGGCGCAGGTGCTTGGCCTCCAGACGGCCGCGCTATCGCTTTTGCATGCAATGCCCGGCGGGTACAATCGCGATCTTCAGGACTGCAAGGGACTCTACATGAAAGGCCTGTCGATCGCGCGGGCCACTTTGCGCATTCTCGCGAAGATGGTGCAGGGAATGGAGATCGACGAGGCTGCTCTTCGCGCCGGTTTCATCCCCGGAGTGTTCGCGACTGACGCCGCTCTCCGCCAGGTCGCCGCCGGTGTTCCATGGCGCACGGCATACCATGACGTGCGCGACCATCTGGAGCGCCTGTCGACGGAGGATCCAGACGCCGCCGTTGCGGCGAAGACGCACATGGGCGCCACCGCAGGTCTCGACTATGAAGGATACGAGGCGCGAATCGCCTCGTGTCGCGCCGCCGCATCTGCCCGCAGCGAAGCCTTCCAGGCAAGGATATCGGAATTGCTTCCCTCGTGATCCGGGGGAACGGAAATCGTCAAATGCTTTAACCTTCAAACTCGATAAGGAAACAAAAAGATGACAGAACAAGGAATGACGTTCATGGCCGCTTGGAATTGCGGCGGTCCTCTCATGTGGGTGCTGGCCGGAATCTCCGTGCTGGCCCTCGCCGTGGCGCTGTATTTGATTTTCTCGCAGCGCGTAGGCGCCATAGCCCCCACCGATCTGGTCAGTGACGTGATGGATCGTATGCGGTCCGGAGACGTGGCGGAGGCGCGTCGCCTTGCGGAACGGCGCTCGACGGCATACAGCTTGCTGGTGCTTGCCGCGCTTGACGCCAGGGCCGGATTGGCGAAGGGCGGAACTTCGCACGTGTCGCAGGCCATAGAGACGGCCGGCGGCCACATTGCCGAGCGCCTTCAGGGTTCTGTGGATTGGCTTGCCGACTTGGCGGCGATCGCGCCGCTCGTCGGGCTTCTCGGAACGGTGCTTGGCATGTACCAGGCGTTCGGCGGCATAGCGAACGATCTCGCTGCGAACGCGCGCCCCGTGGTGCTGGCGCAGGGCGTTTCGCAGGCCATCGTGACGACCGTGTTCGGCCTTGCGGTCGCGATTCCCGCCTTGGCCGCACATGCGTTCTTCCGCAGGCGCACTGCCCGCCGCGTGGCGCAGCTTGAATCTCTTGCAGTGGAACTCGAAGGCGTGTCGGCATGAACTTCCGCAGAAAAAAACGCGGCGCTCCCGCCGCTTTGCAGATGACGGCTCTGATGGACGTCGTGTTTCTGCTTCTATGCTTTTTCGTGACGTCCAGCGTATTCTCGCAGTGGGAGACGGAGGTTTCCATCGCGCTGCCCACGGCGAAGTCGGCGACGGTTCCCGGCCGCATGCCCGGCGAGATAATACTCAACCTCTCCGAGAATGGATGGGTCACCGTCAACGGGCAACTCCTCACTGCGGCCGAAGTCACCGAGCGCCTTGCCCGCATAGCCAAGCTGTATCCCGGCCAGCCGGTTGTCATCCGTGCCGACAAGGCTGCGTCGTATGAATCGCTCATGGGCGTGATAGACGCCTGCCGCGCCGCCGACGTGTGGAACTTCTCGCTGGCGACGAAGGACGAGGAAGGAGAATCCAAGGCAAAATGAGCGCACTTGCATTTTTAGCCGCAGCCGCCACCGCGGCAACTGTCGCCCACTTCAATGGCGGGCATGTGCCGCCCGTGCACCGGCTGGCGCCGGTCGACGCGCAGGGCGATGCTATATCGGTTTCGGCTCCGAATCCCGAGGCAATGTCGCTCTGGAAGACTTGCGGACAGTGTCATGAAGTGGATAAGCTGCATGGCGGCAGCCATTTCCGCACTGGTTTCGGCACGAACGATGCGCCTGTGCGCTGCAATTTCGAGCCGTGGTTCCTCGTCGACGAGAAGGCCGGCACCGCGCAGGCGTTTTCGCTTGGCGGCATTCCCGGCGTGAAGTCGCTCGCCGACGTGGGGCTTACATGCTGGCAGTTCACGAAGTTCTTCGGGCGCCATTTCCCAGGCGGCGGCATCGGTTGCGACACGAACGCCATGGCCGAGGTCGGCAGGGAGAAGTCGCGATGGTTCGTGACGGGTCCCTTGGAGCCCAACTGCCTGGCCTGCCATCAGCAGGACGACGACTATGATTCCAGCGAATGGGCGCGCCAGGTGATGCGCGAGAACTGGCGCGGCGCCGCGATTGCGGCTTCCGGCCTTGGCTCCGTCGGCGGCATGAACGAGCGCTTGGAGGGTTCGTGGGACAGGCTTCGCCCCGAGAACCCCGACGACCACCTCTTCAAGGTTCCCGAGAACATATCATACGACAAGAGGATGTTCGACTCGCGCGGACGCTGCATCTTCCGCGTAGGCAAGCCAAAGAACGAACGATGCCTTGCGTGTCACGCGGCAAGCGAGGCCAAGGCGGATCATCGCGGCATAATGACGGACGTCCATCTTCAGCGCGGCATGAAGTGCATCGACTGCCATACGAGCGGCATGGATCACCGTATCGAAACGAAATCGTGCCGCGAGTGCCATGTCGAGAAGGGCGGTGAGGGTCCGCACCCGACTCACGCCGGAATCCCGCTGGTCCATTTCAACCGGCTCGCCTGCACGACATGCCATTCCGGCGTCACCAAGGGCGGGAAGGTCGCACAGGTGCGGACCGCCCGCGCGAACAGGATCGGCATCTACGGGCGTGCGCAGTGGGCTACCGACCTGCCGTTCATCCTCGAGCCCGTTTTCGTGAAAGGCGACGACGGCAAGGTGATGCCTTGCCGCATGACGTGGCTTTCCAAGGACGAAGAACCTGTTTCCTGGCCGTTCGCCCATGCCGTGAGGCCGGCGCGCCAGGCGCGCGGCGCGGCGCCGGCGAAGTGCGCGGACTGCCACACGCACGATTCCGAATTCTTCTTCGGTAAGATAACGCCGGTCTATCCGGGGAAGGAAGGACCCGTGAAGGGCGAGAGCGTCTGCCAGTCGAAGTTCCTCAAGGCGGACTGCATATATCATACGGCCTTCGGCGCGATGTTTGCGTTGAGGCCCATGCTGAAGGTCTTCCTGTGGACAGTGTTCGCTCTGCTGTGCCTCTTCGCGGCGGCGGCGATGGCGGTCGCGCTTCATAAGGTGTCCGCCAAGCTGGATTCCAACATGGATTCCTTCATCGCAGGCGCGTTCAAGTGGGTCGTTGACGTAGGTCTTGTCCTTTCAGTCGTCTGCCTTGCGCTCACAGGCGTCGTGGGCTGGCTTGCCGGCGGCATGACGTGGTGGTGGATATGCCTGCACATGGCGGCAGGCGGCGCGTTCGCCGCCGCGGTGGCGGTGCTTCTCTTCTATCGCAATGCGAACCGCACTCGCGAAGTGGTCCCCGGTCTCTTCTGGGCGTTCTGGGTGCTTCTGGCTGCCGGAGTGGTGTTCACGGCGATCATGCCGATGATGACAGTCTTCGGCGATCACGGCCAGCACATACTTTTGTGGGCGCATCGTTGCACGGCACTGACGTTTGCGGTCGTGTCGCTTGCCGTCTGTTGGTTCGCCTGCCGGAGGCGTTGATGGAGCTGCGCGCGACGCATAGGGCGATGGACACGGCGTTTGCCGTGTCCATCGTTGTTTCCACGGAAGCGGAAAAGGAATACGCGCGGTCTGCCGCCGAGGCGGCGTTTGAGCGCATAGATGCGCTGGAGAGGCTTTTCACGCGATTCGACGACACAAGCGACGTTGCGGTGATACGCGCCCTGGCGCCGGGCGAGGTGGCCGTCGTGGCACGCGAGACAATGGAGCTTCTTGCTATTTCAGCCAAGGTGTGCGCGGCAACGCGCGGAGCGTTCGATCCGACTGTCGGTCCTGTGATGGACCGGCTTCGTGCGTCTGTTCCTGGCGGCCCCGCGCCGCGGGCGGCGTGGGAGCGCATCGACGGCGAGACGCTTGCCGACGCATTGGCGCGAGGCGGCATGCAACGTCTTGTGCTTGATATCGAGAACTGCCGTGTGTCCGTCACGCCGGACAGACTAGGCCGCGCGACTCCTCTTGAGTTGGACTTCGGAGGCATAGGCAAGGGATATGCCCTCGATGCTTGCGCCGAGCTTTTGAAGGGAGAGCCGTTCTCGTGCGGTGCATTTTTGCTGGATGCCGGCACATCTACGGTGCTTGCCCATGGCGGCACGTGGAAAATCGGCGTTGGAGGGACGTTCAAGGAAAGGACGCGCAGGCCTACGACGGTGGAACTTTCGTCCGGGGCGCTCTCTGGGAGCGGCTTCGACATTCAGGGCCAGCACGTCGTCGACGTCCGGCGCGGCGGCGCGGCGGCGCGGTGGGCCGCCGCGTGGGCCAGGGCGGAAAGCGCGGCCGTGGCAGACGCATTGTCCACGGCGGTCCTTGCGCTCTCTTCGGGCGAGTTGCGCGCGGCGGCCGATGATCTTTGCGCCGCCGTTCTAGTGGCTCGCGACCAGGCTCCTGCCCTCGACCGCATTCGCGACCCGCTTGTCAGTTTCTCATCACCGAAATGGGCGCATCTCCTATGAGAACAGATGCGCCCGTATACAAGAATTGTGAAATTGTTCGCTTCCCAATCGGCAAAATATGGTATAATGTCGGCCATGGCGGAACCAGAAAAGATGCATCTTGCTTTGCCGCTGAAGTATAGGCCAATGACGTTCGAGGACGTTGTGGGCCAGGAACATGTGGTGAAGACGTTGCGCAACGCCCTGTCGTCCGGGCGGGTTGCGAACGCGTATCTTTTCATCGGTCCGCGCGGAATAGGCAAGACAACGCTTTCCCGCGTTTTCGCCAAGGCGATGAACTGTCTTTCGCCCGCAGGCGTGGAACCATGCGGGAAGTGCGAAAACTGTCGCCAGATCGCGGAAGGCCGGTCGATCGACGTCACTGAGCTTGACGGAGCTTCGCACAACAAGGTCGAGGACGTGCGCCCGATAATCGAGGCGGTGCAGTTCAAGCCATCCTCTTCGAAGTACAAGATCTTCATAATCGACGAATGCCACATGCTTACGCCGGCGGCGTGGAATGCGCTCTTGAAGACGCTGGAGGAGCCGCCGCCGTACGTGAAGTTCGTGTTCGCCACCACTGAGGGCGACAAGCTGCTTGCCACGATCATATCGCGCTGCCAGCGTTTTGATTTGCGCCGCATCCAGACGCATCAGATAGCCGCCCGTCTCAAGTACATCTGCGGCAAGGAGGGAATCACTGCGGACGAGGATGCTCTTCTCGCCATCGCACGCGGCGCAGAGGGAGGCATGCGCGATGCGCTTTCTTCGCTTGACCAGCTTATCGCCTTCAAGGGGGACAAGATCACCGAGGAAGACGCATTGGGCGTATTCGGGCTCGTTTCCCGCCAGGCGCTGGAAGATCTTGCGCAGGCCATTCTCACAGGCGATGCGGCGGCGATTCTACGTGCAGTCGAGCAGTTCGATTCGGCCGGCAAGAACATGCGGCGTCTCGCCGGTGAGTTGATGGCGCATTTCCGCAATCTCCTCGTCGTTCAGACGCTTGGCGCCAAGGCGTCGTCCATCGAGGCGACGCCCGACCAGATCAAGGTGCTAGAGAGGCAGGCCAAGCTATGCGATTCTTCGCGCATATTCCGCGTGTGCGACCAGCTTGCCGAGATGGAGGATAAGCTGCGCCATGTCCTGAGCGTGCGCACGTTGATAGAAATGACGCTTCTGCGTGCATCGCGCATCGCGACCGTGGCTTCGGTGGATGAGTTGATGCGGGCAGTGCGGGCGCTGGCTGCCGGCATGGGCGACAAGGTGGAATTGCCATCCGCTCCTTCCCCGGCGGCAGCTCCTGCTTCGGACGGGGCGGCATCCGTGCCACGCCAAGCCGAAACCGCGCCTGCTCCTGCCGGGCCTTCTCAAAAGGCGAAAGATGTTCCGTCCAAGCCCGAGCCGATATCGGCGGAGGATCGGCGCAAGCTGCTGGACAGCCCAAAACTCAACGAGCTGATGGCGGCTTTGCCCAATTCATCCGTCCAGAATGTGGAGTGACTTTTTAACTTGCAACTCAAAACTTACAACTCTAAACTTCCAAAGGATAATGCATGTCCGAAGAACGTCCCCAGATGAAAATGCTCCCAGGCGATGAGGTTCGCCAGATAATGTGGCGCTTCGCCGATCGTTTCGACATACAGATGGCCGTGGCCGGGGCTCGCGGCGTGGCGCGTGGAACGGTCGCCAAGCTTGTTGCAGACGGTCAGCGAAAGACGCATGAATGGACGCCCGAAAAGCAGGGCCTCTTTGACGCATTCGACGCTTCGGGGGTCTCGGCGGCCGCGCTGGACCAATCTTGCGGAGGTCTTTTCGAGGGGCCGAAGAATCTTGCCATGTCGCTTCTTTCCTACGAGATGAGCTGGGTGGACAACGGAGCGGCCACATCTTCGTTTGTGAACGATCTTGCGATGGGGCCCATATCCGAACTCGGCACGCCTGAGCAGAAGAAGCGATACATGACGTTGTGTGCGCCCGGAAACGAGTCGGGCAAGACATGGCGCGGTTCCTTCGCGTTGACGGAACCTCTGCCATATGTCGGCGTGGACACCGGCGTGCTCTCCGGCCGCGTCTCGATCGCGGAGTGGAAGGATGGCGAAGAGCCCATGATCCGGGTTGAGAAGCGCGGACGCTTCATCACAAACATTGCGATCTGCGACTACATCACTATCGCCGCCAACTCCGGCGACGATCGGATCAAAGGCAGTTGCATGATAATAGTCGAGGCCACGGATCCCGGCAAATTCGACCGCGGCGCGCAGACCCTCAAATGCGTCCATCAGCTCTCGAACACCGGCGATCCCGTGATTGACGTGGTTGTGCCCGCGAGCCGCATCGTGGGCGGCTACGACATAGTTGACGGCAAGGTCGTTCCGAAGCTCGGCCACAGCGAGATCATTGCGCAGGTTTTCTCCAAGACGCGGGTCGGCGTTGGAGTGATGGGCGCGGGTTCTTTGATGAGCGCCATCGAGCCTGTGATCCGCTACCAGCGCACGCGCTTCCGTGGGGCGGCCGGCGTGGAAGAGACGTCGCCTCGATACCAACAGGGTCTCCAGATGAAGGAGGATGTGACGGAGCGTCTTGCCGACGTCTGGGCCACGGCAGAAGCCGCCTCTTCGCTGGGTTTCGACATCTCGCGCCGTTTCGACGCCATCGAGCTCATTCAGGACGAGGCCAGGGCGAAGCTCGGCAAGGGGCGCGAGATGTTGAAGAACATGAAGGCACCCATGGCAAAGGCCGCCGAGATACTCGCCGCAGGCGGCGATCCGCAGGCGGACGACGATGTGACGGTCCGCTACGTGCATCTTCAGGCGCTATGCAACATCCTATGCCCAAGCTGCAAGCTTTGGAACACAGGTCATGGCGCCGACGTGATGCGACAGGCCGTTTCGCTGATGGGCGGTTACGGAATCACCGAGGATTGCCCAGGATTCCTGTTCTACAAGTGGACCGACATGCAGCTCGACGCCACGTATGAAGGGCCTGAGGCCGTGCAACGCCGCCAGATATCCGAGACGATGTCGAACACGGTGTTCCTTGCCCAGCTTGATGCCTGGGCCAAGGAACTGGAGTCATGCCCTTGTGCCGCCGAGAACGGTGCCAACGCCCTTGCGGCCGCGCTCCGCCTTTGGGCTTGGACGCGCGAGTTCGCCGCAGGCGCGAAGGACGTCAACGGCAAGAAGCTAGGCGCATCCCAGCGTCACGGAGTGGTGTTCCCGCTTTCCGATGCGCTTGCTGGGCTAATGGCCGCGAAGAGCTTCCATGCAGACATCAAGTTCCTTGCGCAGAATGGCGCGGAACATCCCGTCGTCGGTCCGGAACTCCCTGGCTATCTCAACACCTTCAATGACCTGCTTGGAACTGTCGTGGAAGATGTCGCAGGCGAAGCTGGCAAGATATGTGCAGGTGTCATCTATGGATTCGGTGCGGCGTCTTCCGAAGAGAAGGCTGCTTTCGCGGCTCTTCGAAATGCCCTGGACGAGGCGCTGGCGGGCACTCGGCTTGCAAAGGATCGTGCCGCAAAATGCCTCACTCAGGTGATGATACCCGAAGCCCTCGATTACCCGATTTAAAAAATCTGTCAGATTCACGAATGAAGACAGCCTATCCCAGTACACGCAAGTGATTTTACGATTCATCCACCAAACACAAAAGGAGAAACCCATGAATAAAATAATGATATCAGTCCTGGCAGCAGCCGTTTTCGTTGGACCTGCGTTGGCGAAGCCGCCGTATCCGCCGCATGCCAAGCATCCAAAGGCTCCTCACGTTCCTACGCCGAAGGTGATGCCCATGTCTGAGATGAAGGCACCTCGCGTTCCCACGCCGAAGGTGATGCCCATGTCTGAGATGAAGGCACCTCGCGTCCCTACGCCGAAGGTGATGCCGTTGTCTGAGATGAAGGCACCTCGCGTCCCTACGCCGAAGGTGATGCCCATGTCTGAGATGAAGGCACCCCGCGTTCCCACGCCGAAGGTGATGCCGTTGTCTGAGATGAAGGGGCCTCATGTCCCTCATCCTAAGCCTCCGCATGTCCCTGCGGGCCCTGTGCCGCCGCCGATCATTCATTGATCCAATTCTTTGGCGGTGAGCTGTTTTTGCTTATGCCCACATAAACAATAAACAAAACAATAAGAAAGAGCAAGATGAACAGAGTAATCATATCAATGATGGCCGTAGCCGTTTTTATCGCTCCTTCTTTTGCGAAAGCAGTGAAGGTTCATCATTGTCCGGCGATTAAGGCTGCGAAGGTTACGGTTCCAAAGGCGCCCAAGCTTGCAACACCCAAGCTTTCGGCTCCAAAGGTACCCAAGATGGCAACGCCCAAGCTTCCGACCCCGAAGATGCCAAAGCTTGAGACTCCGAAGTTGAAGCCACTCTCGGAGTGCAAGCCACCGCGTTTCAAGACTCCGAAGTTGAAGCCACTCTCGGAGTGCAAGCCACCGCGTTTCAAGACACCGAAGCTTAAGCCTCTATCCGAGTGCAAGCCTCCGCGTCTGCCGAAGTTGCCGAAGCCGCATATCCCGCCGGTCATTGTCGAAGGGTGGCGTCGTGGCGCCATACACCAGTTCTATCGGAACTGTTGGGAGAATGGCATATGGTATGATGCGCATGGTTTCGCCTGGTATAGCCCAAACTAATGCGTTTTCATAGAAATTTTGTCAGATTTCCGACGTGGAAATTCCTTGCTCAATACGAATCAAACTTACTGTCCACAACCCAAAAGGAGAAAAACCATGAACAAGATAATAATATCAATGCTGGTAGCAGCTGCGTTTATCGGCCCTGCTTTTGCGAAGCCCCATCACGGGGGGCCGCCGCCGATGATGAAACATCATGCGCCGCCGATGATGAAACACCACCACCCGGTTCTGCCGCACCACGGTCCCGGTTTCCATCACGGGCCGCCGCCGCCGAGTCTCAGTGGTTGGCGCCGTGGCGTGATCCATCCGACTTATCGCAGCTGCTGGTATGACGGCGTGTGGTACGATGCGTATGGCTATGCCTACTATTCGCCGACATACGTCGCTCCCGCAGCCGTAGTTCCGCCGCCGGTCGTAGTGGCGCCACCGCCGCCACCGCCGCCACCGCCGCCGCCTCCGGTCATCATCCACTAATCGGTTGGCGTTCAGCGTCTCCTAAGGCGCTCTTGACGTGGCACTTCCTGCTTGTGTCTTATTGATGCGGTGCTGTGAAGTGCCTCGTCGGGTTTTAGGAAGGCTATTTCAGCTGGACAGCAAAAACATTTGAAAGAAAGGTTTGCATATGACCAACACGGTTGTTGAAGTCGTTAAGTCCGTGCCGATGGTAGGGGATGACATAGCCCCCGCCGCCGCTTGGATCACGGAGCATGGCATGGACATTCTAGGGCGTATTGTCGTGGCTTTGGTGATACTCCTCGTCGGGGCTCTTCTAGTCAAGTTCTTGACGGCAGCAGTCCGAAAGGCGCTACAGAAGACCAAGCGCATCAATGAGCTGCTAGAAAAGTTCCTCGTCAGCGTCGTATCCAAGACTGGCTGGGCTGTTGTCCTCATGGTGGTGCTTGGAAAGCTAGGTGTGGATGTGGGGCCGCTCGTTGCCGGCCTTGGCGTCACGGGATTCATAGTTGGCTTCGCCTGCCAGGAATCATTGGCAAACCTCGCCGCCGGAATCATGATAGCTCTCAATCAGCCGTTCAAGGTCGGGGACTACGTGATAACGGGCGGAGTGGAGGGTTCAGTCCTGGAACTCAACATGATGGCGGCGGTGCTTGCAACTGCCGACAACAAGCGCATCACGGTTCCCAACAAGAGCGTTTGGGGCGGACCTATCACGAACTTCAGCGCTCTTGGCAGGCGTCGTGTCGACACTGTGGCCGGCATAGCGTACGGCAGCGACATAACAAAGGCGATTGGCGTCGCCAAAGCTGCTGTCATGCAGGTGCCAGGCGTACTAAAAGATCCTGCCCCCGTTGTGGCCGTGGCCGCGCTCGATTCTTCGGCGATAATCCTCAACGTTCGTCCATGGGCTAATTGCGCAGACTATTGGGCGGTCTATTCCGGCACGCAGCAGGCCGTGAAGGAGGCGTTTGACAACAACGGCATTTCAATACCGTTCAAGCAGATCGACGTCCACATGGTGAATTGACATGCCTTTCGCTGCAATTCATCGAACGCACATTGCACGGTCCGCAAACGAACCGTGCAATTTTTGGTCATTGCGGAAAGATCGGGGCTCTCATTTCCCGACACGGTGCCGATGTGGTGTCATTTTCCCTCTTGCGTAAAGGGCACGGATTTAGCATAATAGAAGTGCTGAATCTTTCAGACGCACAAGGTGGTTTCTGCGGGTCTCTTCAAGCTGCGCGGCTTGGCTCGCGAACGGCGCGGAAGAGGGGGCGAGCAATTACCTCAGGAAAACAAGAGAGGAACACTCTGATGAAGAGGATGATGTTGGTTGTGACTATGGCCGCAGGATTGGGGGCTTCAGCCGTCGACTACCGCGACTGGACGGCGGCGGACGGATACGCGAATGTCGCCGAGAACTGGTCCGGCAGCACGCTGCCGTCCGCCTCCGAGTCGCCGCGCTTCAAGGGGACGGGAAATTTCGTCGTGCGGTTCCCGTCCGGCGGCTACACCATCCCCGGCAACTTCGTGACGGTGCGCGAAATGTCCGACGGCAGTACCGTGACGTTCGACGCGACCGAGGGCGACTGGCTGCAGACGGCCGATTCCTATCTTTCGACATCGTGGCAGTCTTTCATGGTGTGTGCGAATGCTGGTGGATCCTGGCCGCATATCCTGAACGTTATCAACACGACGAACGGCAAGCCGCTCTTCCGCCTGTCTGGCGGGCGCGTGAAGTTCACGCGCAATGCAAATGGCTCGACCCTGGAGCTTCTGGACGGCACGTGGAATTTCTACGATCCGACCGGCACGGCCAACGAGACGCAGGGACTGGCGCTTCTAAATGCCATTGCGGCCGATTCGGGGAGCCGCGTGATCTTTCGCGGCGGTTCGCTCCGCGCGGCGAACTTCAACGTCGATTGCGGTACGCCGAATTCGCGTGTAGTGTTCGAGGGCGGGCGACACGAAATCTACACGGGGCTTGGCATTGGACGATACGATCCTAGAGACCTTGGTGAAAACTACCTTCCGACACTCCAAGTGTCGGGCGGCAGTGTTTCGCTTGAGAGTGGCCAGCTCTCCGTGGGCGGCAGGACGGGTTATGAGGCTCGGCTGCTCATGGACGGCACCGGCAGTCTTTCCGTTGTCGGCAACGCATGGCTCGCCAGCGCGGCTTCGGCGGTCGGCACGTTGTCCATGACTGACTCGTCCTGCCTCACGGTTGGCGGCAACATGATATTCGCCTACGGCGGCTCAGCGACTGGCGAGGTGTCCTTGGCGGGTGCGTCTTGCCTCACGGTGGGCGGCGATTTCATAGTGTGTAACCAAGCCGGGACAAGTGCCTCCATTTCGCTTGCCGGAACGTCGCGTCTGGTGCAGACTAAGGCCGGGGACGTCGTGAGGCTGTCGAACGCGAACAATTCCAAGGCCGTTTTCGACATGAGAGGAGATTCGTCCGCGTCCTTCGCAGGAAGGTTTACGGTCGGGGCTGGCAACGTCGGTTCAGAGGCGACGATGACGCTTGCCGACAATGCGTCGCTCACCATTGCCGACAAAGACGGTCTCACGATCGGGCGCTTCAAGAACGGAACAGGAATTCTCCACATCGGCGGCAATGCGGAAATGCTTTTTCCTGAAGCGAATTACACCAATTCCGGCGGCATCTGCCTAAGTGGAAGCAACAACCAGTGGGGTGACAACCGTTCCGCCTCCTCGCGTTTGGTGATGGAGGATGGACGCATCTACGCGCCAAGTGCGCAGCTGATTTTGTGCGGCACGAACTCGGTTGCCACCTTGGCCGGAGGCGAGACGGAATTCTT
>Ga0310786_10002359_pt1 | contig 28997 bp, 26 predicted proteins | sample AusTroGonzalo_MG_FD_203881 | JGI IMG/M metagenome (GOLD analysis project Ga0310786, IMG submission 203881) | Bovine rumen microbial communities from tropical cattle in Woodstock, Queensland, Australia - Gonzalo_03 (v2) (version 2) | ecosystem: Host-associated > Mammals > Digestive system >...
ATTCTTGTATTAAGGCATTCCAAAAGTCATCGAAAGTTATAAAAAATGTTGCATTGACAATGGCAAGCCCACAACGTCCAAAATAGGCATTATATTTATTGGGTGGAGGGCGGGGGTGGTTTCCCCTATAAGGTAAAGGAGCGCGGCCCCTTTTGGGGGTCGCTTTGTTCCCCACGAGGCTAGGTAATTGAGACGCAAGGTGGGACACGGGGACGTGGGACGTGGGACGTGGGACGTGGGACGTGGGACGTGGGACGTGGGACGTGGGACGTGGGACGTGGGACGTGGGACGTGGGACGTGGGGGGATGCGGGACGTGGGGGGATGCGGGACGTGGGACGTGGGGGGATGCGGGACGTGGGACGTGGGGGGATGCGGGACGTGGGACGTGGGGGGATGCGGGACGAGAAGAACAGACGATTAAACAAAAAGGCAACACTTTGCTGAAACATAGCCAGCACTGCCTACCCTCACGGGGAAAAGAGCGTTCGGACAAAGCCGTTTTGGTTTGATGAACATTCTGAATAGTGAACTGAACATATACCTTACTATTTTAGATTTCGGCGATTGAAGATTTAGGTTTTGGGCATTATGTTATAAATTTTACTTGGTTTGTCCACGCTGGACTGTATTTTGTGACAAAGGACTGTTTTTCATTTAACATAATCCCCAAACTTCCAGGAGACATGATGAAATTCTCAAGAAGGATCCTAGTGAGTTTTGCCGTATTGGCGACCATGCTTTGCCTTGACACGGTCTGGGCGGAGACGGTTGGCAAGGTGACAGCCGAGGGCAAAGGCGGCATTTTGTTGCAGGAATCACTGGAACAGCTGGTGTTTTCCACCATCCGCACCAAGGCTGGCACGGAATTTTCGGCGGCAGTGCTGTCGGACGACATCACGCAACTGTTCAAAAGCGGCTGCTTTCAGGATGTCGAAACCAGGGTGGAGAAACAGAGCGACGGCAATTTCCATGTGGTTTTCATTCTGACGGCCCGCAAAATCGTCAAGGAAATCAAAATCACGGGCAATGAGTACTACAAGGAGAAGCGCCTGCGCCATCTGCTCCACCACAAGACAGGCGTCATCCTGAACGAAAACACGATGGCCGCCGACCGTCAGGCCCTGCTGGGCAAATATGTGGATGCGGGATTCCATGGGACGGAAGTCGTCAGCAATGTCGAAGCCAACAGCGACGGCACGACTGTGAACATCGTCTATGTCATCAAGGAGACTCCCCGGCGCAAACTGCTGGGAGTCGGCTTCGTGGGAGCCACTGTTTTTACGGAAAGCGAACTGGAGGATGCCCTGATGACGAAACGCCAGTGGTGGCGGTACATCTTCCGGTTCGGCAACTATTTCAATGACCAGTATCTGCCTCTGGACAAGGATCGTCTGCGCGATCTGTATACGACCAAAGGCTATCTGGACTTTGCCGTGGAGAAAATTGAGCTGCAGGAGGAGGATGGCGGCAAATGGGTGCGTCCAGTCTACCACCTCTACGAGGGCAAGCCCTATACCATCGGCAACATCAAGCTGAACGGTTCCCTGCGCTTCACCGCCGAGCAACTGCTGGCCAAGACCTCGCTCAAGAGCGGGGATGTCTTCAATTCCACCCAGGCTAACCTCGACTTGAACAGGATGAAGGCGGAATACGAGGTGCTCGGCTACCTTGATCTGAAGTTCGTCTGTGACAAGGACAGCCACAGCGATACTCATGTCGTCGACTTGAACTACAATGTCCAGGAAGGCATGCCCAGCCGCATCCGCGACGTGTTGATCACCGGCAACGAAACTACGCAGGACCGCGTCATCCGCCGGGAACTTAACATTCTGCCCGGCGACCTGGGCGATGCCGGCAAACTTCGCCTCTCCAAGACGCGCCTCCAGAACATGGGATATTTTGAATCGGTTGACGTCTATCCTGTGGTGACTCCCAAGGACGATGAGCGTGATGTCCGTGTGGAGGTCAAGGAAAAGAGCACGGGGGCAATCTCCCTGGGCGTTGGCTTCTCCACTGAAGAATCGGTGCTCGGCTTCCTGGAATTGCAGGAACGCAATTTCGACATTGCCAGACTGTTAAACTGGCCGCCCAAAGGCGCGGGCCAGAATTTCCGCTCCTACATCGGCATCGGCTCCAAAGCCCAGCAGGTCAACATCTCCCTCATCGAGCCGTCGCTACTGGACAGCATCTTCGAGTTGCAGACGAACATTTTCCTGAACACCAATTTCGAGGATGAATATGACGAGCGTCACACGGGCGGCGATGTCATGCTGTCCATGCCTATTGCCTTCAACCTGCCTTTCAGCAACCATCGCGAATACTGGCGTGCCGGTGCAGGTGTCAAGTTCGATTATGTGAAGATTTCCGACATTTCCAGCGAGGAGAGGCATTATCGCAAGGATGAGTTCGATCTGGATGACGATAAGCCCAGAGACAAGGTGCTCGACTACCGCATGCAGGAAGACAAGGGCAATTACTGGGCAAACAGCTTTGTCACGAAATTGACACGTGACACTCGCGATAATTTCCGCTTCCCGACCAAAGGTTCGCGTTTCGGGGCGGATGCCGAGTTCATCACCAGTGCCCTGGGCAGTTACAGCAACTACGCCAGACTGCATGTCGGCGGTGCCAAGTACTGGCCGCTCGTCCAGGATTTTGTCCTGAAGACCTCCCTTGATTTCAGCGATACCGAGCATATCAGTGGCGATGACGTCCGCATCTTCGCACGGTATTTCGGAGGAGGCGTCGGTACGGTACGCGGCTTCAAGCGGCGCGATATAAGCCCCGTCAACTCCAACGAGAACAGCATCGGCGGCCTTTCCTCAATGACGGGTACATTTGAACTCATGAAACCAGTCAAGGATTTCATGTATGTAAGTATCTTCTTCGATTATGGCAATGTCTGGTGGAAGAGCTTCGACTACGACCTCGGCGAACTCAACATGTCCGTCGGCGCCGGCATCCAGCTGAAGGCCCTGCCAATCCGCCTCGACTACGGCTATCCAGTCCACAAGGAACAGGACCACCTGAAGAACCGCCACGGACGCATCCATTTCAACATCATGTATTCGTTCTAACGGCTGTAGGGTGGCCAACTCTTGGCCGCCGTTGCATACGTACCCAGACCAGGCCCCTCCCGCACCTTGAAGATCTTCAACAAATACATTGCAAAAAACCTGCTCGTCACGCAGGGCATGGCCCTGGGCATCCTCGTTTTCGTGATGCTCAGCGGACATCTTTTCCGGGCCTTCGACCTGCTGGCTCAAGGTGTTTCGCTGGTGCTGCTGGGCAAGATGCTGGGGTTTCTGGTGCCTGACATCCTGCGCTATGCCTTGCCGCTGTCGCTGCTGGTATCGGTGGTTCTGGTCTTCAGCAGGATGTCGGCAGACAATGAAATCGGCGCCTTGAAATCTGGCGGCGTCAGCCTCTGGCAGATGATGATGCCTGGGCTGTATTTGAGCGTGTTTTTGTCTGTGGTATGCCTTTGGATGTCGCTGGAACTCGTTCCGGAGTTCCGGTTCCGCTCCAAGCGACTACACTGGGAGGCACTGTCCGGAAGCCCCCTTTCCCTGCTGGAGCCGGGGCGTGTTTGCCAACTGTCTTCTAATCTCAGCGTCAGGATAGGACGGCATGAAGGCGAGACGCTCCAGGACATCCATCTGCTGGAGACGGAAGACGACGGCAATGTCCTGCGCGATGTGACTGCCGGCAGCGGCATGCTCATCCAGAAGGCCGACCGCAGCTATGAACTGGTCCTGCATGATTTCACCTTGTCGGAAACGAGTTTTACCGACGAGCAGCGGGTCGAGTCCTTGCATGGGCACACATTTCTCTCTGGCAATACAGTGGTCATTCCCATCGAATATGCTGAGGCGGAAGACGGTCGTCCCCTGCGCCGCAAAATGCAGATGACAGGCATCAAGAGTTTGTTCGGCGACATGCAACTGGCGCAGGAGCGCGGATTACCCTTGATAAAATACCGCATGGAGCTCCATTCGCGGCTCGCCCTGGCCATGACCCCGCTGGCCTTCTTCCTGCTGGGGCTTCCGTTCGGCATCCGCAGCCGCCGCTCCGAGACGTCTACAGGCCTGCTCATCTGCGTCATCCTGGCGCTTGTGTTCTACGCATTTCAGTTGCTCGGCGACTGCCTGGAAAACAACCCCGCCCTGCATCCAGAGTATATCTTCTGGATACCGATTGTCGCCTATCAAATCTGGGGCATCGTGGCTATTTCCAGGCTCAACAAGCATTAAGGACGGTCTCCGTTCTGCTTTTTAGAAAAAAGGACTTTCATTTTGGAGCATTTGCAGAATATCCGCAATTTTTGCATCATCGCCCATATCGACCATGGCAAATCGACCCTGGCCGACAGATTCCTGCTGCACACCAGGACGGTTGCCGAACGGACATTCCACGACCAGGTGCTTGATGCCATGGACTTGGAGCAGGAGAGGGGAATTACCATCAAGTCGCATCCGGTGAGAATGATCTTCCATTCCCGGACGGGGATAGATTACGAATATAACCTCATCGACACCCCCGGTCACGTCGATTTCAGCTACGAGGTCAGCCGCAGCCTGGCCGCCTGCGAGGGCGCCATCCTGGTCATCGACGCCTCGCAGGGCGTTCAAGCGCAGACGATGGCCAATGTCAACCTGGCACTACGGCAGCAGTTGACCATCGTCCCAGTCATCAACAAAATCGACCTGCCGGCAGCCAACATTGACCTTTGCCTGTCGCAGTTGGAAGAACTGCTGGCCATTCCCCGCGAGGAGGCTCTGATGGTCTCCGCCAAGGCAGACATCGGCATCGACGAACTGCTGGAGGCCGTGGCGGAGCGGATTCCCGCGCCCTCCAGCACGGCGAATGCTCCCTTGCGCGCCCTGGTGTTCGATTCCGTGTTTGACGTGTACCGGGGCGTCGTGACTTTCGTCCGCGTGGTCGAAGGACGGGTCAAGGCCAGGGATGTCATCCGGCTGTTCAGCGTCGGCGTGACGACAGAGGTCAAGGAGGTCGGTTATTTCGGTCCGGAGATGAAGGCCTGCGACGAGTTGCGGGAAGGCGATGTCGGCTATATCATCACGACCATCAAGACGCCGGCGGAAATCAAGGTCGGCGACACGGTGACGCATGATGCCGAGCCGTGCAGCGAGGCGTTGCCTGGCTTCCAGCGCATAAGTCCCATGGTATTCAGCGGTATCTACCCGATTGACACTGCCGACTACGAGGCGCTCAAGTTCAACATCGCCAAACTGCGCCTGAACGACAGTGCTTTCGTCGCCGTCCCCGAGAGTTCCGTCGCCTTGGGCGCGGGCTTCCGCTGTGGCTTCCTGGGCCTGCTTCACATGGAAATTGTCCAGGAGCGTTTGCGCCGCGAGTATGGCATGGACATCATTCTGACCTATCCCAGCGTCATCTACCATGTCTATCTCCGCAACAATGAGATGAAGGAAATAGACAATCCTCTGCACCTGCCCGACCCCAGCGCCATCCAGCGCATCGAGGAGCCGATGATCAAGGCGCAGATAATTTCTCCCGCCAATTATTTGGGCGCCATCATGAACCTGATTATGGAGAAGCGCGGGCTCTGCCTGAAGACAGACAACGTTGATTCCATGCACATCATGATTACGGCTCGCCTGCCGCTCCACGAAATCGTTCTGGATTTCTACGACAAGCTGAAGACCGTGACCAGAGGCTACGGCAGCATGGACTACGAGCCGGACGGCTACCAGGCCGGACCGATGGTCAAACTGGAAATTCTTGTTAACGGCGAACCTGTCGACGCCTTCGCCTCCATCGTCCATGCCGACCGCGCCGTTGCCCGCGCCCGCATGATTTGCGAACGCCTGCGCGACGCGATTCCGCCACAGATGTTCAAGGTGGCAATACAAGGGGCAATTGGCGGAAAAATCATTGCCCGCGAGGATGTCCGCCAATACCGCAAGAACGTGCTGGCCAAATGCTACGGCGGCGACATTACCCGCAAGCGCAAACTGCTCGACAAGCAGCGGGAGGGCAAGAAGCGGATGAAGGAAATCGGCAGCGTAAACATCCCGCAGGAAGCCTTCGTGGCTGTCCTGAAAACGCCGGAAGGGGATTGAGGAGGCCGCGCCATGCCTTTCTGGGTGCTTTTCATCTTGGATGTCGCCATCTTCTGGTTCTTCTTCGGCAACAATGTCGTGAGCCTTCTGCGAACCAAACACCAGAAGGCCCGCGCCGAATTGAAGCATATGGCGAAGCACCTGCGCGATTTGCGCTTGCGAAACGCCGATTTGCTGACGGAACGTCAGGAGCAGGGGATCGCCGCCGCCCTGGACGACATCCAGGCTGCCCTCAAGGCCGGCCCGGCGGACGTCGCGGCTATGCTGAAGAAGCTTTCTTCCCCCAAGAGCGGCTATGTCCTGCCCTCGCCGCCTTCCTGCCGCTGGTGCCGCGAAAACCTGGAGACGATAGTCATTTCCCTGGGCATCGCCTTCGCAGTGCGTTCCTTGTTCATCCAGCCGTTCAAGATCCCAACCGGCAGCATGCAGCCGACACTCTACGGCATCCATTTCATCGCCGAAGAACAGCCATATCAGGGCAAGGCACTCCAGAAATTTTTCTCCTATCTGAATTTTTCCCGCCGCCATTGCGACATCGTTCTGCAAAGCGACGGACGCCCGGAAAGCCTGCGTCCGTTGCCGTCACCGCCGTTTTTCCCGAAAACTCAGTTGACTGTCGGCCAGAGCAGTTATGTGTTGCCAGCCGCGCCCATCGACGTGCAGAAGGCGTTGCTGGAGAATGTCGATTTCCATGAGAACGGCGGTTGGTTGAAAAAAGGCCAGGTCCTGTTGCGTGGGGCTTTTGAATCCGGAGACCATCTGTTCGTGAACCGCCTCAGCCTGTGCTTCGCCGAGCCCAGGCGCGGCGATGTGATGGTCTTCAAAACCGATGGGCTCTACGATGCCGACGGCACGGGCTTCGGCGGCTCCTACTACATCAAGCGGCTCGTCGGCCTCCCTGGCGACGAACTGCTGCTGAAGGACCGCAAACTCTATGTGCGCCCGCAGGGGGCATCGGAGTTCCGACTGTTGGATGCCCAGGATGATCCCGGCTTCGCCCGACTCTACAGCTTCCAGGGCGGCTACCACGGCTACGCCCATGCGCCGGGGGCGCAGTACCTGAGGCATAACAGTGATACCGTCACCGTCCCTGCCGGACATTACTTCATGCTCGGCGACAATTCCGAAAACAGCAAGGACAGCCGCTACTGGGGCTTTGTCCCCCGGGAGAATCTCATCGGTACCCCGTGCTTCGTCTGGTGGCCGTTTTCCCGCCGTTTCGGCACGGTTGATCGCGTGGAGCCGCTGCCCGTGCCCACGCCGCCGAATTTCCCCATTCTGGAAGAATGACCAAATTCATGATAGAGCATGTCGCCTTGTTTTTCCTGCCGCGCCCTCTGCCCGCCGGAGAGGTTCTCCTTGCCCAGGTCTGCATCCGCCTGCGTGGCAATGACGGAATGCCCGGCGCGGGCTGGGGACTGACTCCGCTCTGCGTCTTGGACAGCCAGGACAGGACGCGCGAACTGATCTTGCGCCACTGTTGCGAGGAACTGGCGGAGGCCTGGCGTGGACTGTCCTGCGATGGTCATTCCGCCTTGCTGGTGGAGCAATTTCGCCAGCAGGTCTTGCCCGCCTTTGGCCAGAAATTCGCCAGCATCAATGGTGAAGATTTGGCACAGGACGATATCCTCGTCTGCTTGTCTCCCTTCACTACGGCCCTGCATGAGGCCTACGCGGCCCTTTGGGGGCTTCCCGACGATTGGCGCCCCGGCGCGGGCTAAGAGCGTGGAGATGCGCGGGCTCAGCCTCGCGCAAAATGGGCGTAGATAAGCGCGTGCTAAAGGACATGGAGATGCGCGGGCTCAGCCCCGCGCAGAATAGTAAATGCCCCAGACACAACACATACTTTTGACCCTGGACGAGGCGGCAGCCTTTCTGCGGATGTCGCCGCAGGATTTGCGTGCCATGACCGTGGCCGGGGAACTCCCGTGCCATCGCTTTGGCGAGCGGCTTCAGTTTGAACAGAAGGAACTTGACCTGTGGTTGTCGCAGCGTCTCGTCGAGGCGGGCAAGGCCGGACGGAAACTGGCCTCGGGCAGCAAGGGTGGCAGCGACTTCAGCCTGCTGGACTATTGCCGAGAAAACTGCGTTTCCTGCCATTTGCCGGGCAAGACCAAACCGGCGGTGCTCAAGGCTCTGGTGGAGTTGGCGGACGGTACGGGCTTCCTCTACAATCCCGATGATTTGCTCGAGCAGTTGCGGCAGCGCGAGGAGCAGGGATCCACGGCCATGAGTTCCGGCATTGCCCTGGTACATCCTGCCGAGCGCGACGAGTATCTTTTCGAAGAACCGTTCCTTTGTTTGGCCCGCGCCGTGCAGCCTGTTTTCTTCGGCGAGACGGACGGTCTGCCCACGGACATTTTCTTTCTCATCGCCTCCACCGACAGCGACCTGCACATCAAGATGCTGGCCAGAATCTGCCGTCTCTGCGAACTGACAAATTTGCTGACGGACCTGCGGGCGGCTGAGTCTTCCGAGGAAATGCTGGACGCCCTGCGCCATGCCGAAGCCCATCCCGCTTTTCTCAAGGACTTGCAATAATCGCCAAAGGCATTATATTTTATATCATGCAGAAAAATCTCTACATTGCAGGTCATTTCTATTGGTGGTGGCGTGGCTGATGTCACCCCACCGCTTGCCTGTGTAGAGTTTTCTTGAGTTTTTGTAAGTTTTTTAGGCAGGACGGCCGGGACTTCCCCGCTGTCCTTTTTTTTCAACAGGTTCTGCCGGTCGGGTTTCGGTTCCGGGCAGAACCTTTTCGTTTTCGGCCATCTCCTGGAATCTGAAATCTGAGCGGTAGACGTCAAGACAAAGGGTCAACCTTCAGGAGACAATCATGGACGAATTGCACAACAGCCGAATCCCCTACAAAATCTATTTGACAGAAGAAGAATTGCCGAAGGCGTGGTACAATGTCCGCGCCGACATGAAAAACAAGCCGGCCCCTCTGCTGATTCCCGCCACGGGACAGCCAGCGACCTTCCAGGATCTCCAGCCTGTCTTCTGCGATGAACTCGTCAGGCAGGAACTCGACAATACCACGGCTGAGTTCCCGATTCCCACGCCTATCCTCGATTTCTACCGCATGTATCGCCCATCGCCGCTGGTCCGGGCCTTCTTCCTCGAAAAGGCCCTGGGAACCCCCGCGCACATCTACTACAAATTCGAGGGCAACAATACCTCAGGCAGCCACAAGCTAAATTCCGCCATCGCCCAGGCCTACTATGCCAAGCAACAGGGACTTCAGGGGGTCACCACGGAGACGGGAGCCGGACAATGGGGAACCGCCTTGTCCATGGCCTGCGCCTTCTTCGGCCTTGATTGCCATGTCTACATGGTCAAATGCTCCTACGAGCAGAAACCGCATCGGCGGGAAGTCATGCGGACATACGGCGCCCAGGTCACGCCGTCACCCTCAGATACCACCAACATCGGACGCCAGATCCTGGCCGAGCACCCGGGAACCACGGGAAGCCTCGGCTGCGCAATTTCCGAAGCGGTCGAGAAGGCCGTAAGCACACCAGGAACACGCTATGTCCTGGGTTCCGTGCTCTCGCAGGTTCTGTTGCACCAGAGCATCATCGGCCTGGAAACCAAGGCAGCACTAGACAAGTACGACATTCAGCCGGACATCATCATCGGCTGCGCGGGCGGCGGCTCCAACCTCGGCGGCCTCATAGCCCCCTTCGCGGGACAAGTGCTGCGCGGCGAGGCCAAATACCGCATCATCGCCGTCGAACCGGCTTCCTGCCCCAGTCTGACCAGAGGACGCTACGCCTACGATTACTGCGATACGGGACGCGTATGCCCCCTGGCCAAGATGTACACGCTCGGCGCCGATTTTATTCCCTCGCCAATCCATGCCGGCGGACTGCGCTACCACGGCATGAGTTCTATCATCTCGCAACTCTACGCCGACGGAATAATCGAGGCCACCGCTGTCAGCCAAACGAAGGTCTTCGAAGCCGCCCAGATGTTCGCCCGCACCGAGGGAACTCTGCCGGCTCCCGAGAGCAGCCATGCCATTCGCGTCGCCATCGACGAGGCACTCAAATGCAAGGAAACCGGAGAAGCCAAGAACATCGTCTTCGGGCTTACCGGAACTGGATTCTTCGATATGGTCGCCTACGCCAAGTTCAATGACGGCATTCTTGACGATTTTGTGCCAACCGATGAGGATTTGCAGGCCGGCTTCGCCAAATTGCCAAAAATCTGAATGGCTAGGTCCTGAATATCTGTTTTGCCACATTTGAAAGAATTGGCTGGATATGGGGCGGCCAGTCTCCTGGCCGCCACCGCATCAAGGGTGCAGGCCTCGCCGTTGTTCGGTATGGCATCCAGAATCTGACCGACGCTCATGCTCCGCGAGGCAGCCTTTTTACGTTATGAGCAGTCGACAACGCGATTTTTCACGATTGTCGTGCATGCACGATGTCGCCGGCGCAGATTAACTGCAAAGCCCCATCCTGGAGAAGCCGCAGGCGTCCGTCTTCGTGCAGGCCATCGGCGATGCCCAGGATTTGCCCCTTGGGCAATTCCACGCGGACAGGCTGTCCGCGTAGGCAATCGAAGCATTGCCAGTAGGGGAGCAGGTGCTGTAGGTTGCCCTGTTCTTGCCAGGCGGAATAATTGGCCTCCAGGCGGAGGAGAAATACAGCTAGCAGCTGGTAGCGTGGTACGAGGCGTCCTGTCAAGGCCAGCAGGGAACTTGCCGTTTTCTGGAGCTCGGGAGGAAAGTCTGCCAGGGGGGGTGAGACATTCACGCCCAGGCCGACCACGACATGCGGGGCGTGTCCAGGGCAGTGGCCGCCTTCGCAGAGGATGCCGCTGATTTTCCGGCCTCCGGCGATGACATCATTTGGCCATTTCAAGGTCAAGGGCGTCTGGGGATAGGCTTCCGTCAAGGCCTGGTGCAGGGAAATAGCGGTGACGACTGCCAGTTGCGGGAATTTGGCCTGTTCCAGGCGCGGTCGCAGCAGAAGACTGCACAGCAGCGAATGGCCGGGCGGCGAAAACCATTGCCTGTCCAGGCGTCCGCGTCCCGCGCTTTGCTGGTCGGCGACGACCAGAAGGCCTTCACCCTCCGTCTTGGCGGCCAGGTCGCCGGCCAGGCGGTTGGTCGAGTCGGTCTGTTTCACGGCGCAGAGACGACGTCCCAGGCAGGATGTCGACAGGCCGCCTTGGAACTGCTGGATTTCCTGGTCAAAGGACATCTGGCTTCAGCGGCGGCGAGAACGCAGGAAATAGTAGAGCAGTGTGCCCAGAGCCTGCACGGCGGCGGCGACGTAGGTCATGAAGGCTGCATTGAGCACCGAGCCGGCCTGGGATGCCTCGCTGGAGGTTATGACGCCGCTGGTGACCATCAGGCGTTTGGCGCGGCTGCTGGCGTCCCATTCCACGGGCAAGGTCACGATGGAGAAAAGGACGGCCAGGGAAAATAGGATAAGTCCGAGGTTGATGAGAAACGGAGCGCTGAACAAATAACCGGCGATGAAGAGAATATAGGAGAAAGAACTGCCGAAATTGGCGACTGGCACAAGCGTACTTCGCAAGGACAGCCAGGTGTAGGCCTCGGCGTGCTGGATGGCGTGTCCCGCCTCGTGGCAGGCCACGCCGATGGCCGACAGGTCGGTGCCCTGGTAGACTTCAGGCGACAGCCGCAAGGTCTTGCAGCTGGGGTCGTAGTGGTCGGTCAGAAAGCCCTGAACCTGTTCGATGCGGCAGTCGTGTATGCCGGCGAATGACAGCATCTGGTGCGCAGCCTGTGCTCCCGTCATCCCCCTTGAGGAACGGACTTGCTTGTAGCGCGCAAAGGTGCTCTTGACGAAAATCTGGGCCAGAATGGCAAGAAGCATGCCTGGCAGGGCGAGAAGAAGGTAAAGTGGGTCGAAGAACATGGTCGTGTTGGTGGTTAGTGGTTAGTGATGTGGGAGGGCGCGCCTCCGTGCCCGTGGAAAAACATAAGAACCGCTGAGGGAGGGCCGAGCGTCTGCTCGGCCTGTCCCCGTGGAAAAAAGTATGGACCGCCGTGGGACCGCCGCAGAAAATGCGCATCAAGGTGCCGTCAGGAATTTCAGCAGGCAACTGCGGACATCTTCTGCTGCGTCTTCCAGCAGGAAATGCGCGGCGTAGGGGAATGTCTGTACTGTGGCCTGGGGGTAAATTTTCCGCCAGCGGTCGAGGAATCCCAGATGAAAGCAGAAATCGCGTTCGCCCCAGCAGAGCAGAATCGGCTTGTCTGCGAGGCTGGGAATCCCGTCTTCCAAGGTCTTGAACGCCTGCCAGGACTGGTGCCGTGGCGACAGAGGAATGTCCTGGGCAAAACGCTGGGTGGCGATGCGGTTGCGGTAATTGTCGTAGGGAGCGCAGTAGCCTTGACGGACAAGTGGCGGCAGCGGTTTCGTGCAGGCGTGGCGGAGAGCCGTCCTGACCAGCAAGTTCAGGCGTCTGACGAGGAAGGCCCCAAGGAATGGTGCTTTGACGAGGTAGATGCCAAAAGGAAAATCGCGGGTGAGGAAGGCGGCGGTGTTCATCAGGACGAGGCGGCGGACGCGTTCCGGATGCCTGATGGCGTAGGCCAGTCCGATGGGACCGCCCCAGTCGTGCATTACGAGGTCGAATTGCGGAAGCTGGAGTGATTCCAGCAGGTGTTCGAGATTGCCGAGGTGGTTTTCCAGGCTATAGTTCCAGTTCTGTGGCTTGTCTGACAAACCGCAGCCGAGATGGTCAGGGGCGATTGCGCGCCGTCCTTGGGAGGCGAGGTCGGCGATTAGGTCGCGGTACATGAACGACCAGGTGGGAATGCCGTGCAGCAGCACGACGGGGGCTCCCTGTCCTTCGTCCACATAGTGCAGACGATGCCCGTGGCCAGTCAGAAGGAAATGCGGGGCGAAGGGAAAAAGTTGTCTCCAGGCTTCTGACATCACATCAAATTTGAGATGCTCTGGATGTAGCCACTGTACATCGCGATGATTTTGAAGGCGATGAAGCCGGCAATCACCAGGTAGAACACCAAGGGGAGAATGGTGAGTAGCCTGTCAATGGCCGTCTCCGCCGCTGTCTCCTGCATGACGGCAATGCGCAGGGCGCAGGAATCGAGCTGGCCGGAATTTTCCCCTGTGCTCAAGAGCAGTCCGATTTGCGCGGCCTCGTCGCGTGAGGTCGCGATTCTGTCGTGCGCTTGGGCGACGGACAGCCGTTCACTGTTTAAAATGTCGGCCATCTGGCGATATTTCCGCTGGTAGTGGCTGGTACGGCAGCAGGAGGCGGAGACTTCCAGAGAGCGCGTGATGTCCAGTCCCGATTCCAGGCACAGGCCCAAGGCGCGGAAGAAGCGGGCGGTTTCCGTCTTGTGCAGCAGGGAACCGAAGACGGGGATTAGGTCGCCTATTAGCATGCCGGGGGCAGTGTTCAGCAACGACCAGAGCAGGCGCAGCAGGAAAAAGGCTAGGAAGGGCAAGGCGAGACGGAAAACCAGCGACAGAATGAGACTGGTCGAGGAATATTCTCCTTGCGAGGTGAAGATTCCCACAATCGTCATGATGACGCAGAAGACAAGGTACAGGAACAGCGGATAAAGCAAACCACTGAGCAGGCGGGAGGCGATTTTGGCCTGCCGGGAACACCAGGCGTCCAGGGAGCGGAAAAGGTCAGGCAGACGTCCTGTGGTCTCGCCCGCCTTGGTCAGGTTGATTTCCAGTGGCGTGAACAGGTTGCGGCAGGATGCCATGCCCTCGGAGAGGGGCTTTCCCGCTTCCACCGTCAGCCGCAGTTGCGCCGCCGCCGAGGCCAGACGGCGGGGGTAACGCTGACCTAGGGCCAAAGGCAAGGGAACACCGCTGTCCAGCAAGGTGGCCAGCGTGTGGTAGAACATGGCTTTGTCCTTGGCGAGCGACATCGTGGTATGCTTTGGCTACTTGACAGCGACCAGCAGGCGCTGCTGCGTCAGCAAGGTGACGAATTGGGCGTCGAGGGCGTGGCCGGCCTTGTAGGAGGTCACTTTCCCGCAGAGCCAGCCCTGGGACAGCAGGGACAGGGCGGCGATGAGGTCGAGGCAGGCGCGATGCCAGACGGCCTCCAGGGATTTGCCGTCGTGGAGCAGTGCGGGCTGGTTGCGGTAGGCGTGTTTGCCGGCCACGAGGATGTTGCGGTCGGTATAGCCGATGTGCCGATATTCGGAGGAGAATACGCCCAGCGTCCGCAGGAGTAGCCAGTCGGTGGCGGAGCAGTTGGTCCTGGCGGCGGCTCCGTAGGCGAAGACGTCAGGATGAAGGTCGAATTGGATGCGCTGTTTGCCAATGGCGGTGGGAAAGTCGACGGCTACGTCAAAGGTTAGTCGCTTGTCGCCGTCTGGAGGCGGTTCCAGCAGGAGGAAGCCGCCTTTGGGATTGACGATGGCAACCGGCTCCTGTACGGCAAGAAACTGTCGTGGCGAGCCGGGAAGCGGTTCTATTCCTGCCTGCTGGACGGCTTTGACAAGCGGAAGACTGCCGTTGTCAAAGAGCGGCGGGTCGAAACTGTCGCTGGTCAGACGCAGATTGTCGAGGCCGAGGCCGTAGCGCAGGGCGATGATGTGTTCAGTCATGCGGAAGTAGTTGGCCTGTCCGCCACTGTGTAGGACGAGGCTGCGGTTGGCGGAGCGGATGCTGTTGGGGGCGACAGGTATCAGCGGCTGCCCCGTCAAGTCCGTGCGCTGGAAATTCCAGCCGTCGGTGGCAGGTGACATTTTCAGAGTGCAAAGCCGTCCGCGACGGTATGTCGAGGGGCCGCAGATGATTGTGTCATGGGCCAGCGTCGTCTGCCAAGGCGACGGTTGCCAGTCGGCAGGGGCGCGCCTGACTTCATCCACGGGAATGTCATGCAGAGATTTCCAGGAGGGCAGGAGCAGCTTGGAGTCGCCAGCCAGGATGTGCGGAATCAGAGACATTGGTTGATATCATGAGGTGAGGCGGATGGCGAGTTTCTTCCTAACGGACGACGACGGTGGCCAGGGGGCGTGCCGACCTACCGAGGCAGAACATGTGCGTTTTCACGGTCACGATGGCGCGCACGGAGGCGCGCCCTCCCTCGCATTTTTCCACGGGCACGATGGCCGACATCGGCCCTCCCTTTTCACTAATCACTTGATGAGTATTTCCTTGCCGCCTTTGGCTGCTGAACTGTAGATGCCGTTGACGATGTTCTGCACGTCGAGTCCGGCCTCGCCGGGGGAGCGCAGCGGCGTTCCGTAGAGGATGCCGTCAACGAAATTGCGGAATTTGCAGGTGAACAGGGTATCGTGTCCGATTTCCGGCAGATAGGCAGGGGTTACATTGAGCATGGCTCCGGCGTGGTCGGTGTAGAGTTCCACGGGATTGAAGCAGAAGCCGCCCTTGGTGCCCATCAGTTCGAAGGTCATTACATCGCTCTTGATGTTGGCGCAGAAAGAGGATTCGATGTGCATGATGGCGCCGTTGTCGAAGCGGATGTGCCCGATGGCCAGATCCTCGACATTGTAGGTCTGCCAATCCCAGTTGGGCCAGCGGGTGTAGACCTCCGACGGCCTGTCGCCTGCGTAGGTCCACGTGTTGCCGGTGGCGGCGACAGGGGCCGGCGAGCCCATGCAGTAATGCGCGGCTTCGATGACGTGTACGGCAATGTCGATGAGCGGGCCACCGCCTTGCAGTTCCTTGCGCCCGAAGACACCCCAGTTCGGGACACCGCGACGGCGCAGGGCCCGGCATTTGGCGAACAAGATGTCGCCGATGTCGCCGGCGGCAGTTGCTTTCTGGAAAATCTCCACGGCGGGATGGTAGCGGAATTGGAACCCGCAGCTGAGCAGCCGCTTGTTCTTTTTGCCGGCCGCAATCATGTCGCGACATTCGGCAGGTGTCATCGCCATGGGTTTCTCGGTCATGGCATGGCAACCCGCGTTCAAGGCATCGATGACGGCAGGGGCGTGGACGCCGTTCGGCGTGCAGACATCCACCACGTCAGGCTTGATTTCCCTCAACAGGTCTTTCCAGTCCAGGTAGGTTGCCGTCACGCCCGTCAATTCCGTAAAACGGGCCAGACGCTCTGGTCGGATGTCGCAGCCGGCGACAATCTCGACTTCGGGAATCAAGGTCAGGGCGCGGATGTGCGATTCGCTGATGAATCCGCAACCGACAATGGCCCAGCGCAGTTTGCGGGGACGGCTGCCAGTGCTTGCTTTGCGGGAGGCTGACGCTGTTTTCTTCGCTGTCATCAAAGATACTCCAGAGTTGTTTGTGGATGACCACAAAAATGGACATAAACGCCTATTATAATGTATTGCGTTTTTTGCCTTTTTCCTAGGGGGATCAGATAAAAAATGCCGTTTTTTGCGGGCTGACCATAATCACGGCGACTTTTTGTAGACGGACTGTATGAACCATTGGGGCAATTCGTGGTTGAAAAAAGTCCATTGTCCTTCCGTGGCTTCGGCAATGAAGCGGATTTCAATCCCTGTATTATCGAAGAAAAACGCGCGGTTCAGAAAGGGGAGGGACTGAGCAACATTGTCTAGACAACGCTGGAAACGCGTAATGACCTTGTCGAAGGGGACATCATGTCCTCCACCTTGTACGCGCGTGGCTACACGGCTGACATTAATCTCTGGATATTCAGTAGAGACAAAATAGAGATATGTGCGGAATCCTCTGGCTTGGGCTTGCCTCAGGAGGTCTAGTTTGGAAAGATGGGAAAAAACGGTTTCGCAGGAAAAACTGATGCCGACTGCCAAATACTCGGAACGAAAAAAATCAGCCACCATAGCAACGGTGTAGGAATTGACAGCCTCGGGGGCAAACAATACAAAATCGTCTTTGATACGGATTTTACCAGTGGCAAAAAAGGCCTTTTGAGCCTCTGGATAAGTTGATTTGCTGGTATAGCTCAACAGGGACGAATTATCCATCGGCAGGGGACAGGCTGTCTTCAGAGTACGGCCGATTTCGGCAAACATCACATCGGCATTGATGTAGCGGTATAGATTAACAGAATAGTTCTGGGAAAGCCACTCTGCCAGTGTGCTTTTCCCAGAACCGTTGGGGCCGGCAAATACGCGCAATCGGGCGGTCATGGGAGAAGATTCTCCTTGATGATTTCCTCATGGCCATCTGGATAAAGACGGATGAGGTCTTTTCCCTTGACAAACGCGACGGGGATGCCATTGTCCAGATTTCGCTTGATGGCGGCACGGCTAGCCTCCCGTGCCGCCTTTGCCAGTTCACGTACGTATTCCGGCTGTTCGGATTCTTCCGTTAGCCATCTGACAGGGGCAAGTGTGCCATCCGCTTTTTTGATATATGTGATGCGACCTTCGGACATATTGCTCATTGAGAAGAAATTTGCGCGTTGAAAATCAATAATTTAAAATGTATGTGTCTTTTCAGGATTTTCAAGTTGTTGGAGCCAGAAAAACACGCAGTTGCCGATAACGGAGGTCAGCCGTTTTTCAGGGATTCCAGTTCGTCCCAGCGGGCGTAGAGTCGTTCCACTTCGGCTTTGGCGGCGTTGAGGTCGGCAAGCATTTGCTGAGTTTGCTTGCCGTATTTGGCGTGGAAATCCGGGGCGGAAAACATGGTTTCCAGTTCCGCGACCTTGGCTTCGGCGGTGGAAATGGCATCTTCCATGCCGTCGAGTTCCTGCTGCTCCTTCCATTTCAACTTGCCGGGACGGCGGGTAGCGGGGGCAGCAGGAGGCGGGGCTGTTTTGGCCTTGTCGGCCTGGGCTTCTGCGCGCTGTTGCGCCTGGGCGGCGGCGCGCTTTTCGACGTAGTAGGAGTAGTCGCCGGGCTGGAAGACCGTCACACCGTTGCCCTCGAAGGCGAGGATGTCGGTGCAGACGCGGTTGAGGAAATAGCGGTCGTGGCTGACGACGACCACGCAGCCGTCGAAACTGGTGAGGGTTTCTTCGAGGACGCGCAGCGTGGCCAGGTCCAGGTCGTTGGTCGGCTCGTCAAGCATGAGGAAATTGCCGCCGCGCTTGAGGATTTTGGCGAGGACGAGGCGGTTGCGCTCGCCACCTGACAGGCGTCCCACCTGCGTCTTGATTTCCTCGTCCTGGAAAAGGAAACGCTTCAGGTAGGTCCAGACGCTGAGTTTCCTGTTGCCGAACATCACGAAATCGTTGCCTTCGCCGATGTCCTCCACGACAGTCTTTTCGTCATTGAGGGTGACGCGGTGCTGGTCGGCGTAGTTGATGCGCGTACGATCGCCGAGACGGACGGTGCCGCTGGTCGGCGGGAGTTCGCCGAGGATGACCTTCAGCAGGCTGGTCTTGCCCAGACCGTTGCGTCCGATGATGCCCAGGCGCATGCCCCGCTGGAAATCGAAATTCAGATGCTGGAACAGCCATTTGCCCTGGCGTTGCAGGGAGACATCCTGCAAACGGACGATGATGTTGCCGAGTTGTTCCGGTTCTGGCAGCATCATTTCGGCGTTCCGGTCCTGGGGCAGGGGCTGCTGGTTGACGGCTTCCTCGAAGCGCTGGATTCGGCTCCAGGATTTCGTGCCACGCGCTTTGGGGCCGCGGCGAATCCAGTCGATTTCACGGCGGATGAAGGACAGTCGCTTGGCCTCCTGGCTTTTCTCCTCGGCCTCGCGTTCCGCCTTGACGCGGAGAAATTCGGTGTAGTTGCCGTTGTAGGAATAGAGTTGCCCGTGCGAGAGTTCCAGGATGCGCGTGCAGATGCGGTCAAGGAAATATCTGTCGTGCGTGACGAAAAGGCAGGTGCCGTTCAGAGCCCGCACGTAGTTTTCCAGCCATTCGATGGTTTGGGTGTCGAGGTGGTTTGTCGGCTCGTCGAGCAGGAGCAGTTCCGGTCTGTCGATGAGGGCTCGGCAGAGGGCCACGCGGCGTTTTTCGCCGCCGGAGAGTTCCTCTCCCCGGCGCTCCAGGTCGGGGACGTCGAGGGAGGTGCAGAGTTCCTGGAGCCTGGCCTCGAGGGTCCAGCCATCGCGGGCAGCAATCTGCTTTTCCAGTTCCTCCAACTTGACATCATGGGCGTGTTGCTCGTATTTGTGCAGCAGTTCCAGGGTGTCGGCGGCGCCGTGGAGAATAATGTCCCTGACGGACATGTCGGGAGGCAGGGAGATTTCCTGGGGCAGATAGGCGGTTCGCAGACTTTTGCGCACCGTGACTTCGCCGGCGTAGAAATGCTCCTGCCCTGCCAGCACTTTCAGCAAAGTCGATTTGCCGCAGCCATTGCGTCCTACCAGGCCGACTTTTTCGCCTTCGTGCAGGAGAAGATCCTGGTTGTCAACCAGAATGCTGGTGGATATTTGAATATGGAGTTTCTGGGCGGAAAGGACGACTGCGCCCGTGTCTGTGGTCGCCATGAGCCGTGCTCATTCCATGGACAGGTTTTCTGTGGTGAGACTGGAGCGGAGCAGGGCGACGCTGCCGGTTCTCGCCAGTTCAATGATGCCGAAAGAGCGCATGAGTTCGACGAATGCGTTGAGTTTTTCCGTGGAGCCGGTTACCTGGATGGTCAGGCTTTCCAACTGCACGTCCACAATCTGCGCCTTGAAGACCCCGGCTATCTGGATGATTTCACTGCGCCGGTCCGTGGCCTGCACCTTGAGCAGCATAAGTTCTCGGGCCACAAAGCCGCCCTGCGTCAGCCTGGTGACTTTGACGACCTCTACCAGTTTGTTCAACTGCTTCTCGATTTGCTCCATGATGGCCGCGTCACCGTGCGTGACGATGGTCATGCGCGAGTAGTTGTCGTTCTGGGTGGGGCTTACGGTCAGGCTGTCAATGTTGAAGCCACGCCCGCTGAACAGGCCGGCAATTCTGGTGAGGACGCCGAACTTGTTTTCGACCAAAACTGAAAAGGTTTCGTTGTTCATGGCCTGGCTCCAAATTGGTGGTATTAATTACTCCACGCGCTCGACGATGATTTCGGGATCAATCTGCTCCTTGAGAATCTGCTCGATGCCCTGCTTGAGAGTGGCCTGGGCGTGGGGGCAGCATCCGCAGGCGCCGCGCAGGCGCAGGTAGACGGTCTTGCCGTCGATGCGGTCGAGTTCCAGGTCGCCGCCGTCGTTTTGCAAATGGACGCGCAAGGCCTCCAGCAGGTCGGTGACTTTGGTCAGGAAATCGTTGTTGTTGTCGCTCATGGTGTGTATCCTTCTCTGGTCTGTGTGATTACGCATGGGATTCAGACGACGCGCCCAGAGGCGTGTCGTCCTTCGCCGTCCTATTGGAACATGGCCTTCTGCTCGCGGATGCGGGCAATCTTCTCCTCGAACTCCGTGATGTGCGCACGCTCTTTCTCGACGACTTCCGCCGGCGCCCGCGACACGAAATTCTCGTTGGATAGTTTCTTGCGGACGCTCTCAAGGTACTTGACGGCTTCCGCTTCCTGCTTTTCGAGGCGGGCCAGTTCGGCGGCGAAGTCCACGATGCCGGCCAACGAGACGTAGGCGGTGGCCAGCGTGCTCACTGCGACGCCGCAGGGGCCGGCGGGTTTCTCGCCCATTTCCAGGGACGAGGCGTTGAGCAGGGCTTTGAGGGAGGTCAGGTCGTTGGTGAGGAAGGTCTGGGCTTCCGGGCTGGAGGGGGTTATGGTCAGGGCGAGAGGCTGGCTGGTGGCAATCTGGTAGGAGGCACGCAGGTTGCGGACGGCGCGAATCAGTTCGAATTTCCCCTCGTTCAGGGTGACGATATCTGCGGTCGCGCCCAGGGCGGCCAGTTCTTCGGCGGCGAGGGGCTTGGGCCAGGAGGCCAGCATGATGGACGAATCCTCCGTGGTGAAGCCCATCTGGTGATACAGTTCGTCGGTCACGAAGGGCATGAAGGGATGCAGAAGGCGCAGGAAGGCTCCCAGGCAGTAGTCGAAGACCTTGAGCGAGGCGCTGGTGGTGGCGGAATCGCTGTTGAACATCGGCTTGCAGGATTCCAGATACCAGTCGCAGAACTCGCTCCAGACGAAATCATAGAGGTTGCGGACGGCTTCGTTGAAAGCGAAATTCTCCAGATTCTCGGTGATGCTGCGGATGGTGCTGTCCAGGCGGGCGAGGATCCAGCGGTCGTCAGGCCGCAGGTCGGCGGCCTTCAGGCCGGCGAGGCTGTCCCAGCCAGGCTTGGCGGTGCCCAGGCGCAGGCGGAAGCGGACGACGTTCCACAGTTTGTTGGCAAAATTGCGTCCGATTTCGCATTTTTCGTTGCTGTAGCGGATGTCTTGGCCAACGGGGGCGATGTAGGTCATGGTGAAGCGCAGGGCGTCGGCGCCGTAGGTGTTTACGACGTCGATGGGGTCGGGCGAGTTGTTGAGGCTCTTGGACATCTTGCGCCCCTTGTCATCGCGGATGATGGAGGTGAAATAGACGTCGCGGAAGGGAATTTCGCCCATGAACTCGAGTCCGGCCATAATCATTCTGGCGACCCAGAAGAAGATGATGTCGGGGCCGGTCACGAGGCTGCGCGTGGGGTAGAAGCGGGCGAGGGCATCGGTCTTTTCCGGCCAGCCGTAGACGGAGAACGGCCAGAGCCAGGAACTGAACCAGGTGTCGAGCACGTCCGACTCCTGCACCATGACGGGATGCCCGCATGCGGGGCAGGCGGCGGGCTGGGAGGTCGCGACATGGATTTTCCCGCATTTCTCGCATGTGTAGGCGGGGATTCGGTGTCCCCACCAGAGCTGGCGGCTGATGCACCAGTCCTTGATGTTCTCCATCCAGTGGCGGTAGGTCTTGACCCAGCGTTCGGGATGGAATTTGATGCGTCCGTCAAGAACGGCGGCCAACGCCGGCTCGGCCAGCGGCTTCATCTTCACGAACCACTGGTCAGACAGGCGCGGCTCCACGGGAACATTCCCGCGCTCGGAATAGCCGACCTGATGCGTATAATCCTCGATTTTCTCGACCAGGCCCAGGGCTTCCAACTTCTCGACGACGAGTTTGCGGGCGGCATAGCGGTCCAGGCCGTCGAAATCGGCGCCGGCGGCGGCGTTCATCGTGCCGTCGTCGTTCATGATATTCGGCATTTCCAGATTGTGACGGAGACCGACCTCGTAGTCGTTGGGGTCGTGGGCGGGGGTTATTTTCACGGCGCCGGTACCAAATTCCTTTTCCACATAGCTGTCGGCGATGAGGGGAATCTGGCGTCCCACGAGCGGCAGGGTCAGCATTTTGCCAATCTTGCCGGCGTAGCGCTCGTCTTCAGGATTGACGGCAACGGCGGTATCGCCCATGATGGTCTCAGGGCGTGTCGTGGCGACAATCACGTATCCGGAACCGTCGCTGTAGGGATAGCGGAAATACCAGAGATGCCCTTTCTCTTCCTTGTAGATGACTTCCTCGTCGGAGAGGGCGGTCCGGGACTTGGGGCACCAGTTGATAATGCGGTGCCCTTTGTAGATGAGCCCCTTGTTGTACAGGCGGACAAAGACTTCCTGCACGGCGGCGGAAAGCCCCGGGTCGAGGGTGAAGCGCTCGCGCTCCCAGTCGCAGGCGGTTCCAATGGTGCGGAGTTGGCGGATGATGGTTCCGCCGTACTTTTCCTTCCATGTCCACATCTGCTCCAGGAATTTCTCGCGTCCCAGGTCGTAGCGCGTGAGGTTCTGCTCCTTCTTGAGCATGGCCTCGACCTTGGCCTGGGTGGCGATGCCGGCATGGTCGGTGCCGGGCACCCAGCAGGTTTCCTTGCCACGCATCTTCTCGAAGCGGATGAGGATGTCCTGGAGGGTGTTGTTGAGGACATGGCCCAGGGTCAGCACGCCCGTGACATTCGGCGGGGGAATGACAATCGTGTACGGTTCCTTGGAACTATGCTCGTCGCCGCGGAAATAGCCGCGTTTTTCCCAAAGTTCATACCAGCGCTTTTCCACCTCGGCTGGATTGTAGGCTTTCGCCATCGTCTGTTCGTCCATTGTGGGTCCCTTAAAACTTAATGATTCTAGAAAACGTGGTGCAAGGCCAACGGATTATGACAAGTCGGAAAATCCGCCGGCTGTTTTGGCCGGTCATTTTTCCTCGCGGATTTTGTCCCAGGCCTTGACATATTTGGTATTGTCGTCGCCGAGGTCTTCGAGGGCCTGGCAGCGGTTGCGGGCGTCTTCGGGGAGGTTGAAGGCGGGATTGTTCTTGAGTTCTTCGCAGACCAGCACGAGAGCCTCCGTGTTGGGGGAGACGTACATGATTTCGTCCATGTTGGAGGCGCTGACTTCGGGGTCGTACATGAAATTGATGAACGCGTAGGCGAGGTCAACGTTCTCGGAGTTCTTGGTAATGCAGAAATTGTCGAAGGTGACGGTCGAGCCTTCCTCGGGGATGACAAAGGCGATTTCCGGCTTTTCAATCATGACCTGGAGCATGTCGCCGCTGTAGGTCTGAATCATGAAGAACTCGCCGGAGGCCAGGGCCATCTTGCAGTCGTCAACGCCGAATTTGGCGATGTTCTTCTTCCAGGACTGAATAAGTTTGACGGCTTCATCAAGTTGCTCCTGGTGCGTGGTGTTGACGCTGTATCCCAGGGTGCTTAGGGCGGCGCCGAGCACTTCGCGCTGGTCGTTCAGCAGGGAGCAACGGTGGTTGATGCTCGCCTCTTCAAACATCTTCCAGCTCGGCTTGAAATCCTTGACTTGCTTGGTGTTGTAGCCAATGCCCGTGAAACTGACGAAATAGGGCACGGAATATTTCATGGACTTGTCCTGCATCAGGGGCAGGTAGGACGTGTCCAGATGCTCCACGACATTGGGCAACTGGTCCTTGTTCAGTTCCAGAAGCATCCCCTGGTTGTACATGACTTTCGCCATGTAAGAGGAGGGGACGACGACATCGTAGCCGCCCGCGCCGGCCTTCAGCTTGGCGTACATGGCTTCGTTGGAATCGAAGACATCGACCTTGACCTTGCAGTCGAACTCTTTCTCGAACCTGGCCAGCATGTCTTCGGAAATGTAGTCGCCCCAGTTGTAGAGATGCAAGACGCGTTTCTGCTTCTTCTTGCAGCCGGACAGTGCAAGCAAGGCGAGAACCATGGCCAGAAAGAGAGTGAAGAAACGTTTCATTTGTTGTTTTCCTTTGGTTTCGACAAAAGTTTTTGGAAGGCAAAGACTACTACGAAGGTGAGGACAATGAAAATCACGGACAGGGCGTTGATGACGGCAGGGGTTCCGCGCCGCATCGCGCTCTGGATGTAGATGGGCAGGGTCGTGTCGCCAGCTCCCTTGACGAAGAAGGTTATGACGAAATCATCAATCGACAGGGTGAAGGCGAAGAGCGCTCCGGCAATGATGCCGGGGGAGATTATGGGCAGGGTCACGCGGAAGAATGTATACTGGGGTGATGCCCCCAGATCCTGCGCCGCCTCCAGCAAAGAGGTGTCGAACTCCTGAAGCCGTCCCAGGACGACCATTGTCACATAGCAGAGGCAGAAAGTGACATGCGCGATGATGATGGTGGTCATCCCTAGCTCGAACTGGAAACCGAACAGGGCCTGCAAGGTCCCATTGCAGAGCGAAATGACCAGGACGAACAGCAACAGCATGCTGATGCCCAGCAGGATGTCTGGCACGACCAGGGGGGTCTGGATGAGAATCTGCCAGGCCGTCGCCCATTTCCCCTTGGCGCGGTGGATGGCCAGGGCTGCCATTGTCCCCAGTATCGTGGAGATGACGGTGGAAATGCTGGCGATGACCAGGGTGTTTACGAGGGCCTCCCAGATGGCCGTCTCATGGAATAGCTTGGTGTACCATTTGAGGGTATAGCCGAGCCAGGGGCCTCCGTACTTGCTGGCGTTGAAGGAAGCGATTGTCACCTGTACCAGCGGAATGTAGAGGAAGACCAGGATGAACAGGGTCAGGGCCAGGGGAAATTTGCTGCGGTTGCGGCTGAAAATCATTTTCAGGAAATGCTCCTTGGAGAATTAAGAGGCCTGCGAGGCGATTCCGGCGATGGCTGCGGCAATGGCACCCCAGAAGCACACGGCAAGGATAATGCCAATCAGCATCAGGACGAAAATGGCCCGCGCGTAGTTGGCGCGTGTGCGGTTGGAACTGTCCAAGGCCAGGATAAGCAGCATGATGAGGCCGATGACAGGGATGCCCTGGACTATGAAGATGAGAATCCACTGGCCAATGCCAACGGTATGGTCTTCAACTTGAACGACTTGCTGGATGATTGGGGCAGGGGCGTTGTTGTCTGGCATGGGATTTTCCTTTTTGTCTGTGGGGACTAAGAGGATATTGCAAGGCAGTTTGCTTTCGGGTCAACTGGCGGGTGTGCCGTCGCTTGTCGCTTCCTTCTTCTCCTGCCGTTTCTTGATGATGGCGCTGATGAGCAGCGGCAGGAAGACGACGAGCATCAGCAGCGCGGACAGGGCACTGGCATGCGGCAGGTTGCGGTCCACGAAGACGCGCTGGGCGATTTTGTCGCCCATGAGTTCGCTGGTCGGGCCGCCCACTAGGTCGGGGATGAGATAGGCACCGAAGGCGGGAATCAGGACAACCATCACGGCAGTCTTGATGCCCTTGGCAATGCCGGGGAGGAAAACGCGCCGGAACGCGTAGAACGAACTGGCTCCCAGGTCTTTGGCGGCATCGAGCAGGGAGAAGTCGAATTTTTCGGCTGTGGCGTAGATGGGTAGCACCGCGTAGGGGATGTACGTGTAAATCATGACCACGAGTACCGCCCACTGGTTGTACAGCAGCATCGTGTCGGTATGGATGATGCCGACACACTCCAGCAGCTTGTGCAGAGTGCCCTGGGGATGCAGGAAGACCTTCCAGGCGTAGATGCGGATGAGGAAATTCGTCCAGAAAGGCACGATGATAAGCAGGAGGAACAGGTTCTTGAGCTTGGATTCCATCCGCGACAGCTGGTAGCTGATGGGGACGGCTACGCAGATGCAGATGGCTGTGGACACGAACGCCAGCCACAGGGTCCGCCAGATGATGCTGGGATAGCTGGGATTGGCCAGGTCCATGATAGTGCGCAGGGTCCACCCGGGGCCGAAGTCGCCGTAACTGTCAACTGGCTTGAACGCCAGCAGAAACACCATCAGCACGGGCAGGGCATAGAAAACCACCAGCCAGACGAATGGAGGCATCCCTGTGAGAAAATTGACGATTTTGCGCTTGTTCATGTTCGTCAAGTCCTTACAGGTCGGGCAGAGCCAGCAGGTTTTCGTCGTCTTCGGTGTAGCGGTCAAGCATGTAGGCGTTGTCGGCCTCGAATTTCAGCCAGACTTTATCACCCCATTTGATGGCCTTTTCGTCCAGGGTGTATCCGGAATGCTGTTTGATGAGGGAAATCCGCCAGTCCTGAACGCGGATCCAATAGCGCGTGTGCGATCCCAGGTAGATGATTTCCTCGACGATGCCCTCCAGGACATTGGTATTGGCGTTTGTCTTTTCGCACGGCGTCGGGAAAAGGTTGAATTTTTCCGGACGGATGCTGACATGGATGTTGTCCCCCTTGTGAACTTTCTTGTCGTTGTAGAGACGGATGGAGGGGAATCCTTCGATGACCAGTGTGCAGTAGTCGCCATCGACCTCTTCCACCGTCCCGGAGAAGAAGTTGGTGTCGCCGATGAAGGCGGCGACGAAACTGGTGCGGGGCGCTTCGTACAACTGCGGCGGCGTGCCAATCTGCTCTACTTTGCCGGCTTGCAAGACGGCAATATGGTCGCTGATACTCATTGCCTCCTGCTGGTCGTGGGTCACGAAAATGAAGGTGATTCCCACGTCATCGTGGATGGTGTCGAGTTCGATGAGCATCCGCTGACGCAATTTCAGGTCTAGGGCCGCGAGCGGCTCGTCCAGCAGAAGGACCTTGGGACGGTTGATGAGGGCGCGGGCAATGGCCACACGCTGACGCTGGCCGCCGCTGAGCTGCCCCGGCTTGCGCTTCTCGAAGCCTTTGAGCTGCACGAGGTCGAGATATTTGGGGACTTCCTCGTTGATGGTCTTGGCGTCCACGCCCGTGGCCTTCAGGCCAAAGGCGATGTTTTCCCAGACGGTCATGTGCGGGAATAGTGCGTAGTTCTGGAAGACGGTGCGGACAGCGCGCCTGTTGGCGGGCAGGTCGGTAATATCAACTCCGTCCAGGAAGACGCGCCCGGTGTCTGGTGTCTCGAAGCCGCCGCAGATGCGGAGCAGGGTGGTCTTGCCGCAGCCGCTGGGTCCCAGCAGGGAGAAGACTTCCCCGCTGGAAATGGAGAGGTTTACATTGTCCAGGACGGTGTTCTGCCCATAGCGCTTGGTGATGTTTTCAAAGCGCAGGATTTCCTTGGGAGAGGCCGCCTTGTCGGTGGTTTTGTTCAGATTCAGGGAAGCCAGGTTTTCCATTTCGCCAGGATTGTTCCTTCAGCAACAGGGTAAACGGAAAATGCGGATTGTTGTCAAGGCCGCGCCGGAATCCGCATACTCCGGCGCGGAAAGTCAGATTTCGTTGGTCTTGCGGAACAGGGCATGATGCCGGATTTCAACCTTCAGCCCCAGGCGCGCGACGTCAAGTTGCAGGCTGTGCTTGAGTTTGCTGACATCCGTATCCTTGGGGATTTCCACGAGGAAAATCATCGTGTATTCGCCCTGGTTGGGAGTCGTTGCCAGGTCAACGATGTTGATGTCACGCTCGCGGAGATAGCGGGCGATGGCGGCGACCTGACCGGGCGCATCAGGCCCGGCACCGGTCAGCATGTAAAGTTCTCCCCTCGGGGCGGAGGCTTCCTGCGACGCGGCAAACTCCATGACTCCGAAGGTGGCGCCCTTCTCGCTGTCCAGCGAGTCCAGGGCCGCCTTGATGTCGGATGCCGTGGTCTGGTCAGGGAAGGAGGCGACCATGAGCATCGTGAAATAGCCGCGCATCACCGTCTGGCTGATGTCTTCCAGGTTGCCCTTGAGGTCGGCTATGGCGGTGGTCACTTCGGCCACGATGCCCACGCGGTCGCGGAACATCACGGAAATGACAAAATCTTTGGACATGTGACAGGAGAATCAGCGCTTGCGGCTGACGTTGCGGTCGAAGTCGATGAGGTTTTCAATCCAGGCGGAGTTGGCGGGGACGTTGTTGATGAGGCAGAACATGTCCCAGACTGCGCCGATGGGGTACGTCTTCAGCTCTTCGAGCAGGGCGAGCTTCATGGCACCGTCGCCATCGTTCTCGAACTTGCGGAGCAGGTCGGTGGGTTCGAGCAGGGCGGCGAGGATGGCCTTCTGGGTGGCGCGGGAGCCGATGACCCAGGCGCCGAGGCGGTTGATGCTGCCGTCGAAGAAGTCGAGCGCGATGTGCATCTTGTCCAGGGCGTTGCAGCGGACGACCTGCTGGAACAGGTTGCGCAGGTCGTCGTTGAAGTTGACCACGTGGTCGGAATCCCAGCGGATGCCGCGGCTGACATGGAGAAGGATTTCCTTCTGGAACAGGAGGACGGAGGAAATCTTGTCGTGGATGGTTTCCGTGGGATGGAAATGTCCCATGTCAAAGCAGAGCATCTTGTTGCGGGTCATGCAGTAGCCCATGTAGAACTCGTGCGAGCCGACAACATAATCCTCGGAGGCGATTCCGAACAGTTTGCTCTCCAGGGCGTCCAGGCACAGGTCGTATTTGGTGGCGAAGATTTCGTCCAGGGCGTCGACGACACGCTGCCTGGGGGAAAGGCGGTCGATGGGCTGGTCTTTGGCGCCGTCGCTCAGCCAGTGGTTGATGACGCAGGGGCTTCCCTGGTTTTCGCCCATGGCCTGGGCAATGGCGCGGCAGGCCTTGGCGTGGCGAATCCAGAACTGGCGGATTTCGGGATTCGCGCTGGAGAGGGTCGCTCCGTCATTGGCGTAGGGATGGGCGAAGAAGGAATCGTTGAAATCGAGGCAGATGCCGAGTTTTTTCGACCAGTCCATCCATTTCTGGAAATGCTGCGGTTTCAGCTGGTCGCGCGGAACGACCTCGTTGCC
>Ga0310786_10002360_pt1 | contig 28986 bp, 29 predicted proteins | sample AusTroGonzalo_MG_FD_203881 | JGI IMG/M metagenome (GOLD analysis project Ga0310786, IMG submission 203881) | Bovine rumen microbial communities from tropical cattle in Woodstock, Queensland, Australia - Gonzalo_03 (v2) (version 2) | ecosystem: Host-associated > Mammals > Digestive system >...
CCAGCGCACGTATTAAAACCTGACGAAACACTGTAAATTCCATAATTTGCTCCTGTTCTTTCTTATTTCATTAATTTCCTTTCCCAGAGTGTACCAAAAAAGACCGATTCGGTGCAAGAGCAAATCTATTAAAAAAACAACTTTCTTTTACTTTGACAAAAGTTTATTTTATCAATAATTTTTCCAGTTTATTTTTTATTTTCTTTACATCGTCAAACTTCTTTATACTGCCCTTTTCAGCAAAAGAAATATCACCTGTTTCTTCAGACACAACCAAAACCGAAGATTTTGAAGCTTCTGACATACCAAGAGCCGCACGATGTCTTGTCCCGTATTTCCACTGTAATTGATTTTGAGATACAGGCAATATCGCACCCGCATATTTAACTTTGTTATCTGCAATTATAACTGCACCGTCATGCAAAGGTGTTTTGTTAAAGAATATTGTTAACAACAATTCGCTGGATACAATTGCATCTATTTCTGTACCATATCTTTCAATCACAACGTCATCAATATCCTCTGGGAACACGATAAGAGCACCAGTATGTTTTTCTGACATATACATCACAGCCTTTAATATTTCATCGACCGATTTCTGTTTATCCGAAGATTTTTTTACATCTTGCTTAAATGTATAAATCAAATTTTTCCATCCCCGAACATTTCCCATCAAAGCTAAAAACTTTCTTAATTCTGGTTGGAAAATAACTATCAAACCAACAGACAAAAATAATGCAATCCAATGCAAAAAACGTCCCAGTAAATATAAATGTATCCACGGCAACAAAAAACTTAATATCCAAAGAATGCCAAGTCCTAACAAACCACGGACCAATTTTTCTGAAGATGTATTTTTTATAAAACTTCTATAAAAAGCATAAACAACCAATGCTATTATAATGATTTGAACAACATTTAACCAATTAATCATTTTTTTACTCCTTGAATAAAGAATTAGATAATATTCCCACCGGTTGATTCATCCAATCCGGGTCTTCACGTTTTCGTGGTGCACCTTTTTCCTTTGCTGTTCGATAAGGATTGTCATCGGCCAACCAGCCTTCCAGTAAGTCACCTGCTAACACGCCCGCTAACAAACCACCAGCAATACTTAACCCACCAGTCAAAGGTGACAACAACAAACCTATTCCCACAGCAGATCCGACTTTACCAGCAACAGCCGCACCACTTATCTTGAAATCTGGTTCTGCCAAGTTTCCTGATATCTGCATTGCATTGACAAGATTACCAGACAAAGATAATTTCAATCCCCTTACAGGAACAGTAGCCAAAGACATTTGTATTGTCTCTTTACCTAAATCAAGACTGCCTGCAAGACGCATATTTATAACTTTTGATTCAACAGCAACCCCATTTTGTGTTTCTATTAAGCCATCTCTAAGCTTAACATTTACTATCGCGCTACTTATTTCTATCATATCTCGTTTGTTACCAGTAAACATATCTTCAACACTATGACGAAGAGTCGTCAAGAAATCTCCGCCATACATATACGCAACCAAATCTTCATGTGCAAAACCACGATCCGTAGAATATACTAACACAGGGCCTGTTATTGTCCGCATTATTTCCGACATGTCTTTGCCACGCGCTTTAACAAACAAATCTATATGAACTGGCAAACCAGAAAGAATATTTTTCACATCAACTTGGTTAATAATTTCACCGACATAAACATTATTTCCAACAGCTGCCATCGTCGCATCATACATACCATCTTTGTAGATATCAGAAACTAATACGGCTTCAACTTTACCGGCACCGATACCGACATTAGCATCAATACGAGCCTTGTGATTCTTCACTTTCAATTTAACATCCATATCAAACAAATCTAAAGATCTATAAACAATAAAATGTTTCAACTTTACCGTAACATCCGCATCAATACCATATAAGAAATCTCCAAACAAAGGCATGCCCTTAAAAACATTTAAATCTCTATCCGGGTGAATCCACTCTTTACCGACCCCGTACCATTCAGGAAAAGATTTATATAGGTTTATTTTTTCAGACGAAATATCCGCTTTCAAAACAGGTGTTTTTTTAGACCAATCATATACTCCAGAAAAATTGAGTGATGAATCCCTTAAAGCAATCGATGACTTTCTAAAAGATACCTTTTGTCTATCTATACCGCCAGCAATATTTATCTTCATTTTTGGCAAGTCAATCATATCAACATTGAACCATTTACCAGATTTTTTGATATCGGGTATTTCCCCGCGCACAACAAAATCTATGGGCATTTTACTGGTTCCTTCTAATGCAACATCAGCAATCAAAGCTTCTCCCCCTGTAGCAAAAGCAATTCGCACAGGATAAATCTTTCTTTCAGGGTTGTATTCGGCAAACTGAATAACAAACGGAAAATTAGTATCATATGGTTTTACCCAACCACTATATTCGCGATTGGAATGCCGCATATAATTACTTATGCCAAAACTTGATAATTCATATTTTTTACCATACAAATCCACAGATAACTTTTCAACATCCATTCCCCCAAAAGGCAATTGATCTACAGGATACTTTTCGATAATATTTTTTTCTGTATCCGGCAGTTTTTGCGGTGTTTGTGGTTTATTAAAAACAACAGAACTTTCATCCTTATCATTTTTTTCAATAACTATTTTTGCATCATAAACCTTTATACGTCTTATAACGGGATGCGATTTGAATAAAGACAATAAATCTAATCTGACACCTATTTTCTGGGCCGTAAACATATTTTTATTTTTTGCCCAATCAGCATTCGGGATACGCACACCGTTTAATTCTATTTCAGGTCGCAAAGAAAAATGCCATGAAATTTTTCCATCTATTTCAACAGGCATATTTGTGCTGTCCCTTAAAACAGATAAAATGTTGCCACGTAAAGATTCCAAATCCACCTGAGACAGCGCAATACCAATTGCAACAATCAAGCCCATAAAGAACAAGGCTATTATTCGCAACAGCCAAAGATATTTTCTATAAAACGTATATAAAAACATATCTATAATCCCCTTATGGTAATTTGAATTCCAAGAATTTTATAACCGATTGCATAAAATCTGGAACTTCTGCACATAATGTGATTTCTTTTCCGGTGCCAGGATGCCTGAAAGTTATGCGATATGCAAATAAAAATAATTTTTGTGTCGTAAGAAAAGACCCCAGGAATCCGTCAAGCCTATCAGACCTCTTCCCATACAAATCATCACCGACAATCGGTGCATTTAAAGAAAAAGCACTATGTAATCTTAATTGATGTGTTCTGCCCGTCTTAGGCGAAAACGACACCCAAGAGGCAACACCTGAAACTTCCCCTAAAACCTTGTATTCTGTAATTGCACGTTGAACAGTCACCCCAGATGGAACAACTGATTCATCTTCGAAAACTTGTCCCTTGGCCACATAATTTTCAATGATTCCTGACTTCTTTGAAAGATTTCCTTGTAACAACGCCAAATATTCTTTGTGTGCTGATTTGTTTTGGAATTGGGCAGATAAATCTTGGGCCGCTTTTTGGTTTTTAGCAACAATTAACAACCCGCTTGTTTCACGATCAAGCCTGTGCACCAAAGATATTTTATCATACGGGAAAAGCGCAGCAGCCATTTTATCGATAGATTTTTTTATACCTGTTCCGCCCTGCACTGCTAAACCTGCAGGCTTGTTAAAAACAACTATATATTCATCATTGTAAATTATGCAATTTCTAAGTTTTTCCAAATCAGACAAAGAATAATTTTCACCATTTTCTGTCTTTTTCACTTGTTTATAAGATTGTAATGTAGGCGGAATACGAACGATATCCCCAGCATTTAACACTTCCATACCTTTGCATCGCGAAGAGTTTATTCTTATTTGGCCACCACGACAAAGTTTATAAAAATCACGTTGCAACATCCCAGGATAATGTCGCAAAAACCAACGCAACAAACGTGTACCAGATTCCACTTCAGAAACAGTCAAAAATTCAGCCATATATTTTATTCACCATACGTAATGGATACGACATTATTGCTGCCATCCACACAATTACCTGTCGCACCGCTTTCCTTATGTTCAGAAGAAACATATCCGACAGAATCGGTCCAAGCCTTCGTTACCAATGCTTCACAATCCGATTTATTCAATCCATTTATACGAACGATAAATTGGCGATTGTTTGACGGGTCAACAGACAATTCATAAGTACCACCGTATGGGTTCTTATTACTTACAGAAATTGCAGCAAAAATCGTAGAATTATCGATATTTGAAAAATCGTCATAATCTCCCAAAAGTCCCCGAACGCCGGATACCATCGTCACGACATCGTCCATAACCCTTGCCTGTTTCTGACGGTTTATCCCCAATGAAATAAGAGCAAACGCAGTTGCTGTCAACATACCCATTATAGCCAATACACCAACCATTTCTATCATTGAACGACCTGATTCTTGTCTCATATTAATACCTCTATTTGATTTTTATAATTTATATAATATCATATTTATTATGAATATTCAATTTAGAGATTTTATTAAAAATGCCCCTATGTCGCCAGGAATATACAAAATGTACGACGAACAAGGGAATCTTCTGTATGTCGGCAAAGCAAAAAATTTATTAAACAGATTGCGACAATATATAGATATTTCTAAGCTGGAAAACCACAAACAAGTCATGCGTTCTTTGGTTAGACGCGTAGAATGGGAAACCACAAAAACAGAACAAGATGCATTGCTGTTGGAACAAAATCTTATCAAGACACTAAAACCCAAATACAATGTTATGTTAACAGATGGGAAAATGTACCCGATGTTAGCTTTAACAAAACACAAATTTCCACGTCTGTTGAAATTTCGCGGCAAAATATCTCAGCGCAAAGATATTTTTGGACCATATCCTTCTGTATATGCATTGAATGACACAATAAAAACGATTCAACGTGTTTGCAAATTAAGAACCTGCACTGACACATTTATGCAAAATCGTTCTCGTCCTTGTCTGTTATATCAAATAGGTCGTTGCAGTGCCCCATGTTGCCTGCCGCAAAAAGATTATGATAAAAACGTTCAATTGGCACGCCGAATTTTAACCGGTGACAGCGAACCTATAATTTCTGATTTAACAAAAATCATGAAAGATTTTTCTGATAAAATGGATTATGAAAATGCGGCCATGATACGCGATAAAATAACAGCACTTACACAAACGACAAATCGTGGTATACGGCAAAACCCGTCGTATACATCAAATTTACAATGGGATAAAAACGTAACAGAACTTGAAAATCTATTGGGTATAAAATTAAACACTGTTGGTGTTTTTGACAATTCACATTTATTCGGAAAACAACCCGTTGGTGCAATGATAGCTTTTGGACACGAAGGCTTTATAAAATCCTCTTACAGACATTTTAAATTACACGACATGCAACGTGCTGGAAACGATATTGCAATGATGGAAGAATTTATCACTCGTGCAATTAAAGACGGGCCAAAACTAGATTTAATAATTGTTGATGGTGGAATTGCACAATGGAATATCGCAAAACACGTTTCCTGTGGTGTTATTCCTGTATTTGGCATAGCGAAAGGTGAAGTCCGCAATGGTGACGAACATTTTATTATGCCAGATGGTTCTGAAAAAAGAGACTTGCCAAAAAATTCATCTTTATTTCTGATGTTGCGTGCTGTTCGTGATGAAGCACACCGATTCGTTATAACATATCATCGTGCAAAACGCGCCAAACAATTAACAGCTTCCGTTCTGGATTCCATTGAAGGTATCGGTCCAAAGCGAAAAAAACAGTTATTACAACATTTCGGTTCTGTCCGCGCTATTATGGACGCAGATTTACCTGCATTAAAGCGTGTACCAGATTTGGGAAAAAATACAGCAGAAAAAATATATGCATATTTCCATTCTGAAATGTTATAATGCAACAGTAAACAAAGGAGACACATATGAAAACATTTGTAAATTTTCTATCTATATTCAGAATAGCAACAGCTTTCGCAATAATACCAACCATGATGTTTAATTGGTATTTAATCAGTTTTATTTTGTTTGTTTTGGGTGCTGCATCAGATTGGTTCGACGGATATTTTGCACGCAAATATGACTGTTGTTCCAAGATCGGTGGTGTGTTAGATCATATCGGCGACAAATTATTGGTGTGCAACGCGTTAATATTGTTACCTTTCATACCAATCGACATAACATTTATTTCAACATTCTATACGCCTATTGCAAACAAACTATGGTTTATAATTATTCCTGTTATCTTGATGATAGACCGTGAATTATATGTCAGTGGTTTGCGTGAATTTTTGGGCACACAAAAAATAGAAATGCCGGTTCCAAAGGCACGCTTTTCAATGGGCAAGATAAAAACCACAATACAAATGATTGCTATTGCGGTTATACTGTTGGCCGTATCTATTCACAAAATCCCAGGCAATAAAACTTTAGTTTACATATTATCAAAATTGCCAGAAGTTGGTATTGCATTCTTGTGGTTTGCATTAGTTGCATCACTTTGGTCTGCCACACAATACACATTTACTTTCATAGAAAAATTAAAGAAAATAAAATAACAAAAAAGACAAATACAAAAAACCGCCTATACGGCGGTTTTTATGATGTTTATAATTTTTGACTACACAAATAAATCTTTTACAAATTGTGCATGTTCTGTGATAAACTTGAATCTAAATTCTGGTTTCTTACCCATCAAATCATACACCAAAGTTTTTGTCTTTTCAGTATCCTCTTGTCCCTCTTCTGTCTTTGGTGGTAAATCAACACGAATCAACCGACGTGTTTTCGGAGACATCGTTGTTTCTTTCAATTGATTTGGCATCATTTCACCCAGCCCTTTGAATCGAGAAATTTCAACTTTCTTGTTTTTATATTTTGTTGTTTTCAATTCTTCAAGTTCTTCATCGGTATCAACGTAAACAGATTCTGTTCCACATGTTAACTTATAAAGTGGCGGACAAGACAAATACAAATGTCCCCCATAAATAAGTTGTGGCATATACTGATAGAAAAATGCCATAAGCAAGGATGCAATATGACTGCCGTCGACATCAGCATCGGTCATAACAATAATCTTTTCGTATCTAAGTTTATTATCATCCCAATCTTTCGCCGTTCCTGCACCGATAATATCAATCAGATCGTTTAATTCGCGATTCGCACTAAAACGTTCATCTGAATTAGACAAAACATTCAAAACTTTACCACGCAACGGCATGATTGCTTGGGTTGCTCTGTCGCGCGCTTGTTTAGCAGTACCGCCAGCAGATTCACCCTCTACAATAAACAATTCTGTTCCTTCCACCCCATGTTTAGAACAATCAGCCAACTTAGCCGGCATACGAATTCTTTTAGTTGGGGTTTTACGCGCAACATCTTTGACTTGTTTAGTTTTGATACGTGCGTTCGCCAAATTCACTACAAAATCCAGTAATGCATTTGCTGTCTTTGGATCAGAAGCCAAAAACATTTCCCATGGATCACGCAAAGCGTTCTCTGTATACCTTGCGATTTCGGGATTAGATAATTTTTCTTTGGTCTGACCTAAAAATTGTGGTGTTTTATAAAACACAGATACAATCGCTGCAACCGAATCAAAAACGTCTTCACTGATAATAGATGCCGCAGCCTTGTTATTTATTTTTTCGCCGTAAGCTTTCAAGCCCTTGGTTATTGCGGCCTTAAATCCATTTTCGTGTGTTCCACCATCAATTGTCGCAATAGTATTACAGTAAGATGCGAAAAAACCATCATCAGATGCAGCACCATTTTCGTCAGTTAAAACTGTTAAAGCCCATTCCACACGACCGCTGTCATCAGGAAAATCAATCGCCCCAGAAAATATCTTTGGCAAAATACGTGGTTTAGAATCGGTCTTTTCTGCGACAAAATCTGCGACACCATTTGGATAAAAGAAAACTTTTTCCGCCGGAATATTCATATCTTCTGTAAGCAATGCAGGATTACAGTGCCATTCAATCTTTACCCCACGAGACAAGAAAGACTTTGCACGCGCCATGCGATAAATCTTTATCGGCTTAAAGACAGCATTTTCACCAAAAATTTGATCATCCAGTGTGAACTTGATTTTTGTTCCGTGACCCTTGGTTGCCGCGCCCTTGGTAATAGGACTTGTTACTTTTCCGCGTGAAAAAGTCTGATTCCATTCAAAACCGTCTCTTGAAATCGTGACATCCATATTGGATGACAGAGCGTTTACAACCGCACTGCCCACACCATGCAAACCACCACTGGTTTTATATACATTATTATTGAACTTACCGCCAGAATGCAAAGTTGTTAAAATCACTTCCAGCGCAGATTTTCCTGGATACTTTGGATGTTCATCAACAGGAATACCGCGTCCATCGTCTGTTATTTCTATGGTTTTGGAATCTATTAAGTTAACAACTATTTTCTTTGCAAAGCCAGCCACCGCTTCATCGATAGAATTATCCATGATTTCAACGGGCAAATGGTGCCATGCTTTTTCATCTGTTCCACCAATATACATACCAGGACGCAGACGAACCGGTTCCAAACCTTCTAAAACTTCAATATCTGACGCATCATACTTATTCATAATATTTCCTGTCTTTATCAGGTTATTATTATAACATTTTTCAATTTTTATCAAGGCAAAACCGTTGCTATTCCCAAAAAACAGCAAAAAATTGTCAAAAACAACCCTTGATTTTTAATATAATATACCTATATATTTCATACAAAGTTAATTAACAGGTAAAAATATGAACAAAAATCCTTATGAAGTTTTGGGTGTTGCGCGTGATGCCAGTGATGCAGATATCAAGAAAGCCTATCATAAACTGGTTATGAAATATCACCCAGACAAGAACCCTGGCGACAAAATGGCCGAAGAAAAATTCAAGGAAGTAAACAACGCCTTTGATATTCTGAAAGACCCTCAAAAACGTGCAGCCTATGACCGATTCGGTGAAGCAGCCTTTGCTGGTGGTAATGGGGCCAGTGCTGGCGCGGGTGGTTTTGGTGGCAACCCGTTTGGCAACGGTTCTTTCCATTTCAACGGTGGCGACATGGGCGGCATGGAAGATATTTTACGCGAAGCCATGCGTGGATTTGGTTTCAGCGGTGGCTTTGGTGGAAACGCGCAACCACTACGCGGACGTGATTTATTGGACGAAGTTGTAATAGATTTAAAAGATGCCTTTTTTGGCACCACACACACTGTTAAATTTTCAAGCAATGTAAAATGCGAAAAATGCAATGGTCATGGTACCGCAGATGGCAAACCTGCAAAACCGTGTCCAACATGTGGGGGGACTGGATATGTTCACACCCGTCAGGGCTTCTTTGCCGTAGAAACACCTTGTCCTGATTGTCAAGGCTTAGGCAAAAAAATTGATAAAAAATGCAGCGCATGTGATGGCACAGGTACTGTTAACAAACAACGCACACTAGATGTAAAGATTCCTGCTGGAATTATGGACGGCGCACGCTTACGCATGGCTGGTATGGGCGAAGCTGCCCCGAATGGTGGCGAAAGTGGTGATTTCTATATAGATATTCATATTCGTCCGAACAAAACATTTGAACGCATTGGCAATGATTTGCTGACGCACAAAGATTTGGATTTTGCAACATTGGCACTTGGCGGCGAAATAGAAATCGAAACTTTGGACGATAAAAAATTATCTGTAAAGATTCCATCTGGCACTCAGGTAGGCGAAAAATTACGTGTCCGCGGTCATGGTATGCCAAACGGTCGTGGTGGCTTTGGTGATTTGTATATAGAAATTGGAATCACAATCCCAAAGAAATTGACCGAAAAACAGAAAAAAGCCCTTTCCGAATTCGCCGGAGTCAAAAACGAAAAGAAAGGCTGGTTTTAATTTAACAAAAAACATCCGCAATTGCGGATGTTTTTCTTTCTCCTCTTTCTTTGTTCTACGAACAAAACTTTTATTTGCACAATTTTATCATGTCTTCGATTTCTGCATTTAATATCAAATCTGTGGTCTTTTGTTTTTCGATTTGGGACAAAGCATAAACAACTGTTGCATGATCACGTCCACCACATACATTTCCAATTTCTGACAAAGACAAATTTGTAGCATCTTTTAATACCGCCATCATTATCTGACGCGCACGAACAAGGCGACGCGTACGTGAATTACCACAAATTTCATCAAATGATACAGACATCTTTTCGCACATAGCACGAACCATCGACAAAGGTGTTTTTGACTTGTTCAAAACATCTGCCAACAATTTTGACGCAACTTCCATATTTACACGCTCACCCATCAATTCTGTATATGTTTTGATTTTATTGATAATACCATTTACCAAATGCCCATCTGCATTTATTTGTTTTGCCAATTCAACTGCAACAGTTGAATCAACCCCAGCACGAACAAACATAGTACGGCGAACATGTGCATTTGGTGCAACAACATCAACAACCAAACCAGAAGCCAACAAAGATTGGATACGTCTGTCAAAACCATTCAAAGCATTTGGTGCACAATTTGCAGTCAATACCACGCTTTTGCCCGCGGCATGTAAATCCATCATTAATTGCAAGAATTCTTCGCTTGTAGCATGTTTGCCGGCCAACGCACAAACATCATCCATAATGAACATATCACAATTACGACAAAAATCTTTGAAAGAAAAGATTGTTTTATCACGCAACGCACGTGCAAAATCAGCAACGAATTGACCACCAGACATTCTTACAACGTTTTTTGTTGTGGTATCACAAATGCAATCTAATAACATAGATTTGCCAGCACCCGATGCACCGTATATAAACAACTGTGAAAAAGAAGCATCAGACAACGCAATCTTTTTACATGCTGCGACAGCAAACATATTTTCATCACTTGTAATAAAAGATTCGAAACCGTTTTTGTTTTGGATTTGTTGTTTCACTGGTGTAAATTCACAAACAACATTATCATTAGCAGATGCAACAAAAGAATTTTTCGCACAAACTGTTATTTCTAAATCTAAAAGAAAATCCGCCGCTACATTTTTCAGGACACTTTCGTATTCCCTTTTGATATAGTCGGCGGTAAATTGATTTTGCGCAACAAGGCTTAAACAATTTTTGCACACGTTCACTTGCAGCGGGGCTATCCAGGTTGTGAATCCGGCAGGATCTATCTTTGCCGCAAAAGCGTTCATAACAGATTCTACATTTACACTTTTGTTTATCGCAGTCGCTTGCATTACCGTTACCCCTTTTCCCTTCCTTATTAAAAAGAGCTTCCGTCAGCGGTTATAAAAACCACCACATATATAACCGTCCACTCTCTTTTTTCTCGCCTTGTTGATTGATGTAAATCAATCGTTTTCATGCTGAATAATTTATAAGATTAATTTCTGTTTGCAACCAAATGTTAATTCTTTTTTCAACATTTAGTTTTTGACAACGATTCGTTTTTTTATTGGTTTTTCGCACTTTGTATATACACTGTATATACATAAAAAAATCAATTTAAAACATAACCGCCATCTTGTTTTCTTATCAAACCTTGTAATTCCAACACCACTAATTCGGACTTGATTTCCGAAACTGTTTTTTTGACAAGATTTGCCAATACAGATTCTGATACAGGAATCATTCCTAATTTATCTAAAATTTCGTTTTCTTGTTTTTTATTTTTTTGATTTTTTACATCTTTTATATCCGCAAAGAAATCTTTTACAGACATACACATCGTCGCCGCACCGTTTCTTATCAAAGAATTAGGTCCAACACTTCTTGTATCGCTTGGGTGTCCAGGCACCGCAAACAGCATTTTTCCGTAATCAATTGCGAATCGTGCTGTTGTCATACTGCCAGATTTTTCGTCTGCTTCCCCAACAACAAGAGTATCAGATATCGCGGCAACCCAACGATTCCTTTGGACAAAATTCTGTGCATTGGGCATCATTCCGACCGGCATTTCACTTATCACCACACCACGCTCTAGAATCTCGTAATAAAGAGACTCGTTTTCCAGTGGCCATATATAATCAACACCACCCGCCAGAACAGCGATCGTTTGCGAATCGCCTTTTGCACGCAAAGCCCCTTTGTGTGCCGCGGTGTCTGTTCCCATTGCCATACCAGATGTCACCACAAAATCATGCTTTGCAAATTCTTCTGCTATCTCTGATATAAAATTCATACCTGCAGCCGTAGAATGACGCGTTCCAACAATCGACACACTTTTTTTAGACAAAGCATCCATATTCCCACGTGCACTTATTACTATCGGATGATTTCTTACATTTAACAAACCAATCGGATAACGCGAATCGGAATCGGATATATATTCGATTCCCAAATCAAAGGCTTTATCCATTTCACGTTTTACATCATCGACAAAATCTTCATCCGGATTCAGATATTCAACAATATTTTCATCGGTTCCAAACTTATCCAACAAAGCCCTATATTTGACAGGCCCTATCCCTGTTGTTCTTAATATCAAAAGTTTTGTTAATATATCCGTCATAATGAAAAAGATTGTAGAACAAACCTACAATCTTTTTAAGTAAAAAGTGCATTAAATCTTGTTAGTTTGCGAATTCTGCGATTAAATCCTCGTATTCATCGCAATAACTTGCAGAGTCATTGTTATCACACGCTTCTTTCATCACCTTTAATGCAGAAACAATTTTATTATATTGTGGATCACCTTTTTCTTTATATGTCAACAATATAGACCGATAAAGTTTGGTTCCTTCCATATTTTTAGCTTTCTGACCTTGAACTTTGCCACCAATTAAACTGTTTCCGAACAATTCCATCATACCGACACCAAGACCAGCCCCACCAACAGCCCCAAGAACTGTACCACCAACACGTGCACCTTTCTTGGCCGCCAAGATACGTTTTTCCATTTCGTTTTCATCTACCCACGAACCACATTCAATTGTTTCACCCCACATAAAATATTTTGGCAAAACATCCGATACATTTACGCGCGATTCATTATCAGATTTCAATTCTACACGAACGAAACAAACATTATTTGCAGGATTTACTGTATCTTCAACCATGGTTGCATAATTAGAGGAATCGCTAAACTTTGATGCCCAAACGAAAGTGTTTCCTATACCAATATTATTATTGATACATGCATTACGTTCCGCTTCACGTGTATCAACTTCTGGTTCTTCTTCTTCAACAACAGTATTCAAATCTTCATCTGCCTTGACCACACCGTTTGCGATAGCCATCCCATTCAATTGATTAATAGATGCAGTGTAACGTGGTCCAGACATAATCTTGTTAGACATTGCTGGGCGGCCACTTGTCGCAGCAAAAGCACCGCAAGAAATCAACGACAAAACAACCAATGATACGAAACGTTTCATGAAAAGCTCCTCTCTTTATGAGCTATATTATACCACAAAATCGATAAAAAAACAAATGAATATCCGACCTATTTTTTCCATTTCCATTCTATTTTTGACTCTTGTCCCATAAAAAGACGTACAATATTTGCACTGTGTCGAACCAGACACAACAAAGAAATAGCCAAGAAAGCGGAACCAGTCCCTGCCCCTATGACGAAACCAAATATCGGCATCAAACAAAATGCCACCAAGGCCCCAGCAGACGAAAAACCTGTCCCCAAAGCAACAATTAACCATTCTATGCCTTCAACAACAAACAATATCGGATTAACAGCCAATAACACACCAAACAAGGAAGAAACACCTTTTCCCCCACGAAAACCTAACCAAACTGGGAAACAATGTCCCACAATTGCTATAAAACCGCACCAAGCCCCAAATGCTTCGCCACCGACATAACGACCTATTAAAACCGCGATTATCGCCTTTAACATGTCTAAAATCCATGTCAGTCCGGCCAGACGCAATCCCCCAACACGCATGACATTGGTAGCCCCTATATTACCAGAACCAACCTTGCGCAAATCACCTTTGTTAAAAAACTTTGCAACCAACAATCCAAAAGGTATTGAGCCTAACAAATAAGAAACTATTAAAGAAAAAAAGTACAACATTGTTATTTTCCCTTGATTTTGTGTTTGTTTTCTATAAAATAACAGAAAACCATATAAAATAAAAGGAAAATAAAGTGGCAAATCATAAGTCTTGTAAAAAAAGAATTTTAGTAACAGCAAAAAAGAACGCAATTAATACTGCGCGTCGCAGTGCTGTTAAAACAGAAACAAAAAAAGCATTGAAAGCAATTGAATCTGGCGATAAAGCTGCAGCAGTTGCAGCAACACGCGCGGCAGAAAGCAAAATCATGAAAGCGGCTGGCAAAACAATGCCAAAGAAAACAGCTTCCAGAAAAGTTGCTCGTCTTGCAAAGAAAGTTGCTAAGATTGCTTAATTAAGTTTTCTAAAAAAAACAACCCGCCTGTTTAGGCGGTGTTTTTTGTATTCTGCAAAAACTATACGAAATATTAATTTAATGGTGCACCCCAATGCTGTTGAATACTGCGTTCCGCATCCATTGGGCTTACCAAAACCTGTGGTGTCAAGATAACAACCAATACTTCACGCGAAGCCTGTGTATCACGAGAACCAGACAACGCCATAAAGTCAGCATCACCAAGACCGTATCTTGTATCATTGTTCTTCTGTTTCTCAAACCCTGATACAACCAACATCTGACCTGATTCCATTATGACTTCTTGCATAAAGGAACGTTCTTCCACTTCTGGTAACTGTAATGTGACCGCACCAATCGTCTGAGTTGACATCTTTAACAATTCGCGAACAGACATTTTGAACAACAACAATATCTTGCCATTTTCCAAAACATTTGGCAAAAGTTGCATTGAAAACCCTGTTTCCAAATCATCTTGGTCAACAGTACTTGATTCTACTGTTGTAAATGTACGCGATTCGAAACGTTTAATATACCCAGTAGATTTAGTATTTGTCACAGGTGCAACACGATTATTACGTGTCGTCACACCAACATTTGTCACCAAAGATACTTTACCCTGCTTTGCCAATGCTTCAATCAAAGCACTTGAGCCAGCCATACGAGCCATAGAACCATTTTGGATTTGATCAACAGAATACGTGTTATCGACACCTGTTACACTTTTGGCCAATTCATTAGATAACACCGCTACATTCATAGAAGAAGCTTCTGTCAAAGCCAAATTATTCTTTGGATTGGCAACGATATTTAATCCTGATGCAGAATTAATCGCTGCTGCCAAATTTAACCCAAATGCAGATTCATTGGATAAAGATACCTGTAAAACTTTCACATCAATCGTCACCAATTGAGACAAACGTTTATTTTGTTTTGTGATATATTCACCAACCCGATTCAATATAGATGGGGATGCCGTCACAGTAATAGTTCCCAAACTGCGTGATACTGTAAACTGAGCATTTTTAGAATTATTAATAATAGAATTAATTGTTGCTTCGACTTCGTCCCATTCTTTCAATGTAGATTCCAAAGACACTTGATTTCCCGAATCTGTTTGTACAGAAGATTGGTATGACACATCTGTTCCCAGCGCATATAATGTATAAGTACGGGTTTCTGTTTCATAGAACACAATCGAATCTTTATCATAATACCACAACAAATCTAAATCTGTCGCAATCTGGGAAAGCAAACCTGACAATTTTCCAGTATAAGCAACATCGACTGTCTTTTTCAATTTTTCTGCATCAACCTGACTGTCGATTTTTACAGGTATGCCTGTAATAGAATTTATATCATTAGCCAAAACCTGTAAAGTAACTGGTTCATTTAATAAAATTGTTATACCTGTATCTGTTTCAAATTTGGCAGGCAAACTGTTCTTATGTTCAAGCAATGTTGATTTGTTACCCAACCAAACACCTTCGGACATAGAAACTGTATCACCACTGGCCACCTTAGCACGAGGGTTCTTCGCCATTTCAAATGCTTCATATGCATTTACAAAGTTTTGATCCACAGTTGCCGAAACTTTTGCTGATTCTTTCAGCGTACATCCAGACAACACCGCAATCAAACCGATTAAACATATATTAAAACGAATTTTCATATCTGTCTCCCGTCCTAATTTTAATATCAGGTATATTTATTATTCTTCTGTGGTTGAAATGACTATTACACGATTTCCTTTGTAAAACTTGGCGTAAGGAATCGGTGTTGCGCGTTCAAAGTTACGAACCAAAGCAGACGCAACATCAACAAAGCGTCCCTTGAATACAGCACTTGCCTCTATCGGATATTCACGAGATGTTGTCCATACCAAATCCCAACCTTCTTTATCACACCAAGATTGCAAAACTTCACGCAATGTCTGTCCGTTTGTAACAACCCAAGAACGAACCTGATCTTGAACCTGTACAGAAGATTCATCATCAACGTACTCATTCACAGATACATCTGAATCTGTTCCAGATGTTTTATTGCAAGACGCTTCTGCGGCAAAACCAGCGCGTTGTGCAAACACAGCATAAGAATCCCCAGATTTAGCACAATTTTTACGAGAACTGCGTGACATTGCTAAAACACTGCCACCATCATCTTCCATCATTTCACGACGCATCAATGGCATTTCGGCATCATTAGCACATTCGTAATCAAAACCAGCAGGTATTTGCATTCCGTTTGAAATATCTGGCCCACCGGTCCATCCCGTTCCGTTTGTAATAATGTTATTTTCGACAACCAATCCGGAACCAATCTTTGAAACAATCTTGGTTTCTTTATTCGAACAACCCAATTCGCCACAAGCAATTTCAACGTCTGCTTCTGACCCTGTTAATGGCCAAGCAGGCACCACATCAGATTCTTTGTATTCACGAACATCATACACAGGTTCCTGAACAAAATCATCTTCAACAACATATTCTTCTTCACCAGAATCATAAAAAACTTCTGATGTAACAACCTGAGGGATTTTATCAGCAGCCCCAGCAACCCCGACAAAACCAGCCAAAACCATAAATACACAAAATCTGTGGAACATTTCTTTCCTTTCCTTTATTAATTATTAATGTAATTATAACAATTTGACCGAATCTGTGCAAGACTTAAAAACACAAAAAATACAAAAAAATATCTGACATAAAAAATCGCACGAATCGATAAAACATGTTATACTTGTACAAGACAAAACTTAAAATTTGGGGTAAAAAAATGAATAATACGATAATCCTAGTGTTAATTATAATTTGCACACTGACCAGTTTGGCTTCTATTTTCTTTTTGATTAGTGCGAACAAAAATATAAAACAAGTATCAAAAACATTGACATATCAATACAATTTGATGGTAAAGATACAAAATGTTCTGAAAAACAAAAATTCTGTTAACGAAACTGCTGACAAAGCCGAAATTATCTATCAAGATTTATTACAAGACTTGATTCCAATAATGGCCACAATTGACGTAATGCCACGTTCTACTTCAGAACACCCTCTTTGGCGTGCATTGGGCGGAATAATGGACGAATATGCTAAAAACCCATTTGTTTTGGAAAAGTTGCGTCGCGCAATAAAACTTGATTCAAATATCGCACACAACGTTGGTCACTATCTTAATCGTGCAAACATGTTCTTGCAACACATGGCATCAACAGATACAGACGGGATTTTATCAACAACTTTCACAGATGGACTTTTGGGACAATCTTTAACATTTTTTGCCCAAGCCCAAGCGTTAGCAACCACAGATAAATGAAAACATTAAACACTGAACTTATAAAAAACATATCAAAACTGCGAAAAGAACCAGACTGGTTGCTTCAATGGCGTTTATCGGCATTTGAAAAATGGCAAAAAATGACAGAACCTCATTGGGCAGAAATAGATTATGAACCAATTGATTATGATTCTCTGAATTATTATAACAAAGCACAAAAGATTGATAATTCCGAATTGAAAGAAACATATGAAAAGATGGGGTTGCCAGAATCTGAACAACGCGCCCTGCTTGGTATGGCGACCGATACAGTTATCGACAGTCAATCTGTCCACACCTCATACACAGATGAACTAAACAAACTTGGAATAATATTTTTACCTTTTTCCGAAGCGGTTATTGAACACCCAGATTTGGTCAAAAAATATCTTGGAAGTGTTGTTCCAAATGACGATAATTTTTTTGCCGCACTTAATGCTGCTGTATTTTCAGACGGCACTTTTGTATACATTCCAAAAAACGTTAAATGCCCGATTGATTTGGCCAGTTATTTCAGAATCGAAACAGCAAAAATTGGCCAGTTCGAACGCACTTTGATTATTGCAGAATCAGGTTCTTCACTTTCTTATATGGAAGGATGCAGTGCCCCGCGCCGTCCAAATCACCAACTGCACAGTGGTGTTGTTGAAATCGTTGTTCACGATAATGCGTATGTAAAATATTCTACTGTACAAAACTGGTATGCGGGAGATTCTGCCGTATACAACGATTCTAAGCAAACAAAAAACGGTATTCTGAATTTTGTAACAAAACGTGGAAAATGTTTCCATAACGCAGGCCTTGATTGGACACAAATTGAAATTGGTTCTGCGATGACATGGAAATACCCTTCAACAATTTTACAAGGTGATAATTCGCACAGTGATTTTTATTCTCTGTCTATTACACGTGGCATCCAACAGGCCGACACAGGAACAAAGATGATTCACATCGGCGACAACACAAAATCAAACATTGTTTCTTATGGTGTGGCAACGGATAATTCACGACAGACTTTTCGCAGTCTCGTTTCTTTTGCGGGCACAAACAGTAAAAACGCCAGCAAATGCGATACCCGTATCATCGGAGACAACGCAACAGCTAACACAATACCAACAATTATTCACTCTAATGCAAAGAACGAACAATCTCATGAAGCAACTACCGGCGCAATTGATAAAAACGCCCTGCTCTTTCTTATGCAAAGTGGTATTGACGAAGACGAAGCAACCGCATTAATCGTTGGTGCAAACGCATCACCAATAATATCTAGATTGCCCATGGAATTCTTGGTAGAATCAAAACAATTAATACAAATGGCATTAAAAAAAGAATAGAAAATGTTAGAAATTAAAAATCTTTACGTGGATAGTGATAAAAAAGAATTATTGAAAGATATCAATATGACCATATCAGACGGTGCAAGACATCGTCTTGCCGGACATAACGGTTCTGGTAAATCTACATTGGTTAACACTATCGCAGGCGATTCAAACTATCATATTAAATCTGGTCATATAATATTCAATGGCAAAGATATAACAAATGAAAATGCAACAACCCGTGCACTGATGGGAATATTCTTGGGTGCACAAAACGTACCCGAAATCCCTGGATTGACAGTATTAAGTTTTCTTAAACACTCAATGATTGCACACACACATTTTAATACAGGCAAAGATTTATCAATGGGTGAATTTCTGGAAAAATTAGAATCAGCACGCGAACAATTAAATATTCCAAAAGATTGGCTTAATCGTTCTATAAACGTTGGTTTTTCTGGGGGCGAACGCAAACGCATAATGTTATTAAGACTGATTTTAACGCAACCCAAACTAGCGATTTTGGACGAACCTGATTCTGGGGCAGATATTGATACACAAAAACAAATAATTGCAACTATCAACAGTATGCCTAACACATCATTTTTATTTATCTCACACCAAGATGCTTTTGCATCCAAAATAAAAATTAACGAAACAACTTCTTTGGATAACGGCAAAATTGTGATAAAATAGAAAGGACAACAAAAAGGATAAAAAATGAAAACACAATTGAAACAATGGATTTTCAACAAACCTGCAATATTCTCTCTGATGTTCTTTGGGTTGGTTATCGTTTTGGGCTTAATTTTCTCCGCGGTGCAAGCTCTTTTCCATTTTGAATCGTTGACACCAGTATATTTCATATTTGGTCTATCTTTCATATATGCCGTATATTATATGATAAAAAAATTGCCTCACGATAAAGTGTATCGTTCTGATTTTATAGCAATAACAAATGCTGTATCCATTATTTCTGTTGTGTCGTCAATTATCGCCATATCTGTTTTTGGAATATATGGGCCTATATTTCAACGAAAAATGATGATGATGTATTTGTTAAATCCAGTATTGTTTACCGTCATATTCTTAGCGGTTACGATTGTTTCATTATATATTCTGGGTGTCGCAATATCTGGCGTATACGCAAAGTATAAACGCGCGACAACAATTGGCGTATCACCTTGGAAAGTTATTTTATCTATGCCTTTCTCGTTTTTACTGTTGTGGACCCCAGGCTATTTGATTGAAGAAAAAACAAATAAGTCAAATCTATCTATCAAAGCGAAATGGTATACACATTTCAATAATTGGGTTTTGGCGAATTTTTCAAATGTGTTATTTGTATTCTTGTTCCTGCTTTTTGCAAAATCTGTAATTGCAGGTATTCCAACAACAATATTGACAGTTGCTTTGTTGGTTGTTTACACACTATGGTATGTCAAACACAAATCTAATTTTATAAAGAATATAAATGACGGTTATGCGTTAACAAGCGTTGGTATCAACTTGGCAATTATAATCGCAGTTTTATTATCTCTATAAGGAACAAAACATGCATAACATGGTATTTTTCATTGGTTTGATATTTATACTGTGGATTGGTCGTTCAATATTTATTCCACTGCTGTTCGCAACATTTTTGTGGTATTTATTGAATGCTATTTCCGCATATTACAGACGCATCATGCCATGTTATAAAGCTGGATATTGCACAATCGCACTAAAGAAATTTTATAATTTTCTGTCGATTATCTTGTCGTTTGCAACAGTCGGCGGAATAATGTATTTATTCGCGACGCAAATCAGACCTATGTTGTCAGAATTGTATAGTGCAACCCCTATATTACAGCAAAAACTGTTAGCCTTTTCAGAATACATTTCCAAAGAAACAGGTATTGCATTTGATATAAATTTAATGCCAAACTTGCCAGAAATAGCCGGATACGTTGGTGCATCTTTGGCTGGACTTGCTACTTCTGCTGGAATGGTTTTGATATACCTTGTGTTCATGTTTGTAGAACAAAGTTCTTTCAATAAAAAAATTGAAGCGATGCCTATATCAAAAATTAAATCTAAAAAACTTCGTTATATTTTAAGCAGCATAGACGAAAATATGAAAAAATATTTGTTTACCAAAACATTTATTTCTGGGGCCACGGGACTTTGTGCTTACATATTGTTGCGCTTTATTGGATTAGAATACGCATCAGTTTGGGCATTTATAATCTTCATATTAAATTACATACCGACAATCGGTTCAATTCTTGCATGCGCATTGCCCATCGCATATGCTTTAATAAGTGGTGACACTTGGCATTTACCGGTATTTACAGCCATATCTTTGATTGGTTTGGAAGTTATCTTTGGAAACATACTGGATCCAAAATTAACAGGAAAAACATTAAACATTTCCACATTGGCTATCCTGATAAACCTTGTATTCTGGGGAATGATTTGGGGACCCGCTGGAATGTTTTTCAGTGTTCCTATCTTGGTGGCATTGTATATCACAACCGCACAATTTTCATCAACCCGTTGGATAGCAACTTTGCTGTCATGTGACGGGAAAATACCTGATGAAACACAAAACGACGATTAAAGTCGTTTCAAGATAGCAATTGCATTTTCAAGAATTATTTTAGCTGATACAGAATCTAACTCTTGCTTGATTTTAGAAAGTTTTTTAGGTCCTATTTCTTCCTGAGCCGCAGCACTGGTAAGGTTTTCTTCAACAAAAATCATTGGTAAATCTATATTTTTAGACAAAGCGTCTGCAAATTCACGAACCATCTTGGTTGTATCCGATTCGGCCCCGTCAGAAAATAAAGGCAATCCAATAACAATACCTGAAACTTTTTCTTCCACAATAATGCCTGATATCTTTTCAAGAAGTTCTGTACCAGATTTGACAGAAATCTGCGGTCTAACAAAGACAAAATCACGATTTTCGTCTGATACAGCAATTCCACACCTGCGCAACCCCCAATCGATACCGATTAAGCGTCCCATGCGCGGAAAATCCTTGTAATCAGATAAAATCATTGTATAATCCTCTATGGTTTTAATAATAGGATTCAAAATGGCATTTAGCAAGCAACAATTACATAAATTTGCAGATTTGATCAGGATTGAAATATCCGATGAAAAACTGGAACAAATGAATATAGACGGTGTCGTTGAATGGTTGGATAAATTACAACAAATTGACACAACCGGTGTTAAACCGATGATAAGCCCGGCAGAACACAGCCTGCCCTTGCGCGAAGATATCGTAACTGAACCTAATATGCGCGATAAAATATTGGCTAATGATCCAGATACCACAGGTGTATCACGTGGGTATTTTGCCGTACCAAAAGTCATGGACGAATAAAAAACTTTAAGGAATAAAAACATGCAACAAACAATTATAGAAGCAGTATCTATTCATAATATAGATTATAGATTAAATCCTTCAAAGGCATCAAATGCACCTTATCAATTAGAAATATATCATACAAAAGAACAACCAAATACAAATATTGGTGTGTTGAATAATAATACCAAAAAGTTTTCTTATGAAATTGGGTCTGTTGTTGATGTTACACCAAAAGTAAACGTATCGACTTATACATTTTTAACTAATATTGTAGTAAACTCTTTTTTACAAAACTATTTGAAAACAAGATAAAAAGCAGAAGGGAACACTATGCAATACAACGAATCTACAAAATTGGAAGATACAGATATTTTTTCAGCCCGCGCTATAATATTTCTAAAAGCACAGGGGATTTATACCATAAAAAATCTTACAGACTCTTATGTCGAACACGGTGGCATGGAAAGCCTAAAAAGGCTTAAAAGCAAAAGAAAATTTTTTGCATATGATGATTCTTCTTATTCTGATGAAGGCTTCCAAGGTTTACCTATTGCAAACATGCGATTATTTTTTTCTGTTCGCGCAAGAAAAGCTCTAAATTCAGAAGAAGTTCATACTATAAAAAACCTTGTAGATTTTTGTAATAAGTATGGAATACTCTCTTGTATTAACAAACTTTGTGCCTCTGAACAAAAATTGAAAAGGGTTGCCACTTTGTCAAGAGAACAAGAAAGGCAAAAAAAAATACGAAACCTGAAGTCTAGTATCAAAAAATACAAACATGTACTTGCACATATGGAAAAAACATTAGCAGAACTAGAAAGAAACCGTAACATATAAACAAAAAGAATATCAACATGATAGATTTAACAATTAAACAAGCTTTACAAAAATTAAAATCACGCGAAATCAGTGCAACTGAATTAACTAAATGCTATTTGGAACGCATTGATAAATTTGGCAAAGACTTGAATTGCTATATCACGATTACACCAGAACGCGCTTTGTCTGACGCGGCAGCATCTGATGAACGTTATGCAAATGGCACGGCCCTTCCTCTGGACGGTATGCCAATAGCAATGAAAGATTTGTTCGCAACACGTGGCATTCGTACAACTGCGGCTTCACGTATGCTGGAAAACTTTGTACCAGAATACGAATCAACCGTATCACAAAAGTTTATTGATGCAGGAACAGTGTTGCTTGGTAAAGCTAACCTTGATGAATTTGCAATGGGAACATTTTCCAAAACATCTTTCTTTGGCGCACCTGTAAACCCATGGCAAATGGAAAAAAGATTAACCGCAGGTGGTTCTTCTGGTGGTTCAACAAGTAGTGTTGCTGGTGGTTTAGCAATTGCCGCGACAGGAACAGATACTGGCGGTTCAATTCGTTTCCCATCTGCTATGACAGGCTTGGTTGGTATAAAGCCAACTTATGGTTTATGTTCACGCTGGGGATGTGTTGCGTTTGCGTCAAGTTTGGACACCCCTGGCCCAATTGCACGTACGACAGAAGATGTTGCGTTAATGTTATCTGCAATGGCGGGACACGATGAAAAAGATTCAACAAGCTCACCAAAAGCCCATTTTGAAAGCGACGGAAATTTACAACCAATTTTGGGTGACGGTAAAAAATTACGCGTTGGCGTTATCAAAGAATTCAACAATGTCCAAATATCTGAAGATATGAAAACATTGTTCAATAAACGCATTGCCGATTTGGAATCTATGGGCGCAGAAATTGTTGAAGTATCGATTCCAAATATACTGGATGCATTGGCGGCATATTATATTATTGCCCCAGCAGAAGCTTCTTCTAACTTGGCGCGTTATGATGGCATGAGATACGGTCTGCGTGTTGAAGGCAGCGATTTAATCGATACATACAAAAAGACACGCGCTGCTGGTTTTGGTGAAGAAGTTCAACGTCGTATGATTATCGGTACAGCAGTATTATCATCTGAATCTTACGAAGTATATTATATGCAGGCCGCACGTGTTCGCAGAATGATAGCAGACAGTTTTAACACAGCATTCGAACAATGTGATTTGATTGTGTGTCCATCAAGTGCTGGAACGGCTATGCCTCTTGATTCAGATTTGACACCACTGGAATACTATGCACTTGATTTATTCACAGTTGCAATGAATTTGGCTGGTATCCCGGCGGCATCTGTACCATGCGGATTGGCACAAAATGGTTTGCCACTTGGTATGCAAGTTGTCGGTCGCCGTTTTGATGATATGCGCGTTCTGCAATTGGCAAAGCATATCGAAACCGCCGCAGGCATAGATAATCGTCCAACAAAAATTATGGGGAAATAAAAAATGGTGGCCAGAAGAGGAATCGAACCTCTGACACAGGGATTTTCAGTCCCTTGCTCTACCAACTGAGCTATCTGGCCATCCGCGGAACGAATAATAAAGTATAAAAAAACAAAAAGCAAGGAAAAATAAAAATGTTTACGATAAAAGGAAAAACGACAGATTGGGAATTGGTTATTGGACTGGAAACTCACATAGAAGTACTGTCTAACAGTAAAATATTCAGTGGTGCTTCCGCAAATTACAACCCAACAATTGCCCCAAACACACAAGCTTGCATGGTTGATACTGCTATGCCGGGTATGTTGCCTGTATTGAATAAATACTGCGTAGAACAGGCAATTAAGTTTGGTTTGGGCATCAATGCAAAGATTTCTAATCGTTCCAAATTTGCACGCAAACAGTATTTTTACCCTGACCTGCCCCAAGGTTATCAGATTTCACAACCTGCAGAAGAACCACCTGTGGTTGGTCGTGGCTGGATAGAAATTATGGGGGACGACGGCAATCAAAAGAAAATATTTATTGAACGCGCCCACCTTGAACAAGACGCTGGTAAACTGAAACACGATATGCACCCGACAAAATCTATGGCTGATTATAACAGAACGGGTGTGACATTGCTTGAAATCGTAACATTTTTGGACACTAAAAACCCAGAAAACAATTCATATATAACAAGTCCAGACGAAGCAGAAAGATACCTGCGCCAAATTCGTGAAATCGCACGTGCATTGGGCGTATCCAAAGCAAATATGGAAGAAGGCTCTATGCGTGCAGACGTTAATGTTTCCGTTCGCCCCGTTGGCGAAAAGACCTTCCGTACACGTACAGAAACAAAAAACATGGTATCGTTCAAATTTATTAAATCTGCAATAGAATACGAAGCGCGTCGCCAAATCGAAATCTATGAAAATGGTGGGACAGTTTCACAAGATACCATGCGTTATTCACAAAGCGACGGGACAACATCTGTCTTGCGCAGCAAAGAAGATGCTCTTGATTATCGTTACTTCCCAGACCCAGATTTATTGGAACTGGTTATCAGCGATGACGAAATCGAACGCATTCGTAAAACAATGCCTGAATTACCGGCCGCAACACGCGCACGTTACCTGAATGAATATGGTTTATCTGAATACGATGCGAATCGCCTTACTGAAACAACAGATATTTCCAGATGGTATGATGCAGCTGTAAACGGAAATTCAGCGCGCGCAAAACCGATTGCAAACTGGATGATTTCAGAATTGTTCGCACATCCAGAAAACTTTGATATTGAAAATAAAATCAAAGAAAACACAGATCCGGATGCACCACGTATCATTACTCCTGAAAACATTGCAGAAATGGTAGACATGATTGCAAGCAATGAAATCAATGGTAAACAGGCCAAAGAAATATTTATCAAAATGTTGGACGGGGAACGCGGTACTATCCACGAAATCGCAGATAAATATGGCATGAAACAAATTACAGATACTGGTGCAATCGAAAGTGCTGTGGACGAAGTTATTAAAAACAACCCAGCCCAAGTTGAACAGTACAAATCTGGCAAGGTCGGATTGCTTGGCTTCTTTGTTGGTAATGTTATGAAGGCAACGAAAGGTCAGGCTAATCCTGCAATGGTAAGCGACTTATTAAAGAAAAGACTGGGTTAAACATGGGGCGTATAGTTGTTGTTTTTCCGTATGGCATGGGGTTAAACCAAAAACAAAGAATACTGGACATGCTTCGTATAGCGGCCGCCAATATAATTGCTACTCAGTTTCCAGATATAATCCTTGAAGGATCTGAACAAGATATTGTCGAACAAATAGAAAAGCCGAAACAGAAAGCCGTCAAAATTTATGAAATAAAGCGTGTTGAGATTCCAGATATAAAAATGTCTGAAATTTTAGTAAACAAAAAAACAAACGAACAACAAAAATACCGCGAAAGATATATGCGAAACCAAGTGAACAAAATTTATCGCAACCAAAAAAAGATTTATTTTAACCGAACAAAATGTAAATAAGGAAATATAAAAATGAAAATTATAGGTATTTTGAAAAACAATTGTATAACAGGCGTTGAATACGGTCTTATTGAAGTAGCCGACACAAAAGGTATACCTTCGTTACAAAAAAAGAATAAAAAAAATAATGAAAAAAAGATTAAGAAAAACAAAAAACATGTTTCTGATAAAAACGTTCGCATAAAAACAGCACATGTTGAAAAAGAAACAAAAACTGCAGCCCCAAAAAAGACAAAGCGCAGATATCGCATACATGCAACAATAACATTGTCTTACAATTTTAAGAGTTCGCAAAAGCATGTTGATTTAAGCAAAAAACAATTTACCAAGGCCAAAGATTTATTTAAAAAGAAACAACGTAAAGGAAAAATAACCGCACAAAATGTAATGATGGCGATGAATTTTATTGAACCTGTTCTAAAAACATTGGAACAACAGATCCAAAAAACACGATAATTCTATATGCAGATGAAAAAATTTTTTATACAAACTTTTGGTTGCCAAATGAACGTGTATGACGGACAAAGAATTGCCGCCATGCTGGAAAAACATGGCTTGATTGAAACAGACTGTGTTGAAGATGCAGATATAATCATCCTTAATACATGTGCTGTTCGTGCCAAGGCAACCGACAAAGTTTATTCTGCATTGGGACGCATAAGACGTGCAAAAAAAGAAAATGCCCTGCTCGGAATCGTTGGTTGCGTTGCACGCGAATCGGGTGCAGACGCTTTCAAACGAATACCTGAATTAAATTTTGTATTGGGGCCACAGAGTTATCATAAATTACCAGAAATATTAAAGAACCCTGATACAAAATTATTAAACATCGATATGTCGGGACTCGAAAAGTTTGATGAATTGCCACAAATGACTAAATCACCTTTGGTTGCATACATTCCAATTCAAGAAGGATGCAATCACTGTTGCACTTATTGTATCGTCCCATATACACGCGGTCGTGAACTATCACGTCCTTTTGAAGATGTTATAAATGACACAACAAACGCAGCAAAAACCGGTGCAATTGAAATATGTTTTCTGGGTCAAAATGTAAATGGCTATAAATACACAGATGAAAACGGCAAACTTTATAAATTGTCTGATTTGATTCGCGAAACGGCCAAACTGCCAGAAATCAGCCGTATACGCTTTACTTCCAGTTATCCGACAGAAATGTCTGACGACCTGATTGAAATCTTTGGGACAGAACCAAAATTATTACCGTTCTTGAACATGCCAATTCAGAGCGGCTCTCCCAATATTCTGAAACGCATGAATCGTCCAGATGATATTGATGCATACAAAAACATTGTAAACAAATTAAAATCTGTTCGGAGTGATATTCAAATATCTTCTGATTTCATTGTTGGTTTTCCAAATGAAAGCGATGAAGATTTTGAACAAACATTAAAAATCGCACGCGAAATAAAATATATAAATTCGTATTCTTTCAAGTATTCACCGCGCCCGCATACGGCGGCAGCCCTGATGGACAATCAAATCAGTGAACAAATAAAATCGGTCAGATTGCAACGTCTTGATTTACAATTGAATGAAAATCAACGTGAATTCAACATATCTTGTATCGACAAAGAAATGATTTGTTTATACGAAGGCGATGATAAAACAGCCAAACACCTTGTGTTTCGCACACCTTACATGCAACAGTGTATTGTTGAAAAACCAGATTACAATATTGAACCTTTGCAAAAAATAAAGATTACTGATGCCAATAAATCATGCCTGCGTGGAAAAATAATTAAATAATATTAAAACTGGACTTTCGTGTTTATTGATAATTTGTAATTTACGCCTAATTCATTCTTGAAAACGTTTATTCTGACATGTGCCCCTGCCCCATCAAGCACAGATAAAAAGCCGATATTTGCCCCGACATTAAAATCTGCCTTTTCATCTGTCGCAACAGTAACACCATATTCATATTTTATACCATCCATAATAATACTGTATTTTCCATTTAATCCTGTATGCAAATTCACTTCGTTATCTGAAACACCCAAAACTTTTGTATTCTGGAACAAGAAACCAACAAATGGAGAAATCACAAAATCTGATACATGTTTATAATCATACCCAACACTTAAACGCGTATATTCAGATATTCCCTTTGGGTTATTTATATTGTCAGAATCAATGTATATATAATCAGCATTAAAATTGGTACGGTTTACACCAACCAATCCATCTAACCAAAAATCATTAAAATATTGACGTGCCCGAACATCCAG
>Ga0310786_10002361_pt1 | contig 28978 bp, 22 predicted proteins | sample AusTroGonzalo_MG_FD_203881 | JGI IMG/M metagenome (GOLD analysis project Ga0310786, IMG submission 203881) | Bovine rumen microbial communities from tropical cattle in Woodstock, Queensland, Australia - Gonzalo_03 (v2) (version 2) | ecosystem: Host-associated > Mammals > Digestive system >...
ATACCAATTCTTATACGTATCAGGATTACAAGTCTTATGGACAAAGTGTCCGTTGCGTCAAAGGGGATCCTTCGACTGCTCCGGTAAGACCTTCTTCAAGTTCTAGCGTTGATGAAACGAAGTCCAGTAGCAGCGTGACAAACGTGTCAAGCAGCAGTGTCCCTGAAGGGTATGTAGATCCTTCTACAGTAGTTACGGGAACCATGACGGACTCCCGCGATGGCCAGACTTACAAGACTGTGAAAATCGGCAACCAGGTGTGGATGGCAGAAAACTTGAACTACGCTTATACTGCTGTTCCTTATAAATATAAGGACAACACCTCCGATTCTACTAGTTGGTGCTATGACAACGACCCTACCAACTGCGCCAAGTACGGTCGTCTTTACACTTGGTCTGCCGCGATGGACAGTGTGGGTACATGGTCTGCGAATGGAAAGGGCTGTGGCTATGGTGTACAATGTACTCCGATTTATCCGGTGCGAGGCATATGCCCCGAGGGTTGGCATTTGCCGAACGACACGGAATGGGACACTTTGTTCGTGGCTGTGGGCGGCTCGGAGGTTGCGGGCGATGTTCTCAGGTCGCAGACGGGGTGGGATAATAATGGCAATGGTACGGATGATTTCGGCTTCTCCGCGTTGCCTGCTGGTTATAGGTACCACTATGAAGGTCAATTCCTTTACGCTGGTTCCGAAGTACATTTCTGGACGTCTTTAGAACGCCATAATGAATTTGTCCGGGAAATGAAGCTTGATGTAAAAAAATGTGTTAATTGGTGTCGGGATGATGAATATAAATCCTCTGCGATATCTGTCCGCTGTGTGAAGGATTAATTTTAGGGTAGAGAGGTTAGTGCAATGAAAAGAGTTTTAGCAATATGTGCCATGTCCGCATTCCTGCTTACGGCTTGTGGCGATGACGAGAGCAGCGGTTTCACAACCCGCCCCGACGAGGATTCGTCTTCGTCTGTTTGCGAGGACTGCGACGATTCGAGCAGTTCCTCTAGCGTCACACCGCAGTCGAGCGAAAGCGAGACAAGTGTGTCCAGCAGCAGTTCTGCGAAATCGAGTAGCAGTAAAAACGGCGATGCCAAGTCAAGTAGTAGCTCTGCGGAGTCGTTATCAAGTGATGCGTCGAGTATCAGTTTCTTTGAAGATGGAGTTACAGGAACTATGACTGATGGGCGTGACGGGCAAACATACAAGATTGTGAAAATCGGCAAACAAATCTGGATGGCGGAGAATCTCAACTACGCATACATTGGTGTTCCCTTTGAAAATGGCCTAATCACCTTCGATTCCTCGAGCTGGTGCTATGACAACGATCCTGCCTACTGTACCAAGTATGGCCGCCTTTACACATGGTCTGCCGCAATGGATAGCGTGGGCAGGTGGAGTACGAATGGCAAAGGTTGCGGTAATGAAACGACATGTTCGCCGACATACCCGGTGCGTGGCGTATGCCCTGAGGGTTGGCATTTGCCAACGGAATTAGAATGGGGTAGGCTATTTATATTAGACGGGTATACATCGACGGCGGCAGAGAGGCTCAAATCGGCAAGTGGTTGGGCCGATAACGGAAATGGCTCCGATATCTATTCCTTTGCCGTATTGCCTGTTGGCATCAGGAGTTCAATTGAAGGGTACGTAGGTGAGGGCTACTGCACAACCTTTTGGACTTCTGATAGCGACGACGACTACTATGCGGATGCTAAGACCATGAACTACAACAGCAACGGAGTGAGTGAGTATGGCTTCCACAAGGAAGAGGGGTTTTCTGTCCGCTGCGTGAAAGACTAAATTTAAGAGTACTCCAATCAAAAAAAGACCCCGCTTGATGCGGGGTCTTTTTCGGGTGGATGACCGGACTCGAACCGGCAACATCCAGAATCACAATCTGGGACTCTAACCAATTGAGCTACATCCACCATGTAGCGTGCCCAAATATAAAAAAGCCTTCCCAAATTTCAAGGGATGGCGGTAAAAAAGTTTCAAAAACCGCAAAAAACGGCCCGAAAATGCACTAGGAGTTTTTCTTCTGCATTATGCGGATGAAGTTTTCGCGCTTGAAGTCGTTCCTGTGCTCCATGCAGAAGCGCGGGTAGACGGTCTGCTTGGGGAACACCTTGATGGTGAACAGTTCGTCGCAGCCCTCGAGACAGCACTTGAAGGTCAGGTCCATTGCCTCGGTGTAGTTGTGGCGGAAGATGATGTTCTTGGACTCGATGCTCTCGACGTTCTTCTTCTGCTTCTGGCGCAACTTGATGTCGCGGTGCAGTTCGCAGTACTTGGCGATCGGGTGGCCCCAGAACTCACGACCGCAGCCGGGTTCCTGGCAAATCTTCAGTTTAATGCGCTTCTTTTTCTTGTATTTGGGTAACTGCATGGTGCAAATTTAATAAAAAAGTAGTGTTTTGGCTCATTTTGGGGGGTGAATCCGTATTATAGGTATGGGACACTTCTTTTTTTGCGCAAAAATACGGGTTCGGGCGGCCCTTTTCGCCCTAGTGACGGCTGCACTTTTCGTGGCCGGGTGTACATGCGAGTTTGGCGAGGGCGGGGGCGATGATGCTCCGTTCCGGGTCACGTTTATCGATGTGGGGCAGGGGCTCGCGGTGCTGTTAGAGCATGAGGGCCGGTTTGCGATGTATGACATGGGGCCCGATTCCGTGGGGGTGGTCGATTCGCTGGTCGCCCGCGGGGTGGATACGCTCGAGTGGGTAGTGCTCGGGCATAACCACCGGGACCATGTGGGCGGGTTTATGGAACTTGTGGGTCGCGGGGTTTCTTCGGGTGCGCCGCGGGTTCACGTGCGCCAACTGTTCGTGGGGCCGGATACTGCGGGCGGCTTTGTGCGTGATAGTGTGCTGCGGGTAGCGCGCGGGTTGGGCGTTCCGGTCGATACGCTTTTTCGCGGGTGCGTGCTCGGGGTCGCGGGCTCTGCGCTGTCTTCGGGTTCCGCACAGTCTTCTGGTATCGGGGATGCCCCGCGGTTCGAGGTGCTGTGGCCGCCGGACTACGTGCGCGAGGGCGGGAACCCTGCGAGTGTTGTACTGCGGGTGGAGTTCGGGGCTTTTAGCGCCCTCCTGACAGGCGACTTGGATTCTGTGGGGGAGCGCCGCCTTTTGGAACTTTCCCCCACACTTACCGCGGGCTTGCTGCAGGTGCCGCACCACGGGTCCGATGGCAGCAGTTCCTTGCGTTTTGTCGCGCAGGTTGCTCCCGAGTATGCGGTGGCGAGCGCAGGGCAGGGCAATCCCTATGGCCACCCGCGGGAGTCGGTCGTGCGCAAGTACGGTTACGTGCTCGGGGATACGGCGCGGTTCTTCCGCACCGACCGCGACGGTAGCGTAATGTTTGAATTGTATTCGGGTCTGGGGGTGACGGGGCCTTAGTCGGCGAACCCGATGCGTGCCTGGAAGTGACACTGCGCGTTCTGCGGGTCACGCAGCATGTCGCCCTCGTTCATCCCGAATATGTAGGCGTGGTGGTTCGTGTTCTTGAACCGCACGATGCTCACCTTGCCCCCGAGCGGGACCTGCGAGATAAAATTCATTTGTATGGAACGGATGCGGCGGCTCTTGACTTCGTCGGCATCGAGCGAGTCCATGACCCAGTCCACGTAGCGGCAGTGGTTCACGTGGTTGTTCATGTCGAGGTCGCTGTAGTGCGCCTGTTCGGTGCGCAACACGCGGGGCTCGATTTCGGGGTTCAGTATGTCCATCATCTCGGGCAGCGCGTTCTTGCCCGCGAATAGCGGGATGGGGTACGGGCTGTTCGCCGGGTTCTCGGACTTGCCGGTCTGCATGTTCACGAGCAGCCAGCTCGAGGTCGCCTGCGCGATGGAATGCCCCTGGGAATCTACGATGGAGTAGTCCTTCAGCACGACCTTGTCCTTGTAGAAATCTTTTGCCCAGGTCGATATGGAAATCTTTTCGCCCCACACGGGCTGGTGCAGTATGCGTATTTTGATGCGCGTGATGACGGTGGTGTAGCCTGCCTTCATCATCTTCCACAGGCCGAACCCGTTCATCTCGGCGTCGGCGATGGCAGTCTCTTCCATGAAAAGGAACAGGTTCGAGAGCTTTAGGCGGCTGTGGTGGTCGCAGTCCGAGAAGCGGACTTCAAAGTCTTTGGTCGTGATACCTTGTTCCATGTTTTACCTGCACGTTGTATGTGATTGCCGGTGCCGCCAAATGGCCCGTTTTTGGAACGGGCTGATTTACGGGTACCTTGTAAAAATGTATAATTTTGAAATATGGATGAGTTTCAGTTCCGCCCCTCTTTTATACAGTTACCGGCTTTTAGTACGTTTAGCGGCGAAGTCCGCCTCCCTGGTTCCAAGAGCATTACCAACAGGGCCTTCCTGATTGCCGCCCTTGCGCGCGGCACGACCCGGCTCCACAACCTGCTCAAGAGCGACGATACGCGCTATATGGGCGAGGCTCTCCAGAAGCTGGGTGTGAAAATTGAATTTTCAAGCGATTATTCCGAGGCGGTGGTGACCGGTAATGCGGGCCCGATCTCGGTAAAGGAAGCGGTGAATCTGTACCTGGGGAATGCCGGCACGGCGATGCGTTCGCTGACGGCGGCACTCACGCTGGGTTCCGGCGAATTTTTGCTGGAGGGCGAGGAACGCATGAGCGAACGCCCGATCCGCGACCTTGTCGATGCCCTGCGATCGCTTGGCGCCGACATTGAATACCGCGAAACGGAAGGCTACCCCCCGGTGCACATCAACGCTTCGGGCCTTGAGGGCGGCTACGTGGAAGTGAACGGCAACATTTCGAGCCAGTACCTGACGGCGCTCCTTATCTGCGCTCCGTACTGCAAGGCTCCGCTCCACATCCATGTGAAGGATGAACTTATTTCTGCCCCGTATATCGAACTCACGATGGACGTGATGAAGAGTTTCGGTATCGAGGTCAAACACGAAAAACTGCGCGATTTTTATGTGCCGCAGGGCGTGTATGTTGCTCCCGCCGATTACGACGTGGAAGGCGATGCGAGTTCGGCAAGTTACCCGCTTGCCGCTGCCGCCATTGCACGCAGCAAGGTGCGCGTGCTTGGCGTGGGCCACCAGAGTGCCCAGGGCGATGTGGCCTTTGTGCTCGTGCTCCGCAAGATGGGCATCAAGGTGGAAATCGGACCGGACTGGATTGAGTGCGACGGTACGGGCTGCACCATTCACGGCGTGGACCTGAACCTGAACGATATTCCCGATGCGGCGATGACCGTATCGGTGCTGGCACTCTTTGCCGACGGGCCTTCCACGATTAGCGGGATTGCAAGCTGGCGCGTGAAGGAGACTGACCGCATTGCGGCGATTTCTGCGGAACTGCAGAAGTTCGGCGCGCACGTGACGACCGACATGGACAGCATCACGATTGTGCCGCCCAAGGAACTCGTGCCCGCGACGGTCGAGACATACAACGACCACCGCATGGCGATGTGCTTCAGCCTGGTTTCGCTCGGGGGCGTCCCGGTGAAGATCATGGACCCCGCCTGCGTGAACAAGACTTACCCCCACTTCTTCGAAGACTTTACTCGACTCGCCAAATGATTCTTTTGACCCGACATATTGTGCGTGCAGTAGTTGCGGTCGCCCTGGTTGCGACAGCGGCGTTTGCCGTGCCTGAACTGAGTCGCGCCGATGTCGATACGCTCCACCTGTGGATGATGGACAACGGGCTTGGTTCGCAGAAGGCGGTCAAAAAACTGGTAAAGAAGTACCATCGCGATACGGGCGTGCCCGTAGAGGTGCGCGTGCTCAACTGGGGCGAGGCGTACGATGCTATCACGAAGGCTTTTGCACACCCGGATTCCGTTCCGGATTTTCCGGATATCATCCAGCTAGGTTCTACGTGGGTCCCGCATTTCGCGTCGGCGGGCAATATTCGCCCCCTCGATTCGCTTATTGCCCAGGTTGATTCATCCCGATTCTATGCGGAAGCGTTCCGTGCGAGCCATGTCGGTTCCGGTGCCACGGTCTATTCGTTCCCGTGGTTCCTCGACGTGCGCGCGCTCTTTGCGAATGAGTGGCTGTGGCATACACTCGGTATCGAGGAAGATGACATCAGTTCGTATTCCAAGTTCATGGGAGCACTCCGCGCCATCAATCGCGGGGAACTCAAGAATTCTGAGATGAAGCGTGTTGCTCCGTTTGCTCTCCCTGGCCACGAGGACTGGACTGGACCGCAGCAGATGGCTCCGTTCATATGGAACTTCGGTGGAGATTTCTTGAACTGCAAACAGGGCGTGTGCCAGAGCACCTTGCTCGATACCAAAACACTCGATGGCCTTGCCGTATACGCGGCGATTCTTGGCGACGACGAACTTACTCCCAACAGCCTGCACGAAAATTCACAGCAGAACGTGGTGCGGTTCATCAATTCTGAATTGCTTCTCCATTACGGTACTTCGGAACTTATCCGCCAGCTGGAATACCCCGAGGAAGCAGGCGGGCTCCGTTCTAGCGCGATTGCAGACGATGGCATCATTGTGCTGCCCTTTGCGTCTTCGTCGTTTAGGTCTACGTTTGTCGGCGGAAGCCACCTTGCCTTGACCGCTGGGGGCGATTCGGCGAAGTTCGTTTCGGCGCAGTCCCTGCTGGCGTTCCTGTTGCGCACCGACAACTTGGATGCGTACTGCCGTGCGGTGGGGTTCTTGCCTGCAGACCGCGGGCTTATCAGCATCTGGAACCAGGACCGCCGTTACTCGCAGTTGGTACAGAGCCTTGAAAATGGCAAGAGCTTCCCGAACATTCCTGAATGGGGCGCAATTGAGGGCGTGCTTGTCAAGCTGGCAAATGATATGGGCGCCATGTTCGCAGTGACAGAAGACAAGGCTACCCGCAATCATGAACTGGCGAAACTTTTGGTGCAGGCGCACTTGAAGGTTACGGAAATCCTGGGGCAAAAGGAAACGGAAAGTGAAGACGCTCTGCTCTCACGTGCCGAGAAGGCTTTCTCGATGGAAATCCAGGAAATCGAACCCGAAGACTTGCGGTTTGAACCGCTTCCGTCTCCGTTCCCCCTGTGGCGCATTATTGACTTTGCCGTTGTTATCGTGATAGCGCTGGTCATTATTGCGATTCCGGTATTCTTGATTATCTACCTGGTTCGCCGCAAAAAGTGAGATGTTTGCGGATGGATTTTTTGCGTAGGCTTTTCTTTGTTCTCCTGTTTGCAGTTGTGCCGCTTTTTGCGGGCCTTGACATCGCGGAGTACCAGGCCTACGTGGATTCGCTTTTGCCCGAGGTGAGCTTCGGGCTTTCTGTGCGCTCCGTAGGTTCGGGCGTGGAACTCGCGAACATAAACGGGAACGAACTGTTTACGCCGGCGAGCACCATGAAGACGCTCTCTACGGCGACGGCGCTGCACTTTTTGCCGCTCGATTATGCTCCCGAAACAAAGTTCTCGCTGATGGGCGCGCAACAGGGGAATGTCTTCAAGGGTACGCTGAACGTGCGCGGCGAGGGCGACCCGAACATTTCGGCCCGCTATTATTTGGACCCCCTCATGTGGCTCTACGGCATTGCCGATTCCATCAAGGCGCTCGGTGTCGATACCCTCAGGGGAAGCCTCGTTCTCGATACTTCGTATTACCAGCCACCTTGGAAGCCCGAACATTGGCGCAGCGATTTTTACGACTTCTGGTATGGCGCCGAAGTGACTCCGCTCCAGTTCAACGACAACAGCGCCGTGGTGCGCATTAGGCCTGGTGCCAACGAAGGCGATACCGTGCGCGTTTCCGTGTTGCCCGATGTGGGCTACGTTCGTGTTGTGAATAAACTAATAACGACGAAGGCGCCCTTGAACAAGCGCGGTCGCAAGATGAGACTTAAGTGGCAGCGCGCCCTCGACCCGGTAGAACCCGTAGTTACCGTGGAAGGCGAGTTCGATATCGATACGGATTCTTCGCAGTTCGTGATTCCCGTGCGTGGAGGTATCGGGTATTTCCGTGCGGCGATGCTTACCGCACTCCGTGACCGCGGTATAACTTTCCGTGAAGATACTACGGCTGCTGCGGGCCCGCTTGTGAGACAGTACGCGTTTTCTGCAGCCCCGCTTCTGAGCATGCTCGACGAAATAAACCAGCGTAGCCAAAACCTGCATGCCGAAACGCTGTTCCGCAACGCCGCTGCCCGCGAGTTCGGGGTGGGGAGCGTGGAGACCGGGAAAATGCTTGAACGTCGCTTCCTTGCAGCCATCGGGGTGGATTCCAGCGGGTTCGAAGTGTACGATGGTTGCGGGCTTGCTCCCAAGAACAAGTTGAAACCTTCTGCTGAATCGCAGATGCTTGCCGCCATGGCGCGCCACCCCAAGCACGAATACTATATCAATTCCTTCGCAAGCCCCAAGATTGGTTCGGGCAGCAAGCGCATGTACACGCTCCAGTACCCGTGGGCGACGCGCTTCAAGACGGGCTACATTGCCGAAGTGCATGGCCTTGCGGGTTACATTTTTACGCCGGGCGATACGCTCGCCGTTGCCATGTACCTCAACAAGACGGGCAAGAACAAGGATAGTGATTGCAAGGACGTGATGGATACCCTGTGGGTGAAACTTATCGAGTGGGCGAACGAAGGCTACCCCTCGCTTGTGCGCATGAAGGACATGTGGCTTGCGGCTCAAGGCGTGAAGGGGCTCGATGCCCGCCTGGAATATTTCTCCAAGAAGTTGCAGGGAACCCCGTACAGGCTCGGGCCCATGGGCGAGGGAACGCTCGACCCGGTGGAGCCGAAACCGTTGGTCTATCTGGATTCTGTGGACTGCGTGACCTTCCTGGAACATACGCTGGCGCTTTCGCTTGCCGCAAGCGAAGACTCGCTGTTTAACGTGTTACAGAAAATCCGCTACATTGATGGCAAGATCAGTTACCGCACCCGCAAGCATTACCTGCTCGCCGACTGGGTGGGCGAGGGCAAGTTTGCCCGAGTGATGCCCGTGGAAGGCGATACCGTAATGACGCGCACGCTCCCGAAGAAGGATTTCTTCAAGGCGAAACGCATGAAGTACCTGGTCGACGGGAAGGAAGCCGATGACCCGCAGGTGGAAATCCGCTACCTGCCTTACGACAAGGCGCTCGAGTGGGCGAAGGTCCCGCATAGCGACAGCCTGAAGGTGCTTGGTGTAGCCTTTATCGGCAAGTCCGAGAAAATCGATGCGACCCACACGGGGTTTGTCGTTCTAAAGCCGGGCGAGGCGCCCAGGCTGCGCCACGCATCGTCCCTGAAGAAGCGCGTGGTGGACCAGCCGTTCTCCGAATACCTCGTAAGCCGCAAGGGGAAACTCCCCGGCATTACCCTGTTCGAATTTATTGCGCGGTAGGCCCGTGCGCCGTTTAAAGCCTGAAAAAATTCTGGCGTTTAAAGCCTGCAAAAAAAATGCGCGTTAGGCCCGCGCAATAAACTATTCCCCGTAGTCGAAGGCGAGGATGGCGACCAGCCTGTGCTTTTTTCCATCCGGCACAGTGCCGGAACTTTCTGCGCTGCCGGCGGTGTTCTCGAATGCGGTCCAGGCGTCGGGCATCCATCCGTAGGCGTTTGTCGTGAGTTCCTTGCCCAGCGCTATTTCTGCCGCCTCGATGTCTTCCCAGTTGATTTTCCCGTCGGGCGCGGTGTAGTACCGCAACATCCCGAGCGCTTCCATCGATTCGGGGTGGTTGTCCACCAGCTGGTAGACGCAGTCCTTGTAGCTCTTGCCCGAAAGTCTCAGCACGCGGTACAGGCGCCTGCGCCCCAGGAATCTCGAGAGGTCGCCCCTGTCGGTCGCGATTTTTGCGTCTGGCCCGAAAAAGACCGCCAGTTCCCTGAAAATTTCGGAACTTTCTTCCATCAGCGGGGAGAGGTTCTTTATGAGCGATTCGATTTCCTGTGCGGCCATACCGGAAATATAACTCCAAAAATGCCCAAAAAACGGGTATTTCGACAATATTTGCTATCCATAAGCGGTGTATTGCTTTACAACGGAGAGTGCTTTATTAACGCTTCTTTACAATGAATTTCGGAACGTTTTATCTATTTTTCGGGTGTAAACACCACTTTGTGGCTTTTCTAAGGATTTTAACACGTTTTTGTTGACCCATTTTTACAGAAAAAGTCCCTAAAATTCGGCTTTTTTAAGTAGATTATGGAAACAAAAAGCAATTAAATATGGAGATGCTATGCTAGACCTTCTTGCGGTCCAATCCAGCACGACCAATGCAACGATCATCACGCTGATCTACACGCTGACATTGGCCTTTATCCTCTCGTCCATGATCGGGTGGACATACGAAAAGACCTTCCTCGGGCTTTCCTATTCCCGTAACTTCGTCCAGGGCATCGTCCTGAGCTCGGTTGCTGCCGCGATGATCATGCAGGCCATCGGCGATAACGTGGGCCGCGGCCTCGGCATGATGGGTGCCCTCTCGGTGGTTCGCTTCCGTACGAGTTTCAAGGACCCGCGAGACATCATGTTCATATTTGCGTCGCTAGGCGCGGGTATCGGATGTGGTGTTTATGCATGGGGTGCCGCTGCCGGTGGTACGGTCGCCTTCTGCTGTGTCGCCTTCCTGCTCTCCCGCACGGGTCTTGGCACCAAGCACTTCTTCGACGGCATGCTCCGCTTCGCCCTCCCCAACGAACCGCAGGTCCGTGGTCAAGTCGAAGATATCATGAAGGGCAATCTAAAGACGTTTATTTTGATAACGATGCGCGAGGTTGATGGTGGTGCGCGCTTGGATGTCGCTTACCAGATTCGCCTCCGTGCGACAAAGCCCGCTGCCGAAATCCTCACGATGCTATCGAAAATCGAAGGCATCTCGGACGTGCAGTTCATGATGCAAGACGCCACCACAGAGATGTAAGGAGATAGACAATGCGTTTTTTGGAAGATCTCCTCGATAATTTCTGGAACACCCACAAGAACAATGCCGGCGTGGCCTACGTTTATGGCCATAAGCTCTCCATCGCTTGGATTATCTGCGTTATCTTGGCCATTGTGCTTGGCTTTATGTACCAGGGTAAGGCTGCCATGTTCCGCGGCATCGCCGAAGCGAGCGAAACCATCATCAGCGTGCCGAGCGCGACCGAAATCGTGAAGGTGCACGTGGTTCCCGGCCAGGAAATCCAGGTGGGCGACACGATTGTCGAAATCAACCGCCCCGACCTGAATCTCCGCATTTCGGAACTGACCCGCGAACTTGACGCCCTCGAAGGCCGCAGCAACCTGAGTTCCGCCGAAATCGACCAGAAGGTGGCCGAAGTCAAGGCGAACCTCGAGACCCGCCGTCTGGCCCTCTCTGCCGAAATTCGTAACCTCGAGACGGAATACCAGAACAACAAGGCCATTTCCGCAAAGCTCAAGAGCCTCTCGAACTCCAAGTCCGGCACGGACGGCAACGACGCCATGGCTATGCGCATCAAGAGCCTCAAGAACGAACTCGCCCTTGCCACCAAGAGCGCGAACGAACAGATTGCCCTCCTCCGTGGTAGCGGCAGGCTCCAGAAGACCAGCGGCAAGAGCGAAGCCGAGAACCTGAAGAAGGAACTCGAAGAACTCAAGAAGCAGCAGGAAGAACTCATCCAGATTGCCAAGGAAAACTGGGTTGTGGGCGACGTGAATGTGCGCGACGGCGAAAAGGTTTCTAGCTTCGCTCCGATCGTAACGCTGACCCACAAGCGCCCGACCCTGGTGCGTGGATACATCAACGAACAGATTTACCAGAACATGAACGTGGGCGAAGCCGTGAAGGTGACTACGCTCGCCGGTACGGGCAAGGCCGTGGTGGGCGAGGTTGTCGGTCTTTCGAGCCGCATCGTCCCCTTCCCGACCCGTATGTGGAAGATGCCCGAAATGCCTGTCTATGGCCGCGAAGTGACCATCAAGATCTCCGACGACAACCCGTTCCTTTTGGGCGAGATGGTGACCATCACCGAGACAAGCGTTAAACACCTCAAGAAAGACGGTAAGAAATAATGAAGCGCATTTTTGCACTCCCCGCATTGCTTTCGGCTGCGGTATTTGCAGGCCCGCTCACGTGGGACAGGCTTATCCAGTCTGCACAGAGCGACCCCCGTTACGAGGCTGCGCAGAAGCGTTCCGAGGCCACTGCCGGCGAAAGGAATACAAAGCTCTGGGATAAGCTGGAACTGCGTTACCAGTTGGATGGTTTCAGCTTTGCCAAGCACGACTTTGAACTGCGCATGACCCCCAAGCCTTTCGGAGAAAGTAGCGCCGACAAGGAACGTGCCGATGCCGTTAGGAACTACGAAAAGGCTCGGTTTGCTGTCGAACGTTCCCTTTTGCTCTACGACCGTTACGAACGCGGTGTGCGCTACGTGATGCGCAAGAAGATTAACGAAATCAACAAGCAGTTGTTGCAGGTAAACGCAGACCGCATCGAGGTGCTGCACCTCAAGTCGGGCTCGGCCTCGTTCAATGCCGAAGACCTGATGAGCACACTCGAGAAGGGCGCCACCATCCGTGCCGACCTGCTTTCGGACAGCACGGCGCTCCGCGATGCGGAACTCAAGATGAAGATCTGGGTGCCCGATTTTGACGGCGTGGAACTGGACTCCACGTTCCTCCCCACGATGGAAGAACTTGCCCAGAACCTCTCGAATGGTGTGGAAGTGAACGAGAACTTCCCGCTGGTGGCTATGGCCCGCGGCAAGCGCGACAGCGAAGTGGCGCAGGCCAAGCAAGACGTGAGCAAGGGCCGCGACTACATCTCGCATATCGGTATCGGCTACTCGTTGCAGATTGAGTCCCTGATGGAGAAGAATAAAAGGCTAGAACCCAGAGATGTCTGGGGCACGGGCGATTATGCTCCATCCGTAGCAGGCGATTCGTCATATTTAAAAGAATTCGTGAAGGAATCTGGTTGCACTTCTCTCATAGGTTGTGATGCGACTGTAGACGTCCTCATCCCGGACTATGACAACCGTAAGACTGCCGACAAGTTCTTCTTGAACCTCGCTTTCCGCCTGCCGTTCTTTGACAGCGGCAGGGATTCCGATCTCAAGTTCCAGGTAGCAAAGCTCGATGCCGAAAGCGATTACCTCGGCGACGTTCGTGATATCAACCAGAAGGTTGCCCGCCTCACCGAAGAAGTGCTTGCGTTGATTGGCCAGTGGAAGGTGCAGAAGGAATTCGTGGAACAGGTGGGCGCGAGCGGGTTCATGGAACAGTTCGCCCGCAATGCCGGTTCCGACCCGCTGCTGCTTTTGCGTGCCAAGGAAAGTGCTCTCGAAAGCGACATGAAGGCCGTGAAGCTTGAGTACGACATTTTCTTCCGCTACCTCGAACTGCTCAACTATGCAGGCATTCTTGCTCGCGAGGGTGTCGTGAACCATCTCCGCGAGGCGCTGAAGTAGTATGGCAGAAGCCCGCGGTTTTAGCCTCCTCGAGCGTTTCGAGCTCAAGTACCACATCCCCGTCGAATGGGCGGACCGGATTGGCGCCTTCCTTGCGCCGTACTGCGAGGAAGATTACTACTCGAAGATTACCCCGGGTGGCTTCTACTGGATTACAAACCTGTACCTGGACACCCCTAAGTGGACGTTCCTCGGCTGGAAAAAGAAACAGCTTCTGGACCGTTTCAACATGCGTATCCGCACCTACGGGGAACACCCCGCACAGGACGGCACGTTCCACTTTGAGGTCAAGCGCAAAATCAAGAGCATCTGCTACAAGAGCCGCGCCACCATCAAGGGCATAAACCCGGGCGAAGTCTGGCACATGAAACCCGAAGAATGGCCCTGCAAGGGCGAGAAGGACCGCATGTACTTGAAGGATTTCTTGTACAAGACGGAACTTCACGGGGCTCACCCGCGCCTGCTCACGCAGTACAAGCGTCGCGCCTGGTTCGGGCTCCGCGAGGAATACTCCCGCGTTACGATCGATACCGGCATGCGCTTCCGCGAGGAGAACGGTTTTGACTATACGGTCGACCCGCACTACATGCATTCGACGGGTTTACCGAGGTTTTTCCAGCCCGGAGCCGACGCAGTTCTCGAATTAAAGTGTCCTTGCTCACAGGTTCCTTACTGGATGTTCGACTTGATAAGATTTTTGAACCTCAAGCACGCCGCTTTTTCTAAATTCGGTAATGCGGCAGCTGAATGGAAACGTGTTTATGAAAATCCCCGCCGGTTCAAGTCCCCCTACTGGACAAAACTGGCTGGCAATTTCTAGGAATTTTATTAAAGAGCGTAAAACCTCAAAAAGGATGGCCCTTATGAACATGAAAAAGTGGCTTTTGACAGGATCCCTTATCTCCATGCTCGGAGCGTTCTCGGCATGTTCCGAAGACCCTGCATCTCCTGAACCCGACAGCTCGGGCTCCGTGGTGCCGACCAGCTCGGACGTCCCCGGCAGCAGTGGTGACATTGTCCCGGGTAGCAGTGCCGACATTCCCGGTAGCAGCAGCGCTCCCACGGCGAAGTCGAGCTCTTCTCTCGCTCCCACGGCAGAGCCCCAGATGGCCTGCTCCGAAATCATGTACCACGCGAAGGACTCCAAGCTTGAATGGGTCGAAATCTACATCGCGGGCGGCATGGACATGGACAACATGCAGAACTTCCTGCTCCACCTGAGCGGTGCCGTGGACTACACGTTCCCGGCGGAACCCCTCGCGAAGGGTGAATACGTGGTGGTCACGAACGATGTTGCCTTGTTCAAGTCGACCTATCCGACTTTTGCCGGAAGGCTCTTTGGCCCGTGGGACGATGCCCAGAACGTAAAGTTCATCAACGAAGGCGACGTGGTCAACGTGAAGGTGCAGGGCGAAGGCGACGTGAGCTGCGCATTCAGTAACGAACCTCCTTGGCCGAGCCTTGCCGATGGCAATGGCCGCTCCCTCGTGTACGTGGGCGGAAACGCTGCCCAGCCCAATTCCTGGGCGGCAAGTGCGGTCGATGGTGGCACTCCGGGCGTAGGCAACGACGCATGGGTTGCCCCGACGGCGGTGCGCATCAACGAAATCAAGCCGTTCAAGCTGGGCGAGGATTCCTGGATAGAAGTCTATAACGCGGGCGACCAGCCGGTCGACATTTCGGGATGGACGGTCGAGGCCAAGCGCCGTAACGAGACCCTTACCATCAAGACGGGAACAGTCCCTGCAAAGGGCTTCCTCGTGCTCGATGCCGCAACGTCCTTTGACAAGGAACTGATTGTCGCTCCGGATGGCGGCGAGTTCTACCTGCGTGGCCCAAGCGAAGGCGACGAATCCAGCATTTGGGTGCCTGCGACGACGGCGACGAGCGGTGTCGTGGACCTTTCCGACGGTTCTACGGCCCAGGGCCCGCTGGCTGCGGCTACCCCCGGCGCCAAGAACTCCTCTCTCCAGGTTGGCTCCCTCTATATCAACGAAATCCATTACCACCCGGCGTCTGCCAACACTACGGTTCCGTTCGAATTCATGGAAATCGTGAACGGTTCGGATAGCCCTGTGACCCTTTACAATTCTTCCGTGCCGAGGGGCTGGAAGGTCGAAGGTATCAACCTCGAGTTCACTAGCATGTCTGTCCCCGCGAAGGGCCTGATGCTCCTGATTCCCGAAACATTGGAAGATGTGGATATGGCTGCGTTCGGCATAACCAACTGGAGTGCTGATTTTGTCCGCTCCACCTACCAGATTCCCGCAGATGTGCAGATTGTGACTTACAAGGGCAAGCTCTCTAACCGCGGCGAAACCATCGCGGTGAAGGAGCCCTACAGCAAGGAAGCCGACCCCAAGGATCCTTCGATTATCAAGTACTTCTACATTTGGCACGATGCAACGCTCTATTCCGACAACTGGGATGGCCTTGCCGAAGCGGATGGCTTTGGTTACAGTTTGCACCGCGTAGACGTTACCACCATGGGCTACGAGGCAAAGGCCTGGAAGGTAGATGTACCGACCCCGGGTAAGATGTAGACCAGCGCGATAGAACTTTATTGTAAACTTATGGAGGAACCCGCGAAGACGGGTTCCTTTCTGTATACGGGGGGGCCGGATGATTTGCATAATTAGCAGGATGAACGGAGTTGCCCGTATCAGCGAAAAAATGTATTTTTTTACGTGCTATGAAAAAGTGCTTGCTTTACATTGTTTCGTTGGGCGCTTTGGCAATGGCCTCCCCGCTGACCCTGCAGGAAGCCCTTGACATGGCAAAATCCAACAACTCGCAGATCAAGGCCGAAAAGGCGAAGGTCGAAATGGCCGAAAGCGGACAGACCGAGGCCCGTTCTCGCTTTTTGCCGAAAATATCCCTTTCTGCGGGAATTACCAAGATTAACGACCCCATAACGATTGACTTGAGCAGTTTGCAGGGCCCCCTGAGCGACATCGCTGGGGCTTCGGCCTATTCCAAGGCGTATATTTCGGCATACAACCAGGCATACCAAAAGGCGTATGGCGATGCCGTGCAGCAGACCATGGCGGCATACGGGCTCGACGAGGCCACCGCGAAGAGCATGGTAGACCAGAAGACGGGCGATATCAGGAGCGGCGTCATGGGCAGCCCCGAGGTGGGCGCGCTGGCCCAGCAGGCTGCCGAGGGTTACGAGGCTTCCGCGAAAAAGAACATAGAGGATACGGACTTTGGCATGAAGGTCCAGGATGACGTGTTCTTCAATGCCCGCGTGACGGTAGTGTGGCCCATCTTTACCGGGTTCAAGATCTATTCCGCATACGATGCCGCGAAGGAGAACGTAAACGCCCGCAAGGCCGAATTCGACATGGCGCAGAACACCATCTTGATGGATGTGGCGACCAAGTACTTTACGCTCCGCCTCACCGAAGAACTGTCCGTGATGCGCGAAACCACGATGCACAACCTCGAAGGCCACCTGGAACGTTCCAAGAAACTCGAGGAGGGCGGCCAAATCAGCAAGTCCGAAAGGCTTCGTGCGGAAGTGGCGCTTGCCGAGGCGCAGAACGCCTACGAGGACGCCCTGCGCGACCAGTCGCTTGCCCGCATGGCGCTCGCAAGCCTGTTGCGCACGGATACGAGCATTACGGCTACAACGCCGGTAGAAGCGCCGGAAGTGGTGCGCAGCATGGAAGAATTCAAGCAGCTTGCCCGCGAGAAGCACCCGGGGCTTCGGCAGCTTCGCACTGAAAGGAAGCGCAGCCAAGATGCCGTGAGGGCCGCCCGCGCCGACTGGTACCCGACTGTGGCGCTGTTCGGTTACCGTGAACTCTACACGAAGGACTTGACCATACTGGAGCCCGAATGGGCAGTGGGCGCGAAGGCGCAGTGGGACTTGCCTTTTTTGGGCGGTGCGGAATCCCGTGCGAAGGTGAGCTCTGCGAAGGCGATGGAACGCTCGCTCTCGAGCAAGGAAGAGCAGACGCTCGACAATATCAACCTTCTTGTTGAAAAACGCTGGCGCGAACTGGAACATGCGCGGGGCCGCCTTTCGAGCCTCGTGAAGACGCGTGAACTTGCCGACGAGGCGCTGCGCAGCCAGACGCGTGCCTACGAGGCGGGTCTTGCGACCGGCCTCGACGTGGTGGATGCGGAACTTGCGCTTGCCCGCCTGCAGGTGGCCGACCTGAAGGCGCATTTCGATGCGGTCATCGCATGGCTCGGACTCCTGGAATCTGCGGGAGAGGTCGGCGATGCCGGCACCATGCTGAACGTGAAGCGTCCTGTGGAGGCGCCGGCTTCGACCGAGTCTGCGGATGCGTCGACTGGCTCGGCAACAGAAACCCCTGCGGCTAGCGAAACTGCCGCTGCGGCAACTGAATCAACTGCCGCCCCGGTGGATAGCGCGGTGGCTAACGCTCCGGCAGAAGCGCAGCCTGCGGAAAAAACCGCCGAACCTGCTTCTGCGGGAGAAGTTCCGGCAAGCGATGCCGCCAAGCCCGAAGAAAAATTGCCTGCAAACGAAAATACGGAGAAGAAGTAATGAATGTACTGAAAACGCTCGGGAAGATTATCGTAGTCGCAGGGCTGATTGCCCTCGTGGTCTTGGGTGTGATGCAGTTGCAGAAATTCGCGACTGCCCCCCGTGAACAGTTTCTGCAAGGCCAGATGGAAGCACGGCGCGTGCTTGTGGCCGGCAAGGTGCCGGGCCGCATCGAACGCCTGTTCGTGCACGAGGGCGACATCGTCATGAAGGATTCCATCGTGGCGATTATCAGCAGCCCCGAAATCGAGGCCAAGAAGATGCAGGCCCAGGGCGCCCTCGGTGCCGCACGCGCCCAGGCGAGCAAGGCCCGCAATGGTGCCCGCAGCGAAGATATCACCGCGCTCAAGGCCATGGCCGACCGCGCCCAGGATGCCGCGACGCTCGCGAAGAACACCTACGACCGTGTGCAGAAACTCTTTAACGAAGGCGTGTTGCCGCTCCAGAAGCGCGACGAGGCCGAAACGCAGATGAAGGCTAGCCAGTCCGCTGCCGACGCCGCGAAGGCCCAGTACAACCAGGCGGTTGCCGGCGCCCGCAGCGAAGACAAGGCCGCCGCAAACGCACTCGTGATGCAGGCCCGTGGCGCCACCGCCGAGGTGGATGCCTACCTTGAAGAAACCAAGATCCGTAGCCCCATCAGCGGCGAAGTCTCGCTCAAGCTTGCCGAAGAAGGCGAAGTCGTGGGTTCCGGCATGCCCGTCATCGCCGTCACCGACCTCGACGACGCATGGGCCGTTTTCCACCTGCGCGAAGACTTCCTCAAGAATGTCTCGAAGGGCAGGAAGTTCACGATGCATATCCCCGCGCTCGACAAGAACGTAGAAATGGAAGTCAGCTACATCGCCTCCGTGGGTGACTACGCCACCTGGCGCAGCAGCAAGGAAAGTGGCGGGTTTGACCTCAAGACGTTCGAAGTGCGCCTGCGCCCCACGGAAAAGGTGGAGAACCTCCGCCCCGGCATGAGCGTGCTCCTCTCGGTTGATGCCATCAAGTAGCGTGGACACCTTATGGTTTTGAACGGTCTGTTAAAAACCATCCGGAAAATTTATTTCAGCCACAATATCGTGTTGTGGATGATTCTTGTGGTATTGCCTATCGGCGTATCGCTGTTCACGATGGGCATGTTCTCTTCGCAGATCGTGCAGCATGTGCCTATCGGGCTTGTTGTCCAGGACAATAGCCAGCTTACCGACAAGCTCGAGTCGAAACTGCGTTCGAGCCCGGTTCTCGATATCAAGATGGTCTGTGCCGACATGGGCGAATGTGAACATGCGGTCATTCGTGGCGAAATCCAGGGATTCGTCGTGTTCCCCAATGAGTTGGAACGTCGCACGCTCCGCTTGGAGGCACCCGTGATTCCCGTGTATTCCAGTGGGCAGAACTACCTTACCAACATGTTCGTGACCAAGGAAATCCGCTCCGTTCTTGCCGCGGCGGGTAGCGAACTGTTCACCGCCCAGATGGAAGACCCCGTGAAGGTGCAAATCCATTCGGTCGGAAACCTCAAGAGCAATTACCAGGGCTTTCTGGTGCTCGGGCTCGTGACAGCGATTTTCCACCTTGCGGCAATGATTGTGGGCGCGTATGTATTCTCGTTCCCGCTGCGTGACCATCGCGTGAGGGAAATGGTTCGCTATGCGGGCGGTTCCAGGCTTACGCTCTGGGTTGCAAGCGTGTTCCCCATGAATATCGTGCTCTGGCTCGAAAGCCTCGGCTGCTATGCCTACTGCCACAGGCTGCTCGCCCCGCTTTCTTTCGATGAGTTTGTCATGACGGCATCGGCACAGCTCTTTATGATTCTCGCCTGTTCCGGTGCAGGTGTCGTTTTTGTCGGCGTGTTCGGCATAATGAGAATGGCGACAGGTGCGGCAGGCATTATCGGAAGCCCGGCATTCGCGTTTGCGGGCCAGACTTTCCCCGTGATGGCGATGCCCTTTGCGGTGCGCTGCTTTGCATTTATCCTTCCGCTTACTCACGTGCTCATGATACAGTCGACCATGATGCTTGGCGATGTGGACATGACGCCTGCCTGGCACAGCATGGAAATCCTTATCGGGATGGCCGTGTTCTGGAACGTGCTCGGGGCACTCCTCATGTCGATGCGCTGGAAACAGTTCGCCCGCCGTGAAGCCAAGTATGAGGAAGCTAACGCAACGCAACTGCAAAAATCTCCGGAGGCTACCGCATGATCAAGCGCCTCTGGAAAGTAGCCTTTGCCGAATGGAAACTGATATACACGGACCCTGCCGCGGTGCTGTTGCTCGTGGTGGCGGGACTTATCTATGCTTTCTACTATCCGGTGCCGTATATTTACCAGACGGTATCGAAGGTGCCCGTGGCGGTTGTCGACTTGGACAACACGGCGATGTCGCGTGACCTGATTCGGATGGCGTCTGCAGCCCAGCAAATCGAGGTGAAGGCGATTTACCCCGAAATGAAACAGGCCGAAGCGGCGATGGCCCGCGACGAGATTTACGGTTTCATGGTAATCCCCGAGAACATGGAGAAGGATATCCGCGGCAAGCACCAGGTGTCGGTGAACATCTTTACGCACGGTGCCTACGTGATGTTCCACGGCGCGATAGGTACGGCTTTCTCTACCTGTGCGCTGACTGTTGGCGCTACGAACAAGGTAAAACAGATTGCGCTGAGCAAGCAGGTGCCTTCGGCGAAGGCTATAGCCATGCGCGACCCGTTCCCTATAAGCATCCAGACTCTGTTCAATAGCACCGGCGGTTATGCGAACTACGTGGTGCCGAGCGTGCTCGTGGTGATATTGCAGCAGTCGCTCATTATCGGCATCTGTGTGCTGGGCGGTTCCCGTGCCCACAGGCGTTTCCGCAAAAAATTCCGCGACAGCCCTGTCGAGAACGAGTCCCTGCCGTACCGCTATTTCGGGCGTTCGCTCGCCTTTTTTGTGCATTACTGCTCGTTTATCCTGTTCTACCATTGCGTTGTCTACAATATTTTCGACTTCCCGCGCCGTGGCGAACTCTTGCCGATGGTGGTATTCTCCATCGTGTTCCTGTCATCCGTCATTAATTTCGGTATGGTCGTCTCGCAAATCTTCTTGCGTCGCGAATCGAGCATGCAGTTGTTCTTGTACATGTCCATCCCAGTGCTGTTCCTTGCGAACTTCAGCTGGCCCGCTTACCTGATGCCCCGCTGGATGACTGCAATTTCGTATATTCTACCCAGCACGTTTGCCGTACCCGCGTGGCTTTCGATCGAGCAGATGGGTGCCGATATCTACGATGTGGCACCGAAACTCTACCAGCTTGCAGTCCAGGCTGTCGTGTACTTGATTCTTGGACTTATCCTGACGCGCATCCGTGACAAGGCGAAGATAGACGCGGGCGACATGTAGCTAGGCATTTTATGATGGAATGCGAATACGCCGGACAGGATGCTTTCCTTTTCGGCGTTGTTTTTATACATTTAGGATGTAAAACATTTTATCGAAGGATTTCAGATGTACTTTGACCCTTTATACATGATGATTCTTGTGGTGACGCTCGCCCTTTCGGGAGGCGTGTCGCTCTTGGTCAAGGCGCGCTTCAATGCGGGCCAGAAGGTGAACATTTCGAGCGGGCTTACCGGCGCCGACGTGGCGAAGGCCATCCTCATGGATGCGGGCATTACCGACGTGAAGGTGCTCGAACATCAGGGGTTCCTTTCGGACCATTACAACCCGCTCAACAAGACGCTGAACCTTTCCCGCGAAGTCTACCACGGGCGTAGCGCGAGTGCCGCGGGCGTGGCCGCGCACGAAGTGGGCCATGCCATCCAGCACGCGCAGGGGTATTTCCCCATGTGGCTTCGTTCGGCGATTGTCCCGGTGGCAAACATCGGGAGCAATCTCGGGCCGTGGCTCGTGATTATCGGTATCATGCTCATGAGTTTCGGAAAGGCTATCGGCCAGCCGGTCTCCATTGTTGGAGTGCTGCTGTTTGCGGCGACGACTCTTTTTACGCTGGTGACCGTTCCGGTGGAATTCGACGCCTCCAGCCGCGCCAAGAAGGCGCTTGCCCGCATGGACGTGGTGGCGCAGGGCCGCGAGTACAATACCGTCTCTGGCGTGCTGTTTGCCGCGGGTCTTACCTATGTGGCGGCTGCCATCAGCTCGATTCTCCAGCTGCTCTACTGGGCGTACCGCGCGGGCCTAATCGGCGGGCGCAGGAACTAGGGGGCATTTATGGCCGTGAAGACGCTTACCATCGAATGCCCCATGTGCAAGGGCGAGATTGTGGTGGATGCCGATACGGGCGAGGTGCTCAGCCACAAGGAATTCAAGAAGGAGGTCAAGTCCTTCGATGACTTCTTGAAGGAGCAGAAAACGCGCTCTTCCGACCTGGAGGCGAAATTTGCCGCAGCGAAGGAAGCGCAGAAGAACCGTGCCGAACTCCTGGAAAAGAAATTCGAGGCGGCAAAGCAGAACAAGGACCTGAAGGACCCTCCGCCGAGCATCAACTGGGATTAGTTTGTTTGAAACGTGCAGTTCGGGCGGCTCAGTCGTCGCCGGAATGAACTTCTAGCGACGGGAACTCGTCTTCGTCATCGCCGGGATTTTCGGCGATGTTTTCTTTTGTAGAATCTTCCTCTGCCTTTTCCCCGGAGTAGAACGCCTGCGCCTTCTTCATGAAGGCCTCGAATTCTTCGTCGCTCATTTGCGATGTTGCGGGAGCGGCTTGCTTTTCGGGCTCTGCAACAGGCTCCGCAGGAGCCGAAGGCGTGGCAATCTCCTCCGCAGGCGCGGCATCTGCCGGCGCATCTTGTGCCACATTTTCAACCGGCGTTTCGACAGGCATAGCGCTTTCGGTCTGCGTCTCTGTTGGCGTAGAAGCGCTTGTCATCGCCGCCTCGGCTGCGTCGTCTTCCTTCATCATCTCGGCGAACGGGTTGTCTTGCACTTCGCTCAGGTCTTCGCGCCCTTCGAGCATGGCCTGCAGGTCTTCTTCGGTCACGTTCCTGCCACGCGTAGTCCAGAGTACGGCCTCCTTCATGACGGCGGCGATATCGCCTACGCTGCCTGCCTGCGAGCGGGCGAGCGCCATGTTGCGGATTTCTTCCACAAGGCCGGGTTTTACTTCCGGGTCCTTCGAGTAGAATACCGTCTCGCGCGCCATCTCGTCGGCATAGTCCGGGTTGTTCTTCTTGCGGTAAATCCAGATGGGGCCAAAGAGTTCGCTCTGGCGGAACACCACCTCGTCGGTCTTGATCATTTCGAGGAGAGCCATGAACGTCACGGCGGCGACAATCGGGTGGCTGTCGTTGTCGAGCAGGTCCTCGAACAGCGCACGTCCGTTCACGGAGAGGTAGTTGTTTATCGCTTGTTGCCGGTCCTGGATGGTCACGTAGTCCAGTTCAATGTGGTGGACCGTATCCGAAATCTTTGTCTTGAGGCTCTTCTGGTAGGCGCGGAAAAGCTGCCAGATGTTCGCGTCGGCGAGTGTGTCCTCGTCGTTCTGCGTCTTTTCGAGGCGGCCGCGGCTGTACGTGCCGAAGTTTTTGCCTTCCATATCCTGGAGCCCGCCCGCGACCTGCTTGTAGCGCTGGTACTCGAGCATCTCCTGCATGAGTTTTTCGCGGTCGGCGTTGTATTCTTCGACGAGTTCGGGGTCGCGTTCTTCGGCCGGGAGCAGTTCTTGCACCTTGAGGGCCATCAGGCGGCTCGCCATGTAGAGGAAGTCGCCCGCCTTCGAGAGGTCGGTCACCCCGATTCTGTTGACCCACGCGAGGAAGTCGTCCGCGATTTCTGCAATCGGGATTTGGTCCAGCGACATTTCCTTTTTCTGGACTAGGTACACGAGCAGGTCCATGGGTCCGTTGAACGAACCTATGCGGACCTCGTAATCTTCCTGTTCCTCGATTTCGGTCATTATTTACGAAATGTAGTAATAATCCGTGATATTAAAAGGCTTTTTTTGCGGGGCCGGCTTTGCCCCTATTGACTTTGCCCATACTAGAATGTAAATTAAAATTATAATATGCGGTAAGGAGCCTTGCCATGAGATTCGCATCCATTGTGAAAAAGAAAAAAAACGCAACGATATGTGGAATAGCGTGTGCATCGTTTTCGTGTATGGCGATCCTTTCGGCCTGTGGCGACAACATCACCACGGAAAATATTACCCAGGTGACATTGCCCGGCATGGAAATAGCATCGGACGTGTCGGCACTTCCCGATTGCGATTCTGCAAGCAATGGCACTCAGGTTTGGGTGAAGAGCGAGGCGACCTCTTTCGTTTGCGCCGATAATGAATGGTTCCGCGTCAAGTCGGATGCGCCAGAGTATTCTTGCGGAACGGAAACTCTGGCAGACGGTAGTGGCGTTAAGATTGTCTGTGAAGGGGATTCTGTTGGCGTGCTGCTGAACGGCTCGCAGGGAAAAACGGGTGCGAATGGCAAAAACGCTTCGACATCGTGCAGTGCAAAGCGGATAGATGGGACTTCCTTTATTCAGATTTCCTGTGAAAAGGACACGCTTATCTTTGACCTGGAAAGATATCCCGAGGAATCCAGCAGTTCAGAAATATTGAGCAGCAGTTTTGAACCGGAGAGCAGCAGCTCGGAGATTGAAAGTAGTAGCTCAGAACCGGAAAGCAGTAGTTCTGAAATTGAAAGTAGCAGCTCCGAGATGGAAATTTCCAGCAGCAGCGAGTTGCCGCCTTCCAGCAGCTCGGAACCGGAGAGTAGTAGTTCAGAACCGGAGAGCAGCAGTTCGGAGGAATCATCGTCGTCTTTTGATGAAGAGGCTATACAAACCTCGCTCGATTCGATGAGCGGCTTTTCGCAGAAAGGGCCCTTTGTCATGGGGAGCAATGTGCGCCTGTATGAACTGACGGATGGCCGTACCCTAAAGCAGACCAACGGAAATTTCATGGGGGTAATCAATTCCAACGATGGCTTCTTTAGGATTTCGGCACGAAACCTGGTAAGCCAGTACGCATTGCTTGTGGCAAACGGGTATTACAAGAACGAAGTGACCGGCGAGACGACCACGGAAGATTTGACCTTGTTTGCTTTGACGGATGTTTCTGCGCGGAGCAAGGCTAACGTGAACTTGCTGACGCACTTGGAATATGACCGCGTGTATTACCTGGTGACGCATAATAAAGTCAGGTTTAAGGACGCGAAACGGCGTGCGCGGGCTGAAATCATGCAGGCTTTCCACATCGATACGACCGGCATCGGCGAATCCGAGGACTTGAGTGTGTTTGGCGACAGTAAAGGGAATGCTGCCTTGCTGGCGATATCGGTAATGCTGCAGGGGCGCCGTTCCATTGCAGAACTTACGGAACTGCTTGCGGCGTTTTCACTTGATTTGGAGAAGGATGGTACTATTGGGGATTCACTGGCGATGGCGATTGCCGATGGTGCTATTACACTTCTGCCGAAGTTGCCAAGAATTCGAGCCAATGTTGAAGGTTGGAATTTGGGAGATGTGCCCGAGTTTGAATCAATTGTCAAGAAATTTGTTGGTGAAACTTATGGGGTAGGGACGTGCTCTGCAGAAAATGATGACGAGAAAAAATTGCTGCAGAATTTCCAAAGCGTTTTTGATGGCAACTATTTGATTTGCGAAGATGAAATTTGGCGGATAAAGGTTCGTGATCCAAAAACGGAAATGTATTACAATTTGGCGTTTATTGGATCGCAAATATGGACGGCGGAGGATTATGGTGTTGCGGATCCTGATAATCCGGGACAGGTGAAGTATGAAATGAAATGGCAAGAAGCTGTTGACCCGGAAGGAACGCTTTGTGAGATTTCTGAAGGGAGTGGAGATATTATATGTGATTTTAGCGGTCCTGTGCAGGGCGTGTGCCCTGATGGCTGGCATGTGCCTAGCTGGGATGATTGGCTTCAACAGTTGGCATATATATGGCCAGACGTAATGGCCACATATGACCCAGGCTATCACTTTTTTGTGCCGTTCAGTGTTGATGCTCCTCTGTTGTCGACTGAAGGTTGGACAACTAGGTTTGGAAATGGAACGGATGATTATGGTTTTTCAGTAAAACCTATAGGTGGTGATCAAAAGTGTTTTTGGTCTTCAACCATTTTTGAAGAACTTTTTTCGTCGGAAGCTGAGAGACTTAATTCGGGGGCGGCAGTGAGTCCTAAAGCCGTGGTGGTTCGACAATTCCGTTTTGGCGACTATGTTTTCGATGATTTGTGGTCTAGTAGTGGCCGTTATGATAACTATAATCTGCGTTGTATCAAAGATTAAGGAATGGCGAAATGATGATAAATAAAATGAAAAAGAAAATAGCCGTTCTATGTACAGTGGCTTGTATCTTTGTTGCCTGCAGTGACGAGAAGACGGTGACGGAAGTGGTACAGGAATCGTATGCGACTATGGATATTTATGAATACGCTGCAGATCTTCCTGAATGTGGCCTTGCCAACAAAAACCAGCAGGTCTTTGTCAAGGAAGATTCCTCCTTGCGTGTATGCTCGGGAAATATCTGGCAAAAGGTTTCGATGACGGAATATTATACTAACGTGTCGTGCTACACGGTTCCGTTGCGGGGGAATAGGGGCTACAAAGTTATGTGCAACGGGGACTCCGTTGGCGTAATCCAGAATGGTTCGGCTGGAACTAGAGGGGAAAATGGAACGGGTTGCAGTATCCGCTATGAAAATGATTCGGAGCGTTCTGTTATTGTTTGCGGTACGGATAGTGTGTTTGTTGACTATCCACTTGCAGATACGACAAAGTATAAGGAAACACCTGTAGATACGTCTATAGACGTTCCTGTTGATACGATTCCCGTGGATACAGTGGAAACACCTAATGACACAATACCTGCAGATACAGTGGAAATTCCTGTCGACACGATTCCTGTGGATACTGCAGATATTCCTGTTGATACGGCAGGAATAGATTCTGTAGAGGTTGAAAATGATTCAGCAATGGCGGTGTCGATGGACTCTCTGGGAGGCTATTCGCAGAAGGGCCCCTTTGTAAAGGGTTCGATGGTTTATATGTACGAACTGCAGGACGGGAGAACGTTAAAACAGACGAACGGCAATTTTGTGAGCCGGATAGATTCGGATGACGGCCATTTCAAATTTGTTGCCAGAAATTTGGTCAGTCAATATGTGCTGATGCAGGCGACGGGCTACTATCTGAATGAGGTCACGAATCAGCGGACTACAGAAATGATTACCTTGAATGGAATAATGGATGTTTCCAAGAGGAGTACTGCGAATATTAATGTATTGACGCATTTGGAATATCCGCGAGTCAATTATTTGGTTACTGTTGAAAAGAAGAGATTTAAGGATGCAAAGAGGCAAGCTCGTGCAGAAATTTTTGATGCGTTTCGTTGGGATACGACGGGCGTTGGTGAATTTGAGGATATGTCCGTTGTGAATAGTAGCTTTTTGTACAATTTGTCTTATTTATTGCAGGCCGATTTGACTGTGGCACAAGTGACGGAGCGTTTGAACAAGATAGCGATGGATTTAGAAAAGGACGGAAAATGGGATGATGCAAGATTGCGCAAAGAAATGGCAGACTGGATGATAGAGAACAGCAGTTATAGTATGAGTGAATTTTGGACTGCTGAGTACGGCTTGCCAATTCTATGTGAAAAGGATGGCGAACTCTATGTTGCGAAGTCTGATGATGGAGGGAAATATGATGGAAAAATTTTTAAATGCAATGCTCATTTACTTCGACAGGCTTCTAATTCTGATGTTCTGGTAGGTAAAGGTTGCTTGTATTCAACAAGGGGGGATACTGCAATTTATGCGGGTAAATACTGGACAAGGACCTTTGAATGCACTGACAATTCGAACGATGGGCTTAATTGGCATTTGACAGGGTCGTATCCTACGGAATTGATGGAAACGATGACTGATTCACGAGATAATAGAACCTATGCAATAACAACTATAGGGAATCAGACATGGATGGCGGAGAATTTGAACTATGCCGATAGCGTGAATTATCCGAGTATGCTGAAGAAGAATGCTTGTGCTCAGTCGGAAGGCTCTTCTACACTGTATTTTAACAATTACTACGATTCTACAGATTGCCATATATATGGCAGGGCCTATACATGGGCTGCAGCGATGGATAGCTTGAGTACAGGTTGTGGGTATCATATCAATAGCCATTCTCGACCCTGTACAGTTTCGTACCCTGTTCAGGGAATTTGCCCCGATGGATGGCATATACCTGATACGACAGAGTTTAAGGAATTATTGGATTATGTTAAAGAAGATGTGGGCGCAGATTCATATATGAATGCTTTGAAAGGTGAAATTCCATGGTATGATAGTTTTGGTGTACCTGCGGGTACGGATAAATACGGATTTAATGTGTTGCCCGAAGGATCCCGCTATTGGAGCTCGTCAATGAATGATGAAGGTTCTGTGTTTTGTCTGTATTTTGATTGGAATCTGAATGAATTTAAGATAGGGGGGTGGTGCGATATAGGCGATAATCCCAACGGAGTCCGCTGCATAAAAAATAGGGAGGAATCCCATGAATAGCTTTTTACGTGTTCTTCCTGGGCTTGTTTTTGCCTTGTGGGCTTTTTCTTTGATGTCTTGTGGTGATGACTTGACGACACAGAATGTAAATCAATCTGAATTGCCAATGGGTGAAGTGGGTGACGCTGCATTGCTGCCGATTTGCGGGGCAGAAAATGAAGGTGTTGTTGTCCTTGTCACTAGCGATATGTTGACAAGGGTGTGCGTTGATGGAATTTGGAAAATTTCTGTTGCCGGTGCCGAAATCCGGTATTCGTGTTCTGCTGAAAACCTTCCAGAAGGGGGCGCAAAAATCGTTTGCAATGGCGATTCTGTGGGAGTCGTCCATAACGGTACTGAAGGCGTAGATGGATTGGATGGGGCTGATTGTGAAGTTTATCAAACTGCGGATTCCTTGCAGATTGTAGTTACCTGTGGTATGGCTAAGACTGCGATATACTTAGGCTATACATCTTCTTCAAAAAAGGAATCCTCATCAAGTGTAGTTTCCTCTTCAAGCGAAATTTATTCTTCGAGCGAATTGTATTCATCAAGCGAGGAAAATATTTCAAGCGAACAAAGTTCGTCGAGTGAGGAAAT
>Ga0310786_10002362_pt1 | contig 28954 bp, 24 predicted proteins | sample AusTroGonzalo_MG_FD_203881 | JGI IMG/M metagenome (GOLD analysis project Ga0310786, IMG submission 203881) | Bovine rumen microbial communities from tropical cattle in Woodstock, Queensland, Australia - Gonzalo_03 (v2) (version 2) | ecosystem: Host-associated > Mammals > Digestive system >...
CTATAAGGATATGCAATATTATAGCCATGTAATTCACCTGGTAAGCCGGGTATCGGGAGAGTTGGACGATAATGCCGACCCTGTAAAGGCATTCATCGACACTTTCCCGGCCGGTACACTCAGCGGTGCACCCAAGGTACGTGCCATGCAGCTTATCAGCGAGTATGAGCCGCATAACCGCGGTGCCTACGGCGGATGCATCGGCTTTATAGGCTTTAACGGTGATTTGAACCAGGCCATCACCATTCGCACCTTTGTAAGCCGTAACGGCGAACTCTGGTTCCAGGCAGGCGGCGGTATAGTTGCCAAGAGCGACGTGGAGTATGAATTACAGGAGGTTAACAACAAGCTGGGCGCCCTGCGCAAGGCTATCATAATGGCAGAGAAACTATGATAAAGACCATAATAATAGATAATTACGACTCATTCACATACAACCTGAGCCACCTGCTCAAGGAGCTTGGGGCCGATGTTACCGTAGTGCGTAACGACAAGTTCAAGATAGAGGATCTGGAGCAGTATGACAAGATCGTGCTTTCACCGGGCCCCGGCATACCTAGCGAGGCAGGACTTATGCCTCAGGTTATCAAGGCCTATGCAGGACGCAAGCCCATCCTGGGCATCTGTCTGGGTCATCAGGCCATCGGCGAGGCATTCGGTGCCAAGCTGCTCAACATTGGCAATGTGGTTCACGGAGTGGCTACACCTGCACATCTGACAGCTGATGATTACATCTTCAAGGGACTGCCCGCAGACCTTGAGGTAGGGCGTTACCACTCATGGGTGGTCGATGACAGGGACCTTCCTGCATGTCTGGAGGTTACCGGCCGCAGCGATGACGGATACATCATGTCTATGCGCCATAAGGAGTATGACATTCGCGGCATTCAGTATCACCCCGAAAGCGTGCTTACCCCCGATGGTAAGGCAATCATCAACAACTGGTTAAATCATTAAAAAACAAGTATATTATGAAAGAGTATCTTTTGAAACTGATTGAGGGTGCCACATTCACTCAGGAAGAGGCACACACCATCATGCTGAACATCATCGACGGCAAGTACAACGATCAGCAGATTGCAGCCCTTCTGATGGCTATCCAGACCCGCGGCGTCACAGTAGACGAACTGCTTGGCCTGCGTCAGGGACTGCTGGAGACCGGCAAGCGCGTTGATTTTGATGATGAGAACACCCTGGACATTGTTGGTACAGGCGGTGACGGCAAGAACACCTTCAATATCAGCACATGCTCTGCATTCGTAATTGCAGGTGCAGGCTACAAGGTTACCAAGCACGGAAACGGCGGCAGCAGCAGCGTAAGCGGTGCCAGCAACGTACTTCAGGAGCACGGCGTAAAGTTTACCGACGATGTTGACAAACTGCGCCGTTCACTTGACGAGTGCGGCGTATGCTACTTCCACGCACCTCTGTTCGCATACGGTATGAAGTCTGTAGGCCCGACACGTAAGGCTTTAGGCGTTCCCACATGCTTCAACCTGCTGGGACCGCTCGTAAATCCCTGCCATCCCAAGAACTCACTGCACGGAACCGCCACACAGGCTCAGTTGCGCCTCTACGTGAACATTCACCAGCGCATAGGTGACAACTTCGGCGTAATTACCAGTTATGACGGTTATGACGAGATCTCACTGACCAGCGGATTCAAGTTCATGACCAACTTCTTTGAGAAGGTGTTCACTCCCAAGGATATGGGTCTGGACTACGTTTCACCGTCAGACATATTCGGCGGCAACACCACAGCCGATGCCAAGGCCATCTTTGACAATGTGCTGGAGGGTAAGGCTACCGAGGCCCAGAAGAGCGTTATCATTGCCAACGCTGCCTGCGGTATAGGTATCATGGACCGCAACATCAGCGTTGAGGACAGCGTTGCCGCAGCACGTGAGTCACTGGAGAGCGGCCGCGCCCTGGCAACATTCCGTAAATTCGTAGAAATCAATCAGTAATGCAAGACATACTGCAGGAAATAGTGGCCAATAAGAGGATTGAGGTGGAGCAGCAGAAACAGGTTGTTTCACCCCGAGACCTCTACGCCAGGGTGGAACGTCTTATGGCCGACGGCATCAATGCCCGCAGCATGAGCCGTTCTCTGGCCGACAGCCCCTATGGAATCATTGCCGAATTCAAGCGCAAGAGCCCCTCAAAAGGCTGGATCCATCAGGATGCCAGGCCCATGGATGTGGTGCCCGTGTATGCTGCCGGCGGTGCATCGGCCCTGAGCATTCTCACTGACAACAAGTACTTTGGCGGTACTCTGGACTTTATTCCGCAGGTTCGTGCATCGGTAGATATACCAATTCTGCGCAAGGAGTTCATTGTTGATGAGTATCAGCTGTTTGAGGCGCGTAATGCCGGAGCAGACGCTGTATTACTGATTGCTGCAGACCTGAGCAAGGAGGAGTGCCGTACCCTTACATGCACTGCGCACGACCTTAAGCTTGAGGTGCTGCTGGAGATGCACAGCGAGCAGGAACTTGACTATCTGGAGTGCAACCCCGATATGGCGGGCATTAACAACCGCAATCTGGGCACTTTCCACACTGATGTAGCCAACTCTTTCCGCCTGGCGGAGAAAATGGCTACAGAGGCCGTTAAAGTGAGCGAGAGCGGCATAAGCAATCCTGATACGGTACGCAGTCTGCGCGAGGCAGGTTTCCGCGGATTCCTTATGGGTGAGTGTTTTATGAAGGAACAGGATCCGGGCATGGCCCTGAAAAGATTCATTGAAGCGATATGATAATCAAGGTTTGTGGAATGCGTGAAGGCAGCAATATCAGGGAGGTTGAGAAACTGCATCCCGATATGATGGGTTTCATGTTCTGGAACGGAAGCAAGCGTTATGTGGCTGAGAAACCGGATTATCTGCCCAAACTGTACAGAGTAGGGGTTTTTGTCAATCCTACGCTGGAGGATGTGGTATCAAAAGTGAAGGAATACGGACTGAACCGCATACAGTTGCACGGTACGGAATCTGCCGAGTTCTGCCACAGTGTCTACAAGGCAACCGGACTGCTTGTGACAAAAGCCATCTCAATTGAAACTGAGAAGGATTTTGAGACCTGCAGCCAGTATGAGCAGGAGAAAGCCGTTGACATACTGCTGTTTGACACCAAGAGCAGCGGGTGGGGCGGCAGCGGCCAGGAGTTTGACTGGAGCCTGCTCAGCCGCTATACCGGTAACAAGCCGTTCATCCTGGCCGGTGGCATCGGCCCCGGAAGTGAGGAGCGCATAATGAGCATACGTCATCCCAGATTTCACGGCATTGACCTGAACAGCCGGTTCGAGTCTGAACCCGCACTTAAAGATATTTCCGAATTGAGTCTATTTATCAATAACATACGTAATTATGAACAGAATAAATAAATTGTTCGCCGATAAGAAAAACGGCATCCTGTCACTCTATTTCTGCGCCGGACACCCCACGCTTGACAGCACCGCGCAGATAATACGCACCCTTGAGAGCAAGGGAGTGGATATGATTGAAGTGGGAATCCCGTTCAGCGATCCCATGGCCGACGGCCCCGTAATCCAGGACGCCGCCACCAAGGCTTTGCGCAACGGAATGACGCTCAGACTGCTGTTTGAGCAGCTATCCGACATCCGTAGGGACGTAAAGATGCCGCTGGTGCTTATGGGTTACCTCAATCCCATCTACCAGTACGGATTCGATGCGTTCTTTAAAAAGTGCAGTGAAACCGGCATTGACGGCGTAATCATACCTGATCTGCCGTTCAACGACTACCTGAATCAGGTAAAACCCGTAGCCGATAAGTATGACGTGCGTATCATCATGCTCATTACACCAGAGACCAGCGATGAGCGTACACGCTTTATCGATGAGAATACTGACGGATTCATCTATATGGTAAGTTCCGCCGCCACAACAGGTGCACAGAAGGAGTTTGACCAGCGTAAGCAGGAGTACTTTAACCATGTGAACAACATGGGTCTTAAGCATCCCCGCATGATAGGATTCGGAATAAGCAACAGACAGACGCTTGAGAGCGCTCAGGCAAACGCCGCCGGCTGCATAATAGGCAGTAAGTTTGTACAGCTTTTGGAGCAGTTTGTCAACGCTGACGAGGCATTTGGTGCGCTGAAGGAGGCTCTGCAGAAATAAAAACGTTATTTCTTGTAAAAATTAGGCCTCAAAGCATACGGGTGTAGAAATAAAGCAGTATCTTTGCACCGCTTTAAGAGATTAAAGCACCACAAAAGGATGGTTCCGTAGCTTAACTGAATAGAGCATCTGACTACGGATCAGAAGGTTCCGAGTTTGAATCTCGGCGGAATCACCAAGAAAAAAAACAGACATCGAATGATGCCTGTTTTTTTCTTATGTATATGTTCCTGATCAGGACTTGAATTCAAATCCCTTATAGATCCTGTAAAGGAAGAGGAACTCAATCAGATAATATGCCATCTGAACGATACTCCAGAGGAAAGATGCTTCTTCACGTGATACCGTGATATACGCTACTATGGGGAGAGCAGCCAGTGCCAGAGTGATGTATTTCATGCCGCTCTTGTTCTCAGTGTTCTCGCTGAGCAGCAGATACATGACTGCAATAATGACAAAGCTCAGAAGTGAGAAAGCCTCAAATACAAATTCCACTCTGCTGTTGGGACACATTCCTATGAACTTCATGTTTACAGAACCTGCAAACAGGGATCTTGAAGTAACTGCAGCGATTGATGCAATAACACCTATGACAATGGCTATGATTCTGATAATCATGGCTGCCTTGCCTAACTTGACGGCTGTTACAATAGTCTCATTGCTCTGATAACTGTTCTTGAGGGCATCCAGGAAACGGAACCACAACAGGAAAAACGGAAGGTATGCAACGAACTGAATCATTGTCATGAAAAACACATGCCATTTGATTCCGTCAATCCTGATGGGAGCCAGGGTTCCCAATGAAAACAGTGCCATTGCCATGATCAACAGCGGTACAAACAAATTCACAAATGCCAGATCTTTGGCGCTATTTCTTAATTCTTCCATTGATTCAATAATTGGTTAAGGTTTATAAAAGGTTTATAGGTTTACTTGTAAAGGAAACGGCGGATTGACATCTTGGGAGTCTTCTCAAACGGAACCTCCTGAATCTCGACCTTGGCCAGCTGACTGTAAACGGGGAGCTGACGGTTTGAAGCCAGACGGATGTTCTCAGGAATGCCGTCCTTGGCCTCGTCATCCAGAAGAGCTTTGGCAATGGCCTGCTCGTCAAGATATACCAGGGCAACCAACTTGCCGCCGCGGTCAACTACGACTGACTCAACGACATAATCCTGATTGTTGACTACAGCCTCAATCTCCTCAGGATAGATGTTCTGGCCTGAAGGACCTAAGATCATGTTCTTGGAGCGTCCGCGGATGAATATGTTGCCCTCAGCGTCCATGATACCCAGGTCACCGGTCTTGAGCCATCCGTCCTCGGTAAAGGCATTGGCAGTAGCCTCGGGGTTATTGTAGTAGCCGATGGTGATGTTCTCGCCACGGGCCTGAATCTCACCTACAGTGTGCTGGGGATCATCGGAATCAATACGTACCTCAGCCACATCCACGGGTTTGCCGCATGAACCGGGCACATACTTGGTCCAGTGCTCATAGGCCAGGAGAGGGCAGGCCTCGGTCATTCCGTAACCTACCAGATAGGGGAACTTGATCTTCTTGAAGATGCGCTCAACCTCAGGATTGAGGGCAGCGCCACCCATGATAAACTCCTCACAGTTACCGCCGAACGCAGCTACCAATCCATCCTTTATCTTCTTGTAGATGATACTGTTAAGGATGGGAATATGAAGTGCGAACTTGATTGCGGGTTTGTCAATCATGGGCTTGATCTTGGACTTGTATATCTTCTCCATAACCAGAGGAACGGTAATGAGCAAATAGGGCTTTACATCGGCAAAAGCCTTCATGAGGGCAGCCGGTGTGGGAGCCTTGCCCAGCCAGTAAATTGACGTACCGTTACAGAGCGGATAGAGGAACTCAATTACAAGGCCGTACATATGGGCCATGGGCAGCATGGAGACCATCTTGTCACCTGCAGGCACATTGCGCTGGCTGAAGTCTACGTTAGCCGAGAAGTTACGGTAGGTGAGCATTACGCCCTTGGGATCACCTGTAGAGCCAGATGTGTAGTTTATTGTGGAGAGGTTGTCCCAGTTATCGGTGGGGAAAACGACATCGTCCGGACCGAATCCGTTGGGATACTTCTTGTCGAACAGTTCATCCAGATGATCAAAGGCATACTGTATCTTCTCATCGTTGCAGTAGAGCAACTGGAGGGTATTGACATCAAATACGGCGCGGACCTGAGGCATTGTTTCAGGATTCATCTTGGACCATTTCTCTGTATCGGTAAACAGGGCGATACTTCCGGAATGGTTTACCAGTCCCATTACACTGTCGGGCTTGAAATCGGCCAGGATAGGTACTATTACGGTCTCGTATGTATTGACGGCCAGATAGGAGAAGCCCCAACGGGCGCCGTTCTGGGCGCAAAGAGCTATGCGTTCACCCTTCTTGATTCCGGCATATTCAAATACTATATGAAAACGTGCTATGGAACGTGCCATCTGGGCGTATGTGAATGATTCACCGCCTATATTGTTCAATGCGGGTTTGTCCCAAAACTTGCGTGTTGCGGCCTGAAGTCTCTCAAGATAATGTGGATATTTGTCCATATTGTCAGTTAGTTATGTTGCATTAGTTAATATTCCAGGAACCATTCGTTAGGCATCAGAATACCCATTGTCAGTCCGAACATTGAAGCGTTGTTGCTGGATGTTGACAGGTCGACGAATGCGTTGAGCGATATTTTCTGGTACTGTGCCACAAAGTTGATTTCACCCATTACCTGCGTACCGGTAAGAGCCTTTCCGTATGAAGCCCCTCCATCAACGTTTATTATGGGACGGGTAGGCTGGAATACATAGATCTCGGAGCGCAAATGGAAAATGCTGTTGATGATCCATATCGGTTTTATTCCGGCAGCAAAGTATGAATTGGCTGAAAAGTCTGGGTCAAACACGAACTTACTGTTGGGTGTAGGACGGAAATTGCCGGCCTGCATCACTGACGCCTGATAGTTGCTCGAGAAGTTTCGTGATGAATAATAGGCCTCAAACAGCGTTCCCAATGTGAAATGCGGAGTGAAGTTTATGTAGTGTTCCAGATTTGCCGATATCTGCAGCCATGAACGGTCAACCGAGTGATAATCAGGAGTGTAGATATTCTTAGGTCTGAACAGGTCATTCTCAGTGCCTATGAATGCACGTATGGTCTCGGATTTACCGCTTGTGGGGTACTGGACGGTATTCAGCGTATTTCCGGTAAACATGATGGAACCTCCGAATATGTTGTGGCGGTTGCAATCATATTTGAAGAACCTGAAATTGATGTCATTGTCCTGTGTGTAATAGTCCTTGTGATGGGCTGCGCCTATTGAAAAGACTGCCTTGTAGTTGTTCAGGAACGGACGTGACATCTTGACCTTACCAAAGAACTCGATGGTCTTGTTTACAGCAGGGTTGAACTTATCGGAAGAGAAGATGAACGCTCCGGAACGGAAGTAGTTCATATTGTTGTATCCCACCTGAATAGCAAGCGACATCGGGATGTCAATGGCCATGTCGATACGTGTGGTCAACTGTGCGTTGTTGTATGATCTTCCAAACTGTCCCTCAAGCAGATATGACTCGGAAACCTCGCCGATATGGCTATATGACACCGAACCGTACAACTGGCTGGATACTGATGTAGACAGTCCGCCGCCGAAACCGAAGGTGGGGTGGTCGTCAAGCTTGACATTAAGGTTCAGGGTAAAGGTGGAATCCTGTTCCGAGAAGTCTGTGGTTGGGATAATCTCGCTTATTGCGTCATCCGAAAGAAGCTTGAAGTAGCCGGACTTGAAATCCTGATATGAGAAATCACGGTCATTGGCGTTGAGTTCCCTCCTTATGTAGCGCTGCTGTGCCTGATTGACGCCATTGATGCTGATGTCGCTGAACTGAAGTTCGGGAATACGCTCCTTGAACTGTTCACGCTTGGCCTGGACATCGGACGAATCCCTGCGGGCCGATGTCCGCGCCTTGATGGAATCCATCAGAAGCATAGTGTTGCGGTATCCCAGGGCCGAAACCTCGTCAATGAGATGGAAATCCAGAAGTCCCACGCTTGTAAGGTCAAACTCAACCTTTACGCCAAGACTGGGATCCAGGCTATAATCACTCTTCTGGATGATCATACTGATTATCTGGCCCATGATGTCAAAATCATCGGGAATCTCTATCTCGGGTTCGCCGGGGGCAACAGCCACAACGCTTCCTATGATGAAGTCGGGGTGGAAATCATTGACCATGACATCGACAGGGAAATTATCGTAAATACCTCCGTCATAGGCGATTATGGAGTCAATCCTGATGGGACGGAACACAAACGGGAACGACATTGAAGCACGTACGGCATCACCAAGGACACCCTTGGACAGTACGATTGAGTTTTTGTTGAACACATCCGATGCAACCGCCCTGAATGGCACGAACAGATTGTCGAAATTATTGCCGCAGGCGGCCGATGCACCCGAGAATATGTCCAGGAATGCCAGATTCATCTGCAACGGGTCCACGAGACTGTTGATTGTAGGACGGATCAGTGTCATGGAGTCCTTGATAGCCACCTGGGCCGATATGATTGAGGGGGTAGGCGGTTTCTGTTTGAAATAGAACTGATAATTCATATCCCTGATACCCATATACCAGTTCTTGAAGTCATCAGAGCTGATAAGCGTCTGCATCTCGTCGGGCGAGTATCCCATGGCGTAAAGGGAGCCTATGACGGCACCCATGGAGGTTCCTGCAATGTAGTCAATAGGGATTCCGTTCTCCTCGAGGGCACGTATTACGCCTATATGTGCCATGCCTTTTGCACCGCCACCGCTAAGTACAAGTCCTACTTTCTGTGCACTGAGTGGTGTACAGAAGGCCAACAGAATGGCAATCAGTGTAATATAAGCCCTTTTGATCATGACTGACGACCTCTTTTGCAAATATATGTAAAAAAAAGGCACTGATGTACTCTCAGTGCCCTTTTTAATATAAAAAGTAACTTATCAGATAAGATCGACGCTACGGCGTATGAATGCGGCCAGAGCTTCACCCTTAAGCATGCCGTTCTGCAACAGTGCCAGGTCTATGAGTTCATGGACTATCTTATTGCTTGCTGCATACTCGGTATAAATGCTTGATATTGTGTTCTCTGACTCGGATATCTTAGAGTTGATATCCTCCATCTCGTCCTTCTCGGCCTGAGGTACATCCTCGTCCTTTTTGCCTTCGCGTGCCTTGCGGAGTTCGGACTGACGATCCTTGAGGGAGTTGAGTTTGTCATCCTCGGGCTTAATCTTGGCGTCACATGCTGCACCGGCCTCTTCAAGTACCTTCTTGATCAGTTTGTGGTCCTTGTTAAGGATAACAGTGTACATATCGGGCATATCACCGTAGAAATTCATTCCGGGCTGTATGGCGGCCATATCCTTCATACGGCGCATATACTCGCTACAGGTTACCATGACGGGCAGTGAAGACTCGCCGAGTGACTGTGCGTCGACATGGAAATCGGCCTTCTCGATCTTGGGCATCTGGCTGCTGAATACCTTGGTAAGCATACGCAGCTGGCCTGCAGGCAGATCCACGTTCTTTACGTCATCCTTGGCAATCAGATTGTCGATGGAATCGCTGTCAACTCTCTGGAAACGGCTATCATTGCCGAACTTCTGCTCAAGCATGCCGATTACAGGTACATCCAGCTGATTGTCCATGAGCAGGACGCTGTAGCCCTTGTTCTTGGCTGCCTCAATGTATCCGTACTGCTCCTCACGGTTGGTGGCGTACAGATAGATCAGGTTCTTGTTCTTATCGGTCTGGTTAGCCTCGATGAGCTTCTTGTACTCATCGAAAGTAAAATACTTGCCGTCAGTATCCTTAAAGAGGGCGACCTTCTCCATCTTGCCGTAGAAATCCTCCTCGGTAAGCATTCCGTAGTTGATGAACAGCTTGACATCGTCCCATTTCTGCTCAAATTCCTTGCGGTCGTTCTTGAAGATCGAGCTCAGACGGTCTGCAACCTTCTTGGTGATGTAACCGGATATTTTCTTGACGTTGGAATCACTCTGCAGGTATGAACGGGATACGTTCAGAGGAATATCGGGTGAGTCAATCACACCGTGCAGCAGGGTGAGGAAGTCCGGAACGATACCCTCGACCGAATCGGTAACAAAAACCTGATTGCAGTAGAGCTGTATGCGGTTCTTCTGGAGGTCAAGGTTGGTCTTGATCTTGGGGAAGTACAGTATTCCGGTAAGATGGAACGGGAAATCAACGTTCAGATGTATCCAGAACAGGGGTTCATCCTGCATGGGATAGAGCTCGCGGTAGAAGTTCTTGTAATCCTCATCCTTAAGCTCGCTCGGAGCCTTGGTCCAGAGAGGCTCGACATTGTTGATGATATTGTCTTCGGCGGTTTCAACCTCCTTGCCGTCTTTCCATTCCTTTTTCTTGCCGCAGGCAATCTGTACGGGCAGGAAACGGCAGTATTTTTTGAGAAGGCCCTGAATCGTGGTCTCCTGCAGATACTCCTTGCTGTCATCGTCCAGATAGAGGATAATATCGGTACCGCGGTCGGCCTTATCGGCATCTGACAGTTCGAATTCGGGTGAACCGTCACAGCTCCATTTTACTGCCTGGGCACCTTCCTGGTATGATTTGGTGATTATCTCAACCTTCTTTGAAACCATGAATGCCGAGTAGAAACCAAGTCCGAAATGACCGATGATGGCGTTCGCGTCGTTCTTGTATTTCTCAAGGAAGTCATTGGCGCCTGAGAAGGCTATCTGGTTGATATACTTGTCAATCTCGGCAGCGGTCATACCTATACCGCGGTCGCTTACGGTGATGCTGTCCTTTCCGACGGTTACATGCACCGTAAGGTCGCCCATTTCGCCCTTGAAATCGCCTTTAGAGGCAAGTGTCTTGAGCTTCTGGGTGGCATCAACTGCATTTGATACTATCTCGCGGAGGAATATCTCGCGGTCACTGTACAGGAACTGTTTGATAATGGGGAAGATGTTCTCGGTCGTTACCCCAATTGTACCTTTCTGCATAACTTATATAGTTTTTTGATTATTTCCTGCACGGTATAATACAACAAAAATGCCAGACGGGTATCCGACTGACATTTTGGCTGAACAGAGGTCTCTCTGTGACTCTCTGTCAAATTATTCAGCCCCTACAGTGACTGTAAGGTCTGTTTTATCGGGATATGCATCAACCGTAAGACGGGAACCTGCGGGGCATTCTCCGTCAATCATTACCTCGGCCAGCTTGTCCTCGACATATGTCTGGATGGCACGTTTAAGAGGACGGGCGCCGTATTCGCGGCTGTAGCCCTTGTCGGCCAGGAATTCTTTGGCTGTATCAGTCACGGACAGAGTATAGCCCATGCCTTCCAGGCGTGACGTAAGCTGTGCGAGCTCGATGCCTACGATACGTCCTACGGCCTCGCGATCCAGCTGGTTGAAGGTTATGATCTCGTCTATACGGTTAATGAACTCGGGCGCGAACGACTTGTTCAGGGCCTTGCGGATAATATCCTGACGGGCAAGGTCGGTTCCGGCATCGGTGGTGCCGAATCCTATACCGCGTCCGTACTCCTGAATCTGGCGTGAGCCCAGGTTCGAGGTCATTATTATAATGGTGTTGCGGAAATCGACGGTACGGCTCTCGCTGTCTGTAAGACGTCCTTCATCCATAACCTGAAGAAGAATGTTGAATACGTCCTGATGAGCCTTCTCAATCTCGTCCAGAAGGATGATGGAGTAGGGCTTGCGGCGTACTTTCTCGGTCAGTTGGCCTCCGTCCTCATAACCTACGTATCCGGGAGGCGCTCCTACCAGACGTGATACGGCGAATTTTTCCATGAACTCGCTCATATCAACGCGAATCAGGGCGTCGGTAGTTCCGAACATCTGCTCGGCCAGTTCTTTTGCAAGCAGGGTCTTACCAACGCCGGTGGGGCCGAGGAAGAGGAACGATCCTATAGGCTTGTTGGGATTTTTTAATCCTACGCGACTGCGGCGGATGGCTCTTGCAAGCAGGTCGATTGCCGAATCCTGAGCGATTACCTTTGACTTGAGGGCAGGGGCCAGACCTTTCAGACGCTCACCCTCCTCACGGGCGATCTTCTGTACGGGGACACCGCTCATCATTGAAACGACGGTGGCTATACTCTCTTCGTCGACAGTCTCGCGATGACTCTTAAGAGTCTGCTCCCAATCCTTGCGCATCTGCTCAAGTTCTCCTTCAAGAACCTTCTCCTGATCGCGAAAACGGGCAGCCAGCTCAAAGTCCTGACGGGCTACGGCATCGTTCTTGCCTTCACGCGTAAAGTCTATCTGATGCTCCTTGTCCTCAATCTCCTTGGGAACGGAAAGATTGGACAAGTGTGTGCGTGAGCCGGCTTCGTCCATGACATCGATTGCCTTGTCGGGGAACGAACGGTCGGTTATGTAACGCTGTGCAAGGGTGACGCATGCCTTGAGGGCGTCGTCGGTATAGGTTACGTTGTGGTGATCTTCGTAACGGTCCTTGATGTTCTCCAGGATCTGGAGGGTCTCATCGGATGTGGTGGGTTCAACCAGTATCTTCTGAAAACGGCGTTCCAGGGCTCCGTCCTTCTCAATCGATTTGCGGTACTCGTCGACTGTGGTGGCGCCGATGCACTGCACTTCGCCGCGGGATAGGGCGGGCTTGAGCATGTTGGCGGCATCCATGGAGCCGGGAGCAGAACCTGCACCTATGATAGTGTGAACCTCGTCGATGAACAGAATTATGTCAGGATTTTTCTTGAGTTCCTGAATGATTGAACGAAGTCTTTCCTCAAACTGTCCGCGGTATTTGGTGCCGGCTACGACAGCTGCCATATCGAGTGCGAGTATGCGTTTGCCGAACAGCATTCGGGATACCTTGCGCTTTACTATACGCTGCGAAAGACCCTCTACGATGGCCGATTTGCCAACGCCGGGTTCACCAATAAGGATGGGGTTGTTCTTCTTGCGGCGGGTAAGGATCTGCGCCAGGCGCTCAATTTCCTTTTCACGACCTACTACAGGGTCCAGCTTGCCGTCCATGGCAGCCTGTGTCATGTCGGTGCTGAATGTGTCCAGGACAGGTGTATTGCTGCCCGATTTGGACGCTGTGGCGGTCCTGGAGGGTTTCTGCTTTGCGGGCTCGGACGGTGAAAGATCCTCTTCGTCGTCATCCTCGTCGCTGTCAAGTCCCATGCCCATTTTTATGTCCGTACGGCTACCGTTAAGCTGCTCAAGGAGGCTGCGGTAATCGACATTATACTCTGACAGTATGTTGGCTGTCGAACTGGATCTGTCGCGTGCAATTGCAAGCAGCAGATGTTCGGCATCGACTTCTTCCTTTTTCTGGAGTCTGGCCTCGAGCATGCTGATCTTGAGCAGGCGTGTCACTGCAACCGACAGGGCGATTTTCTCAATCGGAACCTTATCGGCCGGGGTGTCCTGCGAAGTCTGGTCGGATTCAAGGCGCATGCGCAGTTCAGACAGGTCAACACCCATTTCGGAGAGCATCCGGACGGCATTGTTCTGCCCGTCACGGAGCATACCCAGCAGCAGGTGATTGGTTGTCACCTCGGCGTGCATGAGACGCTCAGCCTCCTCCTTGGAGAGTGATATTATGGTATTCAGTTTATCTGACAGTCTGTATTCCATCATATTCATTATTTGTGGGGCCACAAGCCCGATGTAATGCAAAGATAATCGGTTTCCGGCCGGTTTCTACCTGTTTTTCCAATAAGATATCAACAAATCACATGCCACTTGTCAAGTTATGCCATAAAGTCCGAACAGGGAGTACTAAAACTTATTAACACCTTATTAAAAATACGCGCGTAAAGTTGCTTATAAAGTATTTTTGAAGTACTTTTGAATGCTTTACGGCGGTAGGCTGTAAAGGTATTGTAACAGACATAAAAAACAAGACAAAATTGGAAAACCAGGACAGAATTATCAGGGTGAACATTGAGGAGGAGATGAAGTCCTCTTACATTGATTATTCAATGTCAGTTATCGTAGCCAGAGCTCTTCCGGATGCGCGTGACGGCCTCAAGCCGGTTCACCGCCGTATCCTTTACAGTATGATGCGTGACGGTAACACATCGGACAAGGGCTATCGCAAATCGGCCCGTACAGTAGGTGATGTGCTCGGACACTTCCATCCTCATGGTGATTCATCAGTATATGGTGCTCTTGTGCGTCTGGCACAGGACTGGATAATGCGCTATCCGCTCGTTGACGGCCAGGGTAACTTCGGTTCCATTGACGGTGACAGCCCCGCTGCCATGCGTTATACCGAGGTCCGTCTGCGCAAGATGGGTGAGGAGATGATGCAGGATATCAACAAGAACACCGTTGACTTTGTTCCCAACTATGACAACAAGGAGGAGGAGCCTACGGTTCTTCCCGCAACCATCCCCAATCTGCTTGTTAACGGTTCATCCGGTATCGCAGTAGGTATGGCTACCAATATGCCGCCTCACAACCTGACAGAGGTCCTGAACGGCTGCATGGCGATGGTTGACAATCCCGATATCACCGTTGACGAACTGATGCAGTTCATCAAGGCTCCTGATTTCCCGACCGGTGCATACATCTACGGCATCAGCGGCGTACGTGAGGCTTACGAGACCGGACGCGGCCGTGTCATCATGCGTGCCAAGACAGAGATCGAGGCCGGCGAGCAGCACGACAAGATCGTCGTAACCGAGATTCCTTACGGCGTAAACAAGGCAGAACTCATCAAGTTCATCGCAGAACTTGTTACAGATAAGAAGATTGAGGGTATCAGCAACGTAAATGACGAGTCTGACCGCGAGGGTATGCGTATCGTCATTGACGTAAAGCGTGACGCCAACGCAGGTGTTGTCCTGAACAAGCTGTTCAAGATGACCGCGCTGCAGACATCATTCGGCGTAAACAACATCGCCCTGGTAAAGGGACGCCCCAAATGTCTGAACCTGCGTGACCTTATCAAGTGCTTCATTGATCACCGTCACGAGGTTGTAATACGTCGTACCAAGTTCGACCTTGAGGAGGCTAAGAAACGCGCTCACATACTGGAGGGTCTGATTATTGCTTCCGATAACATTGACGAGGTAATTCAGATCATCAAGAAGGCCAAGACTCCGAACGAGGCTATCCAGAACCTTATGGACCGTTTCGGACTGGACGAAATCCAGGCCAAGGCCATCGTGGATATGCGTCTGCGCCAGCTTACCGGACTTATGCAGGATCAGCTGCATGAGGAGTACAATGAGGTTATGGCACGCATCGAGGAACTCCAGAACATTCTGGACGATCCTGAAAAGTGCAAGCAGGTCATCAAGGATGAGATGCAGGCCATCATTGACAAATACGGTGACGAGCGCAAGACAGAGATCGTTTATGCAAGCGAGGAGTTCAATCCCGAGGACTTCTATGCCGATGAGCCCATGATCATCACTATGTCACATCTGGGCTATATCAAGCGTACCGCTCTTACAGAGTACCGTCTGCAGGGCAGGGGTGGAGTTGGCTCACGCGGCTCCGATAAGCGCGACGAGGACTTCATAGAGCACATATTCACCGCAACCACACACAACTACATACTGTTCTTTACACAGAAGGGACGTTGCTACTGGCTCAAGGTATATGACATTCCGGAGGGCGGCAAGACATCAAAGGGCCGTGCAATCCAGAATATGCTCAACATCGAGCCTGATGACGCCGTAAACGCTTACATAGCTATCAAGAACCTGGGTGACGTAGAGTTCACATCGAACCATTACCTGGTATTCTGCACGCAGAACGGCGTAATCAAGAAGACAATCCTGCAGGATTACTCACGTCCGCGCCAGAACGGTATCAACGCCATCAACCTGAATGAGGGCGACAAGGTAATCAATGTTCTGCTCACCGACGGAAACAAGGAGATCATCATAGCCAACCGCAACGGCCGCGCCATCCGCTTCAATGAGAGCACGGTACGTTCAATGGGACGTACATCGACCGGTGTACGCGGCATGACACTTGATGAGGACGGTGAGGATCAGGTAGTAGGCATGATAGCTGTCGACGAGCAACCTGAGGAGACCATCATGGTTGTTTCGGAGCAGGGCTACGGCAAGCGTTCCGAGATTGAGGATTACCGCAAGACCAACCGTGGCGGAAAGGGCGTAAAGACTCTGAATATTACGGACAAGACAGGCAAACTGGTTTCAATTCAGGCAGTTACCGATGATAATGACTTGGTAATCATCAACAAGTCAGGTATCACACTGCGCGTAAGCGTTGCCGATTTCCGCGTGATGGGACGTGCTACTCAGGGTGTAAGGCTCATTAATCTTGAGAAACGTAACGACCAGATAGGTTCGATATGCAAGGTTGACAGCGAACCGGTTGATGAGGAATTGCCAACTGAGGGTGGGGAGGAAACCGCTCCTGAGACCGCTCCTGAGGCACCTGTAACCGAGTGACTTTAACAAGATGAAACAAATAATATATTAATAATGTAAAACCTATTAAACTTTACTCAACATGAAGAAGCTTATCTTTGTTTTGATTGCAGCTCTGGGTGTGTCATGCACATCATATGCCCAGATGACTGAGAAAGAGCTCAAGAAGGCCACCAAAGCCGCCCAGAAGGAGGTTAAGGAGGCTAAGAACGAATTTGAAAGAGATGACGTTCAGGACAAGAGAGGTGCAAAACGTCTCATTGACAATGCTATGAAGAATCAGCTCAACCAGGATTGGGACCAGACATGGCTTGTTGCCGCCGATATTTATCAGGACTTCTATTACAAAGAGAATACCAAGTCTTATACTCAGCCTTATGATACCGTTGGTATGTATAAGCTGCTCACAGACTGGTACCGCTTTGCTTTGAAGGCCGATTCTCTGGAGCAGATTCCCAACGCCAAGGGCAAGACCTCCGATGAGGCCAGAAAGAAGCACTCAGGCGAGATGCACAGAACTATGGGTGACCTGATTCGCGGTGGTATCTTCTATTTCAACGACCATCAGGACTATCAGAAGTCTTATGAGCTGTTTGACACATACTTCAAGATTGCAAATCATCCTATGCTCCAGGCTTGGGTAGAGGACGATTCAATCATGCGTAATAATACTCCCATCTACTCATATTATCCTGCTCTTGCAGCTTACAACCTTGAGAACTGGGAGAATGTTCTGAAGTATGCATCTGTTGCAACAGCCGACGAGGAGGTAGGAGAGACCGCTACAGAGATGGTGTGCGACGCTTACGGAAACCTTCAGGATACTGTAAAGTGGCTGGAGACTCTTAAGGTTGGACTCGTAAAGTATCCGACACAGCAGTACTACTATGGTAAGTTGCTCAACTATTACAACCTTAAGGGTGATATGGGAGAACTTGAGAGCTTCGTTAAGGAGATGGTCGAGATAGATCCCGAGAAGGCTTACAACTACTATGTACTGGGTTATGTAGCTCAGCAGAGCAAGAATTATGATGCAGCTATCGAGCAGTATGAGAAAGCTATCGAGAAGGATGAGAGACTCTCAGACGCTTATTTCAACCTTGGTCTTTGCATCATGTTCCAGGCTTCGGAGTACATGGATTCAAAGAGCAACCTTGATTACCGTTCAAAGGCTTACAAGGATGCCATCAAGGAGCAGAAGAACTACTACAAGAAGGCTCTGCCGTACTTCATCAAGTATCGTGAGCTTGAGGCAACCGCTACCGACAAGTGGGCAATTCCTCTGCAGACAATCTACTATCAGCTGGATATGTCAAAGGAACTCAACGAGGTTGAGGCTCGCATGAAGGAGAAAGGAATGCTCTGATTCAATCAAGAATTAATAATAAGAAAGGCTCCACAAATTGTGGGGCCTTTTCTTGTTTCTTGTTATTTCCCGACAGTGGGGTGTGCTTCAATATTTGCTATTTAACATAATAGTTATTATGCAAATTTTACTTCTTGCTTTCTGCAATGATTTCAAGTGCTCTGTCAAGAACTGTCGTATCATCCAGGACAACGCATCCGCCGTTTGGACCCGGCTCTATATGGAAACCTACTGCTGAACCTTGCTTGTAGTCTGTACCTCCAAAGAAGTTTCTCACTGTCTCTACATCAAGATTCAGCTCGTCAGCAATTCTGTGAATACTGCCCTCCGGAAGTTGCGCCTTGATCTGGCGCAGTTCATTGAATGTGATTAATCTGGTCATAAGCGTAAAAATTAGGTAGTTTATCAAATCTAGTTTCAAATATTGAAATCTCACGCAATTCCCTGTGTTATACAGGAACCTATAAGTATTACCGCATAAGTACCGAACATCACGCACATGAAAGCAAACACGTCACTGCGCATGAATCCTGTCCGTGTGTACAGGATACTTGAATCATGAACGTTGCGACGGCTGCTATCCTTACGTGTGATCAGGTAATATATCCAGTATATAAAACTGCCGATAATACTGCCTACGATGGCCCCTACAAGAATATCTCCTGCAAAGTGTACACCTAAGTATGTCCTTATCAGCGAGTTGATTATAGCCCAAATTCCGACTGAAAGACTGAACCAGCGGTCTCTTACCAGCCACATAAACAGAGATGCCAGACCGAACGAATTGGCGGCATGTCCCGAGAAGAACCCGTAAAGTCCTCCACGATAGCCATTTACGGTATCCACCATATTTAATATATAGGGATCACGTGTGGGTCTGAGCCTATGGAAAAGCGGCTTGCAGACCGATGATGACAGCTGGTCACACAGCAATACGGTGACAGCTACCATTATCAGCACAAGCAGCAACTTTTTAGGATTTATATTTCTGATTATCAATAAGATAGCAAACAAAGCGAGCGGAATCCATACTATGAATGAGGTATATAAATTGGCCACACCATCCCAGAACAGGGATTCGCTGCCATTAATTGACAGCGTGGCCAATCTGTCTGTCTCTATGAGACCCTGTAACTCAGTCATTCATATTCCGATTAAATGATTTCCATAACATTTACCGGTATCCAACCTGTATTTCCGTCCTCTAGTCTTATCTCAACCCACTCTTTCATGGAAGAATCAAGAATCTTAACCTTACGTCCTTCATGAATAATGAACAAGTCTGTACCGGCGCTGGTGGGTGTACTCTTGACCGTAACACTCGGTGACATGATGATTGCGGTGTCACGCTCCTTGAGATTTCCCATCTGCGTTGTAGCGAAGATAAAAGATAAAATGGACAAAAGCAAGAAAAAGACGCTAAAAGAAAAAGATATTTTTCGGATACCTGTTTTCTTGGAGAACAGCAATACTCCTACGAGTAAAATAGTCAATGCGAACAATATTACAGTCAGAACGGCCCATCCGTTGACATCAAGAACTGCCAGGAGTTTCTTGAACCAGACGGTGATAAATAGCTGATTTACAGGACTTACCTTATCGACTGTTTTAGTGCGTGCAAGCTCCAGATTAAATCTTACGTCAGGATCTGAAGGGTCTATCAGATATGCACGCTCGTAGTAAAGGATGGCCTTTGCTATCTCGTCACGTTTGAGCCAGCAGTTACCCAGATTCATGTACAGTGTGGCATTAACGCCCTGATTCTCAATAATCCACTCGTAATTACTGATGGCGGTAAGGTAATCACCTTGTATATATGCGCTATCAGCCTCTGCCAATGTGGGAACGGCGTCGATCTTAGTCGAATCTGTCACCAGACTGGTCATTCCATTGTTTTCCTGGGCTATAGCCAGTACCGGAACCAATGCCAATATTAGAGCAAATATCTTTTTCATAACGTTGTCATTTAATTGTGTTCTCAATCTGGCTGATTACAGCTGCAGCCTGCTCATAAATACGGTCCATACGTCCCGTATCATCACCTGGAGCATAACGGGCGAACTCGCAGTCATCCAACAATGCAATTACCTGTTTCACGGGCTCATCGGCCACCTTGCGGCGTTTAAGTTCAGCCTCAATGTTCTCCTTGGAGAGTTCTGCGACAGGAATTGAGAGTTTGTCGCCGAAATAGCCCTGAAGAGCACGCATCATCTCGTCATAGAACTGGTCCTTGCGGTTTTCCTTCATCAGCTTACGTGCCACCTTAAGGCGCTTGGTGGCTACAGAACTGGCCTTTCCGGCACGTACCTTGGCCATATTGGCGTTATCGGCCACGCGCTTTCTGGATATGGCTACGACGGTTATCAGGATTACAAGCGGCAATGCAAGGCAGAGCCAGAACAGCAGTGAACCAAAGAACTGTGAACTGTCAGACTTGAGTCTGGCCGGTGTGGAGTGGAAACGTACATCCTGGCCTACATACTTGAGATCCTCCTTGTTTACGTACGATACCGATCCCTGGGACTCGCCTCCACCCTGCCCTTTGGCAACGTTCAGCGTGTATTCATCGGTCTTTACGGTCTTGTATGCACCGCTCTTGGGATCAAAATACTGGAACTCTAGCGCAGGTATTGTGTACTGTCCTGCATGACGCGGAATTATCAGATACTCATATACCTTATTGCCGGTCTGACGGCCTCCCTTGATGGTGTACTTGTTGTCAATCTTGGGGTCATAGATGTCAAAATCCTGCGGGAACTTCATCTCCGGGGTCTTGACGAGTTTCAGGTTACCGGTACCTGACAGGATCACTCTTACCGTAACGGCGTCGTTGGCGGTCACATCGGTGCTGCTTATGGTAGAGCTGATGCTGAATTCACCTACTCCGCCGTAGAATGAGCTTGTCTTGCCCTGAGGAAGGGGTTTGACATTGATCTTTATGGGACGGGTAGTAAGATCTTTCTTTACCTCGACATACCTTGTGGAGTTGAAGAACATGTCAAATATATCACCGCCACCGTTGTCTACACGTTGTGCTATGGTGCCTTCGAACGGGGTTGCAGGTATCTCCAGCTCACCGGAATGCTGCGGGAAGAGCACATACTGGCTCCATACCATTGTCTGGTAGTTGCGGCCGTTGTAATGCTCCAGATTGAACTCCTTGTTTGAAGGAAGCTCCACCTCCTGGACATGGCAGTTCTTGAGGTCGGGCATCTTGTTGCTCATGGTCTGCAGGTCAACTGACGGCAGCTTGTAGATCTTGAATGTGAGCAGAAGAGCCTCCTGCTCGTAAACCGTTGTCTTATCGACTGTTGCAAGCATGAACAAGTCATCGGCACCTACTGTCTGAGAACCCTGTCCGGATGACTGTCGGCCGGCATTCTGGCTGTTCCCCTGCCCTTGTCCACTCTGGGCTTGCGAAGCCTGATCGGGTGGTAGGACGTTTATTGTCAGTTTGTTGGATGTGATCTGTTTTCCTCCGGCCTTTATAGTGGCACCGTCCAACTGGATCTCACCCTCATCGTATGCAACGGCAGTGAAAGTATAAGTGATGGTTGTACTGTTCTCAACCTTACCGTTTATGATTGTGGTACTGGATGATGTCGAAGTGGCGGGACCGGTAAGAATCTGTATGTTCTTCATATCCGGGGCGCGGAACTCCTTGGCATCACGGGTGTTGACCTTGTATGTGATTCTGAAACGTTCACCTGACACAACGGCTTTAGGGGCCTGAGCGGTAAATGTCACGTCCTGGGCAATAGCTGTTACTCCGGTCAGCATTATCAGCATGACCGAAAGTAAAAGTCCTTTTGTCTTGTTGAGTATATTCATAATTACCAATCTTTTTCCAACGGTTTCTTGGGCTGAGCCTTCATAAGCTGTTCCTGAACACGCTCCTGAACATCTTTCTCATCCTCCATAGCAGCCTGCAGAATCTGCTCGGCATTCTCCTGGGACATATCCTGCTGCTGCTCCTGTTCCTGCTGTTGCTGTTCCTGCTCCTGCTGCTGTTGATCCTGTTGCTGTTGTTCCTCTTGCTGCTGTTCCTGCTCCTGTTGCTGCTCCTGCTGTTGTTGCTGTTGCTGCTGCTGATCCTGGAGCATGCGCTGTGCCAGAATCATGTTGTAACGGGTCTCATCATCCTGAGGATTGTTGCGCAGGGCCTGCTTGTAGGCCTCGACAGCCTTGTCATACTGCTCGCACATGTGATATACCACACCTGTATTGTGATAGGTCTTGGCAAGGTCCAGTTTACACTGTTCAAGTTCTTTCTTTGAAGCTGACGGATTGTCCATCAGTTCTTTCTTCTTGCCCTCAAGGATGTTGGACATCTTGCGGTACTGCTCAACGGCCTCATTGGGTTTCTGCTGAGCGGTATAGGCATTTCCAAGATTGTAGTATCCCTCGTTGAGCTCGGGATTCATATCCAAGGCCTTCAGATAGTTCTCCTCGGCCTTTATGAACAGGCTGTCCTGAAACATACGGTTGCCCTTGCGCACGAACGAACGGTCCGAGCGCTGTGCATAAGCACCGGCAAAGGATGCTGTCAGGATGCAGAACAACAATATCTTTTTCATTTCACTTTCTCTCCTCATCGGTTTTGAACAGACTGAAATTCCTGAGTCTGGGGTTACGGCTCTCGCAGATGAATATTTCAAAGAGCAGTACGATCAGGATCATCCAGGCTATGATAGCGAACTGTTCGTCATATTCGGTATAGACGGTCGACTCGACATCGGCCTTGGCCAACTTGTCAATCTCTTTCTGCAGCGCTTTCTCGGCCGCATTCGAGTTGTCAACGTAAAAGTATGCACCCTTTCCGGCGGCTGCAATCTTGCGGCACATATCCTCGTCCAGACGAGTTATTACGACATTGCCCTCACGGTCCTTGCGGAACTCGCCGGTGCGGTCACCTGGTATGGGAGAGCCGGACGGCAGTCCTACGCCCATCACATATACCATATAGCCCTTCTCGGCAGCGGCTTTGGCAGCCTCCTCAGCCCCGCCTTCGTGATTCTCGCCGTCGGTGATTACGATAATGGCCTTACCCACCCCCTCGTTGGGTGTGAAACTGCGTGTAGCCAGGTCGATGGCCTCCTTGATATCGGTTCCCTGACGGTTTATGAGAGCCGGGCTGATGGTATTCAGGAATACCTTGGCCGATATGAAATCACTCGTTATGGGCAGCTGCACGAAAGCATCGCCTGCAAATACTATCAGGCCAATCTTGTCATCCTTGAACTGGTCAACCAGGTTGGATATGATACGTTTTGATTTCTCAAGACGACTGGGTGCAACGTCATCGGCCATCATGGAGTTGGATATATCCAGTGCTATGACGGTTTCAATGCCTCTGCGGGTTACGGTCTCCTGCTTGGATCCGAACTGCGGACGTGCCAGCAGGAAGCAGCTTAATGTATAGGCGGCAAACAGCAGCCAGAACTTTATGTTGGGACGGCTGGCCGATGCATCCGGCATAAGGCGTGAAAGCAATTCACGGTCACCGTACTCGGTGAGTTTCATGCGACGGCGTATATTGGAAAATATATGCAATGCCACCAGTACCGGAACAAGCACCAGCAGATACAGATATTCGGGATTTGCGAACTTGAACATAGTGACTCCTTTTATGGTATTGTACGCAAAACGGTCTGTTTAAGCAGGATTGAAAGCAGCAGGCTTAGCAGAAGCGCCAGGGCAAGCGGCTGATACTGTTCCTGGTTCTTGCTGAACTCCTTGACCTGCAGTTTGGTCCTCTCCAGCTTATCGATCTCTTCATAAACCTCCTTCAGCTTGCTGTTGCTTGTGGCGCGGTAATACTGTCCGTTTGCCGTCTGCGCAATCTGACGGAGCACGTTCTCATCAATCTCGACGGCCACATTCACATACTGCTTGCCGAACGCTCCCTGAACGGGATACGGTGCTGTACCGTTTGTTCCAACGCCGATGGTGTAAACCCTTATGCCGAAACTCTTGGCCATCTCGGCAGCTGTCATCGGCGATACCTCACCGCGGTTGTTGGATCCATCGGTCAGCAGTATTATGACCTTTGATTTGGCCTGGCTGTCCTTGAGTCGGCTTATGGCATTGGCAAGTCCCATGCCTATGGCCGTTCCATCCTCGATAATGCCTCTGGCGGCAATATCACTGCTCACGTTCTGGAACATGTTGAGCAGGACAGCGTGATCGACGGTCATTGGGCACTGCGTGAATGCTTCGCCTGCGAATATCGTCAGACCTATGTTGTCATTGGGACGTCCGTTGATGAATTCCGATGCAACCTGCTTGGCCGCCTCAATACGGTTGGGCTTAAGGTCCTCGGCCAGCATACTGGTCGACACATCGACAGCAAGCATTATATCTATACCCTCTATCTCGGTATCCTGCCAGCGGTCAGTCGTCTGGGGACGCGCCAGGATAAGGGATAGCAGTACGATGGCTGCCATGTCCAGTATGAACGGTACGTGTATTAGGTAATATTTCCAGCTTTTCCTCATGCCGCTGTACATGGACAGAGTCGGTACGGACATTGAGGCACGCCTCTTGTTGCTTTTAAGTACATACCAAAGAACGCATGGTATGACCAGAAGCATCAGAAGAAGATATGCGCTGTTTGCAAATGTCATGACTATTGTTCTTTAGAAAAACAGATAATACAGTTTCAAAACACCAAGTACGAACAAGGCTGTTCCGGCAACGGCAATCACGGTTCCGGCCGTGAGCAGTACTATACGGGCACCCTTGCTGCGTTTCTCCTCGATGATCGTTTCCTCCTCCTTGGGCTGAAGTTCCTCGGGCGATACCTCGATCTTGGTGTCGTTGACAAACTCCAGCGCATTCACCAGGTTCTGGTCATTCTCGTTCAGCATAGGCTTGAACTTGGCGAACTTTACCATATCGGCGGTCTGAAGAAGATCACGCAATTCGGCAAGCGACTCCTTGTCGCGGCTCTCCTCAAGACGCTCCATAATCTCATATGAGGTCATCTCAGTGGCGTTGAAACCGAAACGGTCATTGATATATTCACGCAGGATATCGGTCAACTGGGTGTAATACGCCTTGGAATCCTCACTGTGGGGACCGCCTGACTGACGGAGTTCCTCGATATCGGTTATGGCACGGACATGTGCCGGGACCTTGGGTTCTATCTTGATTCTCCTTATGATAGGCTTGTCGTCACGGTATCTGAGGAGCAGATAGATTGCGGCAACGATTGCGATTGCTGCAAGAATCCAGTAAAACGCCAATCCCTTGACCTCGTAGAATTTGACCGGAGTGTTCATATTCTCCTTGGGGCCGAATATCTGCTTTGCGTTCTCCTCGGGGATGTCGTATGATACGAAAGCAAGAGCCAGACGGTTGGACTGGTACTCATTGCCATCGACAGTAACGGGTAGATAAGGAATATAGATGAGTGACGAATCAAAGCAGGTCACGGTATAATTGCGTGTAACAATCATCCTATGTCCCTCATTCACGTACTGGGTATCGGTAATTACCGGCGGAATGATTTCCAGACCCTTAACGATGGTATCGCGGTATGCAGGGAATGTGACTGTCTGGCCGGCGTCACAAGTGACCTCGACATGCAGTCCGGTCTGCTGCCCCACCCACATCATCATGGAGTCCAGTTCAGCCTCGACAATGACATTCTGAGCCGATGTCAACGACACCGGTAACAGAACCATCAGAAATATGATAAACTTCTTCATATTGTTCAATTCCTCTTTGCAAACAGTCCCATAAGAGCCTTTACATAGTCCTGGTCGGTCCTGACTGATACGGAATCAACGCTGCTGCGTGTAAGATAATCCTTAATACGAGCGGTGTTGTCATCGAACCATTTCTTGTGAGCGGCACGGACTTTGGCCGATGAGGTATCGATATACATCTCCTGTCCGCTCTCGGCATCGGTCAGCTTCATCAGTCCTACATCAGGCAAGTCCTCCATGCGTCTGTCATAGACACGTATTGCGACTATATCATGCTTGCGGTTTGCAATGGTGAGCGCATTCTTATAGTCATGCGGATCGATGAAATCGCTCAGCAGGAACGCCGTACAGCGTTTCTTGACAGCTCCTGTAAGGAACTCCAAGGGTACGGTAATGTCGGTTGACTTGCTCTCCGGCTCGTAATTCAGGAGCTCACGTATCAGGTACAGGATATGACGGCGGCCTTTTTTGGGCGGTATGAACTTCTCAATCCTGTCGCTGAAGAACACCAGACCTACCTTATCGTTGTTTTCGATGGCGGCAAAGGCAAGCGTGGCGGCTATCTCGGTAACCATCTCGCGCTTCATCATTACCTGCGTACCGAAATTGAGGCTGTCCGACACATCGACCATGAGCATAACGGTAAGTTCACGCTCCTCCTCAAATACCTTTGAGTAGGGTTTGTTCATGCGTGCGGTAACATTCCAGTCAATGTCACGGGGCTCGTCACCATATTGGTATTCACGCACCTCGCTGAATGCCATACCACGACCTTTAAAGGCGGTATGGTACTGACCGGCAAAGATGTTACTGGACAGACCACGGGTCTTGATCTCAATCTTCCGGACCTTCGCTATCAGTTCGCTTGTTTCCATACTAAACTGATTACAAGGTAGTTAGATTAAGGTACTTCAACCTTGTTAAGTATGCGGCTTACCAGTTCATCAGGTGTTACGTTGGTGGCCTCAGCCTCATATGTAAGGCCTATGCGGTGGCGCATTACATCGTGTGCAATGGCACGCACATCCTCAGGCACAACATAACCACGGCGCTTGATGAAAGCGTATGAACGGGCAGCAAGAGCCAGATTGATTGATGCACGGGGAGAACCTCCGAATGATATGAGTTCCTTGACCTCCTTGAGTCCGTATTTCTCGGGATAGCGTGTGGCGAACACGATATCTGCGATATACTGCTCGATTTTCTCATCCAGATAGACCATATCGACCACCTTACGTGCCTCGATGATGTCATCGGTGCTCATTACAGGCTTTACGGTACCTATTTCATGGTGTATCTGCTGATGGATGATCTTCTTTTCCTCCTCGATCTTGGGATAGTCGATAACGGCCTTGAGCATGAAACGGTCAACCTGTGCTTCAGGCAGAGGATATGTTCCCTCCTGCTCTATCGGGTTCTGTGTGGCCATTACCAGGAACGGTTTGGGAAGCTTGAATGTCTCACCTCCAAGGGTTACCTGGCGCTCCTGCATTGCCTCCAGCAAAGCACTCTGTACTTTGGCGGGAGCACGGTTTATCTCATCGGCCAGAATGAAGTTGGCGAATACCGGACCTTTCTTGGGAAGGAATGTCTCGTCCTTCTGGCTGTAGATCATTGTACCTACCACATCGGCAGGGAGCAGATCAGGAGTAAACTGAATACGGTTGAAGCTGGCATCGATAAGCGATGCAAGTGTCTTGATTGCAAGGGTCTTGGCCAAGCCGGGCACGCCTTCAAGCAGTATGTGGCCATCGGAAAGAAGGCCGATAAGAAGTGACTCTACAAGATGTTTCTGTCCCACGATAACCTGATCCATTCCGGCCATCAGGTTGGTAACGAATGCGCTCTGTTTCTCTATGCGCTCATTCAGTTCCCTAATGTCAACGTTTTCACTCATAAGATTGTATTTATCAGTTAGTCAGTCCGTGCCCGTACCCTTTCGGGAACAGGCACGGCCCAAATATATGACTATTAATCAGCCGTTATAGGCTAAAAAGGTTTAAATAGTATTGCTTTTATAATACCGTTAAACTTAATTGTCATTTGTTGGCCAGTTCAGGCACTTTTACCTTGAAGCCTACAGGCATTCTCTTGAATGACCTTGATTTGAGACCGTTGTACTTGGCAATGTACGGCCACAGCTTCTTGGTTCCGTAGTACTGCAGTGATATTGTGGTGAGCATATCACCCTTAACCATTGTGTGGGTAGCCTTGGTGCCTACGATCTTATAGTTTACGGTATCTGCAACGGTAAAGAGCGGCAGAGCCTTGTCCTGATCAGCCTTGGTGAGAGTGAACTTGGCGGGTTCCTTCTTGGCGGGCTGAGCCTCGGGCTTCTTCTCGGGTGCAGGCTTAACGACTGCAGGTGCGGGAGCCTTCTCCTTGGCATTCTTATCGGCATCCTTCAGTGCCTTGCCGCCGATCAACGGCCAAAGGAGGAATATAATCAGAGCCAAAACCAGAATAATCGAAAGGATCCAGATGAGCACTTTTACGCCACCCTTGCCCTCTTTCTTTTCAGATTCCTTAACCTGAGGCTTTGCAGCCTCCTTCTTCTCACTTGCTTTCTTACTCTTTTCCATATCAGTTGTAGGTTTAATTGTTGTTTCTGCGGTTAGTGATGCATCGGACTGCTCCAACTTATCCAGTTTGGCAGCCTGCTCTTCGGATATTTCGACAGTCTCAAACGATGCAAACGGTTTGTTGATGCGTTCTTTAAGTTCTGCATCAGGAACGAATGATATCTTCTGATGTCCCTCGATGGTGAATCTCTCGCCGGTGTTAACGTTGACACTCTCGCGGTCTTCCATATCCACCAGCTTGAAGGTGCCAAGGCCTTTGACCTTGACTACGCCCTCGGTAAGGACACTCTGTGATATGATGTCAAAGAAGTTCTTAACGAACTGCTCGGATGCGGCTTTTGACATTCCGCCGGCCTGCGACAACAGGTCTGCAAGCTGTGAAAGATTGATCTTGTTATCCATAGCCGTATCTTATTTAAGTTTTTCCTTAAGAATTGAACTGGGCTTGTAGGTCAGTACAAGTTTGGGCGGCACGAGCATACGTACGCCTGTGGTCGGATTGACCGATACACGCTCATTCTTTTTCTTCACTTCAAGAACACCGAAACCGGAAAGACTCACGGAATCGCCGTTCTGCCATAAGTTCTCCATGACACCTATAAGGGTCTGGATCTGTTCCGCAGCCTGTTCGGCCGACATCTGGCATTTGCCGGACAACTCTGTCAAAAACTGCTTGTTATTCATTTAT
>Ga0310786_10002363_pt1 | contig 28943 bp, 26 predicted proteins | sample AusTroGonzalo_MG_FD_203881 | JGI IMG/M metagenome (GOLD analysis project Ga0310786, IMG submission 203881) | Bovine rumen microbial communities from tropical cattle in Woodstock, Queensland, Australia - Gonzalo_03 (v2) (version 2) | ecosystem: Host-associated > Mammals > Digestive system >...
TGCCCGGCCCATTTCATTCAGCGGGCGTCTTGTTCCCGTGCCCGTCTGTTCTTTGACCTGCTGCTTCAGTTTCCGCGGGCTGATCACCTGGATATCCAGCAGTCCCGGCAGTTTCAGTCCGGTAATGATATCCCGTTCCGCCTGCAGGGTATACTGCTCGGGCACATACAGAATCAGCCTTCGTCCGGCTTTTCTGCTTTCCGCCGCGTCACGGAGCACCAGCGGCCAGACTCGCCCGTTTCTGTCTCCGATGATCTTTACCCTGCTCATGCCGTTCTCTCCTTGCTCGCCGCCTTTGCATGGCGGCAACTCTTCACTGTTCACTCTTCACTCTAAACTCATTCACTCAACAGCCATCTTGATTATGAATTATGAATTGTGAATTGTGCAAGAGCTTGCGCATTCTTATTTGAATTATATTCTTCACGGAACATATACACAAGCTCTTGCCTGCAGCTGCCTGATATGATAAAGTTGCTTTGTATTTATTTTGTATTTCAGGCAGCCTCAATGGCCCGGAAGGGGTGTTCTCTCATGGTTAAATCTCTGCGTTCCGCTATCAGTAAAAGACCTGCCGCCGCGGAGCGTTTCTTTTCTTATGCACAGATTATTCTTGGTGCGCTGATCGGCGGTGCGGCCTATCCCCTGTTCATGACGCCCAACAAAATCGCTCCCGGCGGCATCACCGGTATCGCCACCATCCTGAATCACCTGTTTCAATGGCCGGTCGGTACCGTAACCTTAATCCTGAACGTTCCGCTCTTCCTGATCAGCTACAGGGCCATGGGCCGGATCTTTGCCTTCCGCAGCCTGGTCGCCACCCTGTTCTTCACGCTGTTCATCGACGTCCTTCCCCTGCAGCCCATGACGACCGATCCGCTGCTTGGCGCGCTTTACGGCGGCGTCATGCTGGGTGCCGGCCTGGGCCTGATCATGCGTGGCGGCGCCACTACCGGCGGATCGGATATGGTAGCCCGGATGGTCAATAAACGTTTCCAGTTTATCTCCACCGGTTCTTTCCTTTTCGCGATAGATTTCGCCGTTGTCGTCTCTGCCGGTTTCCTGATCGGCGCAACGGAAGCGCTTTATTCCCTGATCTGCATTTTCCTGTCCGCAAGGATTATGGATACCATCATCATCGGCTTCTCTTCCAATAAAGCCTGCTTCATCATTTCCTCCCGCTGGCAGGAAATCTCCGACCGGATCATGCGGGATATGGATCGCGGTGTTACCCAGCTGACAGCCCGCGGCGCCTATACCGGTACCGAGCGACCCACCCTCCTGTGTGTCATCGGCCGCAGTGAGATCATGGCCCTCAAGCGGATCCTGCGGGAAGAAGACGAGAAAGCCTTTGTCATCATTGTGGAAGCTCACGAGGCCATCGGCGACGGCTTCACTCACCTGAGTGACTGATAACGCCTGATTGCAAACAAAGCGGGGAGCCTTCCGGCGCCCCGCTGTTTCTTTGGGGGTATATTATTGGGCAGCTTCTGTTCCGCCCATGTTCAGGATCGGCACTGTGGTTCCGCCCTGTCCGGCCATATAGGTGGGCAGTTTGCCGTCCCAGCTCTTGATCTCGTTGAAGCGGATCAGGTTTTCCGTCAGGGATTCAGCAATCTTCTTGTTTGCCTCAGCTTCGGCTTCGCTGCGCACCTGCAGTGCGTAAGCATCCGCGTCCGCATTGATCTTTGCCACATTGGCTTCCGCCTCTGCGTTGATGCGTTTCCGTTCAGCCTGCTGCTGGGTTTCCATGGTCATCTGGTTCTGCTCAATTTCAGCCTGCAGCTTCTTCTGGGCAGCGACCTGCTTGGCTTCAACAGCATCGGTGAACGCGTCGGTGAAGTCCAGGTTTTCAATGCTCACGCTGATGACGTTAATGCCGTATTCATCCAGTTCATTGTCCAGTCCTTCACGGATGGATTCGCTCAGCTTCTGGCGGTTCGCCACCAGGTTTTCAGCTGTGTACTTGCTGAACACGCCCTTGGTAATCTCCAGCATCCGGGGATAAACCAGCTTGTTGAAGTAGTCCGTACCGACTTCCTTGAACAGGTTCATCGCGGTGCTCTTGTTGATCGCGTAGTTGATGGAGCCGGTAATCTGAACCTGCTGGATATCACTGGAGAATGCTTCCGTGTTGAAGGTGCTTTTCTGCTCACGGTTATCCATGGGAATAATTCTCTGGAAGGGGCTCTTGAAGTGCAGTCCCGCCTCCAGCGTCACATCTTCAACCTTGCCGAAGGTCGTCACAATGCCGGTATACCCCGTCTGCACCGTTGCGGTGCAGGTTGTCGCCACCAGCAGCACCAGCACAATGGCGGCAATCAGAATAATCAGTCCCTTTTTCATCGTTTCTCGTTCCTTTCATGCCCCTGTCCGGGGCTTAATGCCGGTCCTTTTTACCGGCTGAAAAGAGAATAGCAGAAAGAAAGCCCCCGGTAAATATCGTATTTCGCAATTTACCAGGGGTTATTTCTCCATTTTCAGTTATGGCTTTCATTCAGTCTCTTAGGCAACCTTTCTCTATGCTTTTCTCTTCACTCTTCTGTCGGTTTTCTCACCTTATAGTAATAACTTCTTGATATGCCCAGCACCTTGCATACTTTACTTACCGGATATTCCTTGAGTTCCTTCTGTGCAAATCTCACTCGTCTGTCGGGTTTTTCGCATAGTATGCTGTTGCATTTTCTTAGAATCTCATTCTCCATCTTCAGCTCTGCATTTTCTTTGCGACGTTTTCTCAGCTCAGCATCCTCTGCCCTCTGATGTCCTTTCCCTACGAACACTTTTTCACCATTGGTCTCGTATGCGCTCGTCCACTGATAAAGCAGGATCTTGTTGATTCCCAGCCTTTCCGCTGCTTCTGCATGCTTCATTCCATCTTTTAGAACCATTTCACATGCTTTGACCTTAAACTCCTTGCTGTATGTCTTATTCATTTGTGTTCACCTCTTCCCTTTACTTTACCATTCAGTCTTTGATGTGTCCACTACTGCCATACAGCATTTTTATTTTTCAGTTTTAAGTCTTAAGTTTTCAGTATTCATTAAAACAACCTTCGGAATCACATTCCGAAGGTTGTTTGATTTATCTCTCTTTTCCCATAAAGAACAGCGCCAGGGTTCCTGGACCGGCATGAGCGCCGATTACAGAGCCGATACTGGTAATCAGGGTGACTTCTTTGCCGTATTCGTTCTTCAGGATATCCTTCAGCATCTCTGCGTCTTCCGCGCAGTCAGCATTGGAAATGAAGATCGGGGAATCCGGCCGGATCGTCTCGCCCAGTTTTTCTGCCAGCTTCTTGATGGACTTTTTCCGTCCATGCACCTGGGTCATCTTTATCAGGTGGCCTTCGTTATCCACATGCAGCACCGGCTTCACGTTCAGAGCCGTACCCAGCAGGGCTGTGGCGGCGCTGACCCGTCCGCCGCGCTTCAGGTATACCAGGTCTTCCACCGTGAACCAGTGGCACACATGCTGGATTTCTTTTTCCATCGCTTCGGCATTCTCTTCCAGCGTCATACCGGCATCCCGGTTCTTCACTGCCAGATACACAAACAGGCCCTCACCGGCGGAAGCGGAAAGAGAATCGATCGTTTTGATCTTCCGGTCGGGATATTTCTTTGCCAGTCTTTCAGCAACCTTCTTGGCATTGTCAGGGGTTACACTCAGTCCGCCGGACAATCCCAGGTACAGGATATCCTGACCAGCTTCAAGGATCTCAGTGAACGCGTTTTCAAACGCGTCTTCATTGACGCAGGATGTCTTGGCAACCCGTCCCGCGCGCATGGATTTATAAAACTCGTCGATAGGTTCTTCGTGATCTTTCTGTTCCCTGCCCGTATCTGTAAACAGGAACGCCAGCGGGAGCATCTTTACATTCCATTCCGCCAGTTTATCCGGATGAATATCGCAAGCGGAGTCTGTAAACAATACATAATTCTCAGCCATTTTTTTCCTCCTGCCACGCACTGCCGGCGGGTACGCCGACGACAGTGAGAATATATCATTCGTGCCATTTTATGTCAACTAACCCGTTGTAAAAACATCAACAATACAAAAGTGCCTGTTGACATCCTTCTCTTCAGGGCATATAGTCACTTTGATGGTAACCGTGTATAAATTTGAAAGGACATTTCAGCAATGAAATCATTCGAAGCCATCTTCTTCTTTAGCAAGTCAGCGATGGATTAATCAGACGCACAGAGCGCTTTGAATCCACCGCCTTTTGAGATGAAAAAAGGCGGTGGTTTTTTGATTGATCTGTCAGTGTTGCATCACTGGCAGCACCGAGCAATCCATTGGTAACGCTGAGCCATCCATTGGCAATGCCGATCCGCCCATCGCTGACTGATACCTTAAGGCGCTCAAAACAATCATTTATCATCACAAAGGAGTGAACGCTCATGAAGCGATATTATCAGCCGGAAATTGAAACGGCACCCAGAGAGAAAATCCTGGAAATCCAGAATGAGAAACTTGTCAAACAGATCCACCATGTCTGGGATAACGTTCCTTATTACCGTCATCTGATGGAGGAAAAGGGCCTCACACCGGATGACATCAAGACTGTGGATGACATTCACAAACTCCCCTTCCTCAGCAAGGCTGACCTGCGGGATACTTATCCCTATGGTTTGCTGGGCACAGATCTGAAGGACTGCGTTCGCATCCATTCCACTTCCGGCACCACCGGCAAACGGGTTGTCGCCTTCTATACCCAGCACGATATCGACCTGTGGGAAGACTGCTGTGCCCGCGCCATCGTAGCCGCCGGCGGTACAGAAGAGGATGTGGTCCAGGTCTGCTACGGCTACGGCCTGTTCACCGGCGGTTCCGGTCTGCACGGCGGTTCCCATAAAGTGGGCTGCCTGACCCTCCCGATGTCTTCCGGTAATACGGAGCGCCAGATTCAGTTCATGATGGACCTGGAATCCACCATCATCTGCTGCACACCTTCCTATGCTGCCTACATCGGCGAATCCCTGAAAGAGCAGGGATTCAAACCTGAAGACAACAAACTGAAGGCCGGCATCTTCGGTGCGGAACCCTGGACTGAAGAGATGCGCCATGAAATCGAAAAGAGCCTGGGTATCAAAGCCTATGATATCTATGGCCTGACGGAAACCAGCGGCCCCGGGGTTGCCTTCGAATGCGAAGAGCAGAAAGGCATGCACATCAATGAGGACCACTTCTATGCGGAGATTATCGATCCGGATACTGGTGAAGTCCTGCCGGAAGGCTCTGTCGGTGAACTGGTCTTCACTGCCCTGGATAAAGAAGCTTTCCCGCTTCTTCGCTACCGCACCCGTGACCTTTGCGTGCTGAACCGTACCCCCTGCTCCTGCGGCCGCACTCATGTCCGCATGGCCAAGCCCATGGGCCGCAGCGACGATATGCTGATCATCCGCGGCGTCAACGTCTTCCCGAGCCAGATCGAAACCGTCCTGCTCAATGAAGGCTATACACCCAACTATCAGATCGTCCTGGATCGCGAACGGAACACCGACACCTTCGACGTCTATGTTGAAGTCAGCCCGGATCAGTTCTCCGACCTGATGGGCCAGATCCAGAAGATGGAGAAAGGGCTTGAATCCGCTATGCGTACAATGCTTGGTATCGGGCCCAAGATCCACCTGGTAGCCCCCAAGACCATCACCCGCAGCGAAGGCAAAGCTGTCCGCGTCATCGACAAACGCAAACTCCACTGATATAATATAGAAAAACATTGCACGTTCCTTATGTCATCCTTTCTCTTTTCGGCATGAACCCAAGCAATAATTCTGAATTCTGAATTCTTAATTCTGAATTGAACAGGAGGTTCCTATGGCTATTACGCAATTGTCCGTCTTTCTGATGAACCAGCCCGGCGCGCTGATCGAAGCCATCCAGGCCCTTTCCGACGCAGGCATCAATATCCGTGCCATGAGTATTGCCGAAGCCAATGACTTTGGTATTCTCCGCATCATCGTTTCCGATACTGACACCGCCTGCAAGGTCCTGGGTGATAAGTATCTCTTCTCCAAAACAGAAGTGGTTGCCGCGCTCATGAGCGACCGCAGCGGCGCCCTTTATCCCATCCTTACGGCTCTCAACGAGGCGAACATCAATATTGAATATATGTACGCCTTCACTGGTTCTGGCCCGGAAGAAGCCTATGTAGTCATCCGGGTCAACGATGTAAAAACCGCGGAAGAGCTGCTGAATGCCAACGGCATCCGGACTCTTTCCGATGAAAGCCTGAAAATCTGAAATCTGCTTTCATTTTTTACGATTTTTGCATTGTTTCCGCCGTACAAACTCCCATTTCATGGGAATTTGCCTCATTTGGTTTTCTTTTGCCATTTGCAGTCCATTGTTGCTGAAGCCCTTATGTGATATAGTATCTTTTGGCGGAACGATCCGCAGAACACATTTTCAGTATCAGGCGCACAGCGCGAAAGGAAGAGGCATATGAAGAAGGTTATCTGCAAGATCGAGTACGATACCGACGCTTCCGAACTGATCCAGAAGAAAGTTTTCGGCGTATTCGGCGATCCCAAGGGCTATGAAGAGTCCCTGTACAAGACCCAGGGCGGCAAGTTCTTCCTGTATGGTTACGGCGGAACTGAATCCCCCTATCCGGAAGAGACCATCAAGCGTCTCGCCGCTGACAAGGTCCAGGCTTGGCAGAACAGTTGAACATTAAGAGCCACCCTTCGGGGTGGCTCTTCAACTGTTCACTCTACACTCTTCACTCTGAACTCTTAACTTGCCTGCCCTCCGCAGGCTTTTTTAATTCAAAAGAACAGCTTCCCTCCCGGGAGCTGTTCTTCCCTCCATTATTCATTATTCAGTTTTAAATCTTCAGTTTTCATTAAAAAAGGATGGCGCAGATACTGCGTCATCCTTTTTGTTTATCTTCTTACACAATGCCCTGAGCGTTCATCGCGTCGACAACCTTTTCGAAACCGGCGATGTTCGCGCCGACCACGTAGTTGCCTTCGAAGCCGTACTTCTTGGCAGCGTTGTCGATGTTGTGGAAGATGTTCGCCATGATGCCCTGCAGCTTCTGGTCAACTTCTTCGAAGGACCAGCTCAGGCGCTCGCTGTTCTGGGACATTTCCAGAGCGGAGGTAGCCACGCCGCCGGCGTTGGCAGCCTTGCCGGGCAGGAAGACCACGCCGTTAGCCTGCAGGTAATCGGTCGCTTCCTGGGTGGTGGGCATGTTCGCGCCTTCAGCAACAACCTTCACGCCGTTGGCAACCAGGGTCTTGGCATCATCCAGGTTCAGTTCGTTCTGGGTCGCGCAGGGCAGAGCAATGTCAGCCTTCACGGACCAGACGCCGCGGCCTTCATGATATTCGGCGTTGGGACGATAGTTCTTGTACTCGCTCAGGCGGGCACGCTTGACTTCCTTGATCTCCTTCAGGGCATCCAGATCGATACCTTCGGCATCGTACACCCAGCCGGTGGAGTCAGAGCAGGTCACGGGCTTGCCGCCCAGCTGATAAGCCTTTTCGATGGCGTAGGTCGCCACGTTGCCGGCACCGGATACGATCACGGTCTTGCCCTGCAAGCTGTCGCCCTTGCTCTTCAGCATTTCCTGGGTGATGTACAGCAGGCCGTAGCCGGTCGCTTCCTTACGGGCCAGGGAGCCGCCGTAGCTCAGTCCCTTACCGGTCAGAACGCCTTCGTATACGCCGCGGATCCGCTTGTACTGTCCGAACATATATCCGATTTCACGGGCACCGGTTCCGATGTCACCGGCGGGCACGTCAGTGTCAGCACCGATGTACTTGCACAGTTCGGTCATGAAGCTCTGGCAGAAAGCCATCACTTCGCGATCGCTCTTACCCTTGGGGTCAAAGTCGCTGCCGCCCTTGCCGCCGCCGATGGGCAGGCCGGTCAGGGAATTCTTGAAAATCTGTTCGAAGCCCAGGAACTTGATGATGCCCAGGTTCACGGACGGATGCAGACGGATGCCTCCCTTGTAGGGTCCGATGGCGCTGCTGTACTGCACACGGTAGCCGGTGTTCACCTGAACCTGTCCCTTGTCATCCACCCACGGCACGCGGAACTTCAGCTGCCGTTCCGGATTGACCAGACGCTCCAGCAGGGCGTCCTTGCGGAACTTTTCTTCATTGGCATCCACCACGGGGCGCAGGGAGTTCAGCACTTCCTTGGCAGCCTGATGGAATTCGGGTTCGTTCGGATTTTCCCGGACAACGCGTTCAATGACCTCATCAACGTAAGACATGTGAATCGAAACCTCCTTTGGTTTTGCTTATGTTCTGATAGAACAAAGCGCCTTTAACACACACTGTTAAAGACGCCCTTGCCTTTACGGGAGAAAGTGTATGCCTGCCCGACGCCTTTGTCAATGCGCCGGAAGGCCGTTTTCCGTATTAATCCTGTTTTTTTGTCATTCAGCCTTTTCCTCCGAAGTCGTATACTCCGCATCCATCCAGGCTGTGCGTTCAGTTATCCACTTCTTCAGGTATGCCACAGCCTTCTCAAAGCTCTCTCCGGATCCGGGGCCTGTTGCGTCCCGGCTGACGTTCCACCTGGTATAGTTCATTTTCACGGAAGCTGCGATCCGCTCAATATACTCATCCAGGGAACGGAGATTCCCTTCCGCTTCTTTTTCTTTTTCACCCAGCAGCACCGCAGCTGCGGAACGGAAGGTCTTTTCCCAGATCTCTCCTACCTTTTGTCTGAACGTTTCATGATTATAGAGCAGCCAGTATAGATTGGCATTCCTACGGTAAGCCGTCAGGTACTTCCCTGTCGGAAGGTATCCCCTGTCGTTCATATTGCCGAAGCAAAGATCATAATCCCAGGAAGGTCCCGCGTAGATCAGCGGATCATTCAGGTCTGAATCCTTGTACAGGAACTGGCTTCCGCCGATAAAGTCGTAATTCTTGGTCCATTCCTCAATCAGGAAACGCTGGGCAAAGGAGGTTACATCCAGGTATTCCTCATAAGATTTCCCTGTTCCGGGTTCAGTCCCGTCCTTTGACAGGAGGGCTTTGTGCATCTCTGTTATCCTTGCGAACAGGTATTCCGCCTGCCCCCGGCTGGGGTAAGTCGGCTCCTTGATACGGATGCTCAGTTCTTCCTTCGTCCGGAATCCTGCCAGTACGTAGTCCTTCATCCTGGCCTTCTTTTCAATGGTCAGGATGTATCCGCCGGTAATATCTTCCGGGTCCTCTACGTCCGGATAACTCCGGAGCAGCGGATACGTAGACGACTTCTCCGTAATGATCGGTCCGGCATTGAACGGTTCACTGTTCACCTTCTCCGTTGCCTTTTCCAGGTTGGTGATGTCGATCCGTTCTCCGCCGATCTGGATCTTTTCTGTGATCAGGTAAAGTCCCTGGTAGTTTCCGTTGATCCATACGTCTGCCTGGACGCAGTCCACAGCATTCTTCAGGCCGATTTCCCGGCTCATGTCCAGCACAATCTGGTTCCTGAGCATGCTGACGTCCACCCAGTTGGCAAGCAGCACCCAGGTTTTCCCTTTTCCCATGCCGCTGAGGGATACTTTTTCACCCAGCTTGATCTGATAAGGTTTCTTGCTGTACCGGAATGAATTGTTTCCCCGGCCCTTGAGCTGTTCCAGCGCACCGTCATAGGCAACCGTTCCGTCTGCTTCTATATAGGCGGCATGGCCTTCTGTGATCTCATTTTCTTTGCTGTTGTTGACTTTTTTCAGTTTCTCTCCGTCAACCTGAAGCATCAAAGCGGGAATGTCCGATCCCTGCATAATGGTCAGCATGCCGCGGTTTTCACCGCCGCCATCCAGCACCTGAATCTTCTGCCCATTCAGCCCGGACAGGTCGGTCTCCTGCCCTGCCGGCACCTCCGTCTGTTCATCGCCCAGCAGGATGGTTTCCGATCCTTCCAGTTCCAGCGTTATCCCTGTCAGATCCCAGCATCCGGGCAGGAAAAGCGTCATTTCTCCTTTTTTCCACCGTGCGGTCACGGTTTCGCCGCTCACTGACGGGCAGGAAGCTGTCAGCGTCCTTTCCCGCACCGCAAATGCATTTCCGGTGAAGAGCAGCAGGAACAGGATCCCCGTCATGGCGACCCTGATAATCTTTACGATAGCGCTCTTCATACTTACATTCCTTCCTGCTGCTTCCTGTTTCGGACATTATATCATTATTCATTCTTCACTAAAAGAAAATACAGAATCACAGATTCTGTATTTTCCGTATAAACTCTTTCACCCGTTCTTCCGCCGGGTTTTCAAAAAATTGTTTCGACGGAGCGGTTTCCACAACCTTCCCGCCTTCCATAAACATGACTTTGTTGGACACATTCCTGGCGAAATCCATTTCGTGGGTGACTACCAGCATCGTCATGCCGTCCTCCGCCAGTTTCCGCATGACCGCCAGCACTTCGCCGATCAGTTCAGGATCCAGTGCGCTGGTAGGCTCATCAAAGTAGATGATTTCGGGTTTTGTCGCCATAGCCCGGGCAATCGCCACCCGCTGCTGCTGTCCGCCGGAAAGCTGGTTGGGATAATTCTGCAGTTTATCCGCCATGCCCACTTTTTCCAGCATTTCCAGGGCAACGGCTTCTGCTTTCTTCTTATCCATTCCCATTCCAGAGGTCAGGCCCAGCGTCACGTTCTGCAGGACCGTCTTATTCAGGAACAGGTTGTAATTCTGGAATACAAAGGCCGTTTTCCTTCTCAGCCGGGCAATCTCCCTTTTCCCTGTGCTGTGCAGGTCAAACTTTTCCCCGTCAAACGTCATGCTCCCGCTGTCCGCGGTTTCCAGGTAGTTCAGGCAGCGCAGGAAAGTGGTCTTACCTGAGCCGCTGGGACCGAGGACAGCCACCACGTCGCCCTTCTCCACGTCCAGGCTGATACCGTCAAGTACCGTCAGTCCGCCGAATCTTTTCTTCACATCTCTGATTTCCAGCATCATGTGCGGACACCTCCATAGCTGCCGAGCTTTTTCTCTCCACGGTGCTGCAGCCAGGTCAGGATCGTGCAGAAGATCAGGTAAATCAACGCTGCTTCAATGTACAGTGCCAGCGGCTCATAAACCCGCCCGTTGATCACCTGTGCCTGACGGAAAAGCTCCATGACTGTGATCGTCGCTGCCATGGATGTTTCCTTCAGCATGGCAATCATAGAGTTGGACAGGGCTGGAAAAGCGGTCCGCATTGCCTGGGGCAGCACCACATGCCACATAATCTTCGGCCAGCTCATTCCCACGCAGTAGCCGGCTTCCAGCTGGCCCGCACTCACGCTTTCCAGGGTTCCGCGGATGGTTTCGGCCATGTATGCCGCTTCATTCAGTCCCAGGACGATAACCGCCGAGGGAAACGCATCCAGCACAATACCGATCTTGGGGAGTCCGTAGAAAACAATATAAAGCTGCACCAGCAGCGGTGTACCACGGGTAATCCAGATGTAGAACCGGCAGATCTGGCGGATTCCCTTCACCCTGGCATACTGAATCAGGGCCACGCCCAATGCCACCGTCAGTGCAAGCGCAAAAGACAGGATGGTCAGCGGAATGGTCACCTTGATTCCGTATTCCAGCATTTTGGGAAAGGAATCCGTCAGGATGCCCCAAAGTCTTTCAGTCATGTATCTTCACCCGTATCGGCGTATGATTATTCTTCCTTTGTCAGATCCCGGCCGAAGTATTTATTGCTCAGTTCCGCCAGTTTTCCGTTCTGCCGGGCTTCTTCCAGGATCCGGTTGATCTCCTCCATCAGGGTTTCGGTCCGTTCGCCCTTCTGCATGGGGATCGCCACCGGTTCACCGGCAACGCTCAGCACAACCTTGATCTGTGCTTCCGGATGCTCCGCCAGATAGGCGTCCACGGAATCCTTCGCATTCAGCGTGGCTTCCACACGGCCCTGCTGCAGCATTTCCATGGTTTCGCCCAGGGTGTCCACATAGATCACCTCAGCACCGGCAGCTTCGGAACGCATGGCATAGGTGGAGTTCGGGGAATTGGCGGTCTTCTTTCCCTTCAGATCGTCCAGGGACTTGATTTCCTCGTTGTCCGCTCTGACCACCAGCACCATTTCCGTATAAACGTAAGGTGTGCTGAAGTTATAGCTTTCCGCCCGTGTTTCTGTATAGCCCACGCCGTTGCAGGCAATGTCAAAGCGTCCGGAATCCACACCGGCCAGAATGCCGTCCCATGCGGTTTCCTTGTAATCCGGGGTTACACCCAGGCCTTCGGCAATCAGGGCGCCGACTTCCACGTCAAAGCCGGTCAGTGCGCCGCTTTCATCGTGGTAGGTCCAGGGCTGCCAGGCACCTTCCATGGCAATCGTCAGGGTTCCCCTTGCCTGGATTTCCTCCAGGGCAGTTTCCGCCATCGCAGCGGAAGCAGTCAGCATGAGCAGTGCCATCAGTACTGTAGCCAGCTTCTTCATTTTCGTTTTCTCCTTCATTATTCTTCTATATTGTCCAGCAGCTTATGCAGCAACCGGTACAGTTCGAATGTCTCTTCCTGCGGAAGAGTGATGCATCCTCCGATTTTTGCAGGAATGTCCTTCACCTGTTCCCGCAGCGCCCAGCCCTTTTCGGTCAATTCCACATACACGCAGCGTTCATCCACCTTGCAGCGGCACCGGGTCAGCAGACCACTTTCTTCCATCTTCTTGAGCATCGGGGTCATCGTGCCGCAGTCCAGATACAGGCGGCTGCACAGTTCCCCGACTTTCTCCTTGCCGGTTTCCCACAGTGCCAGCATCACGATGTACTGTGTATAAGTCAGCCCCAGCGGTTTAAGCAGTGGGCCGTAAGCGTTGGTCACCTTCCGGGCACAGGCGTACAGCGGAAAACAGAGCTGGCTGTCCAGCCTCAGCTGGGGATATTCATCCCCTGGCTGCTTCCTGTTCTGATCGCTCATGGCTGTTTCCTCCATCAAAGATTGCCGTCGATCCATGCGGTCAGCTGCGGTTCCGGACGGAAACCGATGCTCTGATCAACGAACTGTCCGTTCTTCAGCAGCACGAGGCAGGGCACAGAATTCACCCGGTACTCCATCGCCAGAAGCGGACTTTCATCCACGTCCACGCTGTAGAAGCTGACCTTGTCAGCATACTTTTCGGAAATGTTTTCCAGCACGGGAGCCAGCATCCGGCAGGGGCCGCACCAGGTTGCATTGAAATCCACCACGGCCACAGGGGCCTTCTTAGCCTCGTTCTGGAACTGCTCCGTATTAACCTTCTTAACCATTTTCTTGTCCTCCTTATTCTTTTGCTTTCTTGTCGATATAGGCCGCCGCACTGATCGCGGCAACATTTCCTTCACCCGCCGCCTTCACATACTGGTAAGGCGTTCCGGTCAGGTCTCCGCAGGCAAACAGTCCCGGGAGATTGGTTTCCATCCGGCGGTTTACCTTCACATGCGCTCCGTCTGTTTCCAGTCCGGGCACCAGCTGTGACGGCGCCACGGCTTCCCGAAGAACGAACACCCCGTCGGCGGCGTATTCTCCGGCTGCTGTCTTCACCGCAAGGCCTGTTTCCTGTTTCAGGATCTCCTCCGGTGTTTCCCGGATAACCTCCACGCTTTCCGGAAGATTCGTCTCATCCTTGTACATCGGGAAATACGTCACCTTGCTGCATACACCTGCCAGGAAAGCGGCTTCCGCTTCTTCCCGGGGACTGTAACCAATCACAATTGCGGTTCGTCCGCGGTACAGCGGTGCATCGCAGGTAGCGCAGTAGCTCACACCCCGGCCCAGGTATTGTTCTTCTCCCGGCAGGGTCTTCGCCATCACTACCCCAGTGGCAAGGATCACCGTTCTGGCCTCCAGCATTTCCTCTCCGGCCTGCAGGGCGAAGTAATCACCCATGGCATAAACGGCGCCGATTCTCTGCTCTGTCACAGGGATTTCCATCTGCTCCAGCTGGCTGCGGAAGGCGGCAGCCAGATCCTCTCCTTTTACAAAAGGCAGGCCCGGATAATTCCGGATTTCGTGAGCCTTGGCTACCTTTTCACTCATCTGCCGGCTGCCCAGCAGCAGAATGCTTTTATTCCGGTTTTTCGCCGTCAGCGCTGCCGAAACCCCTGCGGGCCCGGTACCGATAATGGCGATATCATAGCGCTCCACGGCGTCCCCTCCTTGCAATCCTTTTTGCATTTATATTTTATCAAATATATTTACATTGTCAATACCTTTGATAAAATATTTTGAAAAATCAAGTAAACGAAGCTTCCCTCCTATATGTCATTCCGACCAAGCGTTAGCGCGTGGAGGAATCCCTTGATATGATTGCACTTGTTCCTGCATAATATCAGTATTGATTCAGCAAAAAGCGCCTGTATCCTTTATAGGTAAACAGTATAATACAACATTCGCCGTCAGGCGAATATATCACATTGAGCCGCAGGCTCAATATATCATATTCTGCTGAAAGCAGAATATATCATGTTTGCCTTTTGGCAAACATATCATTCACAATTCGGAATGTGTTCCGAATTGTGATATAATGTCTCCATCCTTTTAAGGAGGAGACATTATGAAGGATACCCTGTTGCTGTTTGATCTTGATGGAACTCTCTGGGATTCCGCCGCGCCTGTTGCCGAAGCCTGGAACGAAGTTTTCCAGCGGGAATGCCCCGGCCTGCCCCTGCTCACAAATGACGATATTCACAGCGTCATGGGCATGACTATGAAGGAAATCGGCCAGACACTTTATGCCGACCGGGAAATCCCCCGCCGGGATGAGATCTTTGATATCTGCTGCGTTTATGAGGTGGAGTATCTCCATTCCCATTGCGGCACCCTTTATCCGGATTTCCGCGCCACTATGGAAGCCCTGAAAGCTGAAGGCTATCAGCTGGCCGTGGTCAGCAACTGCCAGCGGGGTTATATCGATGCTTTCCTCGCTTCTTCCGGTGCCGGCGATCTCTTCCTCGATTATGAGGAATGGGAGCGCACCGGCCTCACCAAGGGCGAGAACATCCGTCTCGTCATGGAGCGCAACGGATACAAAAAAGGCATCTATATCGGGGACACTAAAAAAGACCAGGAAGCTTCCATTCAGGCCGGTATCCCCTTCATCCATGCCGCTTACGGCTTCGGTAAATCCGAAAACCCCGACGGGATCATCAATGCCTTAACCGAACTCCCCGCGGCTCTCCAAAAGCTCCTTAAGTAAAACTTTTTTAGCATTCCTTTAACTGACCAACGTTGTCATTTCGAGCAACGCCGCAGGCGGCGTCGAGAAATCCCTTTCTATGCCCGAAGGGCACATATTATCAAGAAAACTCCTGCGGCATCGCAGGAGTTTTTTCCACCATTGTTCATTCTTCAGTTATTGAGGAGTCATCCGTGCTTCAGCATGGCTAATGACTCCCATGCTACAGCTGTCAAAAGTCTGGAGCGTTTGCGAACAGGGTTTTGGCAACAGCGATCGCAAAGTCTTAAGTATTCATTATAATTCATTACTCTACGCAGTATAGTATATGCAAATTCCTGACTTCCCCATCCTTGATTCCGTCATTCACAGAATACGCATGTTTTTCCAGGTCTCCGCAGGTCGCTTCCGTCAGGCCCTGTTCCTGCAGCAGGTCGATCACCTGGGAGGCGATCCCCTCCATACAGAAATATTTGTCCTCGGCAAGGCCTTCCCCGTTATCCGTGGTCAGCAGCCACTCCAGGCTTCTGCCCAGGTCCTCGCCTCCCGGCAGCGCCTTCAACGCCCGGAAGCTCCATTTGTAATACGGCATATACGCCCTGTTCAGCAGGAATACTGCGGACAGGGTATTTTTCACAAACTCGCCGACTGCCAGCTGTGCTGCCCCGGTTTCTCCATGTTTCAGGCAGCGCTGATAATTGTATTGCCCGCTCTGAGCCATCAGCAGCAGCCGTCCGGCCAGCCGCTTCCGGCGAATATCCTCCGGCATATTCTTCAGGATATTCCGGCAGTCCGTCAGCAGTCCTGCTGGATCCCGGAACACCTCTCCGTTGACTGCCTCTGCCAGCGCGTATTCCGGCAGCCTGAGCCACTGTTCCGTTGTCAGCTGCTCTGCCGGACATCCGATTTTTTCCGTAAAGTATTCGTCAATCCGGAATACCCCATGCCGCTGTCCGCCCACCGGTTGCAGCTTCTGCCGCCGGTATCCTTCGAATTCCGCCGGCAGCTTTGCGTACGCGCGCTCCAACAGGAACGCTGTCCGCCGGTCCACGATCTCCTCTCCGGGAATAAACAGGCAGAATCCCGGCTCATAGTCATGATCCCGGGAAATCTCGTCATCAAACCCGTAACACTCCGAACCGCTTCCGGTCAGTGCCGCGGCAGCGATTTCCTCGTATTCCGGAAACTGTTCCCGGATCATCGGCACCCCGTACGTCTCCCAGTAGGCTCGTGAAAGTTCAAGACCTGTCATTGATCTCTTCCGCTCTCTTTCTCAGTTCCGTTTCCGTTGCGAACCAGCCGTAGTGCCCGAATACCGGCGCGCATTTCTCACACACAAAGGCATAATATCCGTTCTGCGGCAGGCTTCGGGTGTTCAGCAGTTTCTCCGCCTTGTCCAGGTATTCCTCCACAGTTGCCTCCGCGTTTTCCGCCCCCAGCTTTGCTTCCGCCGCATCCGCCATGTTCAGCCAGGTAATTGCCTGTTCCAGTTCGCCGTGCTCCTGGGTTTTCATCACGCTGATGGCCTTGCGGAACATCTCCATGGCTTCGTCATACTGTCCGCAGACTGCCAGGGAAAGCGCCATGTTGTTGTACAGGCCGCCCAGCCTTCCGTCGTTTGCCGGCAGGTTCTTTTCATAGTTGACCCTCGCCCGTTCAAAGTACGCCAGCCCGCCGGCGGGATCCCCAAAGGCCTCCCGCACTGTGCCCGCGTTCACCCAGGTCGTTCCGGCCGTCACCGTATCCTGCATGCCCAGCTTTTCCACCAGTGCCGTCGCCTGTTCCGCGTTCCGGAAGGCCGGTTCCTGTTTCCCCTGCTTCCGGTAATAACCCATCAGTTCGTTATGCAGCATCAGCTGGCCCCGCTCGTCCCGGTTTGCCTCTGCTTCCGCCAGCCAGTATTTCAGGTGGCGTTCCACGGCAGGCCAGTCGTTCCGGTCTTCGTATTCCCGGAGCTTATCCATGATCCTTCCCACAGGCACCGGCTGCACGCTTTCCTCTTCTCCCGGCTTTCCGCACAGCACGCATCTCGGATCCACGTAATCTTCCTTATCCAGGCTCATCCCAACTCACTCCCCTCGTGTCATCCATCCACGCTGCAGCAAATCATTTTTCATTCTTCATTCTTCATTTTTCATTGGGAATGATGCTTTGCATCATTCCCCTGACTCCTTCCTCAATCTGCCTCAGCACCCCGCTGAAGTCCCGCGTGTACCAGGGATCGTCAATTTCCCTTCCGGGTTTTCCCGCCCAGTCAAGCAGCATGGACAGCTTTCCTTCCGGGTCTCCGCCGTAGATATGCCGCATATCCCACATGTTCTCATCGTCCATTCCGACGATATAGTCCCACTGCGAATAATCAGCTCGCGTGGTCTGCCTGGCCGCATGCCGTTCACACTGATACCCGGCTGCAATGAGGGCTTTCTTCATCGGCGGATAGATGTCGTTTCCGATCTCTTCCCGAGTCGCCGCCGCGGAAGCAATCTGCAGGTCTTTTCTCCCCTGCTCCCGCGCCATCTGTTTCATCACCATCTCCGCCGCGGCACTGCGGCAGATATTGCCGTGGCAGATAAATAAGATTTTGATCACCTGAACACGATGCCTCCTTATGCCGCAGGATGCGGCATTTTGCGCAGTTTCCTGTGGGCGAAGATTTCCGGGTGTTTTCCAATTCCTGTATCTGCCCCGCTTGATCCTGCAGGTTCCCTCCTGGGAGGGCCGTTCCGTTACCGGTACCAGGACAGCAGTTTCGTTACATGCTCATCGGAATACTGCCGCCGCTCGGCGAAGAAATTCAGGATGTCCTGCACCTGGGACATCAGGACGTTCGCCCCGTCCGGTCCGCCCGGCCAGTTGGGCCAGAAGCGGTCATAGGTCGCAAGAATGACATCCAGGTTCCGGCCATACAGCTCCATCACGGCATCCTGGACCAGGTTATCCGCGAATTCCGCAGTGGTCAGGTCGTCATAGGTATTTGCGAATTTTCCCCGGAATTCCGGGTTTTCCATCGCGCCGAAGAAAAGTTCGCTGATGAAGCAGTCCTTTTCCCGGAGCCGCTCGATGGCGTTTTCATCGGGTTTCACCGTCCCATAAAGACCGGTGCTGTATTCGGTGTCGTAGAGGATAAACCGCCATTTCCCGTCCGCCCAGTCGTTGTTTGGATCCGTTTCCCTGGCCCGCCAGCAAGCGAAGTTGTTGTGTCCGAAGTCCCAGTTGCAGATATAGAACTCAACGGTGAGGTATTCCGCAAGGCCGTCCAGGTCCACCTGTTCCTCCAGCTGCCGGTAGGCTTCCTCATCGGAGAAATCCGTTTCCCGGATCCAGTCGCGGAACGCTGCGAACTCCTGCCCGTCCTCCTCGGTGCCTTCCTCGACCTCTTCGTTCTTCATCAGGACCACGTTCTTCTTCTGGATGCCGAAGTGATCGTGGATAAAGTCATCGGTCAGCTTTTCCGTGATTTCGTAATGTCCCCAGAATTCCCCGTCTATGAACACCAGGCAGGGCGTCATCGCCTGGGTGATAAAGTTTCTGCCCCATACCAGGCCCTGGATCAGGTGGTCCCGGATCCGGGAAAACTTGTTGTCATTCCCGCAGTTCCGGAGGATGAAGCTGTCGTATTCGGTAATGATTTCATCCTCCGCCTCGCTGATGTTTTCCCCGTCATACAGGTCATAGTTGATGACCTTCGTCCCGTATTCCTTCCGGGTGTAGATGTTGAAGCTCTTCTGTTCGCTGTCCCGGTTGGCGCCTCCGTGGATACGGATGCCGACCTCGCCGGAAAACACCTCGGTTCCACCGTCGAAGATCTGCATCCGTGCCTGCCGCTCCCATTCCCGTCCCCGGTTCAGGTAGTTCCCGGGAATCAGCCACTCGTCCAGCGACGGGTCGTATGCATCGCTGTGCAGCCACTCGTCAAAAGCATTCCCCTGGATATAGATGCCGCGTTCCGGATCAAACAGGTCGTCCGGATCCACCGCCAGGGAGATCACCTTGTAGTTCCGGTAGAACTCCGCCTTGTCCTGGTAGCCGATAAAGTAAACCGCGGTCGATACGGCGCTGCGGTTGCCCTGCCCGTCCACCGCTACAGCCCGGATCACGTCGGCCTTGTCCACCTTCATCAGGGGGGCTACGGCGTCTCCCCATTGGTTCGGGGCAATAATGTCCGTCCTGTCGCTCAGGACGTTCTTCTCATGTGTCCGGTCGTTCACTTCCAGCGGCCCGGTATACAGCGTATCCGTCTCATCCGGAATACTCCCGTCCCGGGTGTAATACACTGAAAGCCCTTCCTCCGAAAGGATCGTCAGTTCAAAGGGGTCGTCATAGAACCCGGAAGCCTGGGAAAACTCCGGGGCAGGAATCTCAGGCCCCGCCTGCTCGGCCAGGGCTGGCCCGCCCGCCGGAACCGCTGCGGCGCAAAGAACCAGCAGGATCAGGATACCTGTCCTCGCAGCCGGCTTCACGGCCTCTGCCTTCAGCCGGAGAATTGCCGTCAGGATCACCATGGTCAGGATCAGGTACATCATGGAAAAGGCCTCCTTTATCAGGAAGTTACTCTGTTTTTTGCCATAAATGCTTCGATCTCATCCGGATCTTTGATGATGTTTTCCGACAGGACCTCGCACCCATCCTCAGTGATCAGGAGATCATCCTCGATGCGGATGCCGATCGCTTCTTCATCGATGTACAATCCCGGTTCATTGCTGATGACCCAGCCGGGCGCAAGCACAGCGCCTGCCAGGGAAATGTCGTGTACGTCGATCCCGATGGGGTGGCTCACGCCGTGCATGTAGTACTTGTTTACCTCTGAGACATCCTGGATCATGCCCAGCCCGATCAGGCCTTCCCCGAGAACCTGACAGGCGACGTCGTTCAGATCTCTTGTGGTGATACCCGGCTTCGCGGCCGCAGCGACCGCCTCGTTCGCTTTAAGGACCAGCTCATAAATCTCGCGCTGTCTCGGGCTGAACTTTCCGTTAGCCGGATAGGTCCTCGTAATGTCGCTGCAGTAGTTTTCAACCTTTGCGCCAAGGTCAAGGAGGATCAGTGAACCATCCTGTACCTCACAGTGGTTTGTCTCATAGTGCATCATGCATCCGTTAATGCCGGAACCGGCGATCGTGGGGAATGCCTGGCGCTTTGCACCCAGCCGTCTGCATGTATACTCAAAGTCCGCCTGTACCTGATATTCCATCATGCCCGGTTTCAGGTTTTTCATCACATATTCCAACCCCTGGCGGGTGATATCCACTGCTTTGCGAATGCTTTCCACTTCCTGTGCGTCCTTCTGTTCCCTGAGCGGCACGCAAGCCGTATGCAGATCCTTCAGGATTATATGTGGATAGGCCTGCCTGAATCGTTCCGCCATTACCAGGTTGTAATCCGGCAGATCGTTCATCTGGCAGCGGTACAGGTCGAAGTACGCCTGTTCCACACGGAACCGCCCCATAAAGCTGCTGATTGCGCCTTCCAGGCTGTCCGTATAGCGTACGTCCTCGATTCCGGAGATTGTCCGGGCTTCCTCCACAGTGGGCATCTTTCCGGTCCACCGTTCAGAAAGCGGATCCGGCTCTTCAATGAACAGGAACTCCCGTGTCTTTTCCGCTGTCTTATATGCCAGGAACGCTGTGTTTTCCCGTTCCAGTCCTGTTAAGTAGAAATACTGGCTGTTAACCACAAAATCCAAATAACCATCCTCGTTGGTATGGATGGGAATGCCCGCATAGGAAACCACCAATGTGTTTTCCGCTAAAGACTGATAAAGTTTTTTCCTGTGTTCTGCAAATGACATGGTATTCTCGTCCCTTCTTTGACACTGTGAACCATCAACAAATGACATTCTGCTTTCTGCCTGTCGCGTTTTGCCTGTTTTACTGTGCTGGTTCACATCTTTCCGTGGCAGGTCAAAAGAGCTTTTGCATTTATATAAATGCATATACGCCTGACAGCGTTCTGTATCTGATAACGTCCAAATCAGCATACCATAGAAAGGAACCCCGGGCAACAGCAAAACCGGCCGGATTTTCTCCGGCCGGATGCAGGTTTTCTGATGGTTTATTCATTTTTACATGGAAGGAACCCGATGTTTTCACCGTTTGCCGGACTGGCTTCATAGTCCAGCTGCTCAAAGGAAAGAATCTCTTCTCCCAGGATGTTCAGCCCGCTGATTGTCACATGATCGATCCGGCTGCTTTCATCAAAGGACCAGATACGGATGGAAGGCCGTTTCCCGGATAATACCCGCACATTGCGTACTGTAACGTCGTCGATGGTTCCCCGCCTCAGTGTGGCGGACCATTGGGACTCCAGGGTCGTAAAATCAATCAGGTAGGGTGTGCCGTCCCCCATTCCCATTTGGGCGTCTTCCACCAGGATGTTTTCAAACAGTACATGCCTTACAGCCGCATGATCACTGTTATGGATCGAAATCACCGGTTTATGGAAGGCATGCAGCACGGTAATATTACGGAAAGTAATGTTTTCGATTGCTTTTGCCCGGGTCTCATAGCCGATCTCGCAGCATTGCGCCAGATCCGTCCACAGCGTGCACTCCTCAAAGGTGATATTGTGCACTTCTCCGCCGTATCCTTTCACCACCAGGCTGTCATCCCAGGACCTGACAAAGCAGTTTATGACCAGGATATTCTCACAGTTCTGGAACGTGAATCCATCGCTGTTGCTGCGGGCTGAAACGATCTTCACATTCTCAATCACAGCGTTTTTGCATTTAAGCAGGTTCACCGTCCATGCCGACGGATCCAGGATGGTAATATCCCGGATCGTAAAGTCGCTGCAATTGGACAGGTTTACCGGCACAATGGTGTCTTTGTACCGGTCATAGATACTCCCGCACAGCACACCGGGGCCGGCAATCGTGAAATGTTTTCCCAGTCCGCAGTAAATCTGCCCGTAAAGGACGCAGCCGGCGTCCAGGTAGATCGTCTCACCGTTCCTCACTGTGATCATCTGGTCACTGTGTACTCCCGGTCCGAACCAGTGAACCTTCGGATCTTCAGGATCCGGCTTGTCCGGATCTGTCCCGGTAATAAACAGATGCAGTGCGCCCTCTGTCCTTCCGTTGAACTCCACCGTATAGTTACCCGGTCCCGGCACATCAAACACCGTTTTCCCTTTTGCGGTTTCCGGATGTATACCCGTCGCCAGAGGCCTTATCACTGCTGTTTCGATTTCTCGCCCCGGACAGATTATTTCTATCCTGCACGGCCCGTCGTGAACGGCCACCGCAACCGGTGTTGTGGATAGAGCAGGCTCGGCGGTCCAGAACCGCTGATGGCATACCGCGGTTTCATACACAGTGTCCAGTTCTGTTCCATCCAGGAAAACCCGGCAGGAAGGTTCTGCGTCAGGAACACTCCCTGCCGTCCCGGGATTGGGCAGAATCATGGAAGCCATCGCCAGCAGGATCAGCATCAATACTTTCATATCGTTCCCCCGTCAGAAAGCGGTCAGTATCTCAAGGACAGCTCCCCGGAGCGCCTTCGGAAGCGGCATGATATGCAGTTCCGCCATCAGCGCCGCCGGATCCCGGTGTTTTCGTACCGTATGCAGCACCTCCGCCTTCAGGTCATAGGAAATCCGGGCCTTCTGGAGGATCTCCCTGATCAGTTCCTCTTTGTCCGGCATTCCGGGTTCAGGGAAGCTGTTCCATTTCAGGCAGCAGGATACTTTCTGCAGTGCAATGCTCATCGCCCGCCGTCCTGCGTCATATGCGGAAGTATAATCACCGTCACAGCATTCTGGCCTTGTATCCGCAACGCCGTTCAGTTCCACTGTATAGCGGCGGTTAGCCGGGAGCAGGCCTGTATCTCCTTCCGGAGGGAATATTTCCACTTCAAGTCCGCTTTCCCGCCGGATGCAGATCTTCGTAACTGCCCTGCGGTAATCCGGATCCGCGGGCAGTTTTCCGTTGTCCTCAATCAGAACCGTTTCCCCGTCCGCATCCGGATACACGCGGACAAGGATGTGCTCAGGAAGTTCCGTTCCGTTATCCGGGTACTCCTCTCTGTTCATCAGAAGGATGCCGCCCGCTTTCACCAGCACCGGCATCCTGTCCAGAGCCCGGAACATACTGAGCCGCCTGCCGCCGCGGTAGCGAAGCCCGGTAAAGAAATCGGTCCATGTTCCCTCCGGCAGGTATACCTCTGCCTCTCCCAGCTGTGCTTCCTGGTCCATGGGCCTGGTCACCGGGCAGACCGTCAGGCAGTCTCCGAAAAGATATTGGTTCCGGTTGCGGAAATAAAGGGAATGTTCCTCCGGATAATCGTAGTACATAGGCCGAAGCAGCATATTCCTTTCTTCACTGCACCTCACATTCTGTGAATACAGCCAGGGAATCAGCCGGTGACGAAGCCGCATGAATTCCTTCATGATCTCCGCCTTCTCCGGGGAGAACATCCAGGGTTCCTTGTTCATAAAAGGATTGTTGGAGGAATGCAGGCGCATGATGGGTGAAAAAGCACCGAACTGGATCCACCGGACCGTCAGTTCCGGATCCGTCGAGCCATGCATATGGCCGCCGATGTCATGGCTCCACCAGTCATATCCGATGTTTGCTGCCGTGGCAGTAAATCGGGGCTGGAAATCCAGCGAAGCCCAGGAAATACAGGTATCCCCGGAGAAGCCCACCGGATAGCGATGGCTGCCGGGTCCGCCGTACCGGCTGAGGATCAGGGCAGGATGTCCCGTTTCAAGCGCGTGCAGGTATCGGGTATGGTTCAGTACAAACAGGGGATCCATTCCCGGATCCGTCGTGCCGCCCAGCTGCTGCCAGTCCAGCCACCAGAAGTCCACCCCGCTCTTTTCCAGCGTGGAAATCACGGTGTCTTCCATCGCGCGGATCATCTTTTCATCCGCTGCGTCAAAGGGAAAACTCTTCCGGTCTGCCGGATCCTCTCCCATCGCCTCCGCCATGCGGTCATACAGTTCCTCGCAGGGGCGGACCCCGTCCGCCGGATGATCATTCAGGGTTACCTTCAGCCCCTGCCCATGAAGCCAGGCCAGCAGTTTCTCCGGTTCCGGAAATTTATTCCTGTCCCAGGTATAGCCTGTCCATCCTGGGCCGTATTGTGGATCGATGTCCGTCACATGCCAGTTCATATCCAGCACGGACACAGACAGCGGGATCTTTTCCTGCCGGAAGCGTTCCATCAGTTCCCGGTATTCCTGCTGGGTATACGGATAAAAGCGGCTCCACCAGTTTCCCAGTGCAAACCGGGGCACCACCGGCACGCTGCCGGACAGGTGCAGGTAATCTTTCATTGCCGCCCTGAAATCGTGTCCGTAGGCAAACAGATACAGATCGGTTCCTGAATACGCCGCAGGAAGCAGCCGTCCCGTTTCATCCATCCCCATGGAAGCACTGTCATCCAGCACTGCGTATCCCCTGAAGGACTGGATTCCATCTTCCAGCGCGATTTCGCCGTCTGCCTCATCCAGGGTGCGGGCAGTCCCTCCCAGGGTGCTCGGGGAATCACCGTAATGCCAGACGCTGGCATAAACAGTAAACGCGCCCTTCAGCTCTGCGGATAAACCTGTGGCTGAAAAAGCCTGTTTGTTATACCGCAGGCGGACGTGCTCCGTCTCCACAGTCAATCCCCGTTCCGATTCTGTCACGGTATATTCGGGCACCGGAAATTCCCGGCACAGCGCCATTTGTGTGGCTGTGTCCCGGAAAGCACCATCCGCGGCATATTCCAGTCGCAGCAGACGGCTTGTCAGGATCGTGATGCGGTACTTTTCCCCGCGGATCACAGACCGCGGATCCGCCTGCAGCCGGATCGTCCAGAGCTCATTTGCCTTCATGTTTATCCCTCTTTCAAAAGGGGGCTGCCGTTGATCAGACAGCAGCCCCGGTATCCGTTTGATTCGGTCAGTTTGCCATTATTCGCCGATATAGCGGGCATATGCGTCCAGGTGAATCTGTACCAGGTCGTTAACGCCCATCTTGTTCAGCTGATCGATGTAGGCATCCCATTCCTCGTCCACACCGCCTTCGGTAACCCAGTGCGCATACTGCTGGTTCACATAGCTCAGCACTTCGGGACTGAGGAAGCCGATCTGGTCCAGCTCGTCAGGCGTATAGGCAACCACCGGGAAAGTGGGGCGGGCATACTGGGCATTCACAGCGTCATCCGCCAGCTTGATGCCGTCGCCTTCGGTGGTGGGCAGGATAACCTTGCTTTCGAATTCCTGGTTCATGTACTTCGGGCCATGATCGCGGAAGGAGAACGTCCAGCAGGAAGTATCCAGGTTGATTCCGGATTCCGCGTCAGGCAGCAGCACTTCATAGGTGCCATCTTCGTTCTTTGCGATCTTTCCGTCGCCGATGGAACCGTAATACGTCTGCAGGGAAGCTTCATCGGTATAGAACTGATCCGCCCACTCCAGCAGTTTTCCGGGATTCTTGCAGTTCTTGGTGATGACAAACTCATTCTTGCCGTAGTTCAGGAACGTGGGATCGGATTCAACATAGCGGTTTCCGTCCGGGCCGGCCACAGCTTCCGCAACCACATAGTCCTTGGCGTTGCCCAGCAGTTCGGCGTCCGCCGTCCAGGCGAAGACAATACCCGTGCGCGGGCCGGCTTCGGTATCCTGCACCTTGGCGCGGACCATGTCAGATGTCTGGGTGAAATACTCGGGATCCAGCGCGCCGCGTTCATAAAGATCGCGTGCCCAGGCAACGGCTGCCTTGTAGTTTTCGGTCATGGGAACAAATACGGGCTTGCCTTCTGCGTCCATGCCCATCATGTTCCCGGCCCGGCTCACCTGTACGCCGAAGGGCAGCAGCAGGTTGTTCAGGTCAAACTGCAGGGAAGAAGCCGCGATGTAGCCGTAGCGTCCTTCGCCGGACTTGGAGAATGCTTCCAGGGTATCCGCAAGTTCGGTATAGGTGGTGGGCATGGGCAGGCTGAGTTCATCCAGCCATACTTTGTTGATATACATTTCGTTGGCAGTAATGGGGCGCATGGGCAGCTTCTTGGGCAGGCTCCAGATCTTGCCGTCTGCATCCTGGCAAAGGGCTTTCATTTCCGGATCTTTTTCAAAGATTGCACTCAGGTTCGGCATGTACTGCGGAATCAGGTCGGTCAGTTCCACAAAGAAGTCCGTATTGGGAACGATATCCGCGTCCGTCAGGGAAATGGAGCCAAAGAAGGCATCCGGCATGGCGCTGAGCCCGGTGGCCAGCATCAGGGACTTCTGGTCGCCCCAGTTGCCGTTCCAGTAGGGCTGCCATTCGATGGTCACACCGGTTTTCTCACTGATTTCCTTCAGGAAAGCGGTTTCGGTAAAGTCGGTGCCCCATACCTCCGTCCAGCGGACGCAGGCCACGGTGAAGGTCGTGTCGTCCTCGGCGAAAGCGGCGCCCATGGTGAGCACCATACTGAGGACCAGCAGCAGAGAGAGCAGTTGTTTCATTGTCTTTTCCTCCTTTATTTATGTTCAGGCATCTCGCCTTGAAACCATTGAGTTAACCTTTCAGCGCCCCGATCATCACTCCCTGGTTAAAGTACTTCTGTACAAAGGGATACATGGTCATGATCGGCAGTGAGGATACGACGATGGCGCCGTATTTGATCAGGTTTGCTTTCCGGTTCAGTTCCGCCGCGGCGGATCCGGTCATGGCGGTAGCCGCCATTTCGTTGTTGATCAGGATATTCCTCATGACCAGCTGCAGCGGAAACCGTGCGGGCGTACGCAGGTAGATCATCGCGTTGAAGTAGCTGTTCCAGTGTCCCACGGCCGCCCACAGGGCGATCACAGCCAGGATGGCCTTGGACAACGGGAGAACCACCTGGAAGAAGTACCGGAGATTTCCGCACCCGTCGATCTGGGCTGCGTCCCACAGTTCAGCAGGAAGGCTTGTCTGGAAGAAGGTTCGTGCTACAACGATGTAGTAGGAAATCACCGAGAAGGGCAGCACCATCACCCAGAAGGTATCCACCATGTGGAAGGTATTGTTCAGGATAATGAAAGTGGGAATCAGTCCTCCTCCGAAGAACATGGGAAACAGGAAGAAGAAGGTAAAGAAGCCCCTTCCTGCCAGATCCTTTCTGGACAGGGAGTAAGCCACCGGAATATTGACCACCAGCATGATGGCCGTACCGGCTAAGGTATAGAGAATCGTGTTCCCATATCCGCCCCAGAGGTTATCCATGGAAAGCAGGTATGCGTATCCGTCCAGGCTCATGTTCCGGGGGAAAAGGAGCACGTCTCCCTTGGCCACCAGGTTTGGATCGCTGATCGAAGCGATCAGGATGAAATACATGGGATAAAGTGCCAGCAGGGTCAGCAGCGCCGCAACGCCGTAAATAATGAAATCAAAGATCCGGTCTGCCCTGCTCTTCCTGATATGGTTATTCCTGTTCCGGATTGTCATCTCGCTCATCTTTATCCCCTCCTCAGAACAGTGACGTGTCGCTGATCTTCCTGGATAACTGGTTCACCAGGATCAGAATGACGAAATTGACAACATTGTTGAACAGTCCGATTGCCGCGGAGTAGCTGTACTGGTTGCTCTTCAGGCCCATCTTGTACAGGTAGGTGGAAATGATCTCGCTGCTGGAAATGTTCAGGTCGTTCTGCAGGAGATACACTTTCTCAAACCCGACCCCCAGGATGCTGCCGCATCGGAGGATAAACAGGGTGATCATCGTGGGCACCAGCATGGGAATATCGATGGCGAGAACCTTCTGCCACTTGCTTGCCCCATCCACGTCTGCCGCCTCATACAGCTGGGGATCCACCGCGGACAGTGCCGCAATGTACATAATGGAATCCCAGCCTACATGCTGCCATACCTCTGTCCATACATAGATGCTGGAAAAAGCGCCCGCGTTTCCCATCAGGTCTCCCGTCGTGATCCCCGCCATGGAGCAGATTTTCGGAATCACGCCGGAAGACGGGGAAAGGAACATGATGATCATGCCGCACATGACAACCGTGGAAATGAAATGCGGCAGGTAGGTCGACACCTGGAAGAACTTCTTGAATCTCCAGGCATACATCTGGTTGCACATCAGCGCGAGGATAATCGGCAGCGGGAACGTCACCGCAATGGTGTACAGGCTGATCACCAGCGTGTTTGTAATCGTGTTGGTGAACATATAGGAGTTGAAATACCGCAGGAAGTATTTCAACCCGGCCCACGCGCTTCCCCAGATGCCCATTGCCGGACGGAAATCCTTGAACGCAATGATCACGCCGTACATAGGCAGATAGGTAAAGCAGATAAAAATCACGATCGCGGGAAGCATCAGCAGATACAGTCCCCAGTTTCTCCCAACCCTGACCAATACAGAAGGTCCGCGCATGGATTCCGCCCGCCGCATGTGATCATTTCCCCTTTCCTTGTAATAGGTTTATCGTTATACCTCTTAAATGAAAAGAAAAAGGCTGCAATTGAGTTTATCGATAAACCTATCATGTGAGATGAGTATATCGTTAAACTTATTCCCTGTCAACCCCTTTTTTTCAATTTTTTTGAAATCCCGCAAAAAACAGGCGGAGCTTCCGCTCCGCCTGAACTATTATACTTCCTGTACCGATTGTCTTTCCTTCACTTTCACCGGCAGGATCCGGTATTCGTCCCGGAAGGAAGGATCCTCAATTGCCCGCATCAGCATCTGCACGCTCAGGTTTGCCTTTTCCCGGATATCCTGGGCCACCGTTGTCAGTCCCGGGGTGATCAGCCGTGCCGGCATGGAATCGTCGAAACCGACCACTGACAAATCCTGGGGAACCTGGATGCCCCGCTTCTGGCAGCCTTTGATAATACCGCAGGCTAGGAGGTCTTCCGTGGCAATGACGGCCGTCGGCCTGTC
>Ga0310786_10002365_pt1 | contig 28934 bp, 37 predicted proteins | sample AusTroGonzalo_MG_FD_203881 | JGI IMG/M metagenome (GOLD analysis project Ga0310786, IMG submission 203881) | Bovine rumen microbial communities from tropical cattle in Woodstock, Queensland, Australia - Gonzalo_03 (v2) (version 2) | ecosystem: Host-associated > Mammals > Digestive system >...
GCCAGTCCGCGGTTCTTCTCGTCTTTGCTGTGCGGCGGGGGGGGGGGGGGGGGGCGCGCGCGAGGGGGGCGGGGGGCGGGGCGGCGCCGGGGCGGCGGGGGGGGGGCGGGGGGCCGGGGGGGGGGGGCGGGGCGGGGCCTGGGCGGGGGGGGGGGGTGGCTGGGGGGATGGGAGCTGGATCCGCGCCATGCGGTGGAGCGCTGGAACCGGGGGGCGGAAGTGGCCAAGGGGAAAGGTGGAAAGGTTGAAAAGTTGAAAGGGTGAATAGGAGGATTGAAAGATGACGGCGCGGGAAATCGACAGTTTTTCCATTTGCCAAAGCTTGGCGAAACGGCGGCAGAATTGCCGAATGTTGGCAAACCGTTTTGCCAAGGTGCGGCAAACGAGGGAATTTTTTGCCGGATGTTGGCAATTTTTCGGGGGCATCGCGGTGGCGGCGTTCCTCGTCTGGTTCGGGTTCGTCGGCTATTGGCGCACCATCGCTTTCTTTTATCGCCTCTTCGGGCTGATGGACTAGGGAATGAAAGTTTTGGGATTTTTCGCGGGAGTGCGGTGAGTGCCGCGACGCGAAGCAAAAAACACAACAACCAGGAGACAAGAATGAGACTGACGAAAGCAATGGTGGAAGGGCTGAAAGCCGCGGCGGAGCGGAGGAGCTCGGTTCTGATGCAGGAGGGCATCGAAGCGGCGGCGGCGGATGCGGAAAAGGCGGAGGCGCTATCGTTCGCGGTGGCAATCGTGGCGGAGGTCGGCCCCTCCAAGGAGACCGGCGAGCTGGTGCTGGTGGTGCGGTCGAAGACTTCGGTGAAGCTGGAGCGGAAGGACGCGGCGTCGCCGGTTTCGGTGTCGGAGACGGCGAGCCTGTTCGGCGGCGAGGAGGACTGACGATGCGGCACTTCGCGAACTACGCCCCGGCGGACCGGGAAGGCTGGCTGGCGCTGCGGGAGGAGTTCCGCAAGCGGGGCGTGGGGGGAAGCGAGCTGGCGAGCGTGGCGGGGGTGCCGGGGGCGTTCGGGAGCGCGCTGGCGGAATGGGCGGACCGCCGGGGGGAATGGCGGCGGGAGGAGGGGGCGGAAAGCGCGTACCTGGAGGACGGGCGGGACATCGAGGGGATCGTCCAGAAGCGCTTCGAGGCGGCGAGCGGGCTTTCGGTGCGGCACCGCTACGCGATCATCACGAACGACGACTTCCCGCACCTGTTCGCGAACGTGGACGGGTTCGTGGAGGGCTGGGACTGCGGCTGGGAGGCGAAGACCTACGACGTGCGCAGCCGCAAGTTCGAGGCGGGGGTGCCGCCATCCTACGTGGCGCAGGTGACGGTGTACCTGGCCGTGACGGGGCGGAAGCGCTGGGTGCTTTCGGCGTGGAGCTACGGCCAGGGCACGCGGCACTTCTTCTTCACGCTCGACGGAGCCGACCGGAAGCCGGACTGGGCGGACGAAATGGTGCTGCTGCATCCCTCGGAGCTGGACGCGGCGGAGAAGATCGCGGCGGACTTCATGCGGCTGGTGGAGTCGGGGACGCCGCCGGCCCCGGACGGGAGCGACTCGGCCGGCGAAGTCCTGCGGGGGTTGCACCCCCGGGAAGCCGCCGGGAAGCTGGTGGACCTTTCGGGGGTGAGGGCTTCGCTGGACGCCATCGACGGCATCGACGGGGAGATCAAGGAGCTGGAACGGCGGCGGGAGGAGCAGAAGCAGATCGTCATGGAAGCGCTGGGGGACGCGGAGGGGGGGACGGCGGACGGCTGGAAGGTGACGTACAGGACCGTCGCCTCGAAGCGCCTGGACGCGAAGGCGGCGAAGGCCGCGTTCGGCGACGGGCTGGAACCCTTTTACAAGACCACCGCGACGCGGACGCTCCGCATCGTCAAGGTGGCATGAAACCCAAAAACAACACAACCCAGGAGACAACAGCATGACCACGCAGACAACGGCACTCACGGCGGCGGCGGCCCGGACGGGCAAGGCCCCCGCAACGCGGCAGGAACAGGGCCTCAAGGCGCTCCTCGCCAACTACACGCCCGCCATCAAGGCGGCGCTCCCGGCGGTGATGACGCCGGAACGGTTCATCCGGATCGCGCAAAGCGCGCTTTCCTCCTCCCCCGCCCTGCAGCAGGCGACGCCGACCTCGTTCTTCGGGGCGCTCATGACGGCGGCGCAGCTGGGGCTGGAGCCGAACACGCCGCTGGGACAGGCCTATCTCATCCCGTTCCGGAACCACTGCGTCATGGAAGCCCAGTTCCAGCTCGGCTACAAGGGGCTCATCGCCCTGGCCTACCGCAGCGGGCAGGTGACGAGCATCCAGTCCGAGGTCGTCTGCGAGGGCGACGACTTCGAGTACGAGATGGGGCTGGACCCGAAGCTCAAGCACCGCCCGGCCATGTCGGGACGGGGCGCGCCGACGCACTACTACGCCGTCTGGAAGACGAAGGACGGGGCCGTGGGCTTCGCCGTGATGGGCGTGGAGGACATCAAGGCCCACGCCAAGAAGTTCTCGAAGAGCGTGGCCGGCGGGCGCCCCAGCCCGTGGGACACGAACTTCGACGAGATGGCGAAGAAGACCGTCCTCAAGAAGGCGCTCAAGTACGCGCCGCTGGCGTCCGATTTCGTGCGGGGACTGGCGAGCGACAACTCCATCCGCGACTACACGCGCGGCGTGGACGCCCTCGACACGGCCAGCAAGACCGACGAGAACGGCGAGGTCATCGACATCCCCGTCGAATCCGAAACCACCCGCGAAGCGGACCAGGAAGCCGGTGCGGAATGAGCGAGCCGAAGATCAGGCGGAGGAAGTGCATCGTGGGCGTGAAGGAGCTGGCGGAGGAGCTGGGGTTCTCCCGGTTCCACGTCTACGCGGTGATCCAGGGGCGGCGGCGGCCGTCGCCCCGCCTCGCCGCCGCGCTCGAGGCGCGCGGGATCAAATGCCGCAAACCACGCCCGGCGCGAGAGAGATGGGAGTAGGACGATGGCGAAAAACGACAAGGCGATGTGGTACCGGATGGACCCTGCGGTGTGGCTGCTGGAGGCCATCGACATGCCGGCGAAGGAGTGGAAGACGCGTTCAATCCGCGCACTGAAAGCTCTCATCCTGGCGGAAAAAGGAATCGATTCTCTCTCGGACGCGATGATTTGCGATTCGGAGCAAATTTTGAACCAAAAACGGAGCGCTGGACGCAAGGGGGGGAACGCGAAGGCGGAAAACGCGAAAAACGCCAATGTTTCGCAGGAAAGCGGCCCAAGCGAAACCCTAGCACCGCCAGCTTCCCGCTCAAGCGAAAACGTGGCGGAGGCCAAGCGGTGCCAAGTTTCTGCTAGCCTCACGCGCGCGTTACCGACCGACAGACCGACAGACCGACATACCGACCGACCGACCGACAATACCGACGTACAACACCGACCCGAACCGACAAGGAGTTCCCAACCCCCTACCCCCGCCGGGCCGGAAGACGGGTCGGGGTCGGCATCGGGTCGGACGGTCGGGTCGGTGGTCAAAATCGGGGATCTCGTCGGGTCGGTCGGGTCGGGTCGGCCGCCGGCGTCGGGGCCGAGAAAGGCGCAGGTTTTCGACATGCCGCGGGCCTACCTCGCCCAGTTCGCGGCGTCCAGCCTGGCCGACGGCGACGAGGCCAAGGCCGTCAAGGGCTACGCGGCGCAAATCCGGCGGGTGGGCGAAGAGGCCTTCCGGGAAGAGCTCTCGACGCTGCTCTCGGAAATCGACGCCGGGGAGGGCATGCGAAGTCCGGGGGCGGTTCTCATGACGCGGCTCAAGAGCATCCCGAACCGGAGGGCGGAGTGATGGCGGCGGAAAACGCGGTGGCGGTCGGGCGGGAAGCCCTCCAGGAGGAGCCGTGGTGGCCCGTAGGGGCGGTTTCGGGGGTCCGGCAAGGGGACGATGGCCCCCAGGGGGCCGGAAGGCCGCAGAAACGACGCCAGGCGGCAAAAGCGTGGCAGGCGTTTTTGCGGGAGCTGGCAAAATTCGGCGTGGCGCTGGCGGGATGCATGCTGTGGTGGATGGCGCTGGGGGCGTTCGTGCAGATTTTCTTCGGCGGGTTCCAGGGATGACGGCGGAGCTGAGCTTCTACATCGGCGGGAAGCCCCCCAGACGAACGCACCAGGGCGGCGTCCAATACCGCAAGGACCCGACGGCGCCGGGAGGCGTGCGCGTCTTCACCGACCCGGTCCACCGGCTGGAGGCGGCGGAAATGCGCCACGAGTTCGCGCGGCAGCTGCCGGACGGGTGGAAGCCATGCAACGAACCGGCGGAGGTGTCGGTCACGCTGGCCTATCCGCAGCGGCAGACCGACCGGCTCGACGACGACGCGCTGCTCCCTCACACCGAGCGGCCCGATTGCGACAACCTCGTCAAATCCATCCTCGACGCCATGACGCGGGCCGGGGTTTGGGAGGACGACGCGCAAGTGTACGAGCTCCGCGTCCGCAAGTTCCGCACGTCCCGCCCGCGGTGGACGGTGCGCGTCCGCTTCGGCGGATGCGGCTTCCTGGGCAACGAGCGGCTTCCCGCCAAGGAGATCAAGCGGAGGCTCGCGGAGCGGCGCCGCGCGGCGAAGAAGGCGGCGAAGGCCGCCAACATGACGGGGACATTCAACTTCGGGGGAGAGGGATGATGTGCGGGCTCCCGCCCATCCTGGACGCAACGTGCGGATCCCGCATGATTCACTTCGACAAGGAGTGCCCCGACGTGCTCTTCTGCGACAACCGCGAGGTGGAGGGGGAAGCCATCTGGAAGGGGAACGGGAAGAATGGCACGAGCGTGCGGCATCTGGACGTGCACCCCGACCGCATCGTGGACTTCACGGCGATGCCGTTCCCGGACGGGAGCTTCTGGCTTGTGGTCTTCGACCCGCCGCACTTGAAGCACGTCGGGGAGAACGCGTGGATGGCGAAGAAGTACGGCGCGCTCAAGGGCGACTGGAAGGCGATGCTGCGGGACGGGTTCCAGGAGTGCATGAGGGTACTCAAGCCCGGCGGAACGCTGATCTTCAAGTGGAGCGAGGCGCAGATTCCGGTGGGGAAGGTATGGGAGGCAATCGGGGCAAGGCCGGTTTTCGGGACGCGGTGCGGGAAGCGCGCCGGGACGATTTGGGCGACATTCTGGAAAGGACTAGCCGATATGCAACACAAGGACGGGGACATAAGCACCTGCCGCCTGTGCGGAAAGAGCATCGAGTGGCGGAAGGACCAGACGGGACGGCCCAAGCCGTTCGACGACCGATGGCCGTTCAAGAGCCACTTTCTCACCTGCAAGCCGTACCGCGAGCAATGCCGCAAGCGGGACGAGGCCAAGCGCGCCGAGGCAGACCGGCGGCAGGGAAAATTCGATTTCGGGGACGGCACGACGCCGTCCCCACAAAACCCAGGAGACATGACATGAAGACGAAAACCATCAACACGGTGCATCTGTTCGCCGGATGCGGAGGGGAGGCGACAGGCGCGAAACTGGCGCTCTCCAGGCTCGGTTTGAAACACAAGGGGATTGCCATCAACCACTGGGACGTCGCTGTCGCCACGATGCGGGCCAACCACGACGACATCCACACGTTCCTGATGAAGGTCGAGGATGCCATCCCCGAGGAACTGATGCACGGGGAGCGGGTGCATCTGCTGTGGGCCTCGCCCAGCTGCACCCACCACTCCAGGGCGAAGGGCGGGCGTCCGAGGAGCAACCAGCTGAGGGCGCAGCCGTATCTCATCAACCCATGGCTGCTGGAAACGGTCGTGGAGAAACTCGTGGTGGAGAACGTTCCCGAGTTCGTGGATTGGGGGCCGTTGGACGACGAGACGGGCAAGCCAATCGAACGGAAGAAGGGGGCATGTTTCCGGGCGTGGGTGGATAGCATCAAGGCCTGCAACTACAAGGTGGAGTGGCGGATTCTCAATTGCGCGGACTACGGGGACGCCACCTCGAGGCGGCGGTTCTTCCTGCAGGCCGTGCGGAGGGGATGCGGGAAAATCAGATGGCCAGAGGCGACTCATGCCGAAAACCCGGAAACGGACCTCTGGGGCCATACGCCCAAGAAGTGGCGCGGCGCGAAGGAGTTCCTCGATTTCAACGACCTCGGGCGGAGCATCTTCGAGCCCGGCCGGAATCTCGCGATGAACACGCTCCGGCGGGTGGACGCGGGGATGCGGAAATTCAATGGGATGAGCTTCCTCATGGACATGCTGGGGACCGGGAAGGGCGACGAGTCGCGGGTGCATTCGCTCGCGGATCCGTTGCCCGTCCAACACGCCAGCGGGAACCGGTGCGCCGTGGTGCGCCCGTTCGTGGTGAAACTGAACCACAACGCGGACGCCGAGGACATCGAAAAGCCACTGACCACGGTGTTGTCCGGCGGCCAGCACCACGCGCTCTGCACGCCGTTCATCGTCCGCTCCAACAAGGGGTGCTACGCCGAAAGCGTGGATGCTCCACTGTCGTCGCAGCAGGCCAGCACGGTCCACCACGCCCTCTGCCAGCCACTGATCATCGACCACTTCAAAAACGGCGAAGCCCACAGTGTGGACGAGCCGCTGGGCTCGCAGACCACCCACGACAGATACAGCGTTGCGACGCCCTTCATCGTGGAGCACAGAAACAACGGGACGGCGAAACCCCTCGACGGCCCTATCGGAGCCCAGACAACGAAGGACAAGTTTTCGATCTGCACGCCCCTCATTCTCGGGCAGAACGGCGGCGCGCAGGCCCTGCCCGTCGCCAAGCCCTGCCCGACCATCGCGACGAAGGGCGCAATCCGCCTGGCGACCCCCGTCATCGTTGACATGAGCCACCCTGGCGGAAACGACAGCGGGCACATCGGCAGCGCCGACGACCCCATCCGCACCATCACGACCTTCGACAACGTGCAGCTCGCACTGCCGATGCTGGAGGACGGACGGCTCATCGACATCCGCCTCCGGATGCTCAAGCCGTCGGAGCTGGCCGCCGCGCATTCGTTTCCGGCGGACTACAAGCTCGCGGGCAACCGGACGGAACAGATCAAGCAAATCGGCAATTCGGTGCCCGTCATGACGGCGGCGGCGATTTGCGAGGCCGCGCTGGGCGCGGCGTGAGGAGTGAGCGATGAGCGACGAAACGACGAACCGAGAAGAGATGCCGGCACAGACCGGCGACGCGGCGAAGTTGCGGGAGGCGCTGGAGGGGCTCGTAGAAATAACTTGCGGCCTTTGCTGCAACGAAAAAAATTGTGAATTGAGCGATGAGGAGCCGTGCGATGAAGTGCTTAAAGCCCACGCCGCCCTCTCCGCCCCGCCGCGAAACTGCGACGTTGGCGACGTCGCGGAACAAGACAGGCGGTTCCGGTTCTTCTGCACCGGAAGGGCATGCGAAGAATGCGAAGTCAATGGGGGGATACGATGCGCAATCGCATGGGGCCAACTGCCATACGAAGCCCCGGCGGAAGGGGAAACGCGGCGGGATGCCGCGTCCCAAGATGGGCAAATAATGGGCGCGATGATTGTCATCACGGTGAAGGATGAACCCGCCGGGACGCGCATCGACCGCACGGCGTACCGCATCAACGAAACGGAGGGCGAGGAAAACGTCGTGAAAGTTGTCGAATCACTCTTGGACAAAGCCTGCACAGGGCTTTTCACCGTCCCCAACAAGAAGGCAGGCGAGGAATGACTACAGCAGACATCCCCAAGGTCCGCGTCGTCGGCCCGGACGGCGAGGTTGTCATCCCGGAAGGGTACTACTTCGAGATGCCGGAGCGGACGCGGTTCCCGATGAGCCAATCGCCGGAGCCGGAAGAGATTCCCGTCCTGCATTGCGTCTGCACGCACGAAGATGACGACTGGGGTCTTCCCTGCCGCCCCCGCATCCGCGTGGTCACCCCGCCACACCGGATTGAAGTCATCGAGGAGACCAGGAGGAAAAAATGAAATGCAAGCACAAGCCAACCATAGACACGACAAAGCTGTCTCTCGGCTCCCGTGTCAAAATCGACGACATCGTGATGACGGTCACGGAAATCAAGGACACCTTCGGAGGAAAAATCTACAGCCATTGCTATTTCGCCAATGCGGATTTGAAATTCGTGTCGTTTCATTCCGGCGAACTTGAAGCCCTTGGCGCTGAAAAAGCAGAAGAAGGCCGGAAATGAAGCATGTTGTGAAAGCATTGTCGCACCAAGTTTTTTGCGACCTTTACGCGTCGCTTTTGGAAAAGCTGCGGGAAACCGGGGAACGGATCGAAAGGGCGAAGTTCAAGATGAACGACGCGTCGGTACTGCTGGCACCGGAATTCAAGGCCGTGATTTGGACAAAACGGAAGAAGAAAGGAACCCCATGACAACTGACAAAACTGACAAAATCACCCTGCGCACCAGCGCCGGGAAGGAGCGCGAGTTCACGGTGGAGTGGTGGCCGGTCGGAAGGCCCAAGCCCTACTACCGCAACCCCAGGAACAACGATGCCGCCGTCCCTGTCGTCGCGGAGAGCATCCGTCGTCATGGACGGCAAGCGCGCCATCGTCACCATCGGAGGAATCACCTACTCGATGGACCCGAAAGCCGTCGTGGTCCGCGAACCCACCGACATGGTCTTCTGCCCCAAGCCCCGGCGCAGCGAACTTCATCCCACCATGAAGCCGCCCGCCCTCTGGCGCTACCTGATCGAGAACAGCTCCGACTTCGGCGACGTCGTCCTCGACCCCTTCGGCGGATCCGGCACAACCATCGTCACCGCGGAGGCCACCGGCCGGAAGGCCCGCAGCGCCGAGCTCGACCCGCACTACTGCGACGTCATCCGCAAGCGCTGGTCCGACTTCGCCGTCGGCAAGGACGCCGACTGGCAGAAAGAGACGCCGGAGGAAGGAGGGGACAAGTGACCAAGAAGAAAATCACGCTCGACTACACGGAGCCGGACCCGAAATTGCTGACAGATGAGGACATCCGCTGGGCGAAAATCGCGAAGCGTTCGGTTGACGGTCTTGCGGCCATAGCCGAAGCCCACGCGGAGGCTTGCGACAAGGAGTGGATGGGTATGCAATACCTGCTGGAAGACCTGCGCGAAACCATCGACACCATCGTGCAGGACTTCGCGTCGCGTCTGGACTTGCGAAGGACGGAAGGAGGCCAGCCGTGAGCACGAGCATCGTCATCACGTTCAGAGAGAAAAGCGGTCCGAATGTGGATCGGGAAGCCGAAGTCGTTGCCCAGAAAGGCACACCGGCGGAGCTGAAAGCGGCCGCCGTCTATCTGGCAGCCGTCGAGGTAGGCATGGAGAAATTCTTCCGGGACACGAAGAACCCCGTTTTCCTGCCGGAAGCCGAGGAGTTCGGGCGAATGGCACTGGAAGCCGGGGAAAAAGCCGAGAAGGCGGAGGGGAAGAAATGACGGACGTTGACGCGCTTGACCCCTTCGACGGCGGCGACCCCTGGGCCGATGGCGGGGACCCCGTCCACCGGGACGCCGCCGGCAACGCGGAAACGGCGGATCGCCCGGACGAGGACGAGGCGACCGCGACGCCGGTGGTGCTGGCAACGGCGAACCGGCACGTGGTACGCCGGGTGATGGGCGAGCGCCTGCTGGAGGACGCGATGCCCGCCGACGTCCCGGCGGAGGGCGAAAGCTGGCACGTCCTGACGTTCGGCGGGATTGCCAGCACGTCCCTCCTGATCTGGCTGGCGCACCGGCAGAGGCTCGCGCGGCTCGCGCTCGCCACCTGGAGCGTCAACGGGACGGACGTGGAGGAACTGCGGCGGCTGGTGCGCCTCGGGCGCGTCGGACGGCTGGACGTGTTCTGCGGCTCCCTGGCGGAGCGGCGGACGCCGCAGGCGTGGCTCGGCCTCAAGGAGACGTGCCGCGCCACCGGCGGCCGGGCAGTCCTCATGCGAAACCACGCCAAGGTCGTCGCCTTCGAGGGCGAGGCATGGGACGGCGCCATCGAGGGCAGCGCCAACCTCGCCAACAACTCGGGGTGCGAGCAGATCGTCTTGACGCGCGACAGGAAGCTGGCGCAGTTTTACTTCGAGACGTTCGACGGCATCAAGAGCATGGGAAGCGAGGTCTGACATGGCCAAAAAGGGAAAAATCGCGCAGGGCAACGAGGAGCTGGCGGAACTCCTCAAGAAGGCATACGGCAACGTCAGCCAGGTGGCCGCCGTGCTGGGCGTCACCCGGCAGAGCCTCTGGGCGCGCGTCAACAAGAGCAAGCAGCTGCAGCAGGCCATCGAGGAGGCGCGCGAGACCATCGTCGATCTCGCGGAACGCAAGCTCTACAAGGCCGTCGAGGCGGGCATGGAGTGGGCCGTCAAGCGCGTGCTCGACAGCAAGCGCGGCGTCGACCGCGGCTGGCGTCCCCCGACGGAACTCCGCGTCGAGGGACGGCACGAGGTGAGCCTGGGACGCATCGACGAAGCCGTCGGCCGGGACATCCTCGATCGCCTCAAGCCCAAACCGGCGGAAGAGTGACCTACGAGGAAGCCAGGGAGTACCACAGGAAGGTCGTCGCCAACGGCGACCTTTCCGCCATCCGCGTCCTTTGCAAGACGGACAGGTACTTCCTGATGACCGCCATCCTCGGCGTCACCGTGGCACTCCACCCGTGGGTGTACGAGCGGTGCCGGGAGGTGGAGGCGGACCCGGACGAGCACCTCGACCTGTGGAGCCGCGGCCATTTCAAGTCCACGATCATCACGTATGCGGGGGTGGTACAGGAAATCCTCCGCAACCCCGAAATCTGCGTCTGCATCATGAGCTACAAGGCAGGGGCCGCCCAGGCGTTCCTCGCCCAGATCAAGCGGGCGCTCGAGTCCAACCCCGTCCTGCTCGCCGCGTTCCCCGACGTTCTGTTCCCCGAGCGGGCCGACCACACAGGCGACCAGTGGAGCGTCAAGGGCGGCATCACCGTCAAGCGGCGCAGCGCCCGCAAGGAGCCGACCGTCGCCGCCAGCGGCCTCGTCGAAGGCCAGCTCACCGGCGGGCACTACGACCTGCTCGTCTACGACGACGCCGTGACGCTGGAATCCGTCACGACGCCCGACATGGCCCAGAAGACGACCAACGCGTGGTCGATGAGCATGAACCTCGGCACGGAGAACAGCCGGCATTGGTACATCGGGACGCGCTACGCCATCTTCGACACCTACGGCTACATGATCGACCACGGCATCAAGGAGCGGCGGCACCTCGCCATCGACGGCGACGGGAATCCCGTCTACTGGCCGCGGTCCGAACTGGAAGAAAGGCGGAAACTCATGACAACCAAAGACTGGGCCAGCCAAATCCTGCAGCAGCCCACCGGCGAGGGCGAACTCGTGTTCCGCCCCGAATGGCTCCAACGCTACCACGCCATGCCCGACCGGCACTCGATGAACGTCTACATCATCATCGACAGCGCCAACGCCAAGCGCATCGCCAAGGGCGGCAGCGACTACACCGTGATGGAGGTCGTGGGAATGGCGCGGGACGCCAACTACTACCTGCTCGACGCCGTGCGCGACCGCATGAGCCTCGCCGAGCGGACCCGGTGCCTCTTCGAGCTGGTCGAGAAGTGGCAGCCCAACGGCGTCTTCTGGGAGCAAATCGGGGCCATGAGCGACGTCGCCCACGTCCGCGAGAAGCAGGACCAGACCGGCTGGCACTTCGGCATCACCGAACTCCACCAGACCGTCCCCAAGGACGACCGCATCCGCTGGCTCGAGCCGCTCTTCCGCGACAGCCGGATATGGGTGCCGCACCACATCTGGCGGCGCACCGTCGGCGGCGAGGCCTACGACTTCATGGAAGTCTTCGAGCGCGAGGAGTTCCTCGCCTACCCCAGCGTCAACCACGACGATATGCTCGACGACCTCGCCAACATCAAGCATCCTGTGTTCACGGCCGCGGCGACGTTCCCCGTCGCCCCGGCCCCGCCGAACCTCCCCCCGCCGCAGGCGGAATACAAGCCCTGGCGCCCGCCGAACTGGTAGGAGAATGACAAGATTCCGGACAAGAAATCTGAAATTTGCAGAAAATAAGGTGATTTTCTGCGATTTCTCGGACTTAAAATCCCTCGGAACTTGTTCCATGCGGGTTCGACCCCCGCCCCGGGCACTTTCCGTTTTCCCCGGAAATCCGCAAAACCCGCGTTTTGCCGTTTTCACCCCTTCCGGCAGTCCGCCGTCATCTTCCTTTTTTCCCCGCGATAGCACCCCATAAGTACCCCGCCCCCCTCCCCCGCCAACGTCCCAAACCGCACCCGGACACCTCCTCTTCCGCCCAAATGCCTCCGGCCGTTTTTTCCGCGTTCCCGCGCCTTGAAAGCCGATGCGTTTGGACTTGCGGGAGAAGAGGGAAAAGAGAGAATGGGACGAAAATGATACGCATACAAGAGATGGCGAAATGAGCAGAGCTTCGTTCAAGGCGTTTTGCGTGGAGTTCTACGCGGCCCATGTCGGCAAGACGGGACCGGAAGTCTACGCCGCGTTTGAGAAATCCGGCCTTTTGCGGGAGCTGGACCGGGACTACGAAGACCTCCACGGCATGGGCATGGAAGCACTGATGCAGATGTTCGACCAGTGGCTCGGGAAGGGGGCGGCGAAATGACGCTCTTCCACGGCGGGACGGACCGCATCGAGCATCCCCGCATTCTGACGGGCGACCAAGGGCGGGATTTCGGTTTCGCGTTCTACACGACCGACATCCGGGCACAGGCCGAACGGTGGGCGTTGCGCCGTGCCCGTTACCGCAGCCGCCTGGCGCGGCAAACCGTGGGCGCCATCGTCTGTGAATACGAGCTCGACGAGGCGGTGTTCTCCTCGCTTTCCGTGAAACGGTTCACGGAGCCCTCGCTCGAATGGCTCGACTTCGTCGTGGCGAACCGGAGTTCCCTTGATTTCCGCCACGGGTTCGATGTCGTGGTCGGCAAGATTGCCAACGACCGCGTGGGAGAAACCGTTTCCTACGTCGCCGCGGGCGTCATGCGCCGCGAGGACGCCGTGGAACGCCTCCGCTTCCAGCAAATCAACAACCAATGGGCGTTTTGCACGGAAAAGGCGTTGTCGCATTTGCGGTTCGTCCGCAGTTACGAGGTGCCCAATGTGTGAGCACCATTTGATCCGGGCGACGCTTGTTCCCGAAATCGTGCGCCTCATCGCCGGGCGTTTCGGCATTTCCGAGGACGAGGCGCTGGACCGCTTCTACAAATCCGCGACGGCGCAAAACCTCGCCGACGAGGAAAACGGCCTTTACGGACAGTCCGCGCTTTTCATTTTTGGACAATATCTTGAGGAATTGGCCATGGATGGTTCTTCCGCCTGGCCGGTCCGGACGACATGACAGTATCATTGGGCGAGGATAATCACTGAACAACCCCACAAATACGAAGAAAGAGTATCCCCATGACCAAAAACATCGACCCCAGCCTGAAACTCATCAGCGACTACTTGACCATTCGATCGGATGAACTGTTTGTGATCCCTGAGTATCAAAGACGATATTCTTGGACTGTCCTTGAATGCGACAAACTGTGGCAAGACATTGAGACCTATATGGATTCAGGAACAGTCAATGAAACAGGGCGTAAGGAACCCTATTTTTTCGGCACGGTCATTGCTGATTGCTCGGAACAAGGTCTAATTCATCTCATCGACGGGCAACAACGTACAACGACGTTTATCCTTCTGATGAAGGCGCTACTTTTGCGGTTGCAGGAAATCTTGGATACAACAACTGCCGATGCGGACAACGAGGCATTGCTTGACGGGTTGAAAGAGCGACGCAATGCTATCGTTGATATCCTTTACAGAACCGATGCCGACAGCAGAAGGGAGTTTTTGAACAACCCTTCCAACGCAAAAGGCGTAATCATACTTGAAAGCAAATCAATCAACGAACTTGACGAGCACAAACGAGATCTGCAAATCATCGTCGAATCTTGCAACTATAAGGCGGCAGAAAAAGACTGCTATAAAACACCGCGCAAGCAGAAGGACAACAAATACACCAATTTCTTTCGAAATTTCAAATTCTTTGTTTCAAAACTATCAGAGTATTCAGAGTCAAAGGTCAATGCATTTGCCAGGACGTTTTTGAAGGAATGCCAAATCATCGAAATCCGTAGTTGGAACACGGAACAGGCTATCACCATGTTCAATTCGCTGAATTCCACGGGAATGCCATTGTCAGATTCCGATATTATCTCTGCGCAACTCTATTCATATGCAGGAGACGAACGGGATTCGTTTATTGGCAAGTGGGAAGAAATCACCAAACTTGCGGACGATTTGGCCGCAAGGAAGATTGCGAGCATTGATTCCCTTCTTCAACAATTCATGTATATACGGCGCGCAGAGCGGAAAGAATATGTTCGGGAAGGTGCACTGCCGGATGTAACCACGCCTGGATTACGCCGATACTACACAATAGACAACAAAGATTTGTTGAAGCACCCGATGGAAGTCTGCGGAAGGATTGAAAAAATCGCCCGAACTTGGGATGCGGTTGCAGATGAACCCATCGTCAAGCTGTTGTTGAAATTCAATGAAAACGCGAAACTGTTTTTTATTTCGTTTTTGGATCGTTGCGCCACTTTGGATGACCATGCGAAATCAGCTGTTATTGAGATTGCAGAATGCTTAATGAAGCTATTTGCGGTCTTGGAGATAGTCGATGCTGGTTACTCCAGTGCGCGTTTCAAAACTTTCCTATTCGGTGAAAATGTCAAATTTGTTGATTCGAATGTTTCCGTTGAAGAAATCAAGAAAGATTTCCGTGATCATATTTCAAAAACATGGAAGCGCGATGAAATCCAGACATTACTGATGGATTATGATAAAAATATTCTTGTTTTCCTCAATGAATATCTTTATGCAAAAGATCATGGCTTGAATTTCAACTTTTCCGAATCTGTAAACATTGAACACATCATGCCTGGTAGCGGACACAACCGTGAGGCTATTCGGCTAGATGCTGAAATTGCCTCCCAAGAGGAGTTTGCCAGTTTTGCAAATAAACTCGGGAACAAGATTCTCCTGGAAGATGACATCAACAAATCTATTGGCAACGACTGGTTCAGAACGAAAAAACAGAAATCCGTAAAAGACAAGAAGGGCTACAAGGACAGTTCATATGGTATTGCCTGTGCTCTGACTAGCTACCCGAAAGATGTCTGGACGAAAGTCGACATTGATGAAGCAACAGACAAGGTGGTTCGGCGCATTTCCGATTTCATCTTTGGCGATTGAGTGTTTTTCTCACAAGATGTGGAGCAAGGAACTCCTCCGGCGTGTGGGTTAGCGTATGGGGGCCGGATTCCTCGCTTTTTGGGGTCATAGGAGATGTTTCGGCGGAGACGGGTGACAGGGAGAGAAGATGAGGATTATACGGGACGATGTGGCCAGAGCGGCGGCGGACGCCATCGTGGACAGCGCTTGCGGGGAGGTGCGGGTCGGGGCCGGGGTGGATTCGGCGGTGTTCGCGCGCGGGGGCAAGGAGTTGTGGTCTCGGCGGCAGGCGTTGGGGACCCTCGCGGCGGGGTCGGCGGTGGCGGTTCCGGCGAGCAAGGGGATGAAGTGCCGCCAAGTGGTGTTCGTGGTGGTTCCGCCGCGGCCGGCGGGCAGTGACGAGGGCGAGGGGGAAGCGGTCCTGCGGGCGTGCTACCGGGCGGCGCTGGAGGCGGCGCGGGTGGCGGGGTGCCGGTCGGTGTCGTTTCCGCTGCTGGGCGCGGGGCACCGGGGGTATCCGCCGGAGTCGGCGCTCCGGGCGGCGCTTGACGTGCTCGGGGCCGAGGAGGACGCGGGCGGGATGGCGTGTTCGTTGTGTCTGTATTCGACCGTGGCCGTGGGGCTGGCCAGCAGTCTGTTCGGGGATGTCGAGGATTATCTCGGGGCGCATTTCCGGTCGGAAGAGGGCATCCGGCAGTCCATGGATGAGGCTTGCAACGTGCTGGAGACGTGGGTCGAGGCGAGGCGGCCGTGGCCGGACGAGCCGGAAGACGAGGCTCTCGTTGCGCCGTCCGAACCTTCGCCGTCCGGCCGTTGGCGTGCGCCCCGCTACTACGGGTTGCCGCCGGAGTTGAACCGCTTGCTGGCGAAAGGGACGGGGCCTGGGGTGGGCAAGGCGCTCATGGAGCTGATGAACCGCAAGCATTTCGACAACCAACGCCTCATTCTCAAGACCGGCATTTCGAAGCAGCTGCTTTCCAAAATCCAGAACGGCAAGCACGCCAAGGCCCCCGAAAAGCGCTGGTTGCTGGCTTTTTCCGTGGCGCTCGGCCTGACGCTCGACGAGACGCGGGAGTTTCTGGCGACCGCCGGGTACGCGCTTTCCCACGCGAGCAAGACGGATGTCGTGGTCGAGTACTTCCTCGGCCGCGGCCATCCGCGCATCGAGGTGGTGGACGCCGCGCTCGCCTGTTGCGGGCTGCCGACGCTGTATCCCGACGAGTAAGGAACCCGCCGCCACGGGGCGCGCGGTGGGGTGGGGGAGTGCGGATAGTCCACGGTCCGTTGACCCGGCCGGGCGGGAATCATGCAGAATGGGGGCGTCGCAAGGATGCGGCGGAAAGGACTGCAAGATGAAAACGCAAAAGTCAAAAAGGGAAACGGCGGGCGCATGGCGGGGCGGAATCCGGAGCTGACGGAACTGGTGTTCGTGCTGGACCGCTCGGGGTCGATGACCGGGATGGAGCGCGCGGTGATCGACGGATTCAACCGGCTGGTGGAAAAACAGCGGAAGGAGCCGGGGCGGGCCGTGGTGTCGGTGGAGTTGTTCGACGACCGCTTCGACGTGGTGTACGACCGGGCGGAGCTGGGAGAAATCCGGCCGCTGACGGAACGGGAGTATTACACGCGGGGAAGCACGGCCTTGCTGGACGCGGTGGGGCGGGCCATCCGGCACATCGCGCGGAAGCAACGGGAAGCGAATCCGGCTGAGCGGCCCGGACACACGCTGTTCGTCATCAACACGGACGGCTATGAGAACGCCAGCCGGGAATTCACCCGGGAGCGGATCCGCAAGATGGTACGCGAGGAGGAGCAAAAATACGGGTGGGAGTTCCTGTTTTTGGGAGCGAACATCGATTCGCACGGGGAGGCCGGGACGTTGGGCATCCGCGCGGAGATGACCTGCAACGTGGTGGCGGACGCGGCCGGATGGGCGGCGCAGTACGAAAGCGTGTCGGAAGCCGCATCTTCCACGCGCAGGGCCGGATCGATCGGCGCGGCGTGGCGCCGGCGGGTGGACGAGGACTACGACCGGCGCGGGCGGAAATGAACGCGCGCAACGCAGAAACGGCAGGAGGCAAACCATGTGGCTGTTCACGAAGCAGGGGTTTTATTCCATCGTCCGCAAGGACGGCGGCGAGTGGCACGTCCGGGCGCGGGCGAGGAAAGACTTGGAGAACTTGAACCGCCTGGCGGGAACGGAGCATGCCATCCACCGCTCCGAAGGGGCGGACTACCTCTGGCGGATGGTCGTGCCGGGGGCGGAAGCGCGGGCGCTGGTCGGCAGGCTGGCGGAGGACATCGATTACCCCAATTTCAAGGGCGCTGTGGCACGGATGCCGGGACAGGCAGACAAGCTCGGCATTTTGCACGAGATTTGGTCGCTGATGTTCCGTTATCAAAGCGAAAAAGAGAATACCTGAGCGGGCGGATGAGGGAGGCGCACGGTGGGAATGAAGCTCCGCAACCCGATGCGGGGAAAGCCGCTCAAATGGCTTCCGCCTCTTCTTCACGACTGGTTCGCCACCCGCATTGGACATGCCCCCCTGCCGGCGGTCGGCTGAATCAGCGGCGGGCCGTCCGCGAACCGACCCATTCGCGCATCGCCCGGACGGTGCGATTCCAGGCGCCGTGGTTTTCGCGCAGGTCGATGAAGGAACCGTAGAGGTCGAGGAACAGGCCGCGCCAGCGCTCCAGGAATTCCATGCGTTCCCGGAAACGCGACGCCGCGTCCAGCTGCGCCTCGCCCTTCGGCAGGGAAAGCGAGCGGAAGGCAAACCGGTCCGCGTCGAAGTGGAAACGCCACGCGGTGTCCGCGTCCGCCGCGAACGTCAGCCGCGCGCTGGCGAGCGTCTTCCCCGCCAGGAGGCAGGCTTTCGTTTCCGCGCCGACTTCCGGCGCGCCGTTGCGGAGGGTCACGGTGTGCGCCCCGTTCCCTTCGTTCACGAACGCGAGCGGTCCTTCCAGCAGGACGCCCAGTTCCGACCCGTCGGAAAGCTTCACCTGCCCGTCCCCCGTTTCGGCGCGGAACCACAGCCAAGTCAGGAATTCCCGCCCGGGCGCCGGAACAAGCGCCTCGTCCTTCATTTCCGGTGAAAAACTCGTCCCCTCCCACTCCCGCACATCCACCCGCCGGAGGCGCTCGGCCAGCACGACGGGGTCGCCCGCGTCCGCCGAAAACCCCAGCGTTTCCCGAAGCAGGCCGTTGAGCGCGTCGAAGGCGTTGTCCGACCCCACCGAGGCGAACAGGTGGTCTTCCCCCGGGCCGTAGACGAACGGATACGCCTTGATCTGCGGCGGCATGTTCGGCAGCAGCCGTTCCAGCACCCCCGCGCGGATTTCCGCCCGCTCCGGCGCCTTCAGGAAAGCCCGCCCCAGCGCCGCCAGCGTCGCCAGCTCCTCCATCTTGCATTCCGCCTTCAGGTAGCCCGCGGGCACTTTCCGGACGCTTTCCCGCAGCTGCAGCCGGTAGTATCCCCCCAGTTGCGCCGTTTCTTCGTCGATTTTCGTGTCCAGCAGGTGCCGTCCGGTCACCCACCCGCGCACCACGCTCGCCCCCGTCGTCTCCAGCGCCGGCGCGGCGTGCTCCGCGAACAACGCCAGCGCGTCCTTCGGGAACGCATGGGGCAACTCCATGAAACGGAAGGAAACCGACCCACTTTCAAACGACATCTTGTTCCGCCTTTCCGTCCCGCGCCGCGGGCGCAAAAAGCGCCCGCCGGGGCGGGCGCCGCGTGTTTTCCTTCCGGCCTAGAAGTACAGCCGCATGCCCAGGTCGAGGGCGACGTTCCACTTCACCGCCTTGTCGTCGTCCGCGTAGACTTTGTCCGTCGCAAGCGAACCGATCAGACCCAGGGCCACGGCCGCGGTGTCGGTCAGGAAGAACTTCAGGCCGCCTTCGGCCTGGAAGACGAACGCGTGTTCCTTGAAATCGTAGACTTTCGAATAGGCGAACAGGATGCTCCCCGCGACGTACGGCACCAGGTCCGTGCCGATGGCCGCGCGCTGCCCTTCCGGCAACTTGAAATTGTATTCCACCACCGGCCCGATGGAGAAGAATTTCGAGTGCCGGCTGAGCCGCGTGTCGAAAAGTCCGCCCAAGCTGAGGCGGTCGATCAGGAAATAGGAATAGCGCAGGTCGAGACTCGTCTCCGTCCCGTCCGGCGACGCGAAATCGAGCCATCCGCCGATACCCAGCTCGCTGGTTCCCTGGTCGAGCATGGCCGTCGCGCCCGCGGTGGCGGCGGAACCGAAAACGGCAAGGGCGGTCAGAAGGAACAGAAGTTTTTTCATGGAATGGTCTCCTCGTGTGTTGGATTGTTTTGCCATTTTCCCGTTTTCCGCCCGGAAATCAAGCCCATCCGCCGCCCGGAAGAATCTTTCCCGGACGGTATCGAAAAAGCTTGCTTCCCCGCAGCCCCTCTCCTATAGTTGCGCCTCGATGGTGGAGGCTTAGCTCAGTTGGTAGAGCAAGTGACTCTTAATCACTGGGTCGTGGGTTCGAGCCCCTCAGCCTCTACCAGTTTCCTTTCCGCATCCCCTTGGATGCGGTTTTTTCGTGCCCGCACCGCTCCCGCCGCCACCATTTCACTTGCCCCCCCGCCCCGCCTGCCCTAATCTTGCCTTGATTGCAATCCCGCAACACAACCCCCAAGGAGCATCCCATGACCAAACGTTTCGCACTCGTCTTCGCCGCCGCCGCGCTGGCTTTCGCCCTCCCCGCCTTTGCCGAGGACGAAGCTACCGCGGAACCCGCCGCCCCCATCCGCATGATCACCGAAGCCACCTTCCCGCCCTACGAATTCCGCCAGGGCACCGACGTCGTCGGCATCGACGTCGAAATCTGCAAGGCCATCGCCGCCGAACTCGGCCGCCCCCTCGCCGTCGAAGACGTCGAATTCGATTCCGTCCTCCCCTCCCTCATCGCGGGCAAGGCCGAACTCGCCGCCGCCGGCATCACCGTCACCGAAGACCGCAAGATGAAGGTCGACTTCTCCGTCCCCTACGTCCGCACCGGCATCGTCTACGTCTACCCCAAGGCCACCCCCTTCGAAGAACCCGACTCCGGCAAGGGCAAGCGCATCGGCGTCCAGAACGGCACCACCTCCGCCGATTTCGTCCGCGAACAGCTCGGCCAGGAGCCCGAAGGCTTCGACTCCCCCGCCTCCGCCTTCGCCGCCCTCAAGGCCGGCAAGGTGGATGTCGTCATCGCCGACATCGACCCCGCCAAGAACCTCGTCAAGGGCGAACCCGACTACGACATCTCCGACTTCCTGACAGTCGAGGAATACGCCGTCGCCATCGCCAAGGGCCAGCCCGACCTCCTCGCCACCGTCAACAAGGTCATCGAAGGCCTGAAGGATTCCGGCCGCCTCGACGAAATCGTCGACGAGTGGACCGCCAAGGCCGACGCGCTCCAATCCGCCGAGTAACCCCCGGCGATGAACGCGCGCGTTTCCCTCCGCACCCTCCGCGCCGCCGCCCACGCGGCGGCGCGGTCCGTCCTCCCCGCCGGCCTCGCCGCCGCCGGATTCGTCGTCGGCCGCCCCCCCCCCGCCGGCGCCCCCCCCCCCCCCCCCCCCCCCCCCCCCCCCCACCCCCCCCGGGTGCTCCCGCTCGACCTGCCCGTCCCCCGCGAATTCAACCTCACCCGCCTCGACGTCTCCGAGCGCGGCGTCTACGAACTCACCCTCGACATCCCCGGCCGCAAGATTCCCCTTTCCGCCCGCATCCCCCTCGAACCCGGCCAGTCCACCGCCACCTTCGCCCTGACCGTCCAGGAACGCGAAGGCCGCCACGCCTCCACCCTTTCCCTCGTCTCCGAACCCGACGGCTCCCCCGGCCAGATTCCCGCCATCCCCCTCGGCCTCTTCTCCGGCCCCGCCGTCCCCGTCACCTTCCAGCGCGCCGACGCCTCCGCGCCCGCCGACTACGCCATCGAACTCCTCGCCCAGCCCCTCCCCGGCGCCCTCCCCTCCACCAACGTCCTCTCCTTCGCCGAAGGCCAGCACGTCGCAGGCTTCCTCCTCTCCGCCACCCGCTCCCGCCTCGACACCCTCCCCCTCCGCCTCTCCCGCCTCGACGACCCCGCCGACCGCTTCAACCTCGTCCTCCCCGTCCGCCGCACCTGGCTCGCCGCCTTCGAAAACAACTTCTACGTCTGCTTCCTCAAGAAAATCCCCTTCGGCACCCGCGAAATCCGCGAAACCGCCCCCGACGGCACCGTCACCGTCCGCACCGAGCAAGTCTACAAGGGCCGCTGGCACTACATCACCAACGGCCTCCGCAACACCCTCACCGTCGCCCTCTGCGCCGTCCTCCTCGGCGCCGTCCTCGGCTTCCTCACCGCCATCGTCCGCTACACCCACGACAAGCACGGCCACTTCGCCCTCCTCGACGCCGCCGCCAAGGTCTACATCACGGTCATCCGCGGCACCCCCATGACCGTCCAGCTCCTCATCGCCTACTTCATCATCTTCTCCAACCTCAACAACAAGGTCCTCGTCGCCATCCTCGCCTTCGGCTTCAACTCCGGCGCCTACGTCGCCGAAATCATCCGCGCCGGCATCGTCTCCATCGACCCCGGCCAGATGGAAGCCGCCCGCTCCCTCGGACTCTCCTACGCCCAGGGCATGCGCCGCATCATCCTCCCCCAGGCCATCCGCAACATCCTCCCCGCCCTCGGCAACGAATTCATCGTCATGCTCAAGGACACTTCGATTGCCTCCTTCATCGGCCTCGACGACCTCGCCCGCGGCGGCTCCATCATCCGCTCCCAGACCTACCAGGCCTACATCCCCTTCCTCGCCGTCGCCGCCATCTACCTCGTCCTCGTCATGATCTTCTCCAAGCTCCTCGCCCGCCTCGAACGCCACCTCCACCGCACCGCCGCCTAGCATGAAGAAAGCCCCCCCCAAAGACGATCCCTTCCTCTCCGACCGCCCCGTCGTCCCCCCCGGCCAGCCCCTCCTCGAAGTCGAAAACCTCCACAAGTCCTTCGGCCCCCTCCAGGTCCTCCGCGGCATCACCACCACCATCCTCAAGGGCGAAGTCGTCGTCGTCATCGGCCCTTCCGGCGGCGGCAAATCCACCTTCCTCCGCTGCCTCAACCTCCTCGAAACCCCCACCTCCGGCCGCATCTGGTTCGGCGGCGAGGAAATCGTTTCCGGCGGCTCCCTCCAGCGCGACGGCACCGACCGCCGCCTCTCCCGCCACGCCCGCGAACGCAACCTCAACCGCTACCGCTCCGACATGGGCATGGTCTTCCAGCGCTTCAACCTCTTCCCCCACCTCACCGTCCTCGACAACATTGCCCTCGCCCCCCGCCTCGTCCGCCGCGTCGACGCCTCCGCCGCCCGGGACAAGGCCATGGAACTCCTCGCCCGCGTCGGGCTCCCCGACAAGGCCCGCGCCTTCCCCGCCCAGCTCTCCGGCGGACAGATGCAGCGCATCGCCATCGCCCGCGCCCTCGCCATGGAACCCCGCGTCATGCTCTTCGACGAGCCCACCTCCGCCCTCGACCCCGAAATGGTCGGCGAAGTCCTCTCCGTCATGAAGGAACTCGCCGCCAACCACATGACCATGGTCGTCGTCACCCACGAGATGAACTTCGCCCGCGAAGTCGCCGACCGCATCCTCTTCCTCGAAGGCGGCAACATCCTCGAAGAAGGCACCCCCTCCGACATCTTCCTCCGCCCCAAGTACGAGCGCACCCGCGACTTCCTCGGCAAAGTCCGCACCGCCTGATTCCCCCCTCCACCTTTCCCCCGAATGGCCGGGACTGCCCGCCGGGCGGCCACCGAGTCCTCTCCATTCTTGCCCATCACGCGTTCCCTGAGGCACATCTGCTCCCGCCCTGATTCTCCACTTCCGCCCGCGCCCGCAACTCTTGTCTCCTGGCTCGCAACCCGTGGTTCATGTCTCGTTTTCTTGTCCGCGAAACGGCTTTCTTTGTTTTCTTGTAGATTCCCCCCATTCCCGTCCATCCGTGTCCTCATTTCACGCTCGCGACGGTTTGCAGCCCTCCCCCTGTTCATTGTTCGCGAAGCGGCTTTCATGGCTTCCCATGTTTTCCGTGGTCCCGTTGGAGCGGTTTCCGCACCTCCGCAAAACGGTGGCGGCGATTTTCGGACTATACAAGCCGCCGGATTTTCCTAGGATGCTTTTCCGACGTGAAACTCGCCGTTCCAGTCCTCGCCTACCGCAACGTATCCCCCGTCAGCGGCGTCTCCCCCAACGAGTTCAGCATCCAGCTCGGCGCGCTGGCCCACGCCGGATGGCGCTCCGTCTCCGTCTCGGAACTCGTCGACGCCCTCAAGAACGGCGCCCCCCTCCGCGAAAACCCCTACCTCGTCACCTTCGACGACGCCTACCTCGACAACTGGGTCTACGCCATGCCCGTCCTCCGCCGCCACGGCATCCGCGCCGCCTTCGGCTGCGTCACCGCCTATCTCCACGACGCCCCGCCCCGCCCCACCGCAGGCGAAGGCGCCCCCGCCCTCCACGACCTCCCCACCGCCCGCGACGCCTGGGACCTCGCCCTCGAGGACGACGACTACACCGCCTTCATGTCCCGCGCCGAACTGCGCGCCCTCGTCCGCGACGAAGGCCACGAACTCCTCGGCCACACCCACACCCGCCAGCTCTGCTTCACCTCCAACCGCCCCCAGCCCCTCGACGCCACCCGCTCCTCCGACGCCTTCGGCGCCGGACTCCACGGCATCTTCCTCGAAACCGGCGACGGCTCCGCCGGACTCCCCAGCGGTTCCGCCTACGCCTGCAACGGTTTCTGGCCCTCCGGCGAAGACCCCCTCACCGCCACCCTCCTCGAACGCACCACCGCCGAACGCATCGACTTCTGCACCCAGGAATTCGCCCTCTGCCGCCAGCGCCTCGAAGATCTCGCCGGAACCCCCTCCCGCGCCATGGTCTGGCCCTGCGGCCAGTACGACGACGTCTCCATCCAGGCCGCCTCCCTCGCCGGCTACGAAGCCGCCTTCTCCGCCGATCCCGGCGCCAACGACGCCAAAACCCCCATTTTCGCCCTTCGCCGCATGACCGTCGAAAGCGGCACCTCTTCCGCCGAACTGCTCCGCCGCATGACGCGCGCGGTGCAGGCCGTCCAGCACCCGTTCCTCAAAAGGTTCTTCCGATGAAACGATTCCTCCTCCCCGCCGCCCTGCTTTCCCTCGCCCTCCTCGCCGCCGCCTGCGGCCGCCGCTCCGCGACCCCCGTTCTCGGCGAAGGCGATTTCCTCCTCCCCTCCGCCACCGTCCCCGAGACCGACCCCCTCTACTACCCCGCCACCGCCGACCACGTCCGCCTCCTCGTTTTCATCCACCCTCAGGACCCCGTCTGCCTCGACATCCTGCGCAACGCCTTTTCCGCCATCCAGCGCGACTACGCCGACCGCGGCTTCGCCCTCACCGCCGTCATCCCCACCGTCCAGACCCATCCCCCCGTCCTCCCGGAAATCGCGGCCCTCGACTTCCCCTTCCCCGTCGCCTACGCCGACCCCGCCACGGTCGAGCACTTCGGCGGACCTTCCGCCGTCCGAGCAATTCCCACCGCCTTCCTCTACGCCCCCGGCACCCCGGCCCCGGCCCGCAGCTATTCCGGCTATCCCGACATCTCCCGCCTCCGCGCCGATATCGAAGCCCTCCTCGACGGCAAGCCCCTTCCTCCGCCGCAACCCCTCTTCCTCCCCGAAGAAAACCCCGCCTGATCCGCCCGCCGCGCCACGAGGGGAGATGGGAATTTGGATTGCGGGAAGCAAGCCCCCGGAGATAGGATGTCCCCATGACGAAGCGTGAAAAAACGTGGTGCGCGGATGCGCGGGTGGCGGTGCCGGAAAACCGGCTTTCGCCGGAAGAACTGCTGGCGGCCCTCCGGGAAGCGGCCGGAGACGCCTTCCTTGGCGGCGAATGCCGCGAATGGCGCGAAGGCGAAGGACGCGCCCCCTACCGACAGGTCTGGCTGAAGTTCCGCGCCGAAGCCCTCCGCGCCGTCATCCGACGCGTGATTGCCGTCCATTACCCCCACCTCGCGGTCATCGCGGCGGTGGATTGCGGGGAAACGATCGAATTGCCCTATATCATGGCAATCTACCACGGTGCCGGACGCGACGCGGAAATCCGGGTGACGGCCACGGCCGTCCTGCCAAAGGAAAACCCCGTTGTCGATTCCATCAGCGACCTGATTCCCGGCGCGCTGATGGGCGAACGCGAAAAGCAGGAAATGATGGGCGTCACGGTCCGGAACATCCCGGACGGCCGCCGCATTTTCCTCCCGGACGACTTCCCCGAAGGAATTTACCCCTGGCGCAAGGACGGAAAAGGCATCCCGCCCGAAATGGTCAAACGCCTCTGGGCCGCCGGCCGCCCCGCCGAAGCCAAACCCGAATAACCCCGCAAATCCACGAACAGCCCGGCCTCCCCCCTTCGACCCGCTCACCCGCTGCCCCGTTGGCGAAACAAGCCGTTGGGAGGGTCCCGCTTGTCGGGGCCGTTGTCCCCCGCATTGCGGAACGCCCCGGCGCGAACAAGGGGCAACGTCCTCGTTGCCCGCGAATGGCGGAACGGACTGATTTCGACGGGAAGGGCCTCGCTCCGTCGCGGCCGATGCCGAAGGCACATTGCAAAACGGAACTGTTCGGACCGGAATGGTAAGGCCGACCGCCGAGCGGCCCGCGTTTTTCCATATTTCCTTCGTTTCCGAACGAACCACCGCCCCCGGCGATCCGCCTCCGCAGACGATTTATCCCCTTTCCCCTTGTCTCTTGATTCCACATTTCGCCTTGCCATTCACGGGGAAAAGGGAGGATATGGTGGAATATCGGAAACGGACCCATGGGCATTCCACTGGCACAGCACGTCTCACCCTCACCGGAAAACGCGGTTTTTCCCGGAAACACCCCTGTTTTTTCCATTGCCGGAATGCCGTTGTCCAACGCTCCGGAATCGGCCGCGGCAAGGAGGAACACCGCGTGAGCGCACCGGAAAAAGCCACGAAAAAAACCCGGAATCCGGGGGAAAGCTTGGTCGGGGCGCCGGGATTTGAACCCGGGACCTTTTGCACCCCAAGCAAACGCGCTACCAGTCTGCGCTACGCCCCGTCCAAAAGCGGGGATGGTGTAGCACAGCCCGGTGCCGCCCGCAACAAGAAAAAAAGCATCATCGCGTGGCTCGCCGCCACCGCCGCCATCGCCGCCCTCTGCTTCCACCCTGCCGGGGCCCTTTCCGACGCCGTTTACGTCCTCGTCGGCCTCCACGGCCTCTGGCGCTGGCGCCGCCTCCGCGACGCCTGGGCGCATCCCTTCGGCATCTTTGCCCTGCTCGGCGTCCTCTGGATGGCCGCCAGCGCGGCGTGGAGCTTCTGGCCTGCCGGCACCGTCCGCGACCTCTCCAAGGAAATCCCGCTTTTCCTCGGAGTCCTCGGTCTGCCCGCCCTGCTTGTTCCCGCCCGCCGCGCCTGGGCAGGGCTATCCCTCGCCGCCGGATGCATCACCGTCCGCCTAGCCCTCGACCTCGTCCGCCTCGCATCCGTCCTCGGCTGCGGCGCCGGACTGTTCCGCGAAGCCCGCTTCACCGAGCCTTATCTCTACAACCACCCGAACATTTCCTGCATGTTTGCCGGACTGTCCCTCTTCGTGTTTCTCGCCCTGCTCCTCCGCCCCGGTGCCTGGCGACGCGGGCGCTTCGTCCCGCCGCTCCTCGGCACCGCCGTCTGCGCCCTCTACCTCCTCGTCCTCGCCTCCCGCGGGCCGCAGGCCGTCATCGCTGTCCTCGCCCTCGCCGCGCCGGTCCTGTTCCTCCCCGGCTGGCGCCCCCGCGCCATCGCCCTGCTCCTCTGCGCCGCCGCCGCCGCCGCCGGCTGGCAGGCCAAGGAACTCCTCAATCCCCGCCTCGCCGATTCCACCATGGACGGTTTCAACAACCGGAAAATCGTCTGGCAGCACGTCACGCTTCTCCCCAAATGGCAAAACCGCGAATGGCAAGGCTTCGGATGGGGCAAGCGCGCCTTCCACAAGGCCTACTACGAAAACCCCCGCCAACGCCCCCCTTGGGTCCCCGGCGACCGCCTCGTCTTTCCCCACGCCCACTCCTACTGGCGCATGATCCGCTTCGAAGGCGGCAATGTCGCCCTCGCCCTCTGGTCCCTCGCCTGGCTTGCCCTCCTCCTCCGCGTCCTCCGCCGCATCCATCTCGACGCCCTCGCCACCCGCCCCCCGCATTTCCTCCCGCTCCTCCGCGCCCGCCTCCTCCCCGTCCTTCTCCTCCTCTCCCTCGCCGCCATCCTCCTCTACGGCGTCTGGGACTACCCGGACAGCTTCCTCCGCGACGCCCAGTTCCTCCTCCTCGCCCTCCTCGCCGCCGCCACCGCAACCCCGCCCGCGAAAGCCCCCGGCGCATGAACATCTCCGTCATCACCACCGTCTACGACCGTCCCGAGCACCTCCGACTCTTCCTCGCCGCCATGTCCGCCCAGACCCGCCCCCCCGACGAAATCGTCATCGCCGACGACGGTTCCTCCCCCGCCGCCGCAGCCGCCATCCGCGACCTCGCCGACGCCTCCCCCATTCCCATACGCCTCGTCCGCCAGGAAAAGGACGGCTACCGCCTCGCCGCCGCCCGCAACCTCGCCATCCGCGCCGCCACCGGCGACTATCTCCTCTTCCTCGACTGCGACATCGCTGCCCTCCCCGACCTCGTCGCCCGCCACGCCGCCCGCGCCGCCCCACGCCGACTCCTCGTCGGCAACCGCGCCCTGCTCCCCGAAGCCCCCACCGCCGCCCTCTTCGCCATCGCCCCCGCGCCCTCCTCCGCCGACTGGGAAACCGCTTGGCCCCTCGCCGATCGCACCGAACTCGACCGCGCCGGCCACCTTTTCGCCCGCCATCTCCTCCTCCGCCGCCTCCACCTCGCCCGCCCCCACAAACCCAAGCTCCTCGGCTGCCACTTCTCCCTCCCCCGCGACGACATCTGGCGCGTCAACGGCTTCGACCAGAACTATGTCGGCTGGGGCTACGAAGACGACGACTTCGCCCGCCGCCTCTACCTTTCCGGCGTCCACCCCGCCAGCGTGATAACCGAAGCCCGCGCCCTGCACCTCTGGCACCCCTCGCTCGCCCCGGTCGGATTGAAACACCACCGCGACCGCCCCAACCGCGCCTACTTCCGCCGCTGGCGCATCCCCGCCGCCTGCCCCAACGGCCTCCGCCCCCTCTGATTCCCTATTCCTCCCTGCCGTTTTTGCCAGAGCCGCCGATTGGCCAACCTATGGCAAAAAATCCACCGCTTTCTCCATATTTCAAGATTACTGAAAATACTTGATTTAATTTGAATTTTTGTTCATGCTTTCCCGCATGAAATCCCGCATTTTCTACCCTCCAAAACGCAAGAAATCTCCCCGCCGCCGCCCCGCCCCAAACCGCTGCGAAATCTCGACACCCCACTACCCCCTTCCCACATCCCTTCGCGCCTCCATAGAACTCTTCGACCTCCTCGTCACCCCCCTCGAAGCCCTCTACCTCTTCACCTGCCGCTCCGTACGCCAACTCGCCCGCGACCTCCTCCGCCGCACCCGCATGAAAGAGTTGCGCCCCACCCCCTCCCTCCGCGGTACGCCAAAACCCGCCGACATCGACGAAATCTGGACCCTCAAACCCCGTACCCTTCTCGACCGCCTCCGCCTCGGCTCCCGCCTCCTCGACCTCGAACCCGCCGTCGACAACTCCTTTGTTTTCAGGGAATACCCGCACTCCGGCCGCC
>Ga0310786_10002366_pt1 | contig 28928 bp, 18 predicted proteins | sample AusTroGonzalo_MG_FD_203881 | JGI IMG/M metagenome (GOLD analysis project Ga0310786, IMG submission 203881) | Bovine rumen microbial communities from tropical cattle in Woodstock, Queensland, Australia - Gonzalo_03 (v2) (version 2) | ecosystem: Host-associated > Mammals > Digestive system >...
AAATACGGCGAGGCCTATCCCCGCCGCACCGAGGTGCGCAACTTCGGCGCTATCAATGTCCAGGCTGTGGTGGAGAACAACGAGAAACTCTATATCAACCGCGAGGAAGGCTTCATCGGTACCGGCCTCAAGAAGGACGAGTTCCTCTTCAACTGTTCCGACATCGACGACATCATCGTCTTCCACAAAGACGGTAAATACAAGATACAGAAGGTGGCCGACAAACTCTTTATCGGTACCGACATCCTGCATATAGCTGTCTTCCAGCGTGGCGACGACCGCACGGTGTATAACGTCGTCTATCGTGATGGCAAGAAGGGCACGTACTTCATGAAGCGCTTCTGCGTCACCGGTGTGGCACGCGACAAGGAATACGACCTCACGCAGGGCAAACCCGGTTCACGTATCGTCTATTTCACCGCCAATCCCAACGGAGAGGCCGAGGTGATCCGCGTGGCGCTCAAGCCGCAACTGCATCTGAAGAAACTCGAGGTCTGCAAGGACCTGAGCGAGCTGGCCGTCAAGTCGCGCACCGCACGTGGCAACGTGCTCACCAAATACGACGTCAAGTCGATCACCCTCAAGCAGAAAGGCCATTCCACGCTGGGTGGCCGCAAGGTATGGTTCGATCCTGACGTGCTTCGCGTCAACTACGACGAACATGGTATCTATCTGGGTGAGTTCTGGGACGAAGACCGTATCCTCGTGCTCACCAAAGAGGGCACCTACTATACTACCACCTTCGATCTCACAGCCCACTTCGAGGATAATATCCTGCGCATCGAGAAGCTTGATGCCGACAAGGTATGGTCGCTCATCCAGTGGAACGGCGAGCAGCAGTTCTACTACGGCAAGCGTTTTCGCTTCGACGATGCGAATGCGAAAGTGCAATCTTTCCTTGGCGACGATGACGACTCGCGCATGGAGCTGCTCTCCGATCGTGCGGAGGCTACCTTCCGTGTCCTCTTCCGCGACGAGAAGCGCGAACCGCTCGAGATACTGATGGCAGACTTTATCGACGAGAAATCGCCGCACGCGAAGGGCAAACGTATCACGACGCTCGACGTGGCCGGCTTCGAAGACATCACGCCGGAGCCTATTCCCGATGAGCCTGAAGAGGAGTCGGAAGAACCGGAGGAGAACAACGAGAACGTCCAAGACAATACACCCGATTCCATCGAGGTGGAAGGCGTACAGATGACCTTCGAGAAACCGGCGGATACACAGTTGGATTTGTTCTAAATCATCTATGACACCTGTATCACAACAAATACTGTTAGGCAGCGCTTCTCCACGCAGGAAGGCGCTGCTTGCAGGTTTGGACTTGCCCTTTACGGTTGTGGCTATCGATGCGGATGAGTCTTATCCCGCCGATCTGAAGGGCGGCGATATACCTTATCATATCTCGCGTGCGAAGGCGCAGGCTTATGCGGACCGCCTTATGCCCGATCAGCTCCTCATCACGGCCGACACCATCGTCTGGCTTGAGGATCAGATGCTCGGCAAACCCCATGATGAGGCCGAGGCCGTCGCGATGCTCCGGCTGTTGAGCGGCAAGACCCATCAGGTCTATACCGCAGTGACGTTTGCTGAGAAATCGCCAGCCGCCAACTCCGAATCACAGGTCGTTTTATCTACTCTCGTTGATAAGACCGATGTCACCTTTGACGAACTGACCGACGAGCAGATCCGATACTACGTACAAAAATATCGCCCGCTTGATAAAGCAGGCGCATATGGGGTACAGGAGTGGATCGGCTATGTGGCTTGCACGCACATGGACGGTTCGTATTTCAATGTCATGGGTTTCCCCGTCCACCTCGTTTATGGCGAACTCAAGCGCCGAGGCTTCTGACGATCACGATGCTGTAGAGCATTCCTATCAGCATCGCAAATTTCACTACTTGCTGACAAGTCTTATAGTCGCTGGGAATCCTAGCCGACCATAGCAACCATAGTGCTCCGAGCAGGGGCACTACGATGCCCAGTATGATATAGCGTGTGCTGAGGCTTTGCCATGCGGTAGGGAAGGGTAGCACGTGCCACCATAGATGGCCGATCAGCGCGAGGGTGATGAGGATCAGTGCACTGACAAATAGTTTGGTCCACTTTTCTCCCCACACGATTGGCAGCGTGTGGCATTCCAGTTCGCGATCACCCATCTGGTCTTGCAGATCCTTGATGATCTCGCGTATCCAGGTGAGCAGAAAAGCGAACAGGGCGAACCCTCCGAGCCAGGCGTATAGGTCGTGTTCCAGTGTGGTGTAGGGCAGAATGGCGGCATAGAGCAATCGCAGTTGTGCTATGTTGGCCATCGCCACTACGATCGGCGTAAGGCCGGCCAGTAGTGCTATCGTCAGGTTGCCGATGAGCAGCATCCGCTTGTAGCTGCTGGAGTAGAACCAGAGTAGTCCGGGTATGATCACAAACAGTATTCCCAGCGTCATGCTGTGCAGCAACGCGGCGGCGGCAATGCCGCATAGCGTGCCTGCTGCACTCAGCCCGATGCTCAACTGCATCGCTGCCGGCTTGCTGACCGTACGCGTCACGATCAGTTCGTCCGGGCGGTTGATACGATCTATCTTGACGTCAAAATAGTCGTTCACCACATAGCCGCCGGCGGCTATCAGCACTGTAGCCAGGATGATCAGCCAGAGTACGTACCATGGCAGCAGTTCGCCGAAGCCCGGCTGACGCAATACTGCCACAGCCACCCATTTCTCCATCAGCCATACCAGCGCGGCGAGGAAGAGCAGATTGCTCCACCTCACCAGTCGCAGTATGTCGTTGAAAGTGTTCTGCATTCAGCCTTATTTGATTCTCAGGATCACGCCGCGCCATGCCGGCAAGGTGATGTCTATCGGTTGATCGGGACGGAAGCTGATGGCCTGTTTGCCTCCGCGCAGCAGGTCGGTGGCCGTAGCCTTGGCTTTCTCCTCGATGCCCATATAGATGAATGCATCGTTGGGGATACGTACCTGTATCTGCTGTTCGCGGTCGTGGAAATTGACTACCACCAGCAGTGTCTCTGTGCCCATATGGCGCAGGAAGGCGAAGTGCTTCTGCTTGTTGAATCCCTCGCCTTGCGCATAGGTGATATCGTACATCTGGCCCTTCTGTATCGCGCGGTTGTCGCGTGCCAGTGTCAGCAGACGCTGGTAGAAAGCGCGCAGGTCGCGTTGCTCCTCGCTCAGTTGGGCTCCGTCGAACAGGCCGTGATTCGCCCAGGCCTGTATGCTCTTCAGTCCCCAGAAATCGAAGATGGTGGTGCGTCCGTCTATACCGGAGAAGCCCTCGATGTCCATGCCTTTCTCGCCCAGCTCCTGACCCATATAGATCATCACCGGACACTGGTTCAGCGCAGCCGTCACGATCATCGCAGGCTCGGCACAAGCGCCGTCGCCGCAGAAGAAGCCGCTGGCTACACGCTGTTCGTCATGGTTCTCCATGAAGTAGAGCATATGCTGCAGTTGTGCATCGCCGTGTTGCATCCACTGGCGTGTGATGCCGTCTGCCGACCAGTTCTTGGTCATCACGCCGCGCAGGTAGTCGTACATACCTACTTTGTCGTACAGGTAGTCGAACCCTGCTGCCAGATAGGCGTTATACTGGTTCGGATCGTAGCACTCGCCGATGAAGAGCATCTTCGGGTATTTCTTCTTCACCCGCTGGATGGCCCAGGAGAAAAACTCCACGGGCACCATCTCTGCCATATCCACCCGCACGCCGTCTATCTTCTTGCCGGCCCAGAAGAGCAGGATGTCCAGCATCTTCTGCCATGTGTCGGGGATGGGGAAGAACTGCTTCTCGCGGCCGCCCTGATAATAGATGCCGTAGTTCAGTTTGACGGTCTCATACCAGTCGTTCTCGCTCGGATGACTCGTGAAGCAGTCGTTGCCGGTCACCTTAGCCGGCATCTCTGTATACCCCTGCAGGTCTTTGTCCATCGTGAAGGGTTGGCCGGGCAGGTAGTAGAAGTTGTTCAGCGGCGAGAAAGCCCACTCGGGATGATCCTCTTCGCCCAGATCCATCACGCCTTTCGGCTTCTGTGTACTGTGGTACTGGCGACTCACGTGGTTGGGCACGAAGTCCAGCAGCACGCCCAGTCCGGCCTTGTGGGTGCGAGCCACCAGCGATTCAAACTCCGCCATGCGGTTGGCTTCGTCTTGGGCGATGTCGGGATGGACGTCGTAGTAGTCGGTGATGGCATAGGGCGAACCGGCCTGACCCTTGGTGATGGCGGGGTGGTTCAGACGCGCCGTGGCATGGCGGATGATGCCGGTGTACCATACGTGCGTAGCACCCAGGTCGGCGATGGCCTGCAGGGCGCGCTCGTTGATATCAGCCATCTTGCCGCACCCGTTCTCCTCTATCGTTCCGCAGCGTTTACGCGTCTCGTTGTAGTTGGTGAACAGGCGTGGCAGTATCTGGTAAATTATCGGTTTGCTCATCTAGGATGTGTGGTGTTAAATGAGTGCTTCTGTGTCGGATGCGATCATCAGCTCTTCGTCCGTCGGAATCAGGCAGACAGTGACTTTCGAGCCCTTCTTGGAGATGATACGCTCTTCGCCACGTACGTTGTTGGCTTCGTCGTCCACCTCGATGCCGAGATAGCTGAGGCCCTTCATGATCTGGGCGCGGATATACGGATCGTTCTCGCCGATACCTGCGGTGAAGACGAGGATGTCCAGACCGTTCATTGCGGCGGCGTATGCTCCGATATATTTGATGGTGCGGTAGATGAACATCTTACGCGCCAGGTCTGCACGGTGGTTGCCGGCCTTGATTGCGGCCTCGATGTCACGGCAGTCGCTCGACACGCCGCTCACGCCCAGCAGACCGGATTTCTTATTCACCAGGTCGTTGAACTGTGCGGTGTTCAGGTGCTCCTTGTCCATGATGAACGTAGCGGCACCCAGGTCCAGGTCGCCGGCACGCGTACCCATCACCAGTCCTTCTACAGGCGTCAGACCCATGCTCGTGTCAACGCACTGGCCGTTCAGCACGGCTGCGCAACTGCCGCCGCCGCCGATATGTGCGGTGACGATCTTCTGCTGCTTCGGATCCACGCCGAGGAACTCGCAGACGCGGGCACTCACGTAGCGGTGGCTGGTGCCGTGGAAGCCGTAGCGACGAATCGCGTATTTCTCATATAGTTCGTACGGCAGCGCGTACATGTATGCGTGCTCGGGCATTGTCTGATGGAAGGCGGTGTCGAAGACGGCTACTTGCGGTACGCTCGGCAGGATTTTCTCTATCGCGTCAATACCCTTCAGGTTAGCGGGGTTATGCAGCGGAGCCAGGTCCACACACTTGATGATCTCTGCCTTCACATCCGGCGTGATCAGTACCGACTTGTTGAATTTCTCACCGCCGTGCACTACGCGATGGCCTACGGCATTGATCTCCTTGAGGTCCTTGATGCAACCTATCTGCGGATCCACCAGTTTCTCCAGGATCAACTCGATACCTACGGTATGTTCCGGCATCGGTTTCTCAAATTTCACTTTCTCGCCGTTCGGCAGTTTCACCAGCAGGAACGAGTCGGGCAGACCGATCTTCTCGATACCTCCTTGTGCCATCACTTGCTTGCTCTCCATCTCAAAGAGCTTGTACTTGATACTACTGCTACCGCAGTTCAAAACTAAGATTTTCATGATATAAAATTTTCAAATTACAAATTACAAATTACAAATTTCAAATGGTCATTTTATAGCTTGATTCGCTGTTATGATGACCATTTGTACGATGTCCTGCACCTTGCATCCGCGGCTCAGGTCGTTCACCGGTGCGGCGATGCCTTGTAGGATCGGTCCTACAGCGTCTGCACCCGAGAAGCGTTCCACGAGTTTGTATCCGATATTGCCGGCCTGCAGGTCGGGGAACACGAGTACATTCGCTTTGCCGGCCACCGGACTGCCCGGTGCTTTGGTCTTCGCTACACTCTCGATGAGTGCGGCATCGGCTTGCAGCTCGCCGTCCAGCGCCAGATCGGGTGCCATCTCTTTGGCCAACTTCGTGGCCTCGGCCACCTTGTCCACCAGTTCGTGCTTGGCACTGCCCTTCGTGGAGAACGACAGCATGGCTACGCGCGGCTCGATACCTGCGATGCTGCGTGCGGTCTCTGCCGTCGAGACGGCTATCTCGGCCAACTGCTTGGCATCGGGATTCGGGTTGACGGCACAGTCGGCGAAGAGCAGGAATCCGTTCTCGCCCAGCTGTTTGGCCGGAGTGAACATGAGGAACGCGCCGCTCACGATGGAGCAACCCGGACGGGTCTTGAGTATCTGGAAGGCCGGACGGATCGTGTCGGCTGTCGTGCCGCGTGCACCGGCCAGCTCGCCGTCAGCGTCACCGGCTTTGATCATCAGGCAGCCCAGATAGAGCGGGTCTTGTGCTTTGCGCTTGGCCTCCTCTTCCGTCATTCCCTTCGCTTTGCGGAGTTCGTAGAGTAGAGCAGCGTACTCCGGCATCTTCGCGTCGTGCAGCGGATCTACTATCTTTGCCTCGCCGATATGCTCGTAGCCCTTCTCTGCGGCCATTCCCTTGATCTTCTCGGGGTCACCAATCAAAATAAGCTGCGCAATCTTATCTCTCAACAAGATATTGGCAGCTTCCAGAGTACGGGGTTCATCGCCTTCCGGCAATACAATGCGCTGGGGATTAGCCTTCGCCCGCGCAACCATTTGTTCCAAAATATCCATAACGTAAATCGATTTATCAAATATGGCACAAAAGTACAAAAAAGTTCGCATATATGCAATACCTAATATAAAAAAAGTTTTTTTTATTCAAAAAATTTGGTCATATCAAAAAAAAGTAGTACCTTTGCACGCTGAATTGGTTTTTATCAACAAACTTACTTCTGTTTATGAAGAAATCTGTACTAATGTTTGCATTGCTCTACGCGTCTTCCGTGCTCTTTGCGCAAGAGGAAGAGGCGGTGAAGGGAGCACATCCTTACAAGGTGGGTGATGATGAGAAGGTTTCTACTGAATTCGCGCATTGGTCAATCATTCCGCATGTGGGTTTCAATGCCTTCGACGGAGACTTCAATGCCGAGATGAAACACCCGGTCGGTTATCCTAGTGCCGGCCTGGCGCTTGAGTATGCATTCACGCCGGTATGGGCTGTCGGTGCGGAATATATGTTCAGTTGGTACAACGTGACCGGCAAGAGCAGCAATCCGGCTAATGCCGAGACCTTGCTCCGCGGTATGATGCACCGTGCCGAGGGATATGTGTCGATGGACTTCGTCAATCTCTTCTTCCCCCGTGCCCGCAAGAAGATCGTGAGCATCCAGGCGGTTGCCGGCGGTGGTTATGCATGGTACAAGAGCGATACCTACTATCCTGATCCATCGCGTGGTCATACGGCTACGTATATCAATAGCAAAGGTGAGGTCGGCCCCGAGTCGATGGAGGACTACAAGGGTGCTCCGTTTATCGGCGGTGGTCTGAACGTGGAGTTCAACCTCAATCGTACCATCGCACTCGGTGTACGTGCTACCTACAATTATTTCATCAACGACTATCCCGATGGTCGTGGTTACTCGGGTATGCAGTCGCTGGCATCGAAGAACAACGATGGTCTGGTGGACGTGACGCTGAACATGCGCTTTAAGTTGATGGCTGTCTCCAAGACCCATGTGCGCAATATTGCTAACGAGGATAAGTTGCTCGCTCGCATGGCTGAGTTGGAGAAAGAGCCGACTACCAATGCCGGTATGGGCATGTGCCACGACACCGTCATCATCTATCACGACACGATCATCAAGCAGTATCGTGAGGTACAGAAGGACGAGCAGAATGTATACTATGTCTACTTTGATAATGGCAAGGCTATCATCAAGGAGGATGGTCTGATCACGATCCAGCAGGTGGCTGATCGCCTCGAGGAAGACACCACGCTCTATGCTGTAGTCACTGGCTTCTGTGATAACACCGGTTCCGACAAACTCAACTATGTCCTGGGCGACAAGCGCGCAGCTAACGTGATGGATGAGCTGAGCCAAGAGCACGGCATCTCCGACGAACGTATGTATGCGATGGGTATGGGTAAACTCGTCGGCCGTCGCAGCCAGGCTGCTTACGGACCTAACCGTCGCGCTTCTATCCGTCTGGTGGACAAGGCTACCTTCGAGCGTATGAAGCAGAATCTGGATGACAAGAAGGCGCAGCGCGGTGAAGAATTCAAGACCGTACCTCTCTCTGAGAGCTCGAAGCAAGAGACGGTGAACACCTTCGCTATCCGCGACCACGAAGAGACGGTTGTCGAGAAGTCAACCACGCTCTCCAAGCTGGCTCGTCAGTACTATAGCAACACGCATTGCTGGGTATATATCTACATAGCAAACAAGGATCGTATTCCTAATCCGAATGCACTCGAAGCGGGCTCCACGCTCATCATCCCTGAGCTGACCACGGAAGAGATGCAGATTACGAAAGATCAGTGCCTGCGCCTGTACTATAACGCCCGCAATAGTAAGTAACGTGCACTAAGGGTTCCGGGTTCCCTTAAAAACCCGGGTCCCCAATAACCCTGGGGTCCCCGATGTAACCAAGCCCATAGGGCTGTTTGCAGTGGGGAAGAGCGTAGCACAGAACGTAGCGCTATACAAGGACGAGGTCCGCAGTCGCGCGAGTTCTGATGCAAGCGAGGTCCTATAGCTCAGTTGGTTAGTAGCACCTGACTCATAATCAGGGGGTCCTTGGTTCAAGCCCAAGTGGGACCACGACAGGAGGATAGTCCCGACGACTGTCCTCCTGCTCGTTAAAAGAATCAGTATTATCATGCGCCTGCGCCTGTTCATATTATTGCTGCTCACTGCTTTCGCTCTCGGCGATGGCTATGCCCTCACGCCAGCGCAGAAGCGCGCTAAGGCGAAGGAGGCTCAGCTCCGCAAGCGCGAGGCAGCCAAGCGCAAGGCAGAGCGGAAGAAAGAGGCGCAGCGGCGCAAAGCCAAGCGTAAGCGTATCAAGGAGGGCAAACTGCTGCTCTATGTCTATAGCTATGATCTGCGTAGCGGTGAGCAGTTGCCGGCCACGCATATCCAGGTGCAAGATGTCAATGCCCGTCCGGGCAAGCGGCCGTTGATCAACAAGGCCACTGACAACAAGCGCGCACGTGTCAGCAAGACCCTGCCCGTTGGGCGCTACTGGGCCTATGCCGCCAAGACCGGTTATTTCGCTTCCGACACCCTCTGGTTTAACCATCGCGACGATGAAGACACCATCCGTCTCTCGCTCTATCCGGAGACGCGCCTGACGTTCACCGTCACCGACAGCCTCACCTCGCGTCCCGTAGCGGCGAATGTCATCGTCCGCAACTCGGAGCGGCATAAGGTCATGCAGACCACCTCTGATTCGCTCCACGCCACGCTGGCGGTGCTGCTGGACGATCGCCTGCCTTTCTATACGATCGAGGCCACAGCGCCCAATTATTTCCCCTTCCGCGATACAATCATCGATCCGAAGCGTTTTGACGGAGTGCGGATGTCGCCGCGTGAGATCAAGACCTTTGTGCTCCATAATATCTATTTCGCTACGGGCAAGACCCAGATACTGCCGACGTCCGAACCGGCTTTGCAGGAACTCTATCGTTTCCTGCAGTCGCGCCCTAACCAGCGCATCCGCATCGTGGGGCATACGGATAATATCGGTTCCGATCGCAGCAACCAGGCTTTGTCTGAAGGTCGTTGCAAGGAGGTACGCCAGGCGATGATCGATCGTGGTATCCAGCCGGAGCGTATACAGACAGAGGGCCGCGGCGAGCGCGACCCTATTGTGCCGAATGACTCCGACGACCACCGCCAGATGAATCGCCGTGTCGAGATCGTGTTGCTATAGCAACGAGAATCGATTTTCATCGAATATCGTGTTGCTATAGCAAACAAAAGAAGCGCCATTCCGGCGCTTCTTTTGTTTACGTTAAACGTTATCTGCCTCTCTTACGCGCGTCTTCTACGGAACGCACATACACCCACGTACGCGAGCGCGAGGAGCATCAACGGCCAGAGAACATCACCTAACGGTTCTCCAGGTTCTTGTGGATCAGGCGTGTCACCAATGTTATCATCTCCAAATGGATTCCCTTCCGTTTTTCTGCGCCCGGGTGCATTAGCAGGAGCATAAACTCCCGGAGTACTTCCTGTTAGTACAGCCCCTGTGGCGGCAGCTTGAGGCAGCGCCGAACCGGAACTCTGCATGACAGAAGTCGAGCGAAAATCGCTATTGGGCTGTTGGGCAAGCCCCTGAGCTTTAACGCTCAGGAGGCTTACCAGACCAATCAGAATCAATAAATATCTCAATGCTTTCATAATTTCAATAGTTTAAATTACCAATTACAAATTACAAATCAACAATTATTGATTTATCAATTTTACTCGTTTTCCGGTTGCATCATACATCTCATCGCCGAGGATGATGTACATCTTATCATTGATGATCACTTTCTTCACCTCAGGCTTGCCGTTGGTTGCCGATCCGTTCTCAATGTCCGTCGGTGTCTCTTGGCGCGGTATCACATTCAAGGCGAAACGAGTGTCATCTTGCGTGCGAGTTGTAGAGAATGTGTATGGTGTATTCAGCAGGTTCGTCAGCGTACCCAATTGGTAGTCGATCAAATCAACTCGTTCGAATGGTGCATCCGCATAGCGCTGGTTCAGCGAGAATGTGTACTCGCCATCCGCCGGAGCACGGAAGCCAATCGGTATGACGTTCACCGCATCAGTCGGACTCATTGCGTTGAAGGCCAGGCGTGTCTCGTTAGACAAACTGTAAACAGCCAGCGTGTATCCTTCGCCGAACATCTTCTCAAGGTCAGCTCCAACTTCGTAATTCGAATTGTACTTGTTCGAAACCAGAATCGTTGTCTTGTCGCTTGCCTCTGCTCCGCTCAGCACGATACCAGTACGATTGACGCGATTGTCATCTGTCTCACGCTTCGGCGCGTAGATCGGATTAACATTGTTTGCAATCAACGAGTCAGTCCAGAAATGGAGTGTTCCTGTTCCTGATGTATCCACTTGTACGAAGAAGCACCACCCCGGTTGCAGTTTAGCCTCAGTGATGTCTGTCTGTACATACTCAGAGAAATCATGAACCGGTACACTTACATATACCACATCCTCTTCATTCCACTGATAGCGATCCTCAACGATGGTCACACGTCCCTGTAGCAGAGTAGCATCTCCTTCTGTCTCATCATCATACATCTCTCCGGTCTTGTAGCAGGACATGAATGGAACGCCCAACAAGTTCCAACCTATATGGGCGCTGTTGCGCCTTGCCGCTGCTCCATTGTATCCGGTTACATGAACGGTATCTTTTTTATAGTTCACCGCACTTATCGTAACCTCACCCTTTTCTCCGTCAGATGTCCATGCATTATCAAAGGTCAATGGTACACGGATGATGGCCTCGCCATATACAGGTACGGCTGTCATGATATAACCATGGCCCGGCTTTAAGGTAGAACCGGCGGGAACTAAGCTCCAGTTGTTAACATCCTCCACTACACCGCCTCCATAATCTGCACGGTGCTGTCCGTTATACGTCTTGATGGCGTATTGCCCGTCTCTACCGTTGGTTGAGTAATTAGAGTAACCAGCCAACCAACTATCTGCATAGTCTATGCTATTTACTGCTGTCTCGAACGGCACTGCCAGCGGATAATAGTGACGTCCGTCAGTACTTTCGTAGATGTCATAATCCATCGAAGCGGTTGTCTTCGTCAATGCAGCATCGTCGGCAATATATACGCGTGCTACGTCATATTTCTTTGTTCCCGCACGCGTCCAACCGTTATGCATTCTCAGCGTCGTCGCGTTGAAGGTTCCCGTCGATACTTTCAGCGTTGCGCCCGGATAGAGATGCAGGTTCGAAACACTCAGTGCACCATCGCCGGTAAAGGATCCTGCATTAGCCTCCAACGTTACATCCGGCAGCACGTGTACTTCCGATTTCGCCGCCCATGCAGCTTTCGTGGTGGCAATCGAATACATATCGTTGCTTTCAGCAATAACTGTCGGAATGGTCAATTGCGATACACCGATCTCCGTACCGCCGCTATTCTTCCAGTGGATGTAAAGCGACTTACCTTCATTCGCTACTGCACCAACGGTCAACGCTCCGCCATCTACTTTCACACGCTTCGCCGTACCATATATCGCATTGATGGCTGTAGTTGTAGCGGCAGTAGGATCAGCCGTACCGATATTCATCGAAGCAGATGCTACAAGAGCCAAATCAGACGGTGTAGTCGGTTGCACAATCACTCCATGCGCACCCCATTCGCTTGCCGTTGCCGGAACATCGTTGTACTTCGTCGTTATCGGCAACAGGTAGATGTCAGATGCCGAAGGCGATCCGTGGAAGCCCATATATCCACCGGTGTAGATACCCATCTTCTTTGTGCCATTATGCTTGGCATCCATCTTCAGCGTATAGGCTCCAAAATCAGTGCTACTCAAGTACCAAACCTGTGCGGAGTCGCTGTTGCTCGTTGATAACCACATATTATAGTTACCGGAACCATCTGCCTTGGCTGTTTGCAGATAGTTGCTACCTGTCGTAGTGAAACGAATACCATTCATATACTTAGTCGCAGCATTACGTCCTGTAGCTTTGTAAGCAGCTGTCGTAGGTGCATATGTCGCAGCTGTCGGCGCCGAACTATTGTCCACCGAAATCTTGAACGGCACAATAGACGGCTGAGAACTAGTCGAGGCCAAATTACTTGGCAGTGCATACCACTGATCGCCGCTCTTTACCGCAATCACAAACTCTTCCGGCAATGCACGTCCGTTCATTGGATGCTCTACCGTTTTGATAATACGACTACCTTTGTAGATCTTCAGGAGCAACTTGTAGTTATACTCCGTATTATAGGTAGCCGCAGGAACGGTAAGACGAACAGAATAATCTTGATTGTATGCACCTCCTGGGAAACTGATAATATTACCTTCTGCCAAGGAAGTACCGCCTGAACCATACAACCGCAGAGGAGAAGATCCAGCAGCTACTTCATCTCCATTCCCGTCCAAATAATTGATAGTAATCTTGCTGACACTATACAAATCACTACCGCTGAAATTAATCAAGTTATCCGCAGCCTCTGACAGGTTAACATATACACCAGCCGTAGAAGTCAAATGTACATCGCCCGTCACATTAAAGGTCGGCACACACCATGCTTTCACATCGCCATAAATCTTAGCCGTTACAATAATGTCATAATCAGGCACGGTCAAAGTGCTACCCGAGACAACATCGTCTGTCACATCATCTCCGCCTTCATTCGTCACTTTCCAGCCCGACCAGTAATGACCGCTCGTTACGGCTGAATAACTCAGCGTTAGCGAAGATCCATAATCAACATCATCATTCTCCCCTTCATCAATATCTCCGGCACTAATCGTTACTGTGGACAATTCCGTTACGGCAACGTTATGTTTTTTGAGACTGAAGGTTGCAGAAATAGTAATATCTTCGCTCAATGTCAAACTGTTACCGCTGGTGAATGTGGTACCATTTACTTTTAACCCATTGGTTGCCAATTCATATCCTGTATTGCCGGAAGCGCTAATGGTGATCGTTCCTCCAATATACGCACTTCCCGAAGTCATGGAGCTTGCTCCACTATTATAAGTAACAGTTATAGTACCATTAGAAGGAGCGGTAATCGTCACGTTCCATGTTCCGTTTGGTTTCCAATGCGCCGCAAATACTTCATCGTCATCATATATCCATTTAGCATTTGCATCGGTGTATTCACCCACGCTGGCTACTAAAGCGCCATTGGCTGTGATAACCATATCTCCGCCGCTGGTTTCCGTGTAATAGCCCAACAAGGTATATCCGGTGTAGGATGCATGTGTTACGCTGCTTAATGACGATGAGTTATAAGTAGCCGTAGCTTCACCGTCAGATGTTCCTCCATTCTTATCAAGCACAACATCATACTCCTTCGCGGTAAATGTAGCATCCACCGTAACGTCGTAGTCCGGCATTGTCATTTCGACATACGATTCATCCTCATCACCGTCGGCAATTACGTCCGAAGTGACATCGCTATCATCGTCATCCTTATAAATAGTCCATTCGGTAAAGGTATATCCGGTACTTGGTGTCGCCGCCAAAGTAACTGCCGCGCCTTCGCACGCGGATGTCGGATCTGCCTCTATCGTTCCTCCCGTCACAGTTCCTGAACCGGTAAGCGTAATGTCATATGCCGTACAGCAACTAATCAGATAATTCGTATATTCCGGGATATACAACCGCATTGCATTTTCTGATGCAGTAGGATTGCCCTTTGAGGAAGAATTCGCATAATATTTACTCTCCCATGTGCTACCACTATATAAAGTCAAGAAGTTATAGTAACTTGCAGTTGCCCAGTTCCATAAATAGAAGCAGTCACTGGTCGTCGTGTTGAACTCGCTGTCATCACTTGCTTCCCATAAATCCCATGCACTGGCTACGGTACTATAATCTCCACACGCAGAATAACTGGAAGTCATACCTCCCGTCTTGTTAATACCCAATTGCTTGCTTCCATTCTTTAGTATATAATAGCCTTCCGAATCTTGAGATTTTGCAGTCCATACCCAATCGGAGGAAACAGACGACAGCGTAGCATCATCTGCAGATAGATTGGATGATACATCTACTGCCGAATAGTCATTCTTAAGTGCCTTTTCTGAACTGTTATTGACTATCACAATCTTACTGTCAAGTCCTATATACTTGGTAGAAGTGATTCGCTTATAAGTGGTTGAACTCTCTTTTGCGAAGACAGCGTGATAGGTCACATCCGCATTGATAACTGGAGCATCTCGCCCGTTCTTAAACAACACAGCCGGCTCGGTACTCTTTCCGCCCCACGTGTTCGTTGTCCATCCTACGAACACATCACTTGCTCCATCACCGTCATCGCAAGAAGACGGATTAGGTGGCAACACTTTCGCCCACTCGTCATCATCATAATAATTTTGAGCATCGCCCAAATCACTTCCGGTTAGTTCAACTCCGTTTACTTTCCATTGAACGTGCCAATCTTTACGGTCATAGTTTGCAGTTGCCGTCACATTGGCACTACCGGCTGTGATCTCCACAAATTGCGTCGAAGCAGAGCTCGGCGAAACACCCGTACCGCTTATTGTCCATCCATCGAAATTGTAATCTTTATGAATTGTACAATATACGTAGATTTTGCCGCCGCTTGCCACGCTTGTTGCACTTTGGTAAACCGTTCCACCTGCAATAGGAGATGCGCTGGCACTTACTGTGTAATCCGAACAACTTGGAGAAGTATAATAGTTACCCGTTACCGCTCCTTGTTTATATAGATAGATTGCAGTACTCTGCGTAGTACCTGCTTTGAAATAACTATTGTAAATTAATTGATACGATGTGTAAGTTGCAGAGGTAAACTCCCAGCGACTATTCGTTGTATTATAGGTGAAGGTCCACAAATGCGGATTATCATCGCAAGTAATATAACCGTCTTTGTCTATTCCCAAGAATTTCGAGTTGTTCTTATTCCGAATCAGCACTTGCGAGCCGAATTTAACAACCAGCCACCGTAATGTATCTGCGGAAACAGTTACGCTTGTACCTGTGTAGGAACTTCCCTTTTCACTCATGCGATCATTTACAACTGTCTTACTCATGGCATATCCACTGCTTGAAGCAAATACATACTCTCCCGTCGTCAAATCACCGGTACTTGTAATCTTATTGTACGTTGTTCCACCCGGAGTGCTCTGCTGATAAACGGCATAATAGGTCACATTACTTGCCGGAGTAAGAGTAGAACCTGCTGTCTTGCTCGTTGGGTCAGATCCCGCATTACTTGCCGAACTGGTCGCCCAGCCAACGAAGTTCCATCCTGCGCAGTTACACGATGCCTCAGGGAAGGTTATTGCCTCATCTCCATTAGCTTGTGTCTTGCTCCAGGTCGGCGAAGACCCAGCAGTCCAGCCGTCTGCACTCACCGTTCCATTACCCGCATTCAACGTAATGGTGTATTTCGGTTTCTCTGTCCATTTTGCATAAAGCGTAACGTTTGCATCACTCACTGTACTTGTACCAAAGTTCCATTGAGTTCCTTGCGTCCAATCTGAATTATCATACCATCCACCAAATGCCCAACCGGTTACGCTCTCCGAATAACTCGGGTCTGACGCTTTTCCACCATCATTTACATACTGCGTACTCGGAGTACTACTTCCATGGCCGTTTAAATTGAAAGTCACGCTGCGTGGAATAAAACTCTGTACTGCACTATATTGGTATGTGGCACTTCCGTAGTTATTCTTTCCATATGCACGATAGTAATACGTATTTCCTAGCGAAAATGATCCTGTTAATGTGCCATCACAAGTAGTAGCGGTACCGGAAGTTAAAATCGGTGTTTCTGTATCGCAATTCGTTCCTCCGACAGTAGGTGTAGTATTAGAACTCGGACTCCAAACAAATCCCGCTTCCGACCAAGAGCAGTTATCTCCTTTATCCATTCCTGTTACCGTCACACCAACGCTGCTCAAAGTAAACGACCCTTTTAACGAAGCAGCGGAACTACTCATATCCGCATCGCCATCACAAGAAGCTGCAGAAGCCCATTGAGCATAGAGGGTTGTGTGTGCAGAAATGGAGAATGTTGCTCCTGCGGCATAACTGGTTCCCCCACCTCCTGGAGCCGTATTCCAACCATTGAAAGTTTTTCCGTCCGGAGCCGTAAAGGAGTTGCTTTTGACAGTCACTGTAGCCCCTGATGCGTAAGGACTATCGGTATCAGTTATGGTTCCGGATCCTCCGTTCTTGTCATAGGTAACAGTATATCCGTAAAAAATTTGCGCGCTTACCAAATAAATACTATTAGTAGTGGTACTACAAGTTACTTGAACATAACCGCTTTCTGGTGTCGTATAATCAATAGTTGCTGTATAATTTGCGCTTCGTCCGTCACCGCTGCCACCATATCCCCATGAAGCACTTTTGGCAGTATTGCTTCCTACTTTCACATATATGGTACCAGAACCTGAACTTTTGTTTGTATTGTAAGTTAATATAACTTTTGTTACGTTAGAGAACGAAACCGGTGATGTTCCATTTGCTCCTGTAACCGTTGAAGTTACTTGAATACCATTATTCGAGAATCCGGCACCTGCTTTACCAGATGTCCAGTTCGCAGCATTGCCACCAGATGTCGCTGTCCATGTGGAACCCGTAAAAGTGTAAGTTGTGGAATTTGCCGCTCCCCACGCATCACCAACGCCCAACACCGTCAGACATACCACAAAGATAGCCAAAACTCGTATATTTTTTAAGATATTCGTTTTCATAACTTTCAATTCTTTAAACATTAAACACTAAACATTAAACATTATTAAATATCTTATTCCTCATCTGCCCATACAGCGTAATAGTGCTTTCCTTCGGCGCACATTCCGCTTTGACCTGCGTTATATATAGTTGCACCGGACTTGAGACTTCCATCTGCATTGATGTCTTTCTCTTCTACCCAACCGATAAAATGCTTGTGCTGTCCTTCGCAGCCTACCGCCTCTACCTTATCAGAGATAGCCGCAGGAGTAGAATAACTGCCGCTCTTATTGGTCGAAGTCTCTACGCTGCTCATCCAATCATAATAGACATCATTATCATTGGCTGCCCAAGTCGCTGTTATCGTTACATTCGACGACGGCATCGTGAACTTTCCATCCGTCACGCTCTGTGCAGGAGAATAAGTCCAACCGTTGAAATGGCTTCCACATTTACTAAAGCCGTCGCTTGTTTTCACCGTCACTTCATCTCCTGCTTCGTACGGACTATTACTATCCGTTATCGTTCCGGATCCGCCTGCTCCGGCTGCATAAGTCACCGTATAAACCTGGTTCGTAGTGGTGGAACTGATAGTCTCTGTTGCACCGCATTCGTCTCCACTCCAGGTCTTGGCCCGTACAGTCCATGTATATTCTGTATTTGGAGTCAGGCTACTCTTCGAATAGGACGATGTTACTTCTTCCCAATCTCCGCCGTTCCATTGTACCTCGTACTTAGAAACACCTGAAGCCATCGTCCAACTCAAGGACACCGTATAAGCGGTCTTTGTCACCGAAACCGAAGGCGCTGCAATCTTATTCGTGCAACATGTGGTGGCAAAAGCAGATAGTGCCGCACCACGTTTGAATATAAATGGCTCTGGATTCGATGCTCCGTAACAGGCATAATAAGAACCGCCATAACGCAATGTAGCATTTACCGATGCGCTGGTATTGTAATTACTTACGAGCGTATATTCTTTTCGGGTAGAATTATACGTAATTGTAAACAACTCTTTATCATCGGAAGGAGAACCTACTAAGTCCGCTTCGCTTTTAGTTCCCGTACCAACAAGATAGTTATCACCATTCTTGATGGTGTATACGTTGGATGTAGCTGTCTCTTTAATATGCCATTTGTATACTGTGGCGTTACGAGAAATAGTATCGTTCGTAACCTCAACCAACGTTCCTCCCAGTTTCTTAGTAGATACAGTATTGTTCATCATATACCAATTCGTACTATGTGCTTGGACTATCAGGTAATCGCCCTCTGGAATGGGAGTTCCGGAAATCTTTTCCCAAGGTCCAAGACCAGCCGTTGAAGTAGCAAACACAGCATAGTAGGTGGTTGTGCCGGTTACCGCAGGAGCATTTGCCTGCGTCTTGAATAAAACGCTCGGACGAGTGTCTGTTGAACCATCAATTTCTGCATTCGACCAGCCGACAAACACTTTGCTTTCATCACAATCGCTGGATGTAGGCTCCGTAGGTAATGTCAGCACTTTAGCACCATTTGGAACGCTTGTTGTGCCACCACTCGCTGCACCGCCATTAACACTCCAGCTAACCGTCTGCATCGTTTCTCCGTATGTATAGGAGATGGTTTTCAGTTTGAGGCCACCGGTAATGTTAATAATTTCTACGGTCAGTTTGGTGCCAGATGTCCATGTGTTATTGGTAATGCTTACCGTTCCATTGCCGGATACGGTATCCGTACCAATGACAGTACTTCCGACCTTTAAGTTGACGCGTCCCCTTGTCGCAGTCGCGGCTCCGGTAAGAGAAAGTGAAAAGGCAGATATCGTTTGGGAACTGCCTAAAGTCATTTCAAATGTAATGCTTGTCGCAGGATTCGAATTGGAACCGACTTGAGAGTAATCGGTATTTTGTGCGAAATATACACTACTTCCTGCTACTGTAACATCCCATCGGTTACTCTGACTATCATTCCCGTACACACTAGCGGAGTTAATAGTCAAATCTCCACTACCGTTTCCGAATGTAATCGTTCCTGTTGTTGCTGCTCCCCACGCATTCCCGACGCCAAAGGTGAAAATGAGAGTTAAAATGGCAACAAACCTTAACGTGGTTTTAACCTGGTTATTACCTGGTCTTAACCTGGTTATTACCTGATCAGAATTCCTCAAATCAGTTAAAAAGTTTAAATTTTTCATATGTTTTTGATTTTATATTATATTCTTTCGTTGTGAGCATAGGCCAACCCAATGGCCTATACCCAAAGATGAGGATTAAGGTTTGATATATTTAACGATTGCAGTTACAGTAGGATCCTTGACGGCAAATTCATCTGCTTTATGATTAGAGAATTCCGACCACAAACAAATTCTATTGAAATGAATGTTAGTGTACCTTGTTTCAAACAGTTCCCATGTAGAATTTGTTCGCCACTGAGAACGAGCTGCACAAATGACAAAGTCGGGATTAGTTTGCAAGATAGCATCTAATTCTTTTTGAACAACTGAAGCCAAATCCCCGTGACTAAGCAGAACAATACGTAATCTATACCATTCCAATTCTGCCACAAAATCAAATCGCTGTCCTGCAGGTGGAATTGAAGCGGGTAAAGTAAAAGTGACATAACTATCCACATGCCGTAGATTAATGATCTTGGCTCCTTGATTTACTAATTCAAACAAAGTCATCCATATGGTAGTTGTTTTGCCGGAATTGCCTTTGCTTTTGATAACAATTAGTTTTGTTTTGTTGTTGCTCCATTGAGCGTTGTTTATATTTTCCATAATGCTCAAGCCCTTTTTACATGCGGGTAACATGTTTTTGTCTATCTTGTTATTAGATTTATTTCGTTTTCGTTCAACATATAATCCTTTTTGCATTCACTCTCAATTGCATCTCATTCGCATCCTGTACGTCAGTGTACTGTACTTGGTCCTTTTTTGCTGTACTTGTTCCTTTTTTTACTCGGCTTGTTCCTTTAGCTTGTTCCCTTTCGGACTAAGCTTGTTCCTTTTTTTGCCTCCAAAGGGAACAACCCTCATTTATTCTTCCGGTTTCAGCTTGTCTATTTTTTTGTTCGCTTGTCTCTAAAAAAATAGACAAGCTATTCATCTTCTTCAGGCCATATGATTTGCATACAAAAAAGCAACAACATCTTTCGACATTGTTGCTTACAAAAGGGCGGTATGCTCGTTGACTATTCCTGCGTTTCCTCAGCTCCGTTGAATGGCAGTTCCTCCGGTGGGGTGGTGAAGTTCACCGCACGTTTCGATGAGATCACTGACTCCCCCAACTCTTGCTCCAGCTGCTCACGCGCCACATGCGCCACATTACCTCCGCGATGCGCGATATTCGCATTCTCGGCAAAGCCTTTCGGGTTCTCGCGCTTGCTCATCTCTGTTGCCGCCGCCTCCGCCAAACCATTGAGCATCCGCAGCCTGCATTTTCAGTTGACTACAATTTGTAGCCATCTCACTGCCTTCTTGCTTGGAACCGACTGTATCAGGCGAAGAACTTGCTCTGTATCAGCTACATCCGTTAGGCGTTGCTTGCCATCAGGAGATGTGAGTTTCAACTGTCCCATATTTTGGGACACTTCACTTCCCTCCATCTGAAGTTTGGTCTTAAGCGCATTCCAATACTTTCTTGGACGCGGACTGTCTGTTAACACTTGGATGACATCAACGATAGAGAAAAAGTACTTCTGCTGCTCCTCATCCCACACGTAGCGGACCTGTTTGCCTTCAAATAATTTAATTGTTTCTTCCTGTGCCATAACTCTTTCAAATTATGCTGCATAAGTTACAAAAAATATTTGACATATGCAAACTTTTGGGCAACAAAATGCAAGAAAAATGCATTTCTTTCTTTTGTAAGCAAATCAGTATGTCAATGTTCATTTCCGGTATATTATCGTACAGGAACGATTGTTGGTTTCAGGCTGTTTCGGAGTGTTTTTCTGTCCTTGCAGTCATGGCTACGGGTGCCTTGTTGAATTATTAAAACGGCCAATTAAATGTTGCATATAGCGACACCTTTTGGCAGCATTTATGTTGCAAAAAAGAAGTGCCAAAAAGGGGAAAATAGAGGCGCGTTTTTGACCATTTTAATGTTTACTTTTCGTCAATTTTTTGACAATACGTAAATTTTTTACAAAATATATAAAATATATTTGTATATATCAGAAAATTATTGTATCTTTGCAGCCGGTATGAAGTATTTATAAGAATGAACATGGCGCACACGTATGATAATCAAAAGTATAGAAGGGGTTTTCGGATAAAGTGGCTCAATTAATTGGCCGTTTTTCTGTTCCTGCCGTCCCTGCGCTTCGCCGGAGTGGAGAAAAAGGGTAGAGTCAAAAAAAGGACCAAGCATGCTACTGTGACGTACAGGATGTGAACGAGGTGCTAATGAGATGCGAATGAGAATGACTCGTCACCCGATAGAGAATAATAACAAAGATAGTAAAGATAAATCGAAAATAACAAAAACAAAGATAAACCCTGATGTTGTTCTGCTGCGCGAGGCGCACAAGTATAGATCCGGCGCCGATGCTTATAAGTGAACTTACCGCCTCATCGCCCAATCAATCCCAACTCCACGGAGTCCCTGAACAACATCAGCCATAAACCGAAAAAGTTTTATCTATAGGATAGCATAAATCTAATATCAAAATAAACAAAAAACATGTTGCCCGCATGGGAGCAGGGTGAAAAGAGTATGTTAAGCGAAAATGATAAAATCAATTTATTTGGAGGAATGAACTGTATCTGCAAGTATTTCGCCAAAAGGGAAGCACTGAAGGATTTAGATCTCCTTATTGCCGAAGCTGATGAAATATTGGCATCTTATCCTCCTGTACAATTCGGAAACGAATTCGAAACTGCACAAATGTACACAAACCTTTTAGCCAAAGAAACACAATGGAGTGCCAAAGCAGATAATGCACTATGGAAGATCTTTGGGAAGCAGGCATCAGAGATCGGGCAAAAGTTCGAACTCACGATAGTCTATAATCCACTCCACGCCTATGCTGGTGTCAGAAGTACTCTGGAGCAGAAGAGGTGCATCCTTATAGAATTTAGGGAAGACATTCGTTAACTATAGATAGGCACGGAATAAACGGAAAAAACTAAAGCAGTAGTATGACTATGAAATCATTTAATTTTAACAACTTTTTAACTTTCAAGAGGTTAACAAGATTTATCGTATATACTATCATTGCAATAGTAATCGCAGGTGTAAGCTACTCTGTGCTATTATATTTACACCACTACAAATCAGATTTCCAGTTGTTTTCAAATACCAATTTTGGGTTGTTGGGAGATTTTGTTGGGGGTGTAATTGGCACTTTGGTAGCAATCGTAGCTGCGCTATATATCATCAAATCATATAAGAAACAAATATCGCAAGGAAAGAAGCAGACATTTGAGACATCGTTTACGTTGATGCTTGAAATGCATCGCAAAAATCTGCAAGAAGTAGAAATAAATGATGCTCAAGGCAATACATTAACAGGACGTAAAGCCTTCAAGCCAATGGTAGAAGAATTGGAGGAATTATTCGAAGCAGTAGATAAGACCATTGAAAAAAAATCAAATTCAGATGAGCGATTTGCCGAATGGAGAGAAAAGAGAAAACGCATGGCATTGGCTCACAAGTTATCTTATGGATACTTCTTCTATAGTGTGGATTCTTACTTTTTAACTATTGACAAAAATGAGGCGTTGTACGATTTGTGCGAGTTAGTGCGAACTGAAATAAAAGGGAGCAAAAAATTGCCAGATGAACTGAAGAACTTACAACACCATACGATTCTCGGACACTATTATCGCCATTTATTTAATATGGTGAACTGGGTTAATGCCGAAAGTTCTCTAACATTAAAAGAGAAACAAAAATTCTGCAAACTAATTCGTTCGCAGTTATCCGACTATGAAGAAATCCTTCTTTACTATAATTCATTATCAAGTTTGGGAGAAGCATGGAATGAACCATTGGGAGAAAGGGAGGTGGAACAGATGAATCTTATCGCGAAATATAGATTACTGAAGAATTGCCCATACTATTTGTATTATTTTGGCATCAAACCTTCCGAGACTTATGCTGTAGAGGACGAAAGTTGGTATAAGCGAGGAGAACTCTTTTTTGAAACGGATATTCGTTTGAGTAGGAAAAATACGACTTGCTAGATATTGTAATAATTAAACAATAATTAAAACCTTAAAAAAATCTCTAATGTTATGGATAATCTTGAAAAAATCATTGAACAACAATCTCGTTTAGACGAAGAGTTGAAACGAATGTATGAAGCGAGCAAGGCTCGTAAAGAGGCTGTGGACAAGGTGTATGAAAAACTTATGTCAGCGATTGAGAAAAACCTCATCAAATGGGAAAAAGACATTGAGGAGGGTAAAATCACTGATGGTGCCATTATCAACAGCGTAAGAGCACAACGCGAGTCCTATAATGCTATGCGTAAAAAGGAATCTCAGTAAAAAAAGAAGCATAGCAACTTCTTTTAGGGTATAGGGGGTTGGGTTTTCCTATGCTCACAAAAAAATACGTACACGCGTAGGTGTACATAAGGTGTGAAAATAGTGTCACTCACGGACACTAAAATAAAAGTGAGATTGATCTTTGACATACTGAAATAAACTAAATTTTTAACTTCACGGGATATATACTATGTATATATAAGGTGAGGTAGGATACGTGATTGTCTCGATGCGCCCTCGATAATGTCTCGATCACACTGAGGGAAACGGTCAAAATGGTCAAAACGGTCAAGGTAAATTTTAAAGTAGAAAAAAACACAAAAAACATTTTTAGGATTAGAGGAAATAGGAATAAATAAGTTAATCGAAAACGCGGAATCGACAGATTTTTATAGATTGTAGAAAAAAACACACAAAACCCTGTCACAGAGGTTACTTGGAATATCGGCCTGCGTGGCCTTGAGCGTACTTGTCCATCAAGGCGCGCATGTGAACAAGCTCCCTGCGCCCCCTAATAGCCAAATCCGCGCAGCGAAAGCTGCTAATATCCCAGGAACCTATGCGCCAGCCATAAACCCCGGTTTCTGTGAAACCTAAAATAAAAACTGGAGGTGTCGATTCCTTGAAGAAAACGAGCTTTGCTCCGAAGAAAACATGTTTTTATGCAAACTCGCTAACCCGCGATTTTTAGGAAGCATAAAAAAGTGAACGGTGAACGTTGAACGAATTAACGAGTGAACGAGGGTCGTGTCTTTTTTGAGAGAAGTTTTGGGTTAAAAAGACACAAGGTAGATAAAAAAAGACACAAGGTAAAAGAGAGGGTTGTTCCCTTTGAAGACAAAAAAGGAACAAGTAAAGTAAAAAAGGAACAAGTTAAGCAAAAAAGGACCAAGCTAAGCAAAATCATAAAGTCTCAAAGTCTCAAAAGTCTCAGTGCAAATTTTGAAAGTGCAAAAGTGCAGAAAGTGCAAATTTTTGGTATCAATTAAACGAACCATTAATTGAACCCAATTCGGTGCAGCAATTGGTAAGATACTTTGAATATGTAACAGGTGTATAATATATCTGACAATATTTCATACCTAAGTTGTTCGTCTTTGAGGTCATCGTAACGCGAACGTATTTAATGACAGTAGCCCCACTTAGAGTAAGTGAATATGTAGTTGATTGTGAAGTATATGCTTCAGAAGGAGTCGCCGTCTTGCTATCGATTACATTACCAGAAGCATCAAGTGAAGCAAAGGTCAGCACAGAACCGGCACCTCCATTGTGTCCGGCTTTATATTTAACAGTTACCTCTTTTAAACTATTACTTGAAATATCCGGTGATTGTATATAGTCATTTGCTCCATCAAATTTGACGCCATTACCACTATAAGTACCGACACCACTTCCGGTCCAACCTGTTTGGGTCGTCACAGCATCAGAAAAGGTACCACCTGTTACACTCGTTTCAGAACCTGTCGTCTTCTTTGCGAATACTGCATAATATGTAACTGCTGCGGAAACATTTGGCATACTGCTTGCTGCTGTATATACGGTTTTTCCGCCAAGAGCATCAACAGTTCCGCTCCATTCCGCAGTACTCCACCCATAGAATGTAGTGCTTACGTCGCTGCAACTACTTGGATTAGATGGAAATGTAGGTTTACTTCCATTTGCAACAGATGTTGTGGTGTAATTTCCGCCATTGTTTTTCCATGTAACGGTATAGTAAACATTCGGAGTTGCATCGCCAGTGGCAGGAGTGTTGCTTGAACAGTATGAACCTGTACCAACAGGCATAACAGACCATGTGTAAGCTGTTCCATTTGTCAAACCAGTGATTGCACAAGTTTTAGGTCCGGAGCCAGATACACTTCCAACTGTACCTGCCGAGACCCCAGTACTTTTAACTTTGCAAGTTACCGTATAACTACTTGCATTACTTACAGTAGGCCAACTCAAATCAATCCGTGAATTTCCTGGTGTTGCAGTTACTTCCGACATCGTAAGTGATGTGCAAGATGCTGTATAAGAGAATGCTACCGTAATTTGTTTCAAACGTATTTGCTTGGTCCCACTTGCGATTTTTATAACCAAATCATCTGTAAAGCCAGCAACAGCATTCGCATTACTAATGGTATATGTTGTATTTTGGTACGTGCTATTTGTAGGAAGTGCTCCCCCTTGAGTTGCCGTAACTTGAGAAGAACAATCACTTGAATTGTATATCATAAATTTACTGCTTGTGGGGTTGTCTCCACTTCCAAACGTTGCAATATTTAGAGTTATCACCACATTGCTGGTTATTGTTTTTCCTGTAAAAATATCGGGAATAGTAGCCACACTTGCACTACTCGTAGTTGATGGCACTTTCCAATAATTAGGAGAACCCGTCACGGACTCGGCATTTGTAACATCCCATGTTTTGCCGGTACCTGTTCCTTTTTCAGAATAGGTATAGACATGACTATAGTCAGTTCCCCACGCGTTACCGACGCTGAGGGTTAAAAATACTAATGGCACAAATAGCCATTTCATTTTGTTAGTTAAAAAGGTTAAATTTTTCATAATGATATCATTTATTTTGTTTATTTCAGTATGTATCCGTTTCGCGGTAATTAAGAGCCCCGCGCAGCACTATATCGGTCATTAGGCATTGGTTTGCCCCTTGGTCACAACTTATTTGACAAAACTGAAATAAACTAAAACATTTATATTATGACAACTAAATTTTTATTTAATTTCATGAAACGAGGAGCCGTGGATGGCCACGATTTGACTCCGTCCCGAGTAGGACATCAGTCCGATTCGATAGTCTCTCGATTCTCTCTCGTCAGTCTGATTTGCCTATGTATGCTGACTGTCGGAGTTGGGCAGATGTGGGGAGGCGATGCAACTGTTACTCTTGACTTTGAAGGTTCCAGTGGTTCCTGGCCATACAACTCTGATTGGACGTGCGACGCGTCTTCCAATGCTACAAATCACACGGATGGAGGCTCTCGCTCTGCCGGCATGAGCGTTAATGGTTCACAGTACATCACATATAAGAATGCACTTACGAACATTAAATGCGTAACATTCTATATAAATCGGACTTCTACAAATACAGCACAGCCAACAATTGTTATACAAAAATCGACTTGGAATGGCTCGGCTTGGTCAGATTGGACGGATATTACCGGCACAAGTCAAACATTTTCTATATCCCGTAACACATGGACTTTGAAAACGTTTAACTTTGAGTCATATAAGTACAATGGAAAGGTTCGAATCAAGTACACGAATTCAACGACTGCCATTAAGATGATTGATGATATTGTCATTACTTACGAAGAGGCCTCTTGTGATAAAAAAGTTACTATCACTAAGGGCACTCCCGAAACAGGTGGTTCTTTCTCTTTGGACAAAACAGGAGAACAAAATTGCTGTGATGCTCTTACCGTTTCTGTCTCTAGCATTGTTGCTCCAAGCGGAAAGATATTTAGTGCTATCACGCAGTCAGGTATTGCAAGTGGTGTGACTATTGATCAGAGTGCCAAAACCGTCACCTACGCGGCTAACACGACTGGATCTTCTACTATCAATGTGACATTTGAAGCCAAAGGTTGCGATGATAAAGGAGCGTCCAGTATAACATCTACTTCCGGTGGTAATAGTAACACTTATGGTCCCGTTGATGATAACTATAAATACAGTACTCGTCAAATACTATATACTAAAAGTGATTTGGGATTGAGTTCCGCCACAAAGAAGGGAACCATCAAATCTATCTACTTTTATTATAAGTATACTACGGCAATGAGTAGTAAGACTGATGTGAAAATATATATGGCAAATACTTATCTTACATCATTGTCAACAAGCAGTTATGTTCCCTATTCAGAATTCACACTAGTGTATTCCGGACCCTTGAACTGTACCGCAACCAATAGTTGGAATGAATTCTTCTTGGACACCCCATTCGAATATACAGGAGCGGGCAACTTAGTGGTGATGATTGATGATGACTCTGGAGTATATGATGGAAGTTCTTATACATTCTATTATCATTCGGCAACTGGAGCACAGATATACAAACGTAGCGATAGTAGCAATGAAGATCCATCTACGACAGATTGGTCAACATATACTCCAGACAATTATCGCCCCAGTACTAAGTTCTGTATTCAGGAAGCGGATATGGAACAATATACTGTCAATTGGTATGTGAATGGTTCTGTTGAACATTCGCAGACCGCGTATGCAGGTACCACTTTGACCGGTATTCCCACTCCGGACGAATCTGATTGTGATGGTTCGAAGGTATTTGTCGGATGGACTACTAGTAGTAGTTATTCCCATGCGTCCACACCACCTACCTTTGTTTCGCCGACCAAACTCCCGGACGGTGGAGCAAACTACTATGCCGTGTTTGCCAATAGCGCAAGTTCTTCCAAAACATATGCTTTTAATATAACTCCAAGCGATTTTAATGGAGATGGTTATGCTTACAATACCGGCGGAACGACAACTGCAACTGCAACTGATGCGAGTGGCGCTACTATAGATGTGGATTGGGTTTCTAGTAACTGTATGCTGGGAAGTTCTAAGATTCAAGTGAAGAAGAGTGCTGGCTATATTTATAATAGTACTGATTTAGGAACTGTAAATTCTGTTACTATTACTAAAACCGATGGAACTTTTTCTACGTGGTACGGAACAACCTCTAATCCTACATCTGGATCACAAGGAGCAAATAAAGGATTCTTTACCGTAAAAGAGACAGGTGGTACGACAGGTTATATTTCCAATATTGCAATTAACTTTACCAAGACAGCAACTGCCTATTCCAACTATGCTACCTCTTGTTGTACAAAACTTGGTTCAATTAATGGTTCGATTACTTCGAACACCCCGACTAGTTTGACACTGTCATGGGATGCGGTGACGGGTGCAGAGAAATATCAAGTGAAAGTTCCGGGAAGTAGTAGTCATGATGGTTGGACAGATGTAAATACCACAAGTGTTACGGTAACCAAATCTTGCGGAACAGCATATACCGCCTATTTCCGTGCGATTGATACTAACGGTTCGCATTGTTCGACCGGTCCGGAGTCAACCCTCGCTATTCCTGCTGTAAGTTGGACAGTTACCTCTAC
>Ga0310786_10002367_pt1 | contig 28919 bp, 27 predicted proteins | sample AusTroGonzalo_MG_FD_203881 | JGI IMG/M metagenome (GOLD analysis project Ga0310786, IMG submission 203881) | Bovine rumen microbial communities from tropical cattle in Woodstock, Queensland, Australia - Gonzalo_03 (v2) (version 2) | ecosystem: Host-associated > Mammals > Digestive system >...
GGCGGTCTCGGTGGTCATCACGTCGATGCCGTTTCGATACTCGACGGGAAGGTTCTCCACCCCTTCGCCGATAAACTCCAAGACCTTATTCTTCACAAGTCCCTTCTTGAAGACCTCTCCGATGAGAGCGATCGCGACGTCGTGCGGACCGACGCCCTTTCTCGGCGCGCCCTTCAAGATAACGGCTACGACGTCGGGATACTTGATGTCGTAGGTCATGCCGAGCAGCTGCTTCACGAGCTCGGGTCCGCCCTCACCCATCGCCATGGTGCCGAGAGCACCGTAACGGGTGTGGCTGTCACTACCGAGGATCATCCCGCCGCAACGGGAGAAACACTCGCGCATATAGGTATGAATCACCGCCTGATGCGCCGGCACGAAGATGCCGCCGTACTTCTTCGCCGCGGACAGCCCGAAAAGGTGGTCGTCCTCATTGATGGTGCCGCCCACCGCGCAGAGAGAATTGTGGCAGTTGGTCAGGACGTAAGGAATGGGGAACTTGGTGAGCCCGCTCGCCTTCGCCGTCTGAATGATGCCGACGTAGGTGATGTCGTGCGAGGCCATCGCGTCGAACTTCACCGAGATCGGCTTGCCTTTCTCAGCACCCTTGACCGCGTGCTCATTCAGAATCGAATAGGCGATGGTGCCGCGATAGGCGTCGTCCAGTCTCTTCTGCGAGATCCCTGCCGCCGCAAGCTCTTCCTTGTCCGCGATCTTGCCCTTCAGTATGTAAGATGCTCCGTATATTTTCACGATTATCTCCTTTCGTCCCTGAGGGACGGATTACTCTTTTCTTTTGCCTTTCAGTTTCTCGAAAGCGCGCATCAAAGCCACTCTCGTGAGTTTGTAATCGAGGGCGCTCTTCTCCTGCCGCTTCCTCTCTTCGATGAGGGCGGACTCACGCGCGCGCTTCCCCTCTTCCGCTTCTTCCGCGAGATACCCTTCTCCGGTAAGGAGCGTGACTTCGCTCTCGGTCACTTCCGCGACTCCTTCGCCGCAGGCATAACGCACTTCTTTCCCCTCGGCGTCCTTCACACGGAGGATTCCCTCCGCCACGTCGAGAATGGTGTGCTCCCTACCTTTCAGGATCCCGATCTCCCCATCCGCCGTCGGCAAGACGAGAGAGGTGATCTCTATGTCTGCGAGGGTCTCAAGCGGGGTAACCAAACGGAAGCGAAAGGTGCTCATCGCGCGATGTCCTCGATCCCACCGATGAAATAGAAAGCGCCTTCGGGGACCGCATCCAATTCGCCGTTCAAGATCGCATTGCACCCTTCGATGGTCTTCTTCAAGGGAACATACTTCCCTTCGATGCCGGTATAAGGGGTGGCGACGTGGAAGGGTTGCGAGAAGAAACGCTGCAGTTTTCGCGCACGGTAGACGAGCAATTTATCCTCGGGCGAAAGCTCGTTCATGCCGAGAATCGCGATGATATCCTGCAGTTCGTTATAACGCTGCAAGGCGGAGGTTACCCGTTTTGCCGTCTGATAATGCTCTTCGCCGACTACCTCTTTCTCCAAGATGCGCGAATGGCTCTCGAGGGGATCGACGGCGGGATAGATATTCTGCTCTACCAGCTTTCTGGATAGCACGGTGGTCGCGTCCAAATGGGTGAAGAGGGTCGCCGGAGCGGGATCAGTGAGATCGTCCGCCGGCACGTACACCGCTTGTACCGAAGTGATGGACCCCTTCTTGGTGCTCGCGATACGCTCCTCCAAACTGCCGAGCTCATTCGCAAGGGTGGGCTGATAACCCACGGCGGAAGGCATCCTGCCGAGAAGCGCGGAGACTTCACTGCCCGCCTGTACGTAACGGAAGATATTATCGAGGAAGAAGAGGACGTCGCGCCCTTCGTCACGGAATCCTTCTGCGATGGTGAGCCCCGTGAGCGCCGCTTTCATACGCGCAGCCGGCGTCTCATTCATCTGTCCGAAGACGAAAGCCGTCTTATCCAAGACTCCCGAGCGGGTCATCTCTTCGATCATCTCGAAGCCTTCCCTGCTACGCTCGCCCACACCGGCAAAAATCGAGCTCCCCTTCATCTTGCCGGCGACGTTATGGATGAGCTCGGAGATCAGCATCGTCTTGCCCACGCCCGCGCCGCCGAAGAGACCGACTTTGCCGCCCTTCACATAAGGGGTGAGAAGATCGATAACCTTGATTCCCGTCTCGAAAATTTCTTTATTCTCCGAAAGCTCGGTAAAGAGAGGCGGCTCGCGATAGATCCCTTCGCGGCGATCCGACACCTCTCCTTTGCCGTCGATAGGCTCTCCGTAGGCATTCAGCACCCTGCCGAGCACCGAATCGCCCACCGGAACGGTGACCGATTGACCGGTGGTATAGACCTTCATACCGCGGCGCAAACCTTCGGTCGGATTGAGCGAAAGACAGCGCACCACTCCTTTCTCCGCATGGCTGACCACCTCGAGAGCGAGCTCTCCTTCTTCGAGAGGCACGCGAAGGAGCTCATTCAAAGAAGGAAGATGGCTGTCGAACGCGACGTCCGCCACCACACCGATTATCTTGATGATCTTTCCTTCATACACTTTGTTCATATCGCATGATCCGCGGAGGAGACGTCCTGCAATGCGCGGGTGATGGTCTCCTGCCTGACTTTATTATATTTCGCCGTCAAATCGGCGATCATTTTCTCTCCGTTCTCTGTGGCTTGCGGCATCGCCTTTACTCGCGCGAGATTCTCAGCAAGCGCGGCGGATACGAGGGCGTGATACAAAGAAGCCGACAAATAATGGAATACCCCTTTAAGGGTGGCGCCATCGGGGAGCTTCTCCTGCTGCTTGTAAAGAGCATCTCCTTTGTCGAAGGGGAGAAGCCTGACCGACTCCACCGAGGAATGATTCCCCTCGACTGCACTGTATATGAGATAGATCTCATCCAGCATCTCGTCGTCGTAAAGAGTCAGAAGGTCCGCCGCCATCTCGTAAGCCGATTCGGGCGTGGGATGCTCCGCGGAATGCAGAAACTCCACGTCCGCCTCCATGCCACCCTTCGCCAAGAGATCGCGGATCACCGTCCCCACCGTGAAGAGATATCTCTCTTCCTTCTTCAGGAGTTCGGCGCGCGCCCTCTCGAACACACGCTGATTGTAGTCGCCGCACAGTCCCTTCTCTCCGCCGATCACGATGAAAGCAGCACGCTCTCCGCGCGAACGGAAATAGGGAGCATCGGACAAACAAGCGATCTTTTGAAGAACCCTGCGACTGTCCTCGAGAAAGGCGGCCGCAGAGGGAAGAAGCGTGCGCCCTTTGAGGGTCTTCGCCACACTGATCGAATACATCGCCTTGGTGATCTTGACCGTCTCCTTGACAGACGCGATCCGACGCCGAATCTCTCTGTTATTCACCGGGCATCACCTCGCCGATCGCGCTATCGATCTCCGCGGCGATAGCATCGGAGAGCTCCCCCTTCTCCGCAAGCGAAGCGAGGATTTCGGGGCGATTTGCCCGTATATGCGCGCGAATGGCGTCCAAGGAGGGACGCACCTTGTCCTTATCGAGAGAGAGGATCGACTCCTTACTCATCAGATAAATCTCGATGACTTCTTCAGGCATCGAGAAGGGTTTCAGTTGCGGCTGAATCAGCATATCGGTGAGCTTCGCACCGCGATCCAAGACCGATTTGGTGTCCTCGTCCACGTCCGCGCCGAACTCGGTGAAGACCGCCATCTCACGATAGCGCGCGAGATCGAGCTTGAGTCCTTTCGCGACCTTACGCATCGCGCCGCATTGCGCGTTGCCGCCCACACGCGAGACCGAAAGTCCCACGTTCACGGCGGGACGAATGCCCGCATGGAAGAGCTCGCTCTCCAGGAAGATCTGACCATCTGTGATGGAGATCACGTTGGTGGGGATATAGGAAGAGATGTCCGAGCCGAGAGTCTCGATGATGGGGAGAGCGGTGAGTGAGCCGCCGCCCAGCCGAGGCGCGAGCTTCGCCGCACGCTCCAGTAAACGGGAATGAATGTAAAAGACGTCGCCCGGGAAGGCTTCACGTCCCGCAGGTCTCTTCAAAAGAAGAGAGATCGTGCGGTAAGCGACGGCGTGCTTGGAGAGATCGTCGTACACGATGAGGACGTCCTTCCCTTGGTTCATCAGCTCTTCCGCCATCGCGGTCGCGGTGTAAGGAGCGATATACTGCAAAGTGGCGCTGTCCGACGCCGTGGCGCTCACCACAATGGTATAGGGTAGCGCCCCGCTCTCTCTGAGCTTCTTCACCACGTCGGATACGGTGGTGGTTTTCTGCCCGATCGCGACGTAGACGCAACAGACGTCCTTCCCTTTTTGATTGATGATCGCGTCAAGGCAGAGAGCGGTCTTGCCGGTCTGACGATCCCCGATCACGAGCTCGCGCTGACCCTTGCCGATAGGCACGATGGCGTCCACGATCTTGACGCCGGTATAGAGAGGATCGGAGACACGCGCACGATCAAAGATCGCAGGAGCGGGATTCTCTGCGCGACGATACCCCGAAGGAAGGATATCCCCCTTTCCGTCGATGGGAACGCCGAGAGGACTCACTACCCTGCCGAGCAGAGCTTCGCCCACGGGGACTGTCACGATGCGATCGGTGAGGGAAGCGCTGTCCCCCGCACGCACCTCGCTCTGTCCCGTGAGAAGGATCGCGCCGACCGCGTCACGCTCGAGATTCATCACCATCGCGAAATAGCGATCGGAGATGAGAAGCAATTCGCTGACCTTCGCATCGGAGAGACCCTCCACGAAAATCACGCCGTCAGAAATAGAACGCACGACGCCTGCGCGCATAGAAGCGGATTTGACTTTTGATGAAAACTCCTCCTTTAAGGAGGACAGAATATGTTCGAGAGGTTGCTTGAGAAGCTTCTCTTCCGCCGCCTTGTCCGCTTGGCGGAGCTTCCCTTTGACGGAGGCGTCGAGCAAACGATCGCCATCCGATATCACGACGCCGCCGACCAGCGCCTCATCTACAAGAAAAGTCACGCGGGAGAGCTCTACGCCCAGTTTCCGCGCGATTTCGATTTTTCTTGCCTCGGAAAGAGGCTTCGCCGACGTGACGGTATAATTACTCATGCCGCCATTCCTCTAAAGCGTCGTCGATCAAGCGGTCGTCCACGTCGTCGATCTCCCTTTCGATCACACGCTCGGCAAGGGTGACGGCGATATCCTTGATCTCCTTTTTCGCCCCTGCGACAGCCTTCTCCCGCTCGGAAGCGGCTTCCGCCTCTGCGTGGCGCAAGATCTCTTCGGCGCGCTCTTCCGCCGCCTTTACCTTGCGGTCGCACTCCTCTTCGAGCGTGCGATTCGCCATCGCTTTCTTCTCCGCGATCTCTTCGTCGATCGTTCTGAGCCGCTCCTCCGAAGCAAGGCGCGCTTCTTCAGAAGCCTTGAGATTCTCCTCCGCTTCCTTCTTCTGATTGTCGATGCGCTCCTGACGAGCGCGGATAAACTTCATCACCGGCTTATACAGGATCAACCACAGGCAGGTGAAGAGAATCGCGAAGTTTAAGAGATGAAGGAGAAACTTCGTCAGACTCAAGCCGAGGATCGCATCCGATACCAAAAACGTCATATCAGAGCACCTTGATCACAAGCATGATCGCGATAAAGAGTCCGTAAATCGCCGTGGTCTCGATGAAGGCGAGGCCGAGAAGAAGCGTGGTGCGGATCTTGCTCTCCGCTTCGGGCTGACGCGCGATGGCGTCCAGCGCCTTGGTGGTGGAGATCGCCATGCCGATGCCTGCGCCCAAACCGACGAAAACGGCGGCTGCGGCAGCGATGGCGAAGACGGCTGTGTCACTGACTGCGAGAAGGATGGTACTGAGGAAATTGCTCATAGTTTACTCCTCGGAAACGAGATCTTGCTCGCTCCCTGTTTTTTGTATTTTTACCTTTTTTGCGGAAGGCTCCCCCGCCTCTCCCACGAAGAGAGAGGAAAGAATCGAGAAGACGTATGCCTGTATCACCGCGTGGAAGCAGGTGAAGAGCACTCCGACGATCACAGGCAGACCGAAGGAAAGGAAGATATAGTGATAAACGAGCTCGGTGACGAGCAGTCCGCTCGAGATACTGCCGAAGAGACGGAAGGACATCGATACCGGCAAGGTCAAATCCTTGAGTGCGCCGAGAGCCCCCTTCCCGCCCTTCGTCTTCGCACTGAAGAAGAGGATCGCGCCGAAGGTACAGACCGAAAGCGCCAAACAGGCATTGATATCCGCCATCACGGGGCGCAACCCGATGAGCTCGATCATCGTGCCGAAGAAGATATAGATCGCCGCCGAAAAGACGTAAGCGCCCATAAAGGCACGCGTCTCGGAATTCTCCTCATTCATCTTGTCGAACATCAGGACGATGGACTCGAGGATGCTTTGGAGCTTGCCGGGGGTATCCTTAAAACGCGGAATGACGAAAATGCGCATCACGATCGCGAAAAGGATCAAAACGCCCGCCACGATGAGAGAAGTGTAAAAGCTCGGATTGACTCCCAATCCGAGAAAATTCACGTTATCCGGTAACATCGCTTCCCGCATCGATTCACCGAGGGAGGAAGCACCTAATACATAAACCATATACACTCCGTTGCATTTAATAATAGCACCGAAAGAAATTTTTGGCAAGCAACCGAAAAGTAATACTTACTTTTCTTCTTTCAACGGGGAATTATACTCCACGAACACCCCTTCTTTAAAGGCGCGCAAGGCGTCCGCAAAGGGCTCGAGATCTCTCCGCTTGAGATTCACTGTCACGAAGGCGAGCACGTCCGTCGTGCCCGATTGTAGATAATAGAGAGCGGCAAACCCCGTGCTCTCATCGATCACGAGCTTGAAGATCGCTTCTTTGTCGATGCGATGGCGGAAGAATAGACGCGCGACCACGAACTGTTCTCCGTCAAAGGCATAATAGGACCCGAAAAGGATCCAACCGAGACCCGACAGGAAGAGAGAAAAGATCACGATGGTCAGAATGTCCAGCGCGGGAATCGCGGAGAGAAATCCCGCCGTCTCTGACAGGCGCAGAGAGGCGAAAACGATCCCGATTACCCCCGACAAAAAGACCAGTGTGGAGACAATATAAGCCGACTTCGGATAGACAAAAGAAAACTTTTTCATATCGTTATTATACCATCATTCGTCCCTTTTGTTAATAAAATTAACAATCTTTTTCGGATCGAATGAGAATTCCTTTTCGGAGCGCAAAAAGGGCTCCGCGGTCGAAAGACCGTCGAAGCCCTTGCTTTAGGGAATACGTAGGGAGAATTACTTCCTCGGATTCTTGATATTCGCCTGCGCAGCGGCAAGACGAGCGATAGGCACACGATAGGGAGAGCAGGACACGTAGTCGAGACCGATCTCGTGACAGAACTCGATGGAGGAAGGATCGCCGCCGTGCTCACCGCAGATACCGCAGTGGATATCCTTTCTGGTCTCGTGGCCGAGGGTGACAGCCATCTTCATGAGCTTGCCGACGCCGACGGTGTCGAGACGAGCAAAGGGATCGGACTCATAGATCTTCGCCGCATAGTAGCTCGGCAGGAACTTGCCTGCGTCGTCGCGGCTGAAGCCGAAGGTCATCTGCGTGAGATCGTTCGTGCCGAAGCAGAAGAACTCCGCCTCTTTCGCGATATCGTCCGCAGTGAGCGCCGCACGGGGGATCTCGATCATCGTACCGACTTCATACTCGAGCTTCGCGCCTGCCTCTTTGATAACCGCTTCGGCGGTGGAGACGACGGTCTCCTTGCAGTACTTCAGCTCCTTCACTTCGCCGACGAGCGGGATCATGATCTCGGGCTTCACTTTCCAATCGGGATGGCGCTTTTGCACATTGATCGCCGCTTTGATGATCGCTCTGGTCTGCATGACCGCGATCTCGGGATATGTGACGGCGAGACGGCAACCGCGGTGACCCATCATCGGGTTGAACTCGTGGAGGCTCTCGCAGAGGATGCGGATCTCTTGCGGAGTCTTCTCTTTCGCCTTCGCAAGAAGCTCGATATCCGCCTCAAGGGTGGGCACGAACTCATGGAGCGGCGGATCGAGGAAACGGATGGTAACAGGCATACCTTTGAGCTCTTCCATCAAGCCCTCGAAATCGGCTTGCTGCATCGGCTCGATCGCGTCAAGAGCGCGCTCACGCTCCTTCTTATCCTCGGAGCAGATCATCTCGCGGAACTTCTCGATTCTGCCCGGACCGAAGAACATATGCTCCGTACGGGTGAGACCGATACCTTCCGCACCGAGCTCCACTGCCCTCTTCGCATCTGCGGGGGTGTCGGCATTGGTGCGAACCTTGAGCGCCTTATACTTGTCGGCGAGCTTCATGATTCTGCCGAAATAGCCGCTGTTCGGATCGGCGGGAACGGTCTTGATCATCGTATCGTAGATGAAACCGGTGGAGCCGTCCAAGGAGAGGGGATCGCCCTCACGGAAGGTCTTGCCGGCAAGCTCGAAGTACTTCTCTTCCTCATGCATCTTGATATCGCCGCAACCCGAGACACAGCAAGTGCCCATGCCGCGAGCGACGACTGCCGCGTGAGAGGTCTGTCCGCCGCGCACCGTCAAGATGCCCTGCGCGAACTTCATGCCCTCGATGTCCTCGGGAGAGGTCTCGAGACGAACGAGAACGACCTTCTTGCCCTTCTTACCGAGGGTGACGGCGTCCTCTGCGGTGAAGACGATGGAACCGGTCGCCGCGCCCGGAGACGCCGCGATACCCTTGCCCACGACGTTCGCTTTATTCGCCGCCTTGAGGGCGTCCGCGTCGAAGGTGGGGTGCAGGAGCATATCGAGGGTCTTCGCATCGATCTGCAGAAGGGCTTCCTTCTCGGAGATCATCCCTTCGTCGATCAGATCGCAAGCGATCTTAATAGCCGCGGAAGCGGTACGCTTACCATTACGGCACTGGAGCATATAGAGCTTGCCGTTCTCCACGGTGAACTCCATGTCCTGCATGTCTCTGTAGTGGCTCTCGAGCACGTCGCACACTTCCACGAACTGCTTGTAAGCGTCGGGGAACTTCTCCTCCATCTCGGAGATGGGCATCGGGGTGCGCACACCGGCGACCACGTCTTCGCCCTGCGCATTGATGAGGAACTCACCCATGAGCTTCTTCTCGCCCGTCGCGGGGTTACGAGTGAAGGCGACGCCGGTACCGGAATTATTATTGAGGTTACCGAAGACCATCGGCATCACGTTGACCGCGGTACCCCAGCTGTAGGGGATGTCGTGGTCCATACGATAGACGTTTGCACGGGGGTTGTCCCAGCTGCGGAAGACCGCACGGATCGCGGCGTTGAGCTGCTCGATCGGATCGTCGGGGAAGTCGGTACCGAGCTGCTTCTTGTACTCGGCTTTGAACTGATAGGCAAGCTCCTTGAGGTCTGCCGCGGTGAGGTCGATATCGTACTCGACGCCCTTCGCCGCCTTCATCTTATCGATGAGCTCCTCGAAGTACTTCTTGCCGACTTCCATGACGACGTCGGAGAACATCTGGATAAATCTTCTGTATGAGTCGTAAACGAATCTCTCGAACTTGGGATCGGGGTTGCCCGCAATCATCGCGGCGACCACTTTGTCATTGAGTCCGAGGTTCAAGATGGTGTCCATCATGCCCGGCATGGACGCTCTGGCACCCGAACGAACGGAAACGAGAAGGGGGTTCTCGAGATCGCCGAACTTCTTGCCGTTGATCTCCTCCATCTTCTTGACGTTCGCCATAATCTCCGCCATGATGTCGTCATTGATCTTCCTGCCATCCTCGTAGTACTGAGTGCAAGCTTCGGTGGAAATGGTGAAGCCTTGCGGAACGGGAAGTCCGATCTTGGTCATTTCGGCGAGATTCGCTCCTTTACCGCCCAAGAGCTCGCGCATGGTCGCGTCGCCTTCGGTGAAAAGATAGACGTATTTTTTCATGTGAAATCCTCCTAAAAAAAACTCGTAGTAAAAAACGGTTATCAATATGATAATTCTTTTTGCGCTTCAATTGCAAGGGTTTTGGTAAAAAACGGAAAAAAGATTTTTTGGGGCCGCGAAGAGGACACCCTTTTCCAATGGAAAAAAACGATCAGATGCCGTTTCGGAAGAGGTCGCAAAGTTCGAAAAGCGACTTCAGTTGCTTGCCCGTTTTCACCCGAACGTATTGCGACAATGCAGAGAAAATCTCGCTTGCGACGGCACGATCCACGAGAGGTTCTTCCACCCCGTCGAGATAGGAAGCGAGGGTGCGTATCGCGGTCGCCGTCATCTTGATCGCGTAGGGACTCCTTAGGGAGATGGGCATAAACCCGCCCTCCTCAAGATCGAAGGCGTACTGAGCGGGATCGCATCCCTCTCCGATCCCATCGCGGTTCACGCCGTACCCTGCGATCTTCAACATATCGAGGAGATAGACGAGGAGCGCTTCGGTGCCGCCGCCATCGTAAACGATTGTCATGAGAAAGCGAAGAAGGCGCGCCATCTCTTCCCGAACGGAGACGCCCTCTTCGGTGAGCTTGTCCGCGATCTCGAGACCCGCCGTGCCGGAGAAGTACCGAACGAGATCGTCCGAGACGCCGGTAAAAGCATCGTTATAATCGAAATTCTTCAGGGAATAAAAGTCGTTTTTCACCGATAGTATGTACTCCCCGAAACTGAAGGGAACCGCGGCGTGTCGGAGCTTGGACTTGGGCGAAGAGACTCCGCGAACACGGACGGCGATTTTCCCCGCTTTATCGGTCAAAAGGGTGATGATTCTGTCGCCTTCGCCGTACTCAACGGCTCTCAGGCAGATCCCTTCCGTCTTGAGCTCCTCCGTCAACTCTCCTCTCCTCCGCTTTGTACATACAATACGCTTCGGGCAGCCCCGTCTTCACGAAGAGATCCCACAGCGCGTCTTTATTACTCTCACCTTTCATACTCGATCCTCCTGCAAATAGTATGGACCGATATAAAAGACTCTAACCTACTTACTTTTGATTGGTGTAACCGAGTGCATTCAGCACCCTGCCGTCGTCCTGCCAGCCGCTCTTGACCTTCACGAAGAGGCGGAGATAAACCTGCCCGTCCACGAGAGTCTCAAGCTCCCTTCTCGCCGCCGTCGAGATGCGCTTCAAAGTCGCTCCCCCCTTCCCGATGATGATGGGCTTGTGGGTCTCCTTCTCACAGATGACGTCCGCTTCCACGCGGGTGATGCCGTCCTCCCCGGTCTGGAACTTGGTGATCTCCACGCCGATCCCGTGCGGAATCTCGGCAAGCAGGAACTTGAGCGCCTTTTCGCGCACAATCTCCGCCGCCATGAATCGAACCGACTTATCGGTATACATATCTTCGGGATAATAGGCGACGTCCTCTTTGAGCATCCCTTTGATCACCTTTATCAGCTCAGGCAGGTTCTCCCCCGTCGCCGCGGAAATGGGGACGACTTCCACCCCTTTCACCCCGCTGAGTCGCGCGACAGTCTTCATCGCCGCCGACTTGTCCGCGATGTCCATCTTATTCAGCACCACGACCACCGGTCCCGAGGACGCGAGGGCGCGGATCCGCTCCAAACTCTCCTTCTCGAGGGGCTTGGTGGCGTCCTGCACGTACATGGCACCGTCCGAAGAATTCTGCGCCGAATCCACCTCTTCCGCCATATAGGCGGCGAGCTTGCTCTTGCCGACGTGGATTCCCGGCGTGTCTATCAGCACGACCTGATAGTCCTCTCCGTTCATGATGCCGATGATCTTGTCACGCGTGGTCTGCGGCCGCCAACTGACGATGGAGACCTTCTCGCCGACAAGGGCGTTCGTGAGGGTGGACTTCCCCGCATTGGGGAGCCCGAGTACTGCGATGAAACCCGATTTCATATCAACCTCTTTTGTATAAATCCCGATCAACGGGACTGAAATTTATCGTCAAAGGGATGGGGGAGTAGCTCGGACAACAGGTAACTCACCCTGCTCTCTTCCGTCGCGAGAAGCACCGGTATGTCCCCGCAAAACTCCGACAGAACCTGCAAGCATATCCCACAGGGATAGGGGGGCACCTTCGCATTCGCATAGATCGCGATCGCACGAAATTCACGCGCGCCTTCGTACACCGCTTTTGTGATCGCCACCCGCTCGGCGCATATCGTCGCGCCGTAGCTCGCGTTCTCGATATTCGCCCCTTGATAGATCTTGCCGTCCGCGGTCAAAAGAGCCGCGCCTACGGCGAAATCGGAATAAGGAGAATAGGAATGCTTGCTCGCCTCCTTTGCGGCGTCGATCAATGCCGAATACTCTTCCATAACTACCTCCCGATGCCGAGACGAGAAAGGATCTTCTCCTCCGCTTCCCGCATCTTTATTCTGTCTTCTTCCAGAATGTGATCGAACCCGAGCAAATGCAAAACGCCGTGCACCGTCAGATAACAGAGCTCACGCGTCATCGAATGTCCGTACTCTTCCGCTTGCTCCTTTGCCTTCGATTTGCAGATCACGATGCTCCCCAAGGAGACGTTGCCGCTCTCAGGATCGAGATCAAGGGGATACTCTTCCTTTTTCAAAGGAAGGGTCACGTGATCCAGCGTGGGAAAAGAGAGGACGTCGGTCACACGGTCCACGCCGCGGAGGGAGGCATTCAGCGTGCGAATCCGCTCTCTCCCGACGAAGGTGATATCGAGATCAGCCCCCTCGGCACTCATAACAAAAAGAGCGGTCCCAACCGTTTCTGTCAGTAAAAGACGCTCTTCTTTGCCGCAACCGATAATGGTGATCATTTCTTCTTGGAGGGGAGATTGTAAGAGATGCGCTCGTGGTGAACGCCCATCAGGGTGGTGACCACCGCTTCCTTGACCTTCGTGAGCTCCGCCATCGTGATGGGGCACTCGTCGAACTGTTTCTCCGCCATCTTCTGCCTGACGAGCTTGTCCACCAAATCGGAAAGCTCCTCTTGGGTGGAGGGCCGAGTGGAGCGAGTCGCCGCCTCAGAAATATCGGCGATCATGATGATCGCATTGATCTTGGTCTGCGGCTTGGGTCCCGTATAGGTATACCCCTCTTCCTCGAGGGTGCCCTCTGTGATATTCTGCGCTTTGTGATAGAAATACCCGACAGGACTGTCGCCGTGATGCTCGATCGCCGCGGCGACAAGCTCATGCGGGAATCCTTTCTCTGAAAGAATCCTGGCGCCCGCTTCGGTGTGGCGGGTGATCATCTTGACACTCACTTCGGGGATGAGCTCATCGTGGGGATTGTAGCCGTCGGTCTGGTTCTCGGTGAAGAACTCAGGGTTCTCGATCTTACCGATATCGTGATAGAGAGCCGCCGCCTTCGCGAGAATGGGATTCTCCCCGATCGCATACGCCGCGCGCTCCGAGATATTCGCCACCGTCAAAGAATGGTTGAAGGTGCCGGGCGCCTTCTCTTCAAGCTCCTTGAGCAAAGGCTGATTGAAGGAGCATAGCTCGGTAAGGCGCAAGCCCGTATTCAGATTAAAGACGCGCTCGAAGATGGGGCTCAAACAGAAATAGGCGAAGATACTGATCGCACCGCCGATAATCAAAGAAACGCCGACCGTGATCATCTGCATCACGTCGGGCGTACCGCCCACCGCCGCGGCGGAGACGAAGCCCAACAGACCGGAAGCGATCACGATGCTCCCTGCGGTGAACAGGATGCGGAAACGACTGGAATAAGGCTTGATCAAGTAGATCAAGAGAACTCCCATCGAGGCCGAGACCACCAACGCCATCACCTGCACCGAGAAGCTCTCGAAACGCAACGTTTCGGACTGATAGGCGAAAAGGGTGAGGCAAATCGCGGAGATCAAGATCGAAGTGAAATGGGTGGAGAGCGCCGTCCTCTTATGGAAATCGGTACCGACCAAAAGAGGCAAGAAAGCAAGAGGCGCAACGTAGGGTTGATCGAAATGATAACAAATGATCACCGACACCACCGTAATCAGCAAAACCGAGTACACAAAAACCACTGAAATCGGATCCCCTTTGCCGAAGGAAACGATCACGATATAATTCACTGCCAAGAGTGCGAAAATCAAAAGACCGGAACTCAAAAGAGTGGGGACGTCGAAGAAAACGCCATAAACCGAACGGAAAGCGACCACCACCGCCATCATCACGACGGCAAATACGAGTAACGAAAGAAAGGTGAAGATATATTGCAACTGTTTCTTACGCGTCGCTACGACTTTATCCATAGACCTCCACACCCGATCGGGGCTCGAGAATCGACGAATCGATCCTTTGTTCTACGGTATAGTATAGCACTGTAACGAGAGTATTGTCCACTCTTTTTTGTGTGGCGTAGACCCCGCCCTTTTCGTTTGAGTAAAAGGGGACGGAGAGAAGCATCTCTTCACGCAACCTTGAGAGAACCGCGGCGCCTTCCGCATCGAAGTCGTGATAGACGGGCGCCTCACGGCATTCGTAAAAGGTCCGCTCGACCACCAGTACGCCAGAAGCGCGATATACCACGCGATCCTTGCTTTCGAAGTGGGGATAAGGTGAGACCGGCTCCACACCTACCCTCTTCCCGTAGAGATAAAGGATGCGGCAAGAAGATGAGCGCCCGGTCGGCAAAAGCTCGATGGTAGAGGAAGGAAGAACGCATTCTTTCCGATACACCACCCTGCCCGTCACTTCGCCGCGAGCATAAGCCGCCCCCTCCCCCTCGGTGAAAGAATATACGGGATCGATGAGGACAGTGCCCTTCTGCACGACGTCGCCCGTCTTGACGCGAGGGGTGCCGCTCTCCGCGACGACTTTGGTGATGACCGCGTCGAAATCGGAAGTGATCGGCTCGGTGAAAAGAGGATCGGGTTCTACGCGAGGAAGCTCTTCCTTGATTTCCACGTACAAACGCGTCCCAACGAGCCGCACCGAAGCGAAAGCGACGCCGTCAATGGCGACGAGCTCTTTCTTGATCTTCGCAAGGTCGAGATGAGACTTAGGGGTAAATCCGTCCACCCCATTTTCAAGAAGCACCGCCGCGACCGCCGATCGATTGACTCGATCGTTTCCGCTGACAGAATACCCGTAGACGAACCCGCCGAATAGAAGAAGCGCGACGAATGTAAGTAGGACGGAAGCGAGCAAAAACGGACGGGAAAGAACGCGTTTCAGAAGAGCAGCCCCATCTCGAAATCCATCCACCTTGAATGCGAAACCTTCTTCCCGAAGAAGACGCTCGAATGCAGAAGCGTCCGATCGGCGAAGGGAAAAAGTCGTCTCTGCCTCCTCATGCTCGATCTTGAGAAAGGTGATCCCCTCCTGTAGCGCTCGATTGAGGAGCACTCTGATGCGTCCGCTCTTTACGAAATAAGTGACGGAAATATCCATATCGGATCTCAATCCTCATAGGCGAGGAGAGCGATCTCTCCCCGAATATAGATCTCACTCGGTCCCGCCTGAACCAGACGAAGCGCCGATCCAACAACTCTCAGCTTGCCGCGGGTCACCCGAAGAATGATCTCATCGGGAGCGAGCTTACACAAGCCGCGATGACCGGACAGCACGAGGAGTCTGCGATCGATCATGCGAATCTCGTGATTTCCGAGTAAATCCCCGTCATAATGAAAGACTTTTTTGATATCTTCGGAATATGCCATAACAGACAATATTCATTCCATTTGTGGAATATGATAAAGATTTCGCACAACAAAAGCAAACACCGATTACGTTTTCTCGTAAAGGTCGGATTTATGCGAAGATTTCGATAATATTAAAAAGAGTAAAAACAGGATAAGAGAAAAGAAAAGCGGCGCGATGAAGAGTCATCACGCCGCCGATAATCCACTGCGAAATCAATACATTCCGTCCATGCCGCCCTGCGGAGCGACGGGTGCGGGAGGCTCGGGAATATCCGCCACCAAGGACTCGGTGGTGAGAAGCGTCGCCGCAACGGAAGCCGCATTTTGAAGCGCCGTCCTCGTGACCTTGGTCGGATCGAGGATGCCCTTATTCACGAGATCGCAGTACTCGTCGTTCAGCGCGTCATACCCGTAATTGCGATTATTCTTCACACCTTCGAGCACGGCATTCGCGACCACACTGCCCTCTTTACCGGCATTCACCGCGATCTGTCTGACCGGCTCTTCGAGCGCGCGAAGCACGATCGCCGCACCGGTGCGCTCGTCCCCTTTCAGAGTATCAAGAATACCTTTGAGCGCGGGGATCACATTCAGAAGTGCGGTACCGCCACCCGGGACGATGCCCTCTTCCACAGCCGCTTTGGTCGCGGCAAGCGCATCTTCGATGCGAAGTTTCTTCTCTTTCATCTCCACTTCGGTCGCGGCACCCACGCCGATGACGCCTACGCCGCCCGAAAGTTTCGCGACGCGCTCTTGGAGCTTCTCACGATCGTAATCGCTCGTGGTCTCCGCGATTTGCGCTTTGATGGATTGCACGCGCGCCTTGATACGCTCGGCGTCGCCTGCGCCACCCACGATGGTGGTATTATCCTTATCCACCTTGACCTGACGAGCACGACCGAGCATCGAGATATCCGCGGTCTTGAGATCGAGCCCGAGATCGTCGGTGATGACCTGTCCGCCGGTGAGCAGCGCGATATCTTCGAGGATCGCCTTTCTTCTGTCGCCGAAAGCGGGTGCTTTGACAGCGACGCAATTGAAGACGCCTTTCAGCTTATTCAGGATGATGGTGCTGAGCGCTTCCCCTTCGATGTCTTCCGCGATGATAAGGAGCTTGGCGCCTGCCTTATACACGAGCTCGATGATGGGAAGGATCTCCTGCACATTGGAGAGCTTCTTATCGGTGATGAGGATATAGGGATCGTCGAGGATCGCCTGCATCTTGTCCGGATCGGTGATGAGATAAGGGGAAGCATATCCGCGATCGAACTGCATGCCTTCCACGACCGAGAGCTCGGTCTTCATCGTCTTACCCTCGTCGATGGTGATGACGCCGTCGGTGCCCACCTTCTCCATCGCGTCACTGATGAGCTCGCCGATGGTCTCATCTCCTGCGGAGATGCTCGCGACCTGCGCGATATTCTTCTTACCGGAAATGGGCACGGAGAGCTTGCGGAGCTCCTCAACAGCCGCATCGGTCATCTTAAGAATGCCTTTCTTCAGGATGATGGGATTCGCACCCGCCGCAACGTTCTTCACACCTTCACGAACGATCGCTTGCGCGAGAACTGCCGCCGTGGTGGTGCCATCGCCGGCGATGTCATTGGTCTTCACCGACACTTCTTTAATAAGCTGAGCGCCCATATTCTCGAAAGGATCCTTGAGCTCGATCTCTTTCGCGATGGTCACACCGTCATTCGTAATGAGGGGCGCGCCGTACTTCTTATCGAGGACGACGTTCCTGCCCTTGGGACCGAGGGTGATCTTCACGGTGTCGGCGAGAACATTCACGCCTGACTCCAGAGCCTTTCTTGCTTCCTGTCCGTACTTAAACTGTTTAGCCATACAATCTACCTCCTATTATTCCACGATGGCGAGCACGTCGCTCTGACGGAGCACCGTAAGCTCTTCGCCGTCGATCTTGAAATCATTGCCGGCATATTTGCTGTAAAGGATCATATCTCCGACCTTGACCTGCATCACGATCTCTTTACCATCGATGATGCCGCCGGGACCGACCGCGATGACTTCAGCCATTTGCGGCTTCTCTTTCGCAGAATCGGGAAGAACGATACCCGAAGCGGTGGAGAGCTTCTCTTCCGCTTTCTTGATCACGATCCTGTCAAATAAAGGTTTAATCTTCATAAAATACCTCCATAAGTATTTTTATTCCGGTAGAGATTATATCACTTCCGGGAATTTTCGGGCAAGCAACTGATCATATTTTTTGCCCGATAACGTCATTTTATCACGAATCTGTCCTCCAAAAGCAAATTCCGTGACAGGAATGTCGATTTCAGGTGCACTTTTTATTCCATATCGCATAAAAAATGAACAAAAAAAGAGGTACACGCGGTAATCCTTCACCTCGTCGTAACTCTTTTTTTGTTAATTTTGATACTACACTTGTTGACTATTCTACTTGTTGGACAGCTGTAGCAGTTACTCGCTTGATAAATGCGAGGAAATCCGCATAAACTTCCTCTTTATTGATCTCATTCAAGATCTCGTGACGCGCCTCGGGATAGAGCTTGATATCGAGGTCGAAGAGACCGAGCGCCTTGTACTCCTCGTACAAACGCGATACCAACGCACCGTTTCCGCCGACGGGATCCTTATCCCCACTCGCGATAAAGACCGGGAGGGTCTTGGGGATCTTGTCGAGAGACGCCGCCTGATACACCGTCTTCAATCCATAGAAAAAGCTCTTTTGGAAGGCGATAGACATATCGAAAGCAGCACCGCAGAATTCATCTGCGATGTAGTCCTTAACGACCTTCTTGTCGCGTGTGAGCCAAGCAAAAGGCTGATTCTCCGCCTTGAACTGCTTGTCGTAAGCGCCGAAGGAGAGTTTCCCGATGAGCTTTGCGGGCTTCTTTCCGCCAAAGAGGGCATTCTGAATCTTCGCAACCAATCTGCCGAAAGCGACCTGCGCGGTATTCATATAAGCGGAGCCCGAAAGAATCACACCCGCAAGCGCTTCGCCGTTGCGCTCAATGTACGCTTGAGAAAGGAAACTGCCGTAGCTGTGACCGACCAGCACGATGGGGAGCTTATACTTCTTCTCCGCATACCCCGTGAGAGCGATCATATCGGAGACGGTGTCATTATAGCTGTCACCCTCCACGATACCCCTATTGTCATATCCGCTGGTCTTACCGTGACCGCGATGGTCTTCTGCAATTACAATAAATCCGTTTTTATTTAAAAACGACGCAAAGTCGTTATATCTACCGCAATGTTCGCCCATACCGTGAGCGATCTGAACGACGGCGATCGGCTGCTCCACTTCATCCCACAGGTAGCAAGCGATATCTGCACCGTCGAAACTGTTTATATTAAACTCTTCCATTTTCAACCTCCTTGTTCTAAGATTGTGAAAAAGAGTATTCCACTTTTACATTATACATAAATAACATAAGAAAATCAAGCATATATTTTGTTTAGAACATAAAAAAAACGGCGATACTCGAAAATAGTCGATATGAATTTGAAAAAGAGAAAGAAGGAGGGATTTATGCAGGTGAATATGGCACTTCTCGGCGGGGGTACGGCGGGGCACGTCATGCCCAATCTCGCGCTCCTTCCCGAGCTCGAAAAACGCTTCGATAAGATCATCTATATCGGCTCTCCTTCTTCGATGGAAGAGGATATCTGTAAAAAGCGAAATATCCCATATTATCCGACCGAAACAGCAAAGTTTCATCGTCGGAAAATCTGGAAAAACATCTTTCTTCCAATCTCTGTCGCACGCGGCGTCCGTCAGGCAAGAGAGATCCTAAAAGAGGAGGACATCTCCCTCGTCTTCTCGAAAGGAGGATATGCCGCGATACCGAGCGTGATCGCAGCGGAACTACTCGGGATACCCATCGTCTGTCACGAAAGTGATCGCACCCTCGGACTGGCAAATCGCTTCACCGCTCATTTCGCCGAGAGAGTCTATACCGCCTTCCCGAACACCTATCGAAAGGGGCTCGTGATCTCCACCCCTATTCGCGAGAAGATCTTTCACGGCATGCCGATGCCCCTCTTCCGCGATAAAAGCAAGCCCACTGTCCTATTCATGGGCGGAAGCCTCGGCGCAGAAGCGATCAACGAGGCGCTCTCGATCTCTTTCGCCGACCTAACCAAACGATACAACATCCTTCACATCGGCGGGAAACAGACGGTGCCGATGATCTCGCCCTCCTACGTCGCCGTCCCCTTCGCAGAAGATATCGAGAACTATTTCGCGACCGCCGATCTCATCGTGTCGCGCGCCGGCGCCTCCACCCTCGGAGAACTCACCGCTCTCGGCAAAAGGGTGATCGCAATTCCGCTCCCGAAAGGAGAATCCCGCGGGGATCAGGTGCTGAATGCCGCCTATTATCTGAAGCGTGGTTTGATAAGAGTCCTACCGCAGGAAAGCCTGACGACCGACAATCTGCTCGCCGCGATCGACAGCTCTATAAGGAATAGCCCGCCTGCGCCCGCGTATGACAGGAAGACCCCATCTATTCTTTCGGAAGAACTGTACGCCATCGCGACGATGTCACACCTCGAACCCGTCTGATTCCCTCGCCGCGAACTCACCGCTTTCCTCATCCACGCCCCAAGCGGTGATTTTCAATATTTTTCACACAAAACAGCTCAAAAACGGGCTTTTTTCATGGTGCGACCTCGAAAAAGCCGCATTTTCGAAAGGTTTTTCGGAAAAAATATCAAAAACGCTATTGACATACGATTTTTTTATGGTAAACTTTTAATAGTGGCATTTCCACCAAACTGTTGATTGCAGCTTTTGCTGTAAAATAAATTTTAAGGAGATTTTTTATGAGAAAAGCATTTATCTGCCCGACCAAGTACGTTCAAGGTGAAGACGAATTGCTCAATTTGGGTTATTTCGTCAAAACTTTCGGCAAGAAAGCACTCCTGATCGCAGATCCGTTCGCTCTGACCCTCGTAAAGGACAAGCTGGCGGCGACCGCGGAGAAGTATAAGATCGAGTTCGTCCCCGCAGGCGACATCTTCAAGGGCGAGTGCTCCCGTACCGTCGTGGCGAAGCTTCAGGAAGTCGCGAAAGAGAATAAGTGCGCTTGCACGATCGGTCTCGGCGGCGGTAAGGCGATCGATACCAGTAAGTGCGTTGCCGCGGGCAACCCGCTCATCATCTGCCCGACCATCGCGGCGACCGACGCTCCCACCAGCCACAGTGCAGTGCTCTATACCGACGACCATGAGTTCGACGATTACGCATACTTCCGTCAGAGCCCGAGCGTGGTTTTGATCGACCTGAACGTCATCGCGAACGCCCCCTCCCGTTTCCTCGTATCCGGCATGGGCGACGCCCTCTCCACCTATTTCGAGGCACGTGCAAACGTGAAGAGCGTGTCCAACGTCAATGCGGGTCTCCCCTGCGGCGCAAATCGCGCGAAGGGCACCCTGCTCGGCTATGGTACCCACACCGCTTTCGCTCTCGCGGAGCTCTGCTATAAGAACCTCATCAGCGACGGCTACAAGGCGAAGGTCGCTTGTGATCAGCACGCCGTCACCCAGGCATTCGAGAAGATCGTCGAGACCAATATCCTTCTCTCCGGTCTCGGATTCGAGTCGGGCGGTCTCGCCGCAGCGCACGCGATCCACGACGGCATCACGATCGTCCACGAGATCCACGCCAATAACTTCCACGGCGAAGTGGTCGCCTTCGGCACGATCTGCCAGCTCATCCTCGAGAACAGCCCCGAAGACGAGCTGTATGAAGTCCTCGACTTCTGCGACACCGTCGGTCTGCCCGTCACCCTCCAAGACTTGATGACGAATAAGAAGACCGGTGAAGTCGCGCGCACCTCTCTCACCGATGACGAGCTCCTCGCCGTCGCGAAGAAGACCTGCATCCCCGAGGAGTCCATCCACAATATGCCCTTCCCCGTCACGCCCGAAATGGTCGTTGCGGCGATCAAGACCGCGGATAAGATCGGTCGCGAATACAAGGGTTACGACGCGTAATCCACAATGCCATACATCTTATTAGCCGAGACGCGCTCTCGGCTAATATCATAAAAAAGGAGATAGTTTATGAAGAAAATAATGAACACCCCCGAAACCTTCGTCTACGATATGTGTCACGGCATCGCCATGGCGCACCCCGATCTCGAATTTGTGGAAAAGTTCAAGATCGTCAAGAAGAAGGAAATCAACGACGATAAGGTCAGCCTCATCTCGGGTGGCGGCTCGGGACACGAGCCCGCTCACGCCGGATTCGTCGGCAAAGGTATGCTGGACGCGGCAGTCTGCGGCGACGTCTTCGCCTCCCCTTCTCAGGTGCAGGTCTATAATGCGATCAAGAAGTGCGCGACCGATAAGGGCGTCTTGCTCATCATCAAGAACTATTCGGGCGATTGCATGAACTTCAACAACGCGATGTCCGACGCGATCGACGACGGCGTCAAAGTGGACGCGGTCTACGTGAACGACGATATCGCCGTCAAGGACAGCCTCTATACCGTCGGCAGACGTGGTGTGGCGGGCACCGTGCTCGTGCATAAGTGCGCCGGCGCTGCGGCTGAAATGGGCAAAGAGCTCGCGGAGGTCAAAGCGGTCGCAAATAAGGTCATCGAGAACGTGCGTTCCTTCGGCTTCGCCTTCACCTCCTGCACCGTTCCCGCGGCGGGACATCCCACCTTCGAGATCGGCGACGACGAGATGGAATTCGGCGTGGGTATCCACGGCGAGCCGGGTCGCTTCCGCGAGAAAATCGATTACTCCTCCGGCAAGTTCTCCGACAACCTCGCTGCAAGAATCGTGAAGGACCTCCAAGAGGATCTCAAGCTCAAAAAGGACGATGAAGTCGTGCTCTTGATCAATGGATTCGGCGGCACCCCCCTGCAAGAGCTCTACATCCTGAATAAGAGCACAACAGACGCTCTCACGGCAGGCGGCGTCAAGATTCACCGCACCATCGTGGGCAACTTCATGACCAGTATCGACATGGCGGGCGCCTCCATCACGGTGCTTAAAGTGGACGAAGACCTCAAGAAGTATATCGATTATCCCGTCACCACCCCCGCTCTCTCTTGGGGCGGCGCGATGAACGAGCAGGCTGCGGCGGCTGTGGAAGCGATGAATGCGATCGCGAAAGCGCTCGGCGTCACGAACGTCGCGGCTCCCGCGGCGAAGAAAGCGAAGAAAGCGGAAGCCGAAGAGGCAGACGCCAACGCCGTCTACGAAGTGGAGGGCACTCCCGCGATCTCCGAGACCATCAACACCGCGGCTTTCGTGAAGATCGTGGATAAGATGGCGGACGTCATCATCGAGAACGAAGTCCCCTTCTGCGAAGCGGACAAGATGGGGGACGGCGACTTCGGCATGAGCATCGCGAAGGGCTTCAAACAGCTCAAAGCGGATTGGGCGACCCGCAAGAAGGGCGACATCGGCGAATTCCTCGTCAGTTGCTCCGAGATCATTAAGGAGTACTGCGGCGGCGCCTCCGGCCCCATCTGGGGTAGCGCCTTCAAGTACGCAGGCAAGGCGATGATCGGCAAGAAAGAGATCAACCTCACCGACCTCGCATTCCTCTTCACAGAAGCAAATCGCGGCGTCTTCGAGACGGGCAAGAAGAGCTTCGGCAAGGGCGCGGAGATCGGTGACAAGACCCTCGTGGACGCCCTCAAGCCCTGCGCGATGGCACTCACCGACGCGGCGAAGGCGGGCAAGAAGCTTCAGGAAGGCATCGACCTCGGCGCTAAGGCGGCGCACGACGGCGCGGAAGCCACCAAGACCCACGTCGCCACCCTCGGCAGAGCGGGCACCGTCGGCGAGCGCAGTATCGGCTATCCCGACGCAGGAGCACACGGACTCGACGTGATCTTCAACGAGCTCGCGAAGTACATCAAGAACTTCAAGGCGTAAGATCCATTGTCCATCAAACAACAAAAAATCACCTCGCGAAATCGCGAGGTGATTTTTTATATCGCATTGAGGATCAACCCGAAGATCGATCACTATGGGATCAGATCCTCACTTCAGGATTCGCGACCACCGGGAAGCTCACGGTCGTGGTCCCCATATTGGTGACGCGATAACTGACCTTCATGATTCCGTAATAACCTGTTGCGCGTACTTCGACGGAATCTTCGTCGACATACAATCCCTCCACTTCAAGATCGATACGCTCTTGCCCCATCATCTCGATATATACGTCCGGCCCGATATAATTGTATACGCCTTCGGAGACGAGCTCGTAATTAGCAGGATTATAGAGGTTATATCTCGTATCCGCTGTCACGCCATTACGCGAGCTTCCTTGCGCTTCATTAAACTGAGATTGCGTAATCAAGACCATATACCAATCGCCACTCTGATATGTATACGCATAGTAATGATCTCCGTCTTGCTCCCAATAATAACTGTTTGTCGTATCCGTTGTTGGCTCTGCATTGTTGATGGTTCGCGTGCTATAGAATAAGGAGGTCCCATCAACCTTATAGGTATTTATCATCTCCATCATTACGACGGTTTCTTGCTCAATTTCAGTTATTATTTTCACGTCATTGACCTGCGTGAAGTTCAGAGCGCCATCTCTAAGGTATAGGATCTTATCCTTCTCCTCATTGATCACGGGATCATGCGGCACGTAAGGTTCTTCCTCTTCCGGCTCATTTTCATTTCCACCTTGATTCACTCCTTGATTCTCACCCTGGTTGCCATTCTCACCCTGGTTTTCGTTCTCGCCTTGGTTCTCTCCGCCCTGATTCTCGTTACCGTTTTCTCCGCTGTTTTCACCCTGGTTTTCGTTCTCGCCCTGGTTTCCACCCTGGTTTTCGTTCTCACCCTGGTTTCCACTCTGGTTTTCGTTCTCACCCTGGTTTCCACTCTGGTTTTCGTTCTCGCCTTGGTTCTCTCCTTGATTCTCACCCTGGTTGCCATTCTCACCCTGGTTGCCATTCTCACCCTGGTTCTCTCCGCCCTGATTCTCGTTACCGTTTTCTCCGCTGTTTCCACCCTGGTTTTCGTTCTCACCCTGGTTTCCACCCTGGTTTTCGTTCTCACCCTGGTTTCCACTCTGGTTTTCGTTCTCGCCTTGGTTCTCTCCTTGATTCTCACCCTGGTTTTCGTTCTCGCCTTGCTCCCCTTCCTCGCCTTCTTCGGGCTCGGTCGTATCCTCGGGATTCTCCTCCTCTTGCGAGATCATATCGGGGTATTCGATCACCGTCTTGCCAAGATCATAAAGAGACAAAACTACATTCGATTTCTCTGTCTTCGAAAATAAAAACAGATCACAGACATCCGAAGAAGTATATAACGACTCAACGGAAAGGACGACAGCACTGTTCTCCAATTCATATACAATACTGGGGCCGGTATAAACCATGGACCCGCTTTTCAATATGTAACACTCGGGATCAAAGAGGAAAGATCTTGTTTCCTCAGAGAGTCCAAAGCGGCTGTAGAGCAAGCTCTGCCTCAGCTCCTCATACTCTGCGGGGGTGATCTTCGAGTAGGTTATTTCGTCCATTATCAAACGTCTGGCATAATACTCTCCGTCAATGATTTGGAAATAAGAGATCTCTTCATAATGACTCTCGGGGGCATCGGAATATATTTCATAAAAGAAGCCTTTCTCTTCCACTTGGAACCGGACGTCCATGCTGAAGCTGCCTTCCTCCGTTTCCAATCTGACTTGATATGATTCCGAATAATTGGTTGCACCGTTTTTGAAGACGCGAATCACACTTAAGTTAGCATCTTTCTCGTCCTCGGGTGAACTTGTATTCCTGATCTTCGAGATCAAGCCGCAAGAAGCGAGGGACAAAGACAACACCACGACCAGTGCGATAACAAGGATAGCCAAAGTTTTTCTCTTCATTTCCTTTTCCTCCTAAAAAAACAGGTATTACTGTTTTTTCTTTCGACTGCGTTATATTATAATATATTTAAGAAACATTTTCAATTCATTTGCCCCTTTTTTCTGTAAAAAGCTTGGAAAATCAAAAAAAAGCGGGGACGCTTCTGTCAAACGATAGAAACGTCCCCTTTAATTTTGCCGCTGAGTGCGGCGAAGTCAAGCGGATTTCTTCTCTTCCTCCGTCTTCTCTTGCACGACCTTCTTTCGTGCGAAGAAGCTCTGTCCCACCGATACCGTGGCGTCGATGCTCTGAATGATGCTCTTGATATCCTGCTTGATTCCTTCGAGGGCATTCAGCCCTTCCGTTAAGCTGTTGATCGTGGCGGTGTATTTGTCCTCGCGCTTCTTGCTGTCCTTCAATTGATAGACGAGGAGCCCGAGGAAGAGTAGCGCCCAAACGCCGTTAGCCGCCATGTATTCCACGATTTGGTCCCACATATCAACCGACCTCCTTTATAAGTTTGTTATAGTACAAGCCGAGATACTTCTTAAGTTCCGCTTCGTTCTCCGTAAGGAAGCTCCGAGCGCTCTCTTGGTTCTTTCCCTTGAGCACGCCAAGCAGAAAGTCGTATCTCTCTTGATAGCTCTTCTTTTTCTCCCCCGTGTAGTCGCCCGTCTGCTCTTCATAGAGGAGATCCTCTTCTTCCTCTTTCTCAAGGTACTCCCGATAGGCTTTCTTATAGGCGCTCTCCGCCGACTTATTATAGCTGTCGATGAGTTTATCGCGCTTGCTCTTCAAGCTGTCCGCCTTCTTCTCCAGCTCGATCGCATAGGTGATCTCATAGTTCTTGAGAGCCTCTTGATAGGAAGCATTCAGCCTCGCGATCTTGTCGTCGTAAGTCTTGACGCGAGCGTTATGCGCTTCGTCCGACGCCCGAAGAGAGCTGCGGTAGTCCGCGTCGATTTTACGCCCCGACAGCTCCGCAATCGTGGAATGAGATATCCCCTGCCGAGCCATCTTGTCGAGATTCTCGTCCTGCGCCTTCACACGTTGAGAGGCGAGTTTAGCCCTGTCCCTCTGTCGCGCGGCAAGCTCAGCCCCTTTAGAGGCGGAATAGGACGCGAGTTTCTCCTCGTAATTCTCAGCGAGACTTCCTTTCTTGTCGCCGTACTGCTCCGACAAGCTCTTTCTTGCTTGTGCGAGCAGTTCCTCGTCCGTATCGAATGACGGCGTTTCTCCCAAAGACTCCTCCGCATAAGCACGAGCGCGGGCGCGCCTGTCCTCCGTATATCGATCGGAGATATCCTTCAGCGAATTGAGTAAGCTCTCCGCATCGATAACCCGACTCTCGTCCGGCAAATCGGGTGCAAGATCGGCGACGTCACTCAGTTTGTCATTCCAAACACGGGTGACGGGAGAGATCGGTTCCTCTCTCCACCTCTGATTGCCGATCGTGACGGGTTCCCATAATTCTTTTCCTGTGATCATAATTCCTCCTTTACAGTGATGCGAGTCGCACCTCACCGCAATACTGCACCATGCTGCTCACGTCGCCGGGGTGGAAGGCTTCTGCGTATCCGCGTTTGACAGGAGTACTGCCGTACATCAATCTCATCAAAGCACCCTCCTCCGTCCGATAATAGAAGGCGGGAGAGAGAAGCGCCCCTTCGATATGACAAGTCGGCGCAAAGGCGCGATTCCGCACAAGGGAGATCTCCTCGTACGGAATGGCGGTTCCTCCGCAAGTCAGGCTCTTGCTTCCCGATGAGAAGAAATACATCGCCTTCCAGAGGCCTTCGGCGTTCTCTGTCATGAGGACCGAGCCGCGCTGTGCGCTCACCACTCTGACGATATCCGAGATAGGCGTCGCGAAGTCCGAAGAAGTGATCCCTTGACCCGCCGACGCCTTCCCGACGTAAAGCTTATTGTCCGCTACAAAAGCGACCAAAAAGTCCACGCCAGAAGGAAGGGTATACCCGTCGCAAATCGCCGCCGAAGTCAGCCCCGTCGTGCTCAGAGTAGCCGACGTGCCCGTGTCAACCGCAAGCGAGGTCGTCCCGCTTGCAGAGATCGTCGCGAGGTCGGACGTATAGAATCCCGTCGATTTGTTGAAACGGAGAGCAGCGTCCTTCATGATCCCCGATTGGCTCTCGGAAGAGATGCTTCCACTCGACGCCGTCACCTTCTCGGTCAGGCGATTGCCGTGTCGCAGAAAGAGATAATTCGCACTGTCGGTCGAATAGCCGCCCACACGCTCGGTATAGGCGCGATCTGCTTCAAGCCCAACCCCATTCGCCGTCAGACAAAAACCGTCGTTCGCCGCGTCGCTCCGAAGATCAAAGAGGTGCGCCCCCTTATCGATCTTCAGCTCGAAACGGATGTGCGGAGAGGCGCTTTTTAAGAGAATCAACCCGTCGAGAAAAAGGGTGACTGTGCCGGTCGGGTTCTCCACTTCGGCAGAGAGGAAGACCGAAGCCTTCCTCCTCAGCCTGAACCGGACGCCGCCATAGGTGCGCCCGCTTGGATAGCTCGAGGACGCCGTCCCCTTCTTCTCGTATAGCTCATTCAAATGCTCGGTATTCAAATAAGTTTGCTTTTCCACCTTCATACTCATTCTCCAAAACAATCCACCGTGATCTCCGCTTCCGAGATCTTAGACTGCGCCTCGTCCGAGCAAAGCTCGATCCCGATGCGATCAAAGGGTCGCATGACCGCGATCTTATTCAATCCATCAGCAAAAGGATAACTGTAACGGGTGCCGTCCAAGACCGCCGTTACCGTCCCTCCGCCTACCGCGCGCAGTCTCATCTCTCTTAGGATTTTTTTGCCTTCATTTACCCCGAGGGCGGTGACCGGCGAACTCCATAATTTCGATGTGACCGAGGTGTCTACCTTGCCGGAATAATCGACAACGCCAAGGAAGTCCGTCGGATAATTCACATCGGCCAACACGCCACGTACTGTCTCGAGGTCCAAAGGCGCCATGCTCACCACGCGGATGTCATGGGCGATGTCAAAGGTATTCTTCCACACGTCGTACAGGATGAGACTGTTCGTCCCCGAAGTCAGGGTGCTGTCCATATCCAGATTACAGGCAAGATAGTACTTGCCGCCCTGAAAGACGGCGTGCGCACTCTCCTGCTTCGCGGAGAACAGCCCTTCAATCTCGGTGAGGACCTTATGAACGCTGAGCCCGTCGAAAACGAAGACCCCTTCCGACGAGGTGAACATGATTCTGTCGCCGCAGGAAACGATGGTATCTTTATTGATCGTGCCGACCGAGAGATACAGTTTGTTCAGCCGAAAGTCGGTCTGATCATTGTAAGCGGTCATTCGCATGATCCCGTGCTCGAAGAAGAGGTATAGTTCGCCGCCGAAGCTGATGAGCTTCACAAGCTTTCCCATCTCTGTCCCAAAGGTGATGTAGCCGCCCTCCCGTAGCGAGATATTCCAGTTCGACGGATTGAAGTCGTCGCTGAAGTACAGTCTGAACTCGTCGAGGTACAAGACCGCGAAGACCCTGTCGCTGTGGGTGCACATCGTTGTGAAGATCTC
>Ga0310786_10002368_pt1 | contig 28916 bp, 25 predicted proteins | sample AusTroGonzalo_MG_FD_203881 | JGI IMG/M metagenome (GOLD analysis project Ga0310786, IMG submission 203881) | Bovine rumen microbial communities from tropical cattle in Woodstock, Queensland, Australia - Gonzalo_03 (v2) (version 2) | ecosystem: Host-associated > Mammals > Digestive system >...
CGAGCTGATTATCATCGTTGAAGGCATGGGTCGTATCAACTTTGGACGTGCCATCAAGGATTTCAAAGGTATCATCGGTAATGTCACGCTGAGCTCAGAGACAGCCGAGGCCGACATCGTACTGACACCGAAACAGTGGATGAATGTTGCCATACCTGATGACTACGAAACTGCCGTTAAGGCACTCGATATGGTGAAAGGCGTCAACAATCAGGTTGCTGCAGGCAAGGTGAAAGGAAGCGTTCCCGCCCTCGCCCTTACACAGGGCTATGAGGAGTCGAAGAAGCTCGGCGACATCATGAAGCCCGGCTACCACCGCGGCTACTTCGACCTGAAGAAAGTAGGTGACACGTTCCTGAACTTCGAGACTTGGGGTAAGGGACAGGTGTATGTCAACGGCCATGCCATGGGCCGCATCTGGAGCATCGGTCCGCAACAGACGCTCTATGTGCCCGGCTGCTGGCTGAAGAAAGGTAAGAACGAGGTAATTGTGCTCGACGTGGTTGGTCCTAAGGAGACTGTAGTCTGGGGACAGGCTGAGCCTGAGCTCAACAAGCTGCAACTTGAGAAGAGCAACAAGCACAATAACATCGGCGACAAGCCCGACCTCAACAGCGCTACGCCAGTCAGCACAGGTGCTTTCAAGGCTGGCAATGGCTGGCAGACCATCCAGTTTGGCAAGACCGCCAAGGGGCGCTATCTCGCCATCGAATGTCTCTCTACCCAGAGTGCCAACGACCGCGTAGCCATCGCCGAGATTTATCTGCAGGGCACCGACGGCAAACGCCTCTCTCGCGAGCCTTGGAAGACGAAGTATGCCAACAGCGAGGATGAAGGTGGTAACCACTTAGGCGACAAGGTCTTCGACCTGCAGGAGTCCACCTACTGGCAGACAGAAAAGGGTGCTTCTACACCTCATCTCCTCGTCATCGACCTCGGCTCAGAACAAAGCGTAAAAGCCCTTGAGTATCTGCCCCGTGCCGAACAAGGTGCACCAGGCAGCGTGAAAGACTTCAAGATTTACATCTACTAAGACAGACGAGGGCGCGGAAATCCGCGCTCTCGGTCTGTTTTATATTGAACTTAAAACAATATCAAATGATGGGCAGGGAGATGCCACAGATTTTCTGATAGACATCGAGGGCATAGACATCGGTCATGCCGCTGATATAGTCGATGACGGCCATGAGACGGGTCTCGAGGTCAGGACTGTCGATATCGTACTGACTGCTCACCCGACCAATGAGCTGCTGGGAATAGTAGCGTTCCGGATGCTCAATAGCCTCGACCATCAGTTCCATGAGGGTGGCCATGATGCGGTAACCAGAGAGCTCAACGTCGAGCACAGGCTGACTGCGATATATGCGTTCACGGGAAATCTTGGTGCAGTGGCGATAGGCCTCACGCTGGATGGGCGCTACAGCATCGATGAGTGAGCCGCTGAAGGTGCCATTGAGAATCTCGTCCTCATGGGCAATGAAGGCGCTGACACACTCGTTTTCGAGTTTGCCGATAACACAGGCACGTAAATACTGTATCTTCTCATTAACATCAGTGAGCTGCTCCTCGTCAATACGGGCAAGGATGTGCTGCTGACTCTCAGCATCGAAGAAGGACAGCATGAGGTCGCACGTCTCCTGATAGGTGAGGATCTTCAGTTTGAAGGCGTCCTCCAGGTCCATTATCTCATAACAGATATCATCGGCAGCCTCAACAAGATAGACCAGCGGATAGCGGGCCCATCGCTCATGACCAGGCTCGGACGACAGTTGGGGGATGCCCAGACGCTGGGCCAGCGCCTCGTAGTGGATGCGCTCTGTAGTAAAGAAGCCGAACTTATTCTTCGTGGCACTATAAGAAGGGAAGGGATACTTGACGATGCTGGCCAGGGTGCTGTAGGTCATGGCGAAACCACCCACACGGCGTCCCTTGAAGCTATGGGTGAGCAGGCGGAAGGCGTTGGCATTACCATCGAAACGGGTGATGTCGGACCAGAACTCAGGCGACACATGCTGCTGCAGATAGGCGCCCTTGCCCTCGGTGAAGAAGGTCTGGATGGCTTTCTCACCAGAATGGCCGAAGGGCGGATTGCCTAGGTCATGGGCCAGACAGGCAGTGGCCACAATCTGTCCTATCTCGGCAACGAGGGTATCGGCAAGAGCAGGATCACGACGACAGAGATGGCGAGCCACATCATTGCCTAACGACATGCCGACGCTGGCCACCTCGAGGGAATGGGTAAGGCGGTTGTGTACAAAGACGCTACCAGGCAGTGGGAACACCTGCGTCTTGTTCTGCAGACGACGGAAGGGTGCAGAGAAGATGAGACGGTCGTAGTCGCGCTTGAACTCCGTACGATCGTCATGACGCTCCAAATGACGGGACTCCTGTCCCAGACGGCAGTTTGATATAAGCTGTATCCAATCCATTAACCTTCAAGTGTGATATGTTCTACCTCGACAGGTTCGTGAAGGAAGATACGTGCCGACTCACTGAACTTGTCAGGATTTTCAGTAGTTAGATAACGTGCGGTGGCACCTGTAGAGCAACGCTGCTTCATGTCAGGATGGCGCTGCAGATAAGATGCAAGGCTGTCGGCCACAAACTCGCCCTGAGGTATCACACACACGCCCGCAGGCAGGTACTTTAATATCTTTGGCATCAGCAGCGGATAGTGGGTACAGCCCAGGATGATGGCATCGATGGCCGGGTCGAGGTGCATAATCTGGTCGATACGCTTCTTGACGAAATAGTCGGCACCAGGCGAGTCGGCCTCATTATATTCTACCAACGGCACCCAAAACGGACAAGCCACACCCGTGACGCTGATGTCGGGATGCAGCTTGGTAATTTCCATGTTATAGCTCTCGCTACGGATGGTGCCTTCGGTGGCGAGCACGCCCACATGACGGCTCCGAGTGATATTGCCGATGATCTCGGCAGTGGGACGGATGACGCCAAGCACACGGCGGTCGGCATCCCATTGGGGCAGGTCTTTCTGCTGAATGGTGCGCAGAGCCTTAGCCGAGGCGGTGTTGCAGCCCAGCACCACCAGATGGCAGCCCATCTCGAAGAGACGGAGCACGGCTTGACGCGTGAACTGATAGACGACATCAAAAGAACGGGAGCCATAGGGTGCACGAGCATTATCACCCAAGTACAGATAGTCGTACTCGGGCATGCGCTGACGAATAGCATGCAGGATGGTAAGACCACCATAGCCACTGTCGAACACCCCTATGGGACCTGGTCCTTGTGGTAATGTCATCTCTTCAGTCGGCGAATCACCTCTTCGTTGAGGTCAACACTCAACATCGGCTCGACAAACGGGCAGGCATTGGAATCGGTGTTGACCACCACAGCCAGATGTTTATTACGGGCCAACGTGGCGATGGTCTCGTTAAGACGGATGCGCAGCGGAGCCAGCAACTCACGTTCGGCCTTGGACAGGTCGGCCAGTCCCTGCTGCTTGAACGCCAGATTGCGCTGCATCATGTCCTGCAGCTCGCCCTGCCGCTTCAACAGGATGGTGCGGGGAAAGTCTTTCTGTCCGTCGAGGAAATCCTCGTACTTGCGATTAAACTCCTCCTCGACCCGCTGCAGCTCTGCCTCGTAAGCCTGACGAAGCTTGTCCAGCTGATCCATCACCGACTTATACTCAGGCATGGACACCAGGGCGGAGTCATAGCTGAGATAGCCAATGATAACGTTTGGCTGTACCGTAGAAACAGGAACCTCCTCCTGTGACGAAACAGGCACAGCGAGGAGGATCATGAGTATCAGTATGAGGGTATGCTTCATATTATTTCAGACCGAGTTTTGCCTTGACCTGAGCAGTAACATCGGTAGACAGCGTTGTGCTGATGTAGGGAATGCCGGCACCCATCTCCATGATATAGACATAGTTGCCCTCCTGGCCCACAGCCTTGATGGCGTCGAGCACCTTGCTGGTGATGGCCTGCATCTTCTCCTGCTGAGCCTTGTCGAGGGCGTTACGGTTGTCCTGATAGGTCTGCTGGATACGCTGGTAGAGGTCGTTGAGCTCCTGGTTGCGGCGCTGCTTGATGTTGTCGGGCAGGGTGCTCTCTTCCTTCTCGAAAGCCTCAGCCTTCTTCTGCAGTTCGTCCTGCATACTCTTCAAGTCGGCCTCATACTGCTGGGTAAGCTTCTGAATGTCGGCCTGTGCGGTGGTGAACTCAGGCATGGCCTGAATGATTTCCTGTGAATTAACGTGGCCGAACTTGGCCTGAGCAGATGCGGTGAGACCGCAGAAAGCGCAAATAGCGCAAATGATAAACTTTTTCATTTTGACTTAATTGTTTTTATTGTTTATTTTTTTGTTATTATCGGAGTGTCGATATCTCATTAATAAGAATATCCCAATTTCTTCAGCACCTCGTCGGAGATGTCGATCTTGGGCGAACCGAAGATGATGCCGGCATCACTGGCACGGTCGAGCACCAACTGATAACCACGGAGGTCGGCCACATCCTTGATGGCATTATAGACCTCATCCTGAATAGGTGTCATCAGAGCAGTGCGTTTCTTGAACAATTCACCGTCAGGACCGAAATACTTACGTTTCAGGTCACTAGCCTGCTTCTCTTTCTCCATGATAGCATCCTGCTTGGCTTTCTTCTGTTCTTTTGAGAGGAACACTACCTCATTCTGGTAGTTCTTGTACATGGTCTGGGCCTCAGTGGTAAGCGCATCGACCTCAGCCTGCCATTTCTTTGACACCTGCGAGAGTTGCTCGTTAGCTCGTTCGTAGGCAGGGATATTCTTAAAGATATAATCCATGTCGACCAAAGCAAACTTCTGGGCAGAAGAAGTCAATGTCACACAGAAAGCGCATAAAACGCAGAAAAGAACTTTTTTAATCATAACTCTCTGTTTTAATTATCAATTCTGAATTTCTATTCTCAATTATATTAGAACTCTTGTCCCAGTACGAAGTGGAACTGTCCGCCACCACGCTGCCAGCCACCACTATAGTAGACCTTGTCGAAACCGTAGGCCCAGTCGATACCCATCAATCCGACCATTGGCAGATAGAGTCGTACACCGAAGCCTGCGGAGCGTTTCATGTCGAAGGGATTGAAATCGCGCGTCTTAGCCCAAGCATTACCGCCTTCGAGGAAGCCCAGTCCGTAGATGGTGGTGTTACCCAACATAAAGGGATAACGCAACTCGAGCGTGAAGCGGTCGTAGGCATAGGCATCGTAGGAACTATAGCGACTGCCTGTCCACTCTCCACCCGTGACATAAGCCGTTGATGAGATAGAACCGTTGTCATATCCGCGCAGACCAATGGTCTCTTCTGCATAGCTGGTAGAATAGCCACTCATACCGTCACCACCCACATAGAAGGTCTCGAAGGGTGATTTCTTATTCTTATTATAGGAGCCCAAGAGTCCAAACTCCACACGTGTCATCAGCACGAAGCACTTCTGTCCACTGCTAAGGGCGGTATAGGTGCGGTTCTTAAACTTCCACTTGTGATACTCCACCCATTTGTATTTCTCGGCCTGCTCGTTCTGCCAACGGTCGTAGTCATTGTTATAAGTGGTCTGCGTGGCCATATTAGCATAATCTTTGCCGTCGAAGAGTGACCAAGGCGGGGTGAGTGATACAGACACCATGAACTCTGAACCCTGACGCGGGAAGAGGGGGTTGTCCGTCGAGGTACGTGACAGAGCCAGACTCAGGTTAATATTATTACAGTTACCATTAGAGATAAGGAAATACTGCCAGTCTTTCAGCATATAACGTTGATATGCCAGCGTGGTTGACAACTGGAAGTAGTCATCGGGCCAGCGCAGACGCTTACCCCACCCTAACGAGACACCAATAAGTTGAATATACTTGTCATCGTCGAGATAGCTCTCATAGTTATTGTAATAACCATTATTATAATAACCCATACCTGAGTACATATAGCTCAGGGAGTTGAGATAGGCCGAGTTGTAGTAGTTGCTCGACACGTCGGTCTGCTTAGAGTAATAGACACCGACGCTGAGGGCGTTAGGACGCTTGCCACCAAACCATCCCGTAGAATAGCTGGCGTTATAAGAACGATAGTAACGACCGTTGGTCTGGAAATTCAGTCCAATCTGCTCACCATCACCTGCAGGCAGGAAGCCGCGATGTAACTTATTCTTACCCAACAAGTTGCGTAAAGAGAAGTTGTTGAACTTGATACCCACACGACCAATGATACCTGTCTGACCCCATCCTAACGACAGTTCCAACTGGTCGTTAGACTTCTGTTCGAGATTCCAGTCGATATCAACGGTACCATTCTCGTAGTCAGGCTTCACATCGGGAGATACCGACTCTGGGTCAAAATAGCCCATCGACGCAATCTCACGGGCAGAACGCATGATAGCCTCCTTGCTGAAGAGGTCACCAGGCTTGGTACGCAATTCACGACGTACCACTTCCTCGTAAAGACGATCGTTACCATAGATGTTCACCTTATTGAGGTGGGCTTGAGGACCTTCCTGGATACGTACCTCCACATCGATGGAGTCACCTACAACATTGATGTCGGTGGGGTCAACGTTGGAGAACACATAACCATTATTATAATAATAGTTGTGTACGGCATCATCGTCTTCAAACAGGCGCTTATTCATGAGCTTCTGGTTATAGACATCGCCGCTCTTCATGCCCAGCAGGCCATTAAGATCATCGGTATTGAACACCGTATTACCAGCCCACGAGATGTTGCGCAAGTAATATTTGTCGCCTTCATCAATGTGAAACAGCACACTGACATGTTTCTCATCCACATTCCACACAGAGTCTTCGATGATGGCGGCATCACGGAATCCCAGCTCGTTGTAATAGTCTATGAGGTTGCGCTTGGCTTCTGCATAGCGTTCTGGGGTGAATTTCTTCTTCGTCTTAAAAAGGTTCTTCAGCTTACCGGCCTCATGAAGGGTCTTCAGGGCACTCTTGGAAAAGAACTGTCCTTTAATCTGACTATCGGATAGCTTGTCGTTGCCCTCGAGGATAATCTCCTTGACGCGCATCTTGTCTTTCTTGTCAATATAAACGTCAAGAATCACTTGGTTCTTGCCAGTGATATCATCACTCTGGCGGATATCAATCTCAGCATTCTTATAACCTTTGTCATCGAAATATTTCTTTGCCAGGATGGTGGCACGGTCAATGACATTCTTGGTGAGACTGGTACCCTTAGCCATTCCGAGTTTGCTTTCCAAGTCAGAACGTTCGCCCTTCTTGACACCATGATACTGAATATCACTGATACGTGGACGCAGAGACAAATGGATGCAAAGATAAACTTTCGAGTCGACAATAGAGTCGGCAGTGATTGATACTTCTGAGAACAGGCCGTGCTTCCAATAGCGCTTCACTGCCTCTGTGATTTCACTACCCGGCACTTCGATGGACTGACCCACATAAAGCTGAGACAGGTTTATAAGCACAACATCCTCGTAGTCGTCGACACCTTTGACGGTGATACCTCCAATCTCACACTGACGCGGCGTGCCGGCATATGAGATATCGGGATTGACAATCTTGTTTTGCGCGAAGGCGCCAATAGGCGTAAAGGCAAAAAGGCAGAAAGGCAGGACACCCCTCACCAATCCTTTTACCTTATCTATGATACTAAAACAGATCACTTTATTATCTTCTTTATTTCTTTTTTACTTTTCACTTTCCTCCTCTTCCACCTGAGCCTCAGTCTTTCCATAGCGACGCTGGCGACTCTGGAAACTCTCTATAGCCTTGTGAAGCTCTTTTTCATCAAAGTCAGGCCAATAGGTGTCGCAGAAATACAGTTCTGAATAGGCTATCTGCCACAACAGATAGTTGGAGATACGCACCTCGCCGCCTGTACGGATGAGCAGGTCGGGGTCGGGCATGAAGTTGGTGCAGAGATGCTGGCTGATGAACTCTTCGGTAATGTCCTCGGCGCGGATGCCACCCGTCTTGATGTTCTTAAAGATGTTCTCGGGAAGTTCATCCATGTCATGTACCTCGCTGACAATCTGCTTCACAGCATTGGTAATCTCCCAGCGACTGCTATAGCTTAAGGCTACTACCATGGTCATGGCATCGTTCTTGGCGGTATGTTCCTCTGTCTCGTGCAATTTCTGCTGCACAGCATCGGGCAGGCGCTTGACATCGCCAATGACGCGGAAGCGGACATTGTTCTTCATGAAAATCTCATCCTCCAGCGAGCTAAGCACCAGTCCCATCAGGGCTGCCACCTCGTCGTCGGGGCGATTCCAGTTCTCAGTAGAGAAGGTGTAGAGCGTGAGGAACTTCACACCCAGTCGGGTGCACTCTGAGGTGATGCGTCGCACAGCCTCTACGCCAGCCTGATGGCCGAAGGTGCGCTCCTTGCCACGCTCCATGGCCCAGCGTCCGTTGCCGTCCATGATGATGGCAATGTGCTGTGGTATGCGGGTCATATCTAATTGATTATTCATAATTCACTATATTGTTTTCTTATTCTCTATCGTTATGACATGTCTTGCATTTCTCCAGAAACTCATAGGTCAGTGCGACTTGAATGGTGGAGTAGCAGTCGGTATTTTTAAACAGTTCGGTACTTTTGATGCCGTAAGGGTCGCGAATGCCGTCAAGCTTGTCGCTGCCCGAGATGTGCATCATCCACTCTAACGAGAGGTTAAGTCGACTCTGCAACTTATACTTCACACCGAAGCCTATGGGGACCTGAAATGCCACTACCGACTCATCTGCCTTGGCGAAGGCCAGACCAGCGCCTAAGGCGATATAAGGAGTGAGAGGCTTGGCGCCATAGTATTCGCGTCCCGTGCCATAAGGCCAGAAGTTATACTCGAATTTCAGGCTGAAGTCGGCCAACTTTGTTTTGAAAGACACCGGCTCCATAGCACCAGGCTGGTCAGCAGACTCTGGATACCAGGTGTTGGCATTCTTCGAGTCGCCTTTCAACGTCCCATAGTTCAACAGTGCACTCCATGCCACCCTTGGGTTACTCTTGTATTTGGCCACAATACCACCCATGGGTTGGAAATCTTTCAGCAGACTGCCGTTGAAGTCGCCCAGATAATTCATGAGACCCACACCAACTCCAATCTCCATCTTATACTCCGGCTCGTCCTGTGCGCAAACAGCTGCTGGCCTTATAACGGCTAGCAGCAGAAAGCAGATGCTCAAGATGGACGATGAAATGGAGAATTTCATGTAAGCAGTGGTATGAGGTTTAACGTTTCCAGACCTGTCCGGCATTGGTCACCAGCCAAAGGTTACCCTGTTTATCGGCAGTCATGGCGAACGCTGTGCCTTGAATATCGCCAGGCAGTTCGTAATTACTATTCTGATGCCAAGTGAGACCTTGGTCACGTGAGGTGTAAACAATCTTGTTACTGCCTAAAGCATAAAGCACTTTATCAACATATGCAATCGACAGATTGTTCTGCTGAGGCAATACGAAATAGTTGCCGGCCTCAATGGGCATGTACACCCACTGACCTCCCTTGTAATCGCCACCATACTGACTGACTTTGCGCCAGAAGCACACATCGCCCTGTTGGTTGGTACCTGCCATCAGCACGAAGTCAGCAGAATCAATAGGGGTATAATTCCAATATGTCATGGCAATCTGGCTGGTAGGCAACAACGAGGCATCCTCATCGAGAGACTCATCCTGCCAAGTGACGCCATTGTCAACAGAGTGTTTCATCTTTCCATCACTACCCTTTGCAAAAAGCTCGGTAGAAGCAGAACCCAGCAAGAGGCTGAGGTCGGCTGTAGCGACATCCTGCCAGCTATCCAGGTCACTAGACTGCTGCACCTTGGTGCCATTCATCCTATAGGCAATGCCGTCTTTCACCACAACACCTCGATCAACCAATCTGACGCTGTCGGCAAAAGCAACGAGAACCTTGTCTGCCCATCCTTCAAGTGCTGTCTCAGTAGCCGTCTTCTTCCATCCCAGCTTCATACCATCGGTCTTACTGACTGTGAGCGTCATGGTGTAGTCACGCTCATAGGTCAAATCAGATGAGTACACACGAATAATACGTGGAGTCGTGAAGTCAATGGAGTCATAGGCACTGATGAGCGCATATTTGCCATTGGAAGGATCTTTCATCGTAGCGATACTGTTATTCTTGGTTGAGATACTGCTGAGAAGCACATGGGCAAGGTCTGTACCTTGCGGCAGTTCAATATTGTTGTAGATGAGGTTGTTGACCTGATCTACAGTCATGTAATAATTTGAACCTGTCAACACCGTCTTGATAATAGTGTCATTTCCTGTATTTGACGATGTGGTTTGTGTATAGCAGTTCAGAGAACCTAAAGTGATGGCAGTGATAGCCGCATCGCTATAGGCGACATCTGAGTCCGTGTCGTTGTCTTTGAGGCACGATGTGACTGTCAGCGAGAGTGCGAATAGGATGTACAGCACCCGATAATTTCTTTTCATTGAGTCTTCTTTATTCAATTTTGCCTGCAAATTTACGCACAAAAAAGCAAAAAGCGGCCAAAATGACCGCTTTATTAAATAAAATATATCTTTATAGCCTATATTTTAAGTTGTTTTTAGGTTTGCGCGCGCGATTTTGCGTCCAAAACCATATTTTTTAGTGTTTAAACTTGTCGGTTTTCACTATCCTGACGTCGCTGGTATCGGCAGAACGACCAAGTAAGAAGCGATCGATAAATGCCTGAACCTCTGGCACCTGACTATCGGGCAGCTGACAATGTCCATGACCGTCAACAATACTCCACCCCATGCGGTCAGCTACGCCAAAACGCTCCCAGACCTTACGGGCTGCCTGTGCAGAGGGCAACATAGCCTCATCGGCCAGCCATTTATAGTCAGGGTTGCCCAATAACAGCAGGGCACGAGGGAAGACGAGCGCACACAACTCATGCTGGTCATAAGGCAGACGATAGACCGAGTCACCATGGAAATTCTCGAGCTGGCTCTCCTTAAACCAGTGATAGTCTGTTCTGTCAAGGCTCTCCACTTCATCCAGAGTGTGTGATACACGCCAGGCAGCAGCACCACCGCCACCAGGTTCCTGAGCGATAGTCAATGCCACACGTTCGTCAAAAGCACCGCAATAAAGGGCCATTTTACCGGCATAGGAGCAGCCCGTAACACCAATATGCTGAGTATCAATCTTCGTCACTTCTGGACCTAATTGCTGCAGTCCGTCGATGATACGGCTCAATCCCCAAGCCCATTCGCTATAGGCGCCATTGTCCTTCAAATCAGGATAGAGGCGGTCGAAATTATGTTCTCCTCTTTCATGGTGGCGACCAAACTGTCCGTAATCGTTCACTTGTTTTTCGTGGAACACCATTGTGGCAATGGGTCTGTTATCAAACAGTTTTCTGGGCAGAGAGATACCACTGGTGCCTATCATAACAGCATAAGGTGCCTGACCTGTTTTGGGATAGCGAATCTCTGAACGTAAGGTTAGTGTCTGTCCATTGACGGTAACGTCGACTATCAGCGTGTCACCATCCATGCGGGCCTTCACCTGCTCGGGCTTCACCGCCGGTTTCTCACCAATGCCGTAATGCTGAATCTGGGCTGCAATCTCAGCACGGCGTTTACCCCAATCTTTGTACTTCTTAACACCTTTCAGTGGATCGGGTAACTCTCTAATAATAGGCAGTTTGTCTGCAGGTGGCAGAGCTGGTTTCTTATAAAGAGCAAAGGTATTCTCCGCTTTAAAAACCAGTGGTACTTCAGGTTCATCAGCCATACCCGACAAGGGTGCCATGGCCAACAATAATTTGATGATCGATTTCATGATGTTATTGGTTGATAATTGTTATTTAATTAAAATTTTCTTACCATCTTTGAGATAGATTCCTGGTCGTAGATTCTTCTGATGCACCTGACGGCCCAACAGGTCGTAAGTCGCAGCATTTTCTACAGCATCATTTCTAATAGCCTCAATACCAGTAATATCCTCATTAGTCAGATAGATATCTTCCATCTTAAGAGTAACTACTGCAGTACTATAGAAACTGACGATACAAACATGTGACGGACTGATTTTACGACCCGAGCGCACCATATCGTTAAGGTCTATATACACCATCGTATCATTCTTGCCGATTGTCTTGCTATAATAACTGGAAGACGAAACATCGTTCTGAGCGAAGATGCGCACTGTGCAACTTTGCTTCTGAACAGGTTCCTTAAGCTTGATTACCAGATACTTATAATCAGACATGTCAGCGCCTGCATCATATGCCCAACCTATCTGCGATGTGGCTTTCATAGAGAAAGTGCTGTCTGCCTCAGAGAAACTGGCATTACCCTTGAAAAGGGTCAGACTCTCCTGCTTGAAGGGGAAGAACTTCACATCGAGCATGGTAGTGTCCTTCTTCAGTTCGTTGCGCAGGAAATCCATATACACGACTTCGACAGCACCACTACCCTCATACTTGGGTGAAAGGACACCGTTATTGATAACCAGATCTTCACTATTGAAAATCAAATTATTAGAAACATTTTCCTTATGATCATCTTTGAAGGTAGCCGTAGCAGAAATGTTATGACCTATGCGCTGACCAGGCATAGCTGACATACTTTCAGGCACTTCCATGTCGACGCTCTTTGCCAGATAGAAATTCTTATAACCATAAGTCAAATTATAGGCTGTGTCGCAAAGCAGCTCCTTACCCATCAACTCAAGGGCTGCAAAAGCGTAGCGCTTACCCAAGATACGATAGCCCAGGGCACTAAAGTGCCAAGGATCCTGACCATTGCCAGGCAGTCCTTCGGAACTGATTACATGCGAAGTGGGAACTACACTGGGCATACGATTCACTTGCACGTTATGACCATAACAGGAACCACCATTTTCCTGACGCAAGGTCTCACCAACGAACAGGGGGACACTGTCGGCAGAAAGACCGAGGTCAGTCAACATATCGTTATAGATTTTCTTGACCATATTGGGCCAGTTAGGGTCTCCGTTGTTCGAGCAACCCTGATGCAGCAAGATACCCTTAATGACACCCGATTCCTGTGCCTTCTTGGCCATGTCGATGAGACGTCCATAGGGGTTACCACCGTAATGGTTTTTGGCAATCTGTGCCCACCATTCACTAGGGTTCTGGTCCAATTTCTGCTGGTATTTGTCCTTATCGAACATCTCAATAGGACTACCACCCATGGCCACAGCTACCACACCCACCTTCACGTCGGCAGGAAGGGCGGCTACCATGGTGCGACCAAAATAATCAGTAGGGCCGAGTTTGCCTACCGGACTGACAATTGGACATTTGGCAACATACCACTTTCCCAAGGTACGCGACGGCGAGGAGAAGTTACAGGTAGCCAGCATCTTAAATCGTGGGTCCACAGAATTATCTATTGACTCCCATTGAGCATTGCCTTCCATGTTTGACTGTCCGAAACACAGGTAAATGTAAAAGTTAGGATCTACTTCGGCGTTAGCCTTTTGTGCATGTGTGGCACCCATCAACGTCAGGGCACCTACAGCGATTGCAAGTATTGGTCGTTTCATATTTTTAGAGATTTGCGTTATTGATGAATGACGGTGCAAAATTACGAAGAATCCATGATTCTTGATTATTATTATGTTTCATGCATTATTACAATTGTCGCATATCACCCTTTTGCACAGGATTATTCTTTACCCCTTTTATCATGATGAGACAAAAAAAAGAGCGCGGTATGAATCGCTCACCCCGCGCTCCTTTCAACGAATGTTGGTGTTCATCAGAGTAACAATACTCAGAATAGTGGAAATAGCCACTAACGCCAACAGACTCGTTGTCTGTAAATCTAATAACATAATCTTTACCTTAAATCTATTAACTACTAACCTAATGAATAACGTGCGTAGTCGTCACGACTACAATGCAAAGGTAATACTTTTTTGACAATCAAACATGCTTTTGTGCAATTTGTTTGCGCAAACAGCACGAATTATTGATTTATGTCAATTCTTCTCTTTGTATATAACCTTATTGGCGCCACTAGTAATTTTTAGGGCTTCTGGATGCTCCTTGATGAAAGAATCAATATGACGTACACGTTTTTCTTCAAGAACCTCATCCATTGCTATAAGGATACCCGTCTCTTCCACATCACCGAAGCCATAGTTAATGGCCGTGCCAAAGAGCTTCATGGTAGGAGAAAGGCTCATATAAGCATTAACCAATGGAGGTATATTATAACCCAATGCACGAATTCTCTGATTGAGGATGCGATAATCCTCCTTGAAATCATTCGCAGTAAAGATGGCTGCGAGCTCACGCTCATCAGTCTCAATCTTCAGCGGCTTAAGAGGAATAACCAATTCGTCTTTATCAGAAAAATGCTTCTTCAGGAAATATAGAATCATGTCACGACCTTCACGTATATAACTGGGATACATGGTCATCTTTCCGAAGAAATACTTCACATTGGGCATGATGACAGTCAATGCTCCCAGACCATCCCACAGGTTGTCGAGGGCAAACAGACTTTTGGCACCCATCTTAGAACTCTGATAGGGCAAACTGACAAACGAACGACCCAATTCGATGGTATATGGCATGTATTCCTTGAGGAACTTATCAGAAAAATGGAACATGTGACTAGTTGCCAAAATAGGCTGTCCATTCTCGTCTAGTTGCCATTTATTACCTTCTAAATAACGATAACCACCAATAATCTCTTCGGCCTCAGGATTCCACACGATGAGTTGCTTATAACAATTATCACAAGTATCGAATTCATCGATATCCACTTCCTTACCAGTACCTCCGCCTGCCTCACGGAAAGCAATCTCTCGCAAACGTCCAATCTCTTGCATCACATGTGGCGCATTATGGGCCGTAATGATGTAGATTTTGTTGTTGCTCTTGTTTGTCATGCGCAACTGAAGGTCGGGTGTCAGTTCCTTTTTTAGAACATCTACAGGAATCGGGTCAATAATTGGCTGTTCCATCGTTTTAATTGTTTGCTTTGGGTCTTATTTATGGGAGTTTATATACTTCTTCCTTAACAAAATTTGCCCATTCCATCGACGTTTTATCACTAGTAAACGTTTGCCAAGGTATGGGCTTGCCAATTGTTATGGTAAATGTATTACCCGTGTTTTTAAACATCTCATCAACCAAAAACAGCATCGCAATATTCACTTTCTTTATATGACGATCGCAGATGTTTGAGAGACGGTAAAAGAAATTACTGTTGTGGCCTTCGAAAAAGATAGGAACAACATCTCTATGGGTCTCTATGCTCTTGGTGATAAATGTTTTTTTCCAATCCAAGTCTCGGATAATACCATTTCTTCGACGTGAACAAAGTCCAGCGGGGAACATCAGGATATGGGTATCACCCTTGAAGCCCGCCTCCACCATAGCAGGAAAGTCACGTCCGTTCTTGCCAGTCTTATTGATAGGAATACAAAGTGGAGCCAGACCTGGGAGGTTCATCAGAAGGTCGTTGACCAAATAACGGAAGTTATCATCATAATGCTCACCAATGACAGAACCGATAGCCACACCGTCAATACCACCTAAAGGATGGTTGCTGACAAAAGTATAACGATTCGGATCATCCTTAGAAGGCAGGTTCTCTATTCCTTTCACCTCGATACGTACCTTTAGGAAATCAAGCGTGGCTTTAAGCCAAGGCGTACCTTTCAAATCGCGGCTTTGCCATAAATGTTCATTAATCTGATCTTCATGAACAATATGTTTCAGCCACCACACCAAAGGACGTGGCACCCAGCGGGCTTTCTTTCCCATCTTGTTTTTGAGAATCTGGTCTATGTCAATCGTCTTCTCCATCTACTTCTATTCTATAGACTATAGAAATTGAACTGCAAAATTACAGAAAAACTTTTGCTTTCGACACTTTTTTTTATTTTTAATGTACATTTTTACACATATTAAGTTCTCGTGTTGCATTTTTGACATTCATAATCATACAAATTACATTGCACAAATATTGGCAAATGTGTAAAAAACAAGGGCTAAAATGGGCTAGGAATAAAAAAAATAATATTTTTATAAAAAAAAGTGGGGAATTGTGGAGGAATGTGGGGGAAAATGATTAACTTTGCACCGAAGTCTCATTATAATATGGAACGTATGCGATTTTTAGGTAATATAGAAGCCAAAATAGATGCCAAAGGACGCGTCTTTCTACCTGCCACTTTCCGAAAAGTGTTGCAGGCAGCAGGCGAGGAGGTATTGGTGATGCGCAAGGACGTGCACCAGAAATGCCTCGTGCTCTATCCGGAAAGCACCTGGAATCGCAGAATGGACGCTCTTATACAGAAAGTCAACGAATGGGACGATGTAGGACAACAGGTATTGCGCCAGTATGTTTCCGAGGCTGAAGTAATGTCGCTTGACGGCAACGGACGCTTCCTGATACCTAAGCGCTACCTGCAAATAGCTGACATCGTACAGGGAGTCAGATTTATCGGCATCAATGATGCCATCGAGATATGGGCTGTAGAAAAGACACAGCAACCGTTCTTGCCGCAAGAAGAGTTTGCGGAAAAGCTGAAAGCAATCATGACAACCACCCAATGACGTAATGGTTAAGACAGCAGAGACGTATCACATTCCTGTCCTTTTAAAGGAAAGCGTCGACGGGCTGGACATCCAGCCCGACGGCATTTATGTAGACGTTACTTTTGGCGGAGGTGGGCACTCTCAGGAGATACTCAGACGACTGGGGGGAAACGGTCATCTTTATGGTTTCGATCAAGATGCCGATGCAGAGTTAAATATCGTGAACGATGATAGATTCACCTTTGTTCGCAGCAACTTTAGATATCTGAAGAATTGGATGCGCTATTATGAGGTGGAGCAATTAGATGGACTACTAGCCGACCTGGGAGTATCATCACATCATTTTGATGACGAGTCACGCGGTTTCTCGTTCCGTTTCGACGCACCGCTTGATATGAGAATGAATAAACGTGCCGGGATGACGGCCGCAGACATAGTAAACACATACACGGAAGAGCAACTAGCCGATGTGTTCTACCTCTATGGAGAACTGAAAAATGCCCGCAAGCTAGCTTCTTCCCTCGTGAGAGCAAGACAGGAGTCGCCAATTATTACTACAGGACAACTGTTGGAGTTAACAGAAAAACTCTTTGCCAGAGAGCGAGAGAAAAAAGAAGAAACGAAACTGTTTCAAGCACTACGTATAGAGGTGAATCACGAAATGGATGCCTTGCGAGAGATGCTAAAAGGAGCCTGTCAGTTGCTGAAGCCAGGAGGTCGTCTGAGTGTCATCACCTACCACTCGTTAGAAGATCGTATCGTCAAAAACGTGATGCGAGCTGGCAACGCAGAAGGGAAGGTGGAACAGGATTTCTTTGGAAAGACTAAATCGCCATTACACCTTATTAATAATAGAGTGATAGTACCCTCGGCAGAAGAGTTGGAACGCAACCCAAGAAGCAGAAGTGCAAAACTGAGAATAGCAGAAAAAATATAATAAAGATGAAGGAAGAAAACAACGAGCTACAAATGACCGTTGAGATTGGCAGCGAACAGTCTCAGCCAGAGTCGTCATCTGCCAATCTGGCCCAAGATGACGAGCTGGAAGAAGCACAGGCCAAGGAAGACACATCATCGGCCCTTCAGCGCATCAAAGAGAAGGTGAGCGAGGATGATACAGCGCCTATAGGCTCACTGTCATTGAAGCAGATTGTTGGTGGTGACTATCTGTTTATAGCGGTCCGCCATCATATATGGCTCATTATGCTCATTGTGTTATTGTGCACGGTATATGTTGGCGTGCGTTATCAATGCGAACAGGATGTACTCGAGATAGACCAGCTGGAGAAAGATTTAGTAAATGCGAAATACAAAGCCATGTCAAGTTCAAGCAATTTGACTGAGCTATGCAGACAAAGCAACGTGCTGAAGGTGTTACACGAGAATGCTGACACACTCCTAATGATGAGTGACCAGCCGCCGTATATCATTGATGTGGACGAGGATTAAGAAAAGGAGAATAGAGAATGAGCAAATTTAACAGCGAAAAGGTGCTGCCGCGATATTTATTCCTGGCTGTGATGCTAACCATTATCGGGTTGGCTGTTGTCACAAAAGCAGGAATAACGATGACGGTTAAAAAAAGCTACTGGGAGACGGTGGCTAAGCGTTTACGCAGCGATAGCGACAGCGTACGTCCTAATCGTGGTAATATATTGAGTAGCGATGGTCAGTTGTTGGCCAGCAGTATTCCCGAATATAAGATTTTCATGGACTATCAGGCCGGTAGCAAAGAGGATACTGCCTGGGCACGAAAGCGTGATAGTATCTGGTATGCCGACCTTGACAGCCTGTGCATTGGCTTGAATCACATTTTCCCCGAATGGACCCCTGAGCAGTTCAAGGCTCGACTGGAAGAAGGAAAAAATAAAGAGATTACCAACTCCAAGACTGGTGAAAAGACCATCGGTGCACGCCACTGGGCAGTATGGCCTAAGCGCATCAGTTATAACACCTATTGTGAGGTACAAGAATTGCCGTTCTTTAACATGCCGTCAAACAAAGGCGGTTTCCATGCAGAGAAGTTTGAGGCTCGTCGCCGTCCCTTCGGCTCGTTAGCAGAGCGTACCATCGGTGATATTCGAAGCTTTGAGGGTGGAAAAGATACAGCCCGTTTCGGCATAGAATTGTCATACGACTCTATTCTACGTGGCAAGTACGGCATTGAGCGTAAGGAGAAGGTATTGAACAAGAAGGTATCCTTTACCGTGAAACCTCCCGTTGATGGAGCTGATATTGTGACGACCATCGACGTAGGCATGCAAGACCTGGCAGAGCAAGCTGTTATTGAAGGTCTGAAGAAATGGAACGCATCAATGGGTGTCGCAATTCTGATGGAAGTGAAGACCGGCGATGTGAAGGCCATTGTGAATATGCGCCGCGGTGCCGATGGAGAATATCACGAGCAGTTCAACGATGCCATCAGCTATCGTTGCGAGCCTGGCTCTGTGTTTAAGGTAGCATCATTCCTCGTGGCACTCGACGATGGCGTCATCCCTGGCGACACCAGTTTCCAAATACCTACCGGTAATGGTATCATGAAGATGCATGGTGCCAACATGAAAGACCATAACTGGCATCATGGCGGCTACGGTACCATCAATGTGGCCCGTGCCTTGGAGGTAAGTAGTAATATTGGCGTGAGCTACGTGATTGACAAGTTCTATGGATCTAACCCCACGAAATACGTGGAGGGACTGTATCGTGTAGGTATCGGTCAGGATCTGAAGTTGCCTATTGTGGGTTATCTGCCTCCCAATATCCGCATGCCGGACACGAAGACCAGCAACAAAGCCTTATATTGGAGTAAGACGACGCTGCCTTGGATGAGTATTGGCTACGAGACCCAGATAGCACCCATTAACACCGTGACATTCTATAACGCCATTGCCAACAATGGCCGCATGATGCGTCCACGCTTTGTGAAGCAGTTCCTAAAGGACGGTCAGGTGGTGTATGAGACGCAACCCGAAGTCATCAAGGAACAGATAGCTAAACCGCAAGCTATCAAGACGATGCAGACCATCCTGCGCCATGTGGTGAGTCAAGGTCTGGGAAAGCGTGCCGGGTCTCATTCATTCCAGGTATCAGGAAAGACTGGTACAGCTCAGGTGGCCAAGGCAGGCGGCTATAAGTCAGGCACTGTAGAATACTGGCTGTCATTCTGTGGATACTTCCCCTCAGACGATCCACGTTATACTTGTATTGTATGTATCAAGAAGATGGGGTTGCCAGCCTCTGGCGGTTTGATGTCGGGTGGCATATTCCATCATATCTCTGAAGGCGTTATGGCCAAGAGTCTGAAACTGCGTGTAGAGGATGCACGCGACTCTTTGTTAGCATTTGCACCTGACGTTAAAGGCGGCGACAATGCTGCATCAACATACATATTGAACGAGCTGGGTATCAAGAATGCTGCTACTCCAGAAACACCAGTCAAAATAACAGAAGGCAAGATGCCTGATGTAATAGACATGGGAGCCCGTGATGCCATTTACCTGTTGGAACGTCAAGGGGTGAAAGTACAGTTGCACGGCATGGGACGTGTTAAACGTCAAAGCATCGCCGCCGGCAGCGAGTTAAAACAAGGTATGGTTTGTGTATTGGAACTACAATAAAGAACTATGGATATGAAACTAAGTGAACTACTGAGAAATGTTGAGGTTACTACTTTGGAAGGATCTGCCGAAGTAGGGATTACCGCTGTTGACATAGACTCCAGACAGGTTAAAGAAGGACACCTGTTTGTGGCCATCAAAGGCACACAGACCGATGGTCATCAATATATCTCAAAGGCTGTTGAGCAAGGAGCCGCTGCCATCCTGTGCGAGGAGATGCCTGCCGAGAGGAAGTCAGGCGTCAGCTATATTCAAGTACCTTCCACCGAGACTGCTATTGGACCTGTGGCAACGACTTTCTATGGCAATCCCACCTCAAAGCTGATACTTGTAGGTGTTACCGGCACCAACGGCAAGACTACCATCGCCACCTTATTATATAATATGTTCCGCAAACTGGGTTATAAGTGCGGACTGCTCTCTACTGTGTGCAACTATATTGAAGACGAGGCTGTTCCTGCCAGCCATACCACCCCCGACCCTATTGAGCTAAACAGCTTATTGGCTCGTATGGTTGCAGCTGGTTGTCAGTATGCATTTATGGAGTGCTCCAGTCATGCCATCGCCCAGCAACGCATTGGTGGACTTAAATTTGCTGGTGGCATCTTTACGAACCTGACACGCGACCATCTGGACTATCATAAGACAGTCGAGAATTATCGTGATGCCAAGAAAGCCTTCTTCGACATGCTGCCAAAGGGCGCTTTTGCTATTACCAATGCTGATGATAAAAACGGACTTTATATGGTTCAGAACACCAAGGCACAGGTCAAGACATATAGCATTCGAACCATTGCCGACTTCAAGGCTCGCATCGTGGAATGTCACTTCGAGGGAATGTATCTGGAGGTTGACGGACACGAGGTTGGCGTGCAGTTCATTGGCAAGTTCAATGTCAGCAACCTGCTGGCAGTATATGGTGCTGCGGTGATGCTGGGTCAGAAACCGGAAGATGTACTGCTAGTGCTGAGCACTTTGAAGAGTGTGGCAGGCCGTTTGGAGCCCATTCATTCACCTGAAGGCTATACGGCTGTTGTCGACTATGCCCACACCCCCGATGCATTGGAAAATGTGCTGAAGGCTATCCACGAAGTGCTTGACGGCAAGGAAGGAAAGATTATCACCGTTTGTGGCGCAGGTGGCAATCGCGACAAAGGTAAGCGTCCGTTAATGGCACAGGAAGCCGTTAAGCAGAGCGACCGTGTGATAATCACCAGCGACAACCCCCGTTTCGAGGAGCCGCAAGATATTATCAACGATATGCTGGCCGGTCTGGACCAAAAACAGATGAAGAAAGTCATCAGCATCGTAGACCGTAAGGAAGCCATCCGCACGGCCTGCATGATGGCAGAGAGAGGCGATGTGATTCTCATTGCCGGCAAGGGCCATGAGGACTATCAGGAGATTAAGGGTGTGAAACATCACTTCGACGATCGCGAGGTGGTGCGAGAAATCTTTGGATTGTAATAGTGTCATAAAGAAATAACGAAAATATATGCTTTACTATCTGTTCCGGTTTTTAGAGCAATTCAACATCCCAGGTTCTCACCTGTGGAGCTACATTTCGTTTCGTGCGCTGTTGGCTCTCATCCTCTCGCTGGTCATCTCGGCATGGTTTGGTGAGTTCTTCATCAAATGGATGAAGCGCCGTAAGATCTTTGAGACAGAGCGCGACCCCGCCATCGACCCCTTTGGCGTGGAGAAGAAAGGTGTGCCCACCATGGGTGGCATCATCATCATTGTCAGCATTCTGGTACCTGTGCTGTTGCTTGGCCGAATCCGCAACGTCTATCTCATTCTGATGGTAATAACCACCATCTGGCTGGGATTCCTAGGCCTTATGGACGACTATATCAAGATTTTCCGTCGCAACAAGGAGGGCTTGAAAGGAAAATACAAGATAGTGGGCCAGGTGTCTATCGGTTTTATCGTCGGACTAGTGCTATACTTGAGTCCTGATGTGGTGATGCGCGAGAATATCAGTGTACCTCAGCAGGAAAACAAGACAGAGATAGTAAAGCACGAAAGCGAGGCGCATAAGTCGCTGAAGACTACCATCCCATTTACCAAGCATCATAATCTGAGTTATTCTGAGATTATGTCATTTGTAGGAAAGCATAAGGTTGCTGCCGGATGGATACTCTTTGTCATCATGACCATCATCGTGGTGACAGCCGTTTCGAATGGTGCCAACCTCAATGACGGCATGGACGGTATGTGTGCGGGCAATTCTGCCATTGTGGGCGTAGCCCTAGGCATTCTGGCCTATGTGTCGTCACATATAGGTTATGCCTCCTATTTCGATATCATGTACATCCCCCATAGTGAGGAACTGGTAGTCTTCCTCAGTGCCTTTGTAGGTGCCATGATTGGTTTCCTGTGGTACAATGCCTTCCCTGCCCAGATTTTCATGGGCGACACAGGCTCCCTGACCATTGGTGGCATTATCGGTGTATGTGCTGTGATTATTCACAAGGAGTTGCTGTTGCCCATCCTCTGCGGCATCTTCTTTATCGAGAGTCTAAGTGTCATCATCCAGACGCAGTGGTTCAAGTTCATGAAGCGCAAGGGACAGCGTGTTCGTGTGTTCCGTGCCACACCTATTCACGACAACTTCCGTAAATTGGATAAGCAACTCGATGCTACGTCGCGATATATCCTGAAGGGCTGGCCTCACCGTCCCTTCCACGAGTCAAAGATTACCATTCGCTTCTGGATTGTCACCATCATTCTGGCAGCACTAACCATCATAACATTGAAAGTACGATGAAAAGAATAGTTATTTTAGGAGCAGGAGAAAGTGGAGCCGGAGCAGCTGTTCTGGCCAAGAAAGAGGGTTTCGATGTGTTCGTTTCCGATATGTCGAAGATTGCCCCTCGTTATAAGCAGATGCTTGATGACCATCATATTCTGTGGGAGGAAGGTCAGCACACCGAGTCGCTGATACTGAATGCCGACGAGATTATCAAGTCGCCTGGCATCCCCGAGACAGCACCTATGGTGGTGAAAGCCAAGGAAAAGGGTATTAATATCATTAGTGAAATTGAGTTTGCAGGCCGTTACACTAAATCAAAGATGATCTGCATCACTGGCTCTAACGGTAAGACCACCACTACTTCGCTTATCTATCATATCTTCAAGAAGGCAGGCTACGATGCCGGTCTGGCTGGCAACATCGGCAACTCACTGGCACTGCAGGTGGCTGAGGATCCGCACGAGTATTACATCATCGAGCTGTCATCATTCCAACTTGACAATATGTACGACTTCCGTGCCAACATCGCCATCCTGCTCAACATCACACCTGATCATCTGGACCGTTATGGCTTCGAGATGCAGAACTATGTTGATGCCAAGATGCGTATCATCCAGAACCAGACAGCGCAGGATGCCTTCATCTATTGGAATGACGACCCCATTATCCAGCGCGAGTTGAAGAAATACGACATACAGGCCATCCAATATCCATTCTCCGAACTGAAGGAAAAAGGTTCTATCGGCTATATCTCTGAAGGCGAATATACCATCGAGCAGCCCGAGCCTTTTAACATGGAGCAGGAGCAGTTGAGCCTGACAGGCCGTCATAATATCTATAACTCCCTGGCTGCTGGTATCGCTGGCGATATCGCCGGTATCAAAAAAGACGTTATCCGTCAGAGTCTGAGCGACTTCCCTGGTGTGGAGCATCGTTTGGAGAAGGTGGCCACCGTTCGTGGCGTGCACTATGTCAACGACTCCAAGGCTACCAATGTCGATGCCTGCTGGTATGCTCTCGACTCTATGAAGACCAAGGTGGTGCTTATCGTGGGTGGCAAGGACAAAGGCAACGACTACGACCCCATCAAGCCACTCATCCGTGAGAAGTGCTCTGCCCTAGTCTATCTGGGTGCTGACAATCAGAAGCTGCACGATAATTTCGATGCGCTGGGACTGCCCGTTCGCGACACCCATTCTATGAAAGATTGTGTGGCCGCCTGCTATGAGTTGGCTCAGCCTGGCGAAACAGTACTTCTTTCCCCCTGCTGTGCCTCGTTCGACCTCTTCAAGAATATGGAGGACCGCGGTGAACAGTTCAAGGAACTAGTGCGCTCACTATAGGCCCATTAGCCCATAAGGCCCATAAAATAGAAAAAGAAAAAATGGAAAAGAAAATAGGCAATCTCTTCAAGGGCGACAAAGGTATCTGGACAGTGTTCCTTTTCCTGTGTCTCATCAGCGTAGTCGAGGTCTTTTCGGCTTCGAGCACGCTGACCTATAAGACCCATAACTACCTGAGTCCGCTCATCTATCACTGTGGCATGATTCTCGTGGGAGTCGTCGTAGCCATCGTCACGCTAAATATCCCGTGCCGCTACTTCAAGCTCATCACGCCACTCATGCTACTGATTACCTACGCCACCCTGCTGTGGGTACTCATTGGTGGTGAGAGTATCAATGGCGCCAACCGCGTTATTCAGTTGCCGGGCTTCACGTTCCAGCCTTCCGAGATTGCCAAGGGTACCATGGTTCTGACGGCAGCACAGGTGCTGAGCGCCATGCAGCGCGACGACAATAGTGGTGCCGACCCCACCGCCATGAAGTATATCCTATGGCTGGTGGTTCCCGCTACCCTCCTCATTGGTTTGGAGAACCTCTCTACCGCTATTCTACTCTTCAGTGTCATCTTCGTCATGATGTTCCTGGGCCGTGTACCCATGAAGCAGATGGGCAAGCTCACTGGTGTGCTGGTACTGCTGGCAGGTTTGTTCCTGGGATTGGTCTTCTGGATGGCCAAGCTCGACAAGGAAGGTCAGGCTCTGGAGCAGGCTGAGGCCAACGGTCAGACCGAGCAAGTGGTGAAAATCGACAAGAAAGACAAGTCGGCATGGGAGAAGCTGACCCACCGTTTCTGGACGTGGAAGAACCGTATTGCCGGTAAGGAGGATAACGACGTGCCTGCCGAAGAGTATAAGGTGACTGACAAGAACTTCCAGGTAACTCATGCCAATCTGGCCATCGCCACCTCAGGCATCATAGGCAAAGGTCCTGGAAACTCCGTTGAACGCGACTATCTGCCACAGGCCTTCTCCGACTTCATCTATGCCATTATCATCGAGGAGATGGGACTAATAGGCGCCATCGCCGTGGTGTTCCTCTATGTCATCTTGCTGTTCCGCGCTGCCCGCATAGCCAGTCGGTGCGAGAACAACTTCCCCGCCTTCCTCGTCATGGGTCTCACACTCTTGCTGGTATTCCAAGCCATTATCAATATGTGTGTAGCTGTCGACTTCGGCATTGTCACCGGACAGCCTCTTCCTTTGGTGTCGAAAGGTGGCACCTCTACTATTGTTAACTGTGCCTATATAGGAGTCATCCTCAGCGTTAGCCGTAGTGCCAAGCGCAAGGACCTGTCAGATAAAACTCAAACGGTGAAAGCATGAAAGAGTTAAGAGTCATCATCAGTGGAGGCGGAACCGGTGGACATATATTCCCCGCCGTCTCAATAGCCAACGCCATTCGCGAGTTACGTCCCGATGCCAACATCCTGTTTATCGGTGCTCTGGGACGCATGGAGATGCAACGTGTGCCACAAGCTGGCTACAACATCAAGGGTCTGCCCATCCGTGGTTTTCTCCGTCCGTTGTGGAAGCCCGCCAATATCGGCGTGGCCCTCGACTATCTGAAGAGCAAACGCTTGGCCAAGCAGATACTGCGCGACTTCGGGCCACAGGTGGCTGTGGGTGTTGGCGGTTATGCCAGCAGTGCTGCTCTGGGAGCAGCTAACAGCCTTGGCATTCCCACGCTGATACAGGAGCAGAACAGCTATGCTGGTCTGGCCAACAAGAACCTGGCATCAAAAGCCAGCAAGATATGTGTGGCCTACGAGGGCATGGAGCGTTTCTTCCCTGCCGACAGGATTATGATGACGGGCAATCCCGTACGCCAGTCATTGCTTAACACCACCATATCACGCGAGGAGGCCTTGAACACCTTTGGTCTGAAAGCCGACCGCAAGACCGTGCTGCTGGTGGGAGGCAGTCTGGGTGCCCGCACCATCAACGAGAGTGTTCTTTCCCATCTCAAGGAGATAGCAGAGTCTGGTCTGCAGTTCATCTGGCAGACAGGTAAATTCTATAGTGAGCAGATTGCTGCCGAACTCAAAGAAAAAGGACAACCCGAGAACCTTCGCGTGATGGACTTCATCAGCGACATGGGTGCCGCCTATCGTGCTGCCGACCTCGTTATCAGTCGTGCCGGTGCCAGCAGCATCTCCGAGTTCTGTCTCATCGGCAAGCCCGTCATTCTGGTGCCCAGCCCTAATGTGGCCGAGGATCATCAAACCAAGAATGCGCTGGCGCTGGTCAACAAGGATGCCGCCCTCTATGTGAAGGACGGCGAGGCCAAGGAGCAGCTCATCCCACTGGCCATCAAGACAGTGGGCGACGACGCCCTCCTGAAATCGCTCAGCGAGAATGTGCTGAAGCTGGGACTGCCCGACTCGGCACGTATCATCGCTCAGGAAGTATTGAAACTTGCAAAAGCAGAATAAATAAACTATCATGGAACTGAAAGATATTAAAGCAGTATATTTCATTGGTGCCGGTGGTATCGGCATGAGTGCCCTGGTGCGCTATTTCATTCATAGCGGACTGGTAGTGGCAGGTTACGACAAAACACCCTCAGAACTGACACGCCGCTTGGAGAAAGAGGGCGCGCTGATTCATTATGAGGAGAACATCGATGAGATTCCCCATCTGTGTAAGAATCCTAAGCACTGCCTTGTAGTTTACACTCCCGCCATCCCTGCCGAACACAAAGAACTGCAGTATTTCCGTGACAACGACTTCGAGATTCAGAAGCGAGCCCAAGTGCTGGGCACCCTAACCCGCCAAAAGAAAGGACTCTGCGTAGCAGGCACCCACGGCAAGACCACCACATCGAGCATGTGTGCCCACATCATGCACCAGAGCCATCTGGACTGCAACGCCTTCCTCGGCGGCATCACCAAGAACTACGGCACTAACTATATCGTCTCCGACTCCAACTATGTTGTCATCGAGGCCGACGAGTTCGACCGTTCCTTCCACTGGCTCTCGCCCTGGATGACTGTCATCACCTCTACCGACCCTGATCATCTTGACATCTACGGCACCAAAGAGGCCTACCTCGAGAGTTTCCGCCATTATACCGAGCTCATACAGCCCGGTGGCGCACTTATCATCCATCGCGACCTCGAGATGAAGGAGCACCTGCAAGAGGGTGTGCGCCGCTTCGACTATGCACTCACCGAGGGTGATTTCCATGCCGAGAACATCAAGATTGAGAATGGCGAGATAACATTCGACTTCATCTCACCCATCGAGAATGTACGCAACGTGCAATTGGGACAGCCTATACCTATTAATATAGAGAATGGCATCGCCGCCATGGCTATGGCTCAGCTGGCAGGCTGCACGGCAGAAGAGTTGCGCTGCGGTATTAAGACCTATGGAGGTGTTGACCGTCGTTTCGACTTCAAGATTAAGACCCCCAATCTGGTGTTCCTCAGCGATTATGCTCATCATCCCAAAGAAATCTACCAGAGTGCGCGCAGTATTCGCGAGCTCTATAAGGACCGTCATATCACCGCCATCTTTCAGCCTCATCTCTACACTCGCACTCGCGACTTCTATCAGGACTTCGCTGATGCGCTGAGTCAGTTGGACGAGGTGATACTGACAGAGATATACCCTGCACGTGAACAGCCTATCGAGGGTGTCACGTCAAAACTCATCTTCGACCGTCTGGCTCCTAACGTCGAGAAGCAGCTTGTCAACAAAGACGATGTACTGCAGTTGGTGAAGAGTCGTTCGTTCGATGTACTTATCGTTCTTGGTGCTGGCGACCTTGACAACCAGGTGCCCCAGATTGCCAGGATACTCAACAGCAAGAAGAAATAAAAACAGAACGTGTTAGGAATGAGCTGGAAAAAAGTTGCATTGGTACCCTTAGCCCTCCTGCTGGCTGCCTATATGGTGCTGGCTATGACTGCCTTCAACAAGCCCGATGAAGAGCAGATATGTCAGGGAGTGGACATCCATCTGGAAGAAGATATTGTCGAAGGATTCCTCTCTGTCGACGATGTGAAGCGCATGCTGACCCTGGATCATATTAACCCCCAGGGACGGTCCATGCCTCAGGTCAACCTGCGTCTTATCGAAGAGACGCTGCAGGCCAAGGAGCTCATCGAGAACGTGGAGTGCTATAAGGGTCAGGAAGGTCAAGTGTGCATCAACATCCGCCAGCGCATTCCTGTCATCAGGGTGATGAACAACAGCGGTGAGAACTTCTATGTCGACAGTCACGGCAAACCTATGCCTGGCACCGACTATCCCTGCAACCTGATAGTGGCTACAGGTCATGTCAGCAAGCCTTACGCTGAGAAATGGCTCACCCCTATTGCTAACATGGTGCTGCGCGACCCCTTCTGGAAGAATCAGATTGTGCAGCTCAACGTGCTGGCCGACGGTTCCCTGGAGATGATTCCCCGCGTGGGCAACCATGTAGTTTATCTGGGTCAGCCCGTCGATATAGAAAAGAAGCTGAAGCGTCTGCGTCAGTTCTATGCCAAGGCCCTCAACGTCATTGGCTGGAACAAATACAAGCGCATCAATGTGGAGTTCAGTAATCAAATAGTGTGCAAAAGGAAATAAAAAACCAAATAGAGTATGGCAGAATTTAAGGATTTTATTGTGGCAATTGAGCTCGGTTCAGCAAAAGTGACGGGCATTGCCGGACAGA